>CBJMI02800__coassemble_424_pt1 | contig 112470 bp, 99 predicted proteins | sample CBJMI02800__metabat2_low_PE_003 | metagenome-assembled genome bin CBJMI02800
TCATGCGCGGGTTCAGCGAGGTGTACGGGTCCTGGAACACCATCTGGATGTTGCGCCGGACGGCCTTGAGCGCGCCCCCGGACAGCCGGGAGATCTCCTCCCCCTTGTAGCGGACGGACCCCCCGGTGGCCGACTCCAGGTTCATCAGCACCTTGGCCAGCGTGGACTTCCCGCAGCCGGACTCGCCGACGATGCCGAGCGTCTCGCCCTGCATCAGGTCGAAGCTGACCCCGTCCACCGCCTTGACCGCGCCGACCTGCTTCTTGAACAGCACGCCGCGGGTCAGCGGGAAGTGCTTGACCAGGTCCCGGACCTCCAGGATCGGCTCGCCGCGCGGCACCTCCTGGGCGAAGGCGGCCTCCTCAGGCACCGTCGCGCCCGTCGGGCCGGCCCCGTCAGCGGTCATGGAGGGTCTCCTTCCAGAAGAAGCAGGCGCTGCGGCGCCCCTCCAGCGGCGTGCCGTCGTCCTCGGCGACCGGGAACAGCTCCGGCACCTCGGCCCGGCAGACGTCCTGCGCCCGGGGACAGCGGGGGTTGAAGGCGCAGCCCGGCGGGATGCGCAACAGGTTGGGTGGCAGGCCCTTGATCGCGTAGAGCTCCTGGCCCTTCTGGTCCAGCCGCGGGATGGAGTCCAGCAGGCCCCGGGTGTACGGGTGGGCCGGCCGCGCGTACAGCTCGTGCACCGGCGCGGTCTCGACGATCCGGCCCGCGTACATCACCGCGATCTTGTCGGCCACGTCGGCCACCACGCCCAGGTCGTGGGTGATCAGGATCAGGCCCATGTTGTACTCGGCCTGCAGCTCCGCCAGCAGGTCCATCACCTGGGCCTGGACGGTCACGTCCAGGGCGGTGGTGGGCTCGTCGGCGATGATCAGGTCCGGTTCCAGGGCCAGCGCCATGGCGATCATGATGCGCTGGCGCATGCCGCCGGAGAACTGGTGCGGGTAGTCGTTCACCCGCTCCTTGGCGGCGGGGATGCGCACCCGGTCCATCAGCTCGATGGCCTTGGCCTTGGCCTCGGCCTTGGAAACGCCCTGGTGCACCCGGAACATCTCGCCGAGCTGGTAGCCGACGCTGAGCACGGGGTTGAGGGCGGACAGCGCGTCCTGGAAGATCATCGCGATCTTCCGGCCGCGGATCCTCCGCCGCTCGTCCTTGCCCATCTTCAGCATGTCCCGGCCGCGGAAGCGGATCTCCCCGCGCGGGATCCGGGCCGGCGGCATGTCCAGGATGCCCATGACCGCCTGCGCGGTCACCGACTTCCCGGATCCGGACTCGCCCAGCACCGCCAGCGTCTCCCCCGCCCGGACGCTGTAGTTGACCCCGTTGACGGCCCGGGCGACGCCGTCCCGGGTGACGAACTCGACGTGCAGGTCCCGTACGTCGAGCAGCGGCCCCTGGTACGGCGTCCCGGCCTCTCGGCCGGTCCTGTCCACAGCGGTGTTCACACTGCGCTCCCCTCGCTCAGCGAAGCTTCGGGTCGAGGGCGTCGCGCACCGCGTCACCCATCATGATGAAGGCCAGCACGGTGACGGAGAGTGCCGCGGCCGGGAAGAACAGCACGTACGGCGCCGTCCGGATCACCTTCTGGGCCGAGGAGATGTCGATGCCCCAGGAGATGGTCGGGTCCTGCAGACCGATGCCGAGGAAGCTCAGCGTCGCCTCCGTGGCGATGTAGCCGCCGAGGGCGATGGTGGCGACGACGATCACCGGGGCGACCGCGTTCGGCAGGATGTGCCGGAACATCAGCCGGCCCGTCCCGGCGCCGAGGGCCCGACCGGCCACCACGTAGTCCGACTGTTTGACGGTGAGCACCGCACCCCTCATCACTCGGGCGATCTGGGTCCAGCCGAGGACGGCCAACGCCAGCACCACGGTCCACACCGTGCGGGTGGTGAAGGCGTTCAGCAGCACCAGAGCGCCGAGCAGCAGCGGGATGCCGAAGAAGATGTCCACCACCCGGGAGATCACCGCGTCGACGGCCCGGCCGTAGTACCCGGCGACCATGCCGGTCAGCCCACCGAGCACGGTGACCGCGGCGGTCACGAAGATGCCGACGGTGATCGAGGCGCGGGCGCCGTAGACGACCCGGGCGTAGATCGACCGGCCCTGGGCGTCGTAGCCGAACCAGCCCGCGCCGAAGAAGTCCGTCCAGTCCGGCCGCCTGAGGTAGTCGTGCACCAGGTCGGCCTTGCGCGGGTTGGCGTCGGTGAAGGCCCAGGGGAAGACCGCCATCACCACCAGCAGCAGGATCAGCACGACCGAGAGCAGGAAGATCGGCCGCCGGCGCAGGTCCCGCCAGGCGTCGCCCCAGAGGCTGCGGGCCTCCTCCCGCTTCTCGACGTCGGGTTCGACCAGAGTCTCCTGCTCGACCGCCATGCCCTGCTCGCCCGCGTAGTCGAGCCGCGAGATCCCAGGCTTGGGGTGGGGTTCGAACGAGTCCTCGTCGTGGATGTCAGGCATAGCGGATCCTCGGGTCCAGGACCGCGTAGAGCAGGTCGACGAGCAGGCTGGCGACCAGGTAGATGATCACCAGGACGGTCACGATGCCGACCACGGTGGGCCCTTCCTTGGTGTTGATCGCCCGGTACAGGACGTTGCCGATGCCCTGAACGTTGAAGATGCCCTCGGTGACGATCGCGCCGCCCATCAGCGCGCCCAGGTCGGTGCCGAGGAAGGTGATGACCGGGATCAGCGAGTTGCGCAGCAGGTGCCGCAGGACGATGGTGCGCCGGGGCAGGCCCTTGGCGACGGCCGTGCGCATGTAGTCGGCCCGCAGGTTCTCGCCGATCGACGTACGGGTCAGCCGGGCCACGTACGCGAGCGAGAGCGATCCCAGCACGACGGCGGGCAGCACGAGTTGGGAGAGGTCGTAGCTGTCCTGGACGGTCGGGGTGACCCAGCCGAGATTGGTGGCGAAGACGGTCTGCGCGATGTACGCCAGCACGAAGACCGGGATCGAGATCACCATCAGGGTCAGCACCAGCACCAGGGTGTCCTGGACGCTGCCGCGCCGCAGGCCGGAGAGCATGCCGAGGGCGAGGCCGAGGATCATCTCGAAGACGAAGGCCAGCAGCGCGAGCCGGATGGTGACCGGGAAGGCGCCGGCCATGATGTCCGAGACCGGCCGGCCGGTGAAGCTGGTGCCGAAGTCGCCCTGGAACAGGTTACCCATGTAGTGCAGGTACTGCTTCCAGAGCGGCTGGTCCAGGAAGTACTTGTGCTTGATGCTGGCCACCACCGCGGGGTCGGCCGCCTTCTCGCCGAACAGCGCCGTCACCGGGTCGCCCGGCAGCGTGTAGACCATCACGAAGATCAACAGCGTGGTACCGAAGAACACCGGGATCATCTGCAGCACCCGCCGCAGCACGTAACTGCCCATCCGAGCCTCCTTCCAGGGCGTGGCCGACCGGGGGGCCGGCCGAGAGGACCGGGCCCCGCCCTCCGTGCGGGGAGGGCGGGGCCGGTGTGAGGGGGCTGATGCCCCTCCTGCCCGATGGCGGGCAGGAGGGGCATCAGCCCTTGACCTCGACCTGGGTCCAGGCCGGGTTGCCGAAGGAGTCGAACTTCACGTTCTGCACCTTGGTCGAGTAGCCCGAGTTGGTGCGGTAGTACCAGAGCGGGATGGCCGGCATGCCGCTCGGCAGCACGGCCTCGGCCTGCTGGTAGCCGCTCACCGTGTCGGCGACGCTGGCGGCCTCGTCGGCCTTGGTGGCCGCGTCGTCGAACTGGGCGTTGCTGTAGCCGAAGTCGTTGGAGGCCGCGCCGGTGCGGTACACGTCGGACAGGAAGTTGGCGTTCAGCGGGTAGTCCTGCACCCAGCCGGTACGGAAGGCGCCGTTGAGCTGGTGGCTGGTGATCGCCGCGCGGGCGGCCTTGAAGTCGGGCTTCGGGTCGCCCAGGCAGTCGACGCCGGTGTTCTGCCGGATCGAGTTGCAGACCGCGTCGACCCACTCCTTGTGGCCGCCGTCCGCGTTGTAGGTGATCAGCAGCTTGTTGCCGGGGACGCCGCCGCCGTCCTGGATCAGCTGCTTGGCCCTGGCCGGATCGAACTTGCAGAAGTCGCCGCAGGCGCCGTCCTTGTAGCCCTCGACGCCCTCGGCGACCCAGGCGGTGGCCGGCTTGCGGGAGCCCTGCAGCACGGTCTTGGTGATGACGTCCCGGTCGATCGCCATCGACAGGCCCTGGCGCACCTTGGCCTTGTCCGGCGAGGACCAGTCGCCCTGGTAGAGGGTGAAGCCGATGTTCTGGATCGCGCCCTGCGGGGCGTCGATCGCCCGGTCGCCGAGGTCGTTCTTGTAGTTCGCCAGAGCGGACGGCGGCACCTGGTCCATCACGTCCAGGTTGTTGGACTGCAGGTCCGCGTACGCGGCCTCGGACGTGGTGTACATCTTGAAGACGATGCCGCCGTTCTTCGGCTTGTCCACGCCCTGGTAGTCCGGGAAGGTCTTGGTGACCACCTCGGTGTTGTGCGACCAGCTGACGAACTGGTACGGGCCGTTGCCCACCGGCTTCTGCCCGTACCCGGCCGGGTCCTTGAAGAAGCCGTCCGGCAGCGGCGAGAAGGCGATGTAGCCGAGCTTGTACTCGAAGTACGAGACCTTGTGGCTCAGCTTGACCGTGAAGTGCAGGTCGTCGGTGACGGTCAGTCCGGACATCTTGTCGCTGGCGGGCTTCCCGCCGGCCGGGTGGACGTCCTGGTAGCCCTCGATGTCGGAGAACCAGGAGCTGTTGATCTGGCTGTTGGCCGGGTTGGCGCCCCAGTTCCAGGCGTCCACGAAGTTCTTGGCGTGCACCGGGGTGCCGTCGTGGAACTTCCAGCCGTCCTTCAGCGTGACGTTGAAGGTCTGCGAGTCGCTGGTGTCGATCTTGTCCGCGACCTGCATCCGGATCTTGGCGGTGCTGGGGTCGTAGTCCACCAGCCCCTTGAAGAGGTTCTGGATGATGCGACCACCGCCGACCTCGTTCGCGTTGGCGGGCTGCAGCGGGTTCTGCGGCTCACTGCTCTGGTAGCTGAAGGTCTTGCCGGCGTCCGACGAGCCACTGCCGCCTCCTCCACCGCCGCTGCTGCACCCGGTGGCCACCAGGACCACGGACGTCGCAGCGGCGAGGACCAGGCGGGCGCGGGCGGCTACGGGCATGGAGGTCCCTCCTCAGGCGTGTGTGTCGCATCACACCCCATGAGAAGCTCGGCCCGGTGACGGCGCGAGCCGGGTGCACCCGGACGGGTGCGGTAACCCGTCGCCGGGTTGACGCGGCGCCGGATCGCGGACCGCCGGAAACGCCGCAAGGGCCCGTGGCGGGAGCCACGGGCCCTTGCGGGTGTGTACGGGAGGTCAGGCCGCGGCCGACTCCCGGACCTCGGGGAAGTGGCAGGCCGACTCGTGCGCGGCCGGGCCCTCCAGCGTGGTCGGGATCGCCAGCAGCGGGATCTCCTCGGAGCAGCGCTCCTGCGCCTTCCAGCAACGGGTGCGGAAGCGGCAGCCGGACGGCGGGTTGGCCGGCGAGGGGATGTCCCCGCTGAGGATGATCCGCTCGCGGGACTCGCGCGCCGTCGGGTCCGGCACCGGCACCGCGGACAGCAGCGCCTGGGTGTACGGGTGGGTCGCGTTGTCGTAGATCTGCTCGTCGGAGCCGATCTCGACCATCTTGCCCAGGTACATCACGCCGACGCGGTCGGAGATGTGCCGGACGATGGAGAGGTCGTGCGCGATGAACATGTACGACAGGCCGAACTCGCCCTGCAGCTGCTCCAGCAGGTTGATCACCTGCGCCTGGACGGACACGTCCAGGGCGGAGACCGGCTCGTCGCAGATGATGATCTCGGGCTTGAGCGCGAGGCCGCGGGCGATGCCGATGCGCTGGCGCTGACCGCCGGAGAACTGGTGCGGGTACCGGTTGATGTACTCCGGGTTCAGACCCACGACGTCCAGCAGGTCCTGGACGGCCTTGCGGCGGTCGCCCTTCGGCGCCACCTCGGGATGGATCTCGAAGGGCTCCCCGATGATGTCGCCGACCGTCATGCGCGGGTTCAGCGAGGTGTACGGGTCCTGGAACACCATCTGGATGTTGCGGCGGACGGCCTTGAGCGCGCCCCCGGACAGCTGGGAGATGTCCTCGCCCTTGAACAGCACCTGGCCGGAGGTGGCCCGCTCCAGGTTCATCAGCACCTTGGCCAGCGTGGACTTGCCACAGCCGGACTCGCCGACGATGCCGAGGGTCTCGCCCTTCTTCAGCTCGAAGGAGATGCCGTCGACGGCCTTGACGGCGCCGACCTGCTTCTTGAACAGGACGCCCTGGGTCAGCGGGTAGTGCTTGACCAGGTCCTTGACCTCCAGGATGTTCTCAGCCATGGAGGGTCTCCTTCCAGAGGTGGCACGCGCTGCGGCGGCCGGTGAGCTCCTTGCCGTCCTTGTCCGTCACGTGGTGCAGCGCCGGGATCTCCGTGCGGCACAGGTCGGTGGCGACGTCGCAGCGGGGGTTGAACGCGCAGCCGGCCGGAACCTTCAGCAGGTTCGGGGGCAGGCCCTTGATCGCGTACAGCTCCTGGCCCTTCTGGTCCAGGCGCGGGATCGAGCGCAGCAGGCCCTTGGTGTACGGGTGCGCGGGGTTCGCGTACAGCTCGTGCACCGGGGCGGTCTCGACGATCCGGCCCGCGTACATGACGGCGATCTTGTCCGCGACGTCGGCGACCACACCGAGGTCGTGGGTGATCAGGATCAGGCCCATGTTGTACTCGGCCTGGAGCTCCGCCAGCAGGTCCATCACCTGGGCCTGGACGGTCACGTCCAGGGCGGTGGTGGGCTCGTCGGCGATGATCAGGTCCGGTTCCAGGGCCAGCGCCATGGCGATCATGATGCGCTGGCGCATGCCGCCGGAGAACTGGTGCGGGTAGTCGTTCACCCGCTCCTTGGCGGCGGGGATGCGCACCCGGTCCATCAGCTCGATGGCCTTGGCCTTGGCCTCGGCCTTGGAAACGCCCTGGTGCACCCGGAACATCTCGCCGAGCTGGTAGCCGACGCTGAGCACGGGGTTGAGGGCGGACAGCGCGTCCTGGAAGATCATCGCGATCTTCCGGCCGCGGATCTTCCGCCGCTCCTCGTTGCTCATCTTGAGCATGTCCTGGCCGCGGTACAGGATCTCGCCCTGGGTCACCTTGCCCGGGGGCATGTCCAGGATGCCCATGATGGTCTGGGCCGTCACGGACTTGCCGGAGCCGGACTCGCCGAGCACCGCGAGGGTCTCGCCGGCCGCGACGGAGTAGTTGACGCCGTTCACGGCCTTGGCGACGCCGTCCCGGGTGTGGAACTCCACGTGGAGGTCCTTGACCTCCAGGAGCGGGGTTCCGACTTCGAGTCGGCCGGACTTCTGGTTGTTGTTCTCGATCACGGTGGTCATCGGGTCGTCACCTCTTCTCTCAGCGGAGCTTCGGGTCGAGGGCGTCGCGCACCGCGTCGCCGAGCATGATGAAGGCCAGCACGGTGATGCTCAGCATGCCTGCCGGGAAGAACAGGGCGAAGGGCGCCGTACGGATCAGCTTCTGGGCCGAGTTGATGTCGATGCCCCAGGAGATGGTCGGGTCCTGCAGACCGATGCCGAGGAAGCTCAGCGTCGCCTCCAGGGCGATGTAGCCGCCGAGGGAGATGGTGGCGACCACGATCACCGGGGCGATCGCGTTCGGCAGGATGTGCTTGAACATGATCCGGCCGGTGCCGGCGCCGAGCGCCTTGGCCGCCGTCACGAAGTCGGCCTGCTTGACCGTGATCACCGAACCGCGCATGACACGGGTCATCTGGGTCCAGCCCAGGGTGATCAGGGCGAAGACCACGCTCCAGATGGTGCGCGAGGTGAAGGCGTTGAGGATCACCAGCGAGCCGAGCAGCAGCGGGATGCCGAAGAAGATGTCGGTGACACGGGAGATGATCGTGTCGATCCAGCCGCCGAAGTAGCCGGCGAGCATGCCGAAGATGCCACCGAGGATGGTCGTACCGACGGTGACGCAGATGCCGACCACGACCGAGGCGCGGGCGCCGTAGATGACGCGGGCGTAGATGCTGCGGCCCTGACCGTCGTAGCCGAACCAGTCCCCCTCGAAGAAGTGGCTGTAGTTCGGCGGCGTGTGGAAGTGCTCGCGCAGGTCGCCGGCCCGCGGGTCCACCGAGGTGAACAGGCCCGGGGCGATCGCGATGACGATCAGCAGCAGGATGAGCAGCGCGGAGATCACGAAGATCGGCTTGCGGCGCAGGTCGTGCCAGGCGTCGGAGCCGAGGCTGCGGGCCTTCTCGGGCTTGGCGGCCGCCGCGACGGGGGCCTGGGCCGGGGTCTCCTCGGCCGTCTTGGTCAGGTCAGGCATAACGGATCCTCGGGTCCAGGACCGCGTAAAGCAGGTCGACGATCAGGCCGGCGGCCAGGTAGACGATCACGAGGAAGGCCACGAAACCGGAGACGGTCGCGCCTTCCTTCATGTTGATCGCTTGGTAGAGCGCGTGGCCGACACCCTGGACGTTGAAGATGCCCTCGGTGACGATCGCGCCGCCCATCAGGGCGCCGAGGTCGGTGCCGAGGAACGTGACCACCGGGATCAGCGAGTTGCGCAGCAGGTGGGTGCCGATGACCCTGCGGCGCGGCAGGCCCTTGGCCACCGCGGTGCGGACGTAGTCGGCCTTGATGTTCTCGGCGATGGAGGTACGGGTGAGGCGCGCGACGTAGGCCAGCGACAGCGAGCCGAGCACGATGGCCGGCAGCACCAGCTGGGTGATGTCGGTGCTGTCCTGGACGGTCGGCTTAACCCACTTGAGGTTGATGCCGAAGATCGTCTGGAACAGGAAGCCCAACACCGGGACCGGGATAGAGATCAGCAGCAGGGTGAAGACCAGGGCGCTCTTGTCGAAGACCTTGCCGCGACGCAGACCGGCGAACAGGCCGATGCCGATGCCCAGCACGATCTCGAAGCCGAACGCGAGCAGCGCCAGCTGGACCGTGACCGGCAGCGCCTCGGTGATCTTGTCGAGCACCGGACGTCCGTCCAGGGCCTTGCCGAAGTCGCCGGTGAACAGGCCCCCCATGTAGTCGAGGTACTGCTGGATCAGCGGCTCGTCAAAGTGCTGCTGGTGCCTCAGCGCGGCGAGCTGCACCGGGTCCGGCGCCTTGTCGCCCCACAGTGCTGCCAGCGGGTCACCGGGCAGCAAGTGCACCATGAAAAAGATGAGTGCGGTCGTTCCGAGGAACACCGGGATCATCTGGAGCAGTCGCCTCGCGACAAAGCGCCCCATCGTGCCTCCATGTATGGCTCTGCCGGGCCCGTCAACCCGGCAAGAGATAAGTCGGCGTGCCAACGGCCGGTGCCAGTCCTCGCCCTCGTGGGGATGGGACGGGCACCGGCCGTTGTCACCGGGTCAGGCGGTGCCGACCGATTACTTCTTCTTGACCTCGACGTCGGTGTAGACCGGGTTGCCGAAGGAGTCGAACTTCACGTTCTGGACGTTGTTCGAGTAGCCCGAGTTGGTCTTGTAGTACCAGAGCGGGATGGCCGGCATGTCCTTGGCCAGGACGGCCTCGGCCTGCTGGTACAGGTCGGCGGTCTTCTCGACCGAGGTGGCGGCGTCGGCGTCGTGGGCCAGCTTGTCGAACTCGGGGCTCGAGTAGCCGGCGTCGTTCGCGGCGGCACCGGTGCCGTAGACGTCGCGCAGGAAGTTGGCGTTCAGCGGGTAGTCCTGCACCCAGCCGGTCCGCATCATGCTCGGGACCTGCTTCTTCGTGATGATGTCACGAGAGGTCTTGAAGTCCGGCTTCGGGTCGCCGAGGCACTCGACGCCGGTGGCCTGGCGGATCGAGTTGCAGACCGCGTCCACCCACTCCTTGTGACCACCGTCGGAGTTGTAGATGATGGTGATCTTGTTGCCCGGAACGCCGCCACCCTCCTGGATGAGCTGCTTGGCCTTGGCCGGGTCGTACTTGCAGGCGTCGCCGCAGGTGCCGGCCTTGTAGCCCATGACGCCCGGCGCCACGAACGCGTCGGCGGGCTGACGGCTGTTGTTCAGCACGGTCTTGGTGATGGTGTCGCGGTCGATCGCCATCGACAGACCCTGGCGGACCTTGGCCTTGGCCGGGTCGCTCCAGTCCGCGTTGTACATCGCGAAGGAGATGTTCTGGATGGCGCCCTGCGGCTGGTCGATCGCGCGCTTGCCCAGGTCGTCCTTGTACTTCGGCAGGTCGGTCGAGTCGACCTGGTCCAGGACGTCCAGCGTGTCGGACATCAGGTCCTTGTACGCGGCCTCGGACGAGGTGTAGCTGCGGAAGACGATTCCGCCGTTCTTCGCCTTGTTGCTGCCGGCGTACTTGTCGTAGGCCTTCAGCGTGATGGCCTTGTTGTGCTCCCACGAGACGAACTGGTAGGGGCCGTTGCCGACCGGCTTCTCGCCGTAGCCCTTCGGGTCCGCGAAGAACCCGGTGGGCAGCGGGTAGAAGGCCGAGTAGCCCAGCTTGTACGTGAAGTACGAGACGGGGGCGGTCAGTTCGATGGTGAAGTGGGTGTCGTCGACGACCTTGAGGCCGGTCATCTCCTTGGCGGTCGGGTCGCCCTTCTCCGGGTGGACGGCGTCGTAGCCGGCGATGTCCGAGAACCAGTCGGAGTTGATCTGGTTGTTGGCCGGGTTGGCGGACCAGTTCCAGGAGTCCACGAAGGACTTGGCGGTGACCGGGGTGCCGTCGTGGAAGGTCCAGCCGGACTTCAGCGTGACGGTGTAGTTCTTGGCGTCGGTGGTCTCGATCTTGTCGGCCACCTGGTTGCGCAGGGCACCGGTCGCGGGGTCGTAGTCGACGAGGCCCATGAAGAGCTGCTTGACGATGCGGCCGCCCTGGTTCTCCATGGCGTTGGCCGGCTGCAGCGGACGCTGCGGCTCACCGCTCTGGAAGCTGAACGTGCCTGCCGGGTCGACCGCGGCGCTGTTCGAGCTCCCGCCGGAGGAGTCGCTGCTGCCACCACTGCTACAAGCAGTCGCGGCGAGCGCGACAGCGACAGCTGCGACAACCCACTTGGCCTGGCTCACACCACGCATCGGTGTGCCTCCTGAATTCGACGTTACGACGAGGAGGGCACCACGGAACGGTTGTCACCGGGCCCGTAATGCCGTCCGCGCTCGTGGTTTCGGCGCGCACCCCTGCGCGTTAACCCTTGACCCGAGCCTGACTGGCTCCACTATCCGTCACGCACGGACACGAAAGTGACCAGTGACGATCTCAATTAGGTCACATGAACAGTCGGTAAGTTTCGAAAACCGGACATATGAGACATAGCCAGACAGGCACCAAACGGACAGTCGTCACGGATGACGAACTGTCACGTTCGCTCAGCGGACACCTGGGTGTGATGAGCGCTATTCCGTTAATAGCGGCTCCGACAACTTGGAGTAGTTGAAAAAGTTCGCCCCCCTCTCCATCGGAAAGGGGGGCGAAGCATTCCGGCCAAAGGCCGGTCAAGCCGTCCGGATCATGCCTTCTTGGCGCGCGAGGCAGTGCGTCCGCGGTCCTTCTGGTCCAGGACGACCTTACGGATGCGAACCGTCTCCGGGGTCACCTCGATGCACTCGTCCTCGCGGCAGAACTCCAGCGACTGCTCCAGCGAGAGCTTGCGCGGCGGGACGATCGACTCGGCCACGTCGGCGGTCGAGGACCGCATGTTGGTGAGCTTCTTCTCCTTGGTGATGTTCACGTCCATGTCGTCGGAGCGCGAGTTCTCGCCGACGATCATGCCCTCGTACACCTCGGTGCCCGGCTCGCAGAAGAGCACGCCGCGCTCCTGCAGGTTGGTCATCGCGAAGGCCGTGACCACACCGGCCCGGTCGGCGACCAGCGAGCCGTTGTTGCGGGTGGTCAGGGTGCCGAACCACGGCTCGTGGCCCTCGTGGATCGAGTGGGCGATGCCGGTGCCGCGGGTGCTCGTGAGGAACTCGGTGCGGAAGCCGATCAGGCCGCGGGACGGCACGACGAACTCCATCCGGACCCAGCCCGAGCCGTGGTTGGACATGTTGTCCATCCGGCCCTTGCGGACGCCCATGAGCTGGGTGACGGCACCCATGTGCTCCTCCGGCACGTCCACCGTGAGGCGCTCGACCGGCTCGTGGACCTTGCCGTTGACCTCCTTGGTGACCACCTGCGGCTTGCCGACGGTCAGCTCGAAGCCCTCGCGGCGCATGGTCTCGATCAGGATGGCCAGCGCCAGCTCACCGCGGCCCTGCACCTCCCAGGCGTCCGGGCGCTCGGTGTCCAGCACGCGCAGCGAGACGTTACCGATCAGCTCGCGGTCCAGGCGGTCCTTCACCTGGCGGGCGGTGACCTTGCGGTCCACCTTGGCGCCGGACTTGGCGTCCGCGCCCTTGCCGCTGCCGCCGCGGCCGACCAGCGGGGAGGTGTTGGTGCCGATGGTCATCGAGATGGCCGGCTCGTCGACCGTGATCAGCGGCAGCGCGACCGGGTTCTCCGGGTCGGCCAGGGTCTCGCCGATCATGATCTCGGAGATGCCGGCGACGGCGCAGATGTCACCGGGGCCCGCCACCTCGGCCGGCTTGCGGGTGAGCGCCTCGGTCATCAGCAGCTCGGAGATGCGGACGTTCTGGATCGAACCGTCGCGCTTGATCCAGGCCACGGTCTGGCCCTTGCGCAGCTCGCCCTGCTCGACGCGAAGCAGCGCGATGCGGCCGAGGAAGTTGTCGGCGTCCAGGTTGGTGACGTGGGCCTGGAGCGGCGCGTCCTCGTCGTAGCTGGGGGCCGGGACGTGCTCCAGCAGGGTGGAGAAGAACGGCTCCAGGTTGGTGCTGTCCGCGGGAACGGTGCCGTTCTCCGGCTTGGTCAGCGAGGCGACGCCGTCACGGGCGCAGGCGTAGACGATCGGGAACTCGATCTGGTCCTCGTCCGCGTCCAGGTCCAGGAACAGGTCGTAGGTCTCGTTGATGACCTCGTCGATCCGGGAGTCCGGGCGGTCGGTCTTGTTGATGCACAGGATGACGGGCAGCCGGGCCGAGAGCGCCTTGCGCAGCACGAAGCGGGTCTGCGGCAGCGGGCCCTCGGAGGCGTCGACCAGCAGGACGACCGCGTCCACCATCGACAGACCGCGCTCCACCTCGCCGCCGAAGTCGGCGTGGCCCGGGGTGTCGATGATGTTGATCGTGATCGGCGCGCCACCGTCCTTGGGGTGGTACTTGACGGCGGTGTTCTTCGCGAGAATGGTGATGCCCTTCTCGCGCTCCAGGTCGTTCGAGTCCATCATGCGGTCGTCGAGCTGCTGGTGGGCGGCGAAGGCGCCGGCCTGCTTCAGCATGGCGTCGACCAGCGTGGTCTTGCCGTGGTCGACGTGGGCGACGATGGCGACGTTACGGATGTCGTTGCGCGTGGGCATGCCTAGCGGATTCTCCCGGAATCGTGGGTTACGGCGGGCCCGGCCGCGAGACGCGCACCCGCGGCCCCTTCGGCCGCCGTCACCCGTTCCGCCTGCTACTACCGGTCCACCCGCCGGGCATCTGGACATGCCTCGGCTTTTCCCTATGGTACGGGGAAGCGCCCAAGGGGGCAGAAACGAGCAGGTCGGGCGGGACCAAGATCACAGCTGGGTCACACCCCCTTCCCGTGCCGGTCGCCGTCCGGCGCTCCGTCGCGTGTCGCTCCCCCGCCGCCGCGCTGATCGCGGCCGGCCGCCCGGAGGAGGCCCCGGGCGGCACTCGACCGGGCCCGCGCGCGGTGCCCCGGGCCGGCCCGGATCGCCGTGGTGGAGCGCGTGTCGGAGCCGGCGCCCTCGCTGGGCTAACGCTTCCAGCCCATGTCCTGGAAGCGCGGCCACCCGAACCCGAACGCCCCGGCCCCGGCGACTCCGGTCCGCACGGCGACCAGCTCCGGCCGCTGGTACAGCGGCACCGAGTGGCCGAGCTGCCAGATCCGTACGTCCGCCTCCTGGAGCAGGTCCAGCCGGGCGGCCGGGTCGAGTTCGGCGGCCGCCCGGTCGAACAGCCGGTCGATCTCCTCGGTGCCGCTGCGGCCGTAGTTGCCGCCGGGGGCGAGCGTGCCGTCGGCGTCCGGCCGGGGCTTGGCGTACGCGGCGCGCTGCTCGGCGGCCGGGCTGGGCCCGGCCGGCCAGGAGAAGAGCGCGAGGTCGTAGTCCCCGACGGCCAGGTGGTCCTGGACGAAGGTGTCGGCGGGCGCGGACTGCGGCTTCACCGCGATGCCGGACTCGGCGAGGTCGGCGGTGAGCGCGTCGGCGGTGCGCCGGGCGGTCGCCGAGCCAGCCGGGAAGAGGAGGGTGAGGGCGAGCTGCTTGCCGCCCTTGGTCCGGGTGCCGCCGTCCGGCCGCTTCCAGCCGGCCCGGTCCAGCAGCTGCGCGGCGTCGCCCGCTCCGGCCGCGCCGCTGTCGTCGCGGTAGCCCTCCTGGTCCCCTGCGAGCAGGTGGCTGCCGAGCGGGGCGCCGGGCAGCCCGAGCGGGCCGAGTGCGGCCTCGGCGATCCGCCGCCGGTCGACCGCCCGGCCCACCGCCTGCCGGACCGCCGCGTCGGTGAGCGGGCCGCGGCCGGCGTTGAGGGTGAGCTGGGTGAGCGAGGCGGCGGCCGCCCGGTGCAGGGTGATTCCGGGCAGCGACTCGGCCCGCCGCAGGGCCAGCGCGGCCGCCTCGGGCAGGGCGGCGGGCGGCGCGGCAGCGGCGGTGGCGGTGGCGGGCGGGGCGGCGGCGGTGGCGGTGGGCGGAGCGGCGGCGGCGGTGGCGGTGGGCGGAGCGGGTGGCGCGGCGGCGGGCGTGGAGGCGCCCGCCGAGGCACTGGCCGTGGGTGCGGGCGGCACTCCCCGGTCCACCGCCACGGTGATCGGGGCGACGTCCAGCCGGTTCTGGTCCAGCGCGTCCAGCCGCCGCTCGGGCGGCGTGGCCAGGAAGTCGATCCGGTCGGTCTTCGGCAGGTCCCCCCACCAGAGCGGGTTGGCTTCCAGGGTGATCCGCCCGCCGGCGGCGTCGTACCGGGTGAGGGTGTACGGCCCGGCGCTCAGGTGGCCGGTGCCGGTCAGCATCCGGTTGAAGGCGGTCGGCCCGACCGTCTCGGCGGCCGGGTAGAGCGGCCCGAACAGCGCGCGCCACTCGCCGTACGGCCGCCGGAAGGTCACCTTGATCTCGTGCGGGTCGGCGCCCTGGGCGATCGTGTCGATGGCGTCGTAGCCCGCCGCCCGGCTGCTCTGGTAGGCCGGGTCCCGCCCGGACAGGGCGGCCTGCTGGGCGGTCAGGTCGGCGGCCGACAGCGGGGTGCCGTCGCTCCACACCGCGCGGGGGTTCAGCCGGTAGGTGACCACCTGGGGCTGCTGCCCGGGTGGGGTGGACTCGGCGCCGGCCAGGTAGTCCGGGTCGGGGACGAGCCGGCCGCGCTCGTCGGGCCGGAACAGCGAGGGGTACAACGCGTGCGCGAGCAGCGTCGAGTCGGCGTTCGCCCCGCGCTGGTAGACGTTCAGCGTGGCCGGGACGCCGTCCACCGCCCAGCGCAGCAGGCCGCCGTCCTCGACGGCGTCCCGGTCGACGGGCCGGACGTCGCCGGTGCCGGCGGTGGGGGCGGCCGGGGTCGGAACGGGCTCGGGGCCGCGGGCCGGGTCCGGGTCGTCGGAACAGCCGCCGAGGCCGGCGGCGAGCAGCAGCGCGACGGCTGCGGCGGTGAGCTGGCGGACACGCATGGCGGCCATCGAACGCCGCCCACCCGGCTCGGGCCGCGCCGACACGGCGGGCCGCCGGGCCGGTGCACCCGGACGGCCCACGCCCGGCGGACGGACTACAGGCCCAGCTCGAACCAGACGATCTTGCCCTTGGGCGTGCGCCGGCTGCCCCAGCGCTCCGCCAGCAGGCTGACCAGCTGCAGGCCGCGCCCGCCCTCGTCGGTCTCCTGGGCGCGCCGCTGCCGGGGCTGGGCGTAGCCGTCGTCCCAGACCTCGCAGACCATGCTGCGCTCGCGCAGCAGCCGCAGCCGGATCTCGCCCCGCCCGTGCTTGAGCGCGTTCGTGACCAGCTCGCTGACCAGCAGCTCGGTGGTGTCGACCAGTTCCTCCAGGCCGCGCGAGAGCAGCCAGCTGCAGGCCAGCTCGCGGGCCTTGGCGACGGAGGTGGGCTCGGGCGGCAGGAACCAGTTGCCGACGGCGTCCTCCGGGAAGGCGTGCACCTTGGCCATCAGCAGCGCGATGTCGTCCTCGCCGTGGTGCGGGTCGAGCTCGCCGAGGACGTGGTCGCAGAGGTCCTCCAGGCCCTTGCCCCGGTCGGCGAGTGCGGCGCGGAAGGCGCGCAGGCCCTCGTCCAGCTGGTGCTTGCGGCTCTCCACCAGGCCGTCGGTGTAGAGGGCGAGCACGGCGCCGTCCGGGAGGGTCAGCTCGACCTCCTCGAAGGGCTCGCCGCCGACGCCGAGCGGCAGACCGGGCGGCACGTCGAGCATCCGGGCGGGTTCGCCCGGGCTGAGCAGGACGGGCGGCAGGTGACCGGCGTTGGCGAAGACGCAGCGGCGGGTGACGGCGTCGTAGACGGCGTAGACGCAGGTGGCCAGGTAGACCTCGCGGGCCTCCTCGTCGGCCGTCGAGGTGAGCCGGCCGTACGGGGTGGGCGGGCCGACCGGGACGGAGTCGTCGCCGAGGCCGCGGGCGATCTCGTCCAGCGCGCCGAGCACCTCGGCCGGGTCCAGGTCGAGCATCGCCAGGGTCCGTACCGCGGTGCGCAGCTGGCCCATGGCGACGGCGGCGCGCAGCCCGCGGCCCATCACGTCGCCGATGACCAGCGCGGTGCGGTTGCCGGGCAGCGGGATGACGTCGAACCAGTCGCCGCCGACCTCGGTGTTGTTGTTGCTGGGCAGGTAGCGGCAGGCGATCTCCAGGCCGCTGGCGGCCGGGTTGCCCGGGGGCAGCAGGCTGCGCTGGAGGATCAGCGCCCGCTCGTGCTCGCGGCGGTAGAGCCGGGCGTTGTCGATGCAGACGGCGGCGCGGGCGACGAGTTCCTCGGCGATCGCCACGTCGCGGGCGTCGAAGGGCTCGCTGCCGATCGCCCGGGAGAGCTGGACCAGGCCGAGCACCTGGTCGCGGGCGACCAGCGGGACGATCAGGGTGGAGCGCAGCAGCGGGTCGCGGCCGGGCTCGGGCACGACGCTGCGGCCGGTGCGCAGCGCCCGGGCGTGCGGGGAGCGGCGGGGGTAACAGAGGGTGCCGCCGGCCTCGGCGATCGGCAGGCCGGTGACCGAGCCGAGCACCGAGGAGGCGCCGCCGATCACGCTGGAGACGGCGACCCGGCGCAGTTCGCCGCTGCCGTCGGTGAGCACGGTGTCGCCGGGCCGGCCGGCGCTGGGGACGGTCTCGCCGGAGAGCAGCGCGGTGTACAGGTCGACGGTGGCGAGGTCGCAGAACGGCGGGACGATGACGTCGAGGAGTTCCTTGGCGGTGGTCTCCAGGTCGAGGGTGGAGCCGATGTGCGCGCTGGCCTCGTTGAGCAGGGCGAGGTTGCGGCGCACGCCGTCGGCCTCGCGCTCGGCGACGTGCCGGCTGGTGACGTCGGAGACCTGCCCGGCCACGCCCATCGGCTGCCCGGCGGTGCCGTTGAGCCGGTACAGCGAGACGGCCCACAGCCGGTTGCCCTCGCGGGTCGGCACGACGCCGTGGAAGCGCAGGTCGAAGACGGGTTCGCCGGTGGCGAGGACCTTGCGCAGGGCGGCGGTGAGCCGGTCGGCCTCGGAGGGCGGGAAGAGGTCGTGCGGGGTCAGGCCCTCGAGGTCGGTGGGGACGAGGCCCATGCCGGAGGCGAAGGCGTCGTTGACCCGCTGGAGCCGCAGCCGGTCGTCGAAGAGCACGAAGCCGGTGGGCGTCTGGCCGAAGACGGCCTCGGAGGCGGCGAGGTCGGTCTCGATCCGGCGCAGGCGGCCGAGGTCGACGGCCAGGCAGGTGGCGCCCGCGGTGGGCAGGGCGCTGTCGGGCATCAGGTAGAGCTCGGCGAGGCCCTCGCCGCCGCCGGCGTCCCGGTAGGGGGTGGTGCCGACCCACTCCTCGCCGGCCAGCGTGCGCTCCAGCCGGGCGCGGCCGCGCTGCCAGAGCTCGCGGGGGACGAAGGTGGTGATCGGGTCGGCGCCGACGGCCTCCACGGCGGGGACGCCGAAGAACTCGGCGGCCCGCTCGCTCCACTGGCTGATCCGCCCGTCGGGGCCGATCGCGAAGGTGGCGACCCGGATGTAGTCGTAGATCGAGCCCGGGTCCCCGGCGCCCCACGGCCCGGCTCCGGCCTCGGGATGGGCGCCGCGGGCCGCCCCCGCGGGCCCGGTGCCCGGCGGGACCGCCGCTACGGGCAGGTCCGGGGAACCGGCCTGCCCGGGTACAGCGGCATGACCGCTGCTGCTCGGCGCGTTCCGCGCCGGAGTGCTGTTCAACGGACCGACCCCTCCAACCCGCGACCGTCCGGATGTCGAGAAGACCGAGTATTCATCATCAAGGGGTGGGTTCACACGCCCTCAACATCACAACATCAGATCGGGCGAAGGTTTTTGTCCTACCGCCCGCGCAACCACAATGCCACGCCCGCGCCCCCTTCCGGAGCGCGCGCTCCCCCGGGACGGCCGATGGCATGTGCAGCACGGTTCCCCTGACGTTCGGACGGCTCTACTCGCGTCACTCCTCGCCGGACTCAGTACCCGGCAGTGCCAGCTCGAACCAGACCACCTTGCCGATCCCCTCCGCCCGGGCGCCCCAGTGCAGCGCCAGCCGGTGGACCAGCTCCAGGCCCCGGCCGCCCTCGTCGGCCTCGGCCGCGTGGCGCTCCCGGGGCGGGTCGGGCAGCGGGTCGGAGATCTCGGCCAGCAGCGCCTCACCGAGCGTCAGCCGGACCCCGATCGGGGCGCTGGCGTACCGGACGGCGTTCGTGACCAGCTCGCTGACCAGCAGCTCGGCGGTGTCGGTGAGGTCCTCGACGCCCCACTCGGCGAGCGTGGCGCGGACCAGCCGGCGGGCCCGGGAGACGGCGGTCGGCTCGGCGGGCAGCGTCCAGCCGGCCGTCGGGATACCGACCTGGCCGTGCCCGAGCCGGGCCAGCAGCAGGGCGACGTCGTCCGGCTCGCGGCCCTGCTCCATGGTGTCGAGGACCGCCTCGCAGGCGGCCTGGATCGAGGCGTACGGCTGCTGGAGCACGGTGATCAGCCGGCCGAGGCCGACGTCGAGGTCCTTGTCCCGGGACTCCACCAGGCCGTCGGTGCACAGCGCCAGCAGGCTGCCCTCGGGGATCTTCAGTTCGACGGATTCGAACGGAACTCCGCCCACGCCGAGCGGGGCGCCGGAGGGCAGGTCGAGGATCCGGCCGGCGCCGCCGGGCAGCGGGCCGCCGGTGCGGGTCGGCTCCCCGGTGTCCTCGCCCGGCACCACCAGCACCGGCGGGATGTGCCCGGCCTTGGCCACCGTCAGCTTGGCCGTGCCCGGGTCGAAGACCGCGTAGACGCAGGTGGCGAGCAGCGCCTCGTCCGGGCCCTGGGCGAGGTCGTCGGCCAGCTCGTGGACGTGCCGCAGCAGGACGTCCGGCGGCAGGTCGAGGGCGGCCAGCACCCGGACCGCGGTGCGCAGCCGGCCCATGGTGGCGGCGGCCCGCAGACCGTGGCCCATCACGTCGCCGACCACCAGCGCGGTGCGGTCGCCGGGCAGCGGGATGACGTCGAACCAGTCGCCGCCGACCTCGGTGCCGCTGCTGCCGGGCACGTACCGGTAGGCGACCTCGACGCCCGTCGGCTGCGGGACCTGCTGGGGGAGCAGGGTGCGCTGGAGGGTGAGCGCGGCGGTTCGCTCGCGGGCGTACAGCCGGGCGTTGTCCAGCGAACTGCCGGCCCGGTCGGCGAGTTCGACGGTGAAGGCGAGGTCGTCCCGGTCGAAGCCCTCGCGGTAGCCGGCCCGGCTGACCAGCAGCAGGCCGATCACGATGCCGCGGGCGCGCAGCGGGACGACCAGCATCGAGTGCACGCCCAGGTCGCGGGCGGCCTGCATCTTGGGGTCTCCCGGGTAGGTGACGTCGTCCAGCTGGTCGGCGCCGGAGAGCAGCTCGGGCACGCCGGTGCGCAGCACCCGGCCGCAGGCGGAGTCCTCGGCGAAGGTGATCCGGGCTCCGCGCCGGAGCATCACCTCGACCTCGGGGCCGTCCTGGACGGAGGCGGTGCCGAGCTGGAGCAGCGAGGTGCGCCGGTCGTGGCCGTGCCGGGGCAGGTCGTCACCGTGGGCGACGGCCTGGAGCAGGATCACCGCGGAGTGGTCGGTGAGCCGGGGGACGACGGAGCCGGCGAGTTCCTGGGCGATCCGGGCGGCGTCCAGCAGGTCGCCGACCCGGGAGCCGAACTCGTTGAGCAGCGAGAGCCGACGGCGGGCGTGCTCGACCTTGGCCACCGCCCGGTAACGCTCGGTCACGTCCATCACGGTGCCGGAGATGCCGAGCACCCGCCCGGAGCGGTCGGTCATCCGGCTGTAGGAGATCGAGCGGTAGCCGGGCCGGTTGGTGACCGGGGAGGCGAGCGTGACGTCGATGACCGGCTCGCCGGTGGCCAGCACCTGGCGCTGGATCGCGGTGATCTCGTCGGCGGCCCGCTCGGGCAGGGTCTCGCCGGTGGTGCGGCCGACGTGGTCCTCCGGGGCGACGCCGTTCATCTCGGCCAGGGTCCGGTTGACGGCGGTGTAGCGCAGCTCGCCGTCCAGGATGGCGATGCCCAGCGGGGACTGCTCGAACAGCGCGTCGCGTACCGCGAGGTCCCGCTCGACGGCCCGGACTGCGGCCGCCTCGGCCAGGTTGGCCTGGAGGAACGGGGTGCCGTCACCGTCCACCAGGAGGGAGATCCGGGCGTCCACGGCGACCGGCAGGCCGTCCCGGTCGCGCAGTTCGGCGTTGCCGGCCCAGCGGCCGTTGCGCAGGGTGTCCCGGATCGCGGTTCGGATCCGGGCGACCTGCTCCTGGTCCGGGATCAGCTCGTCGATCCGGCGGCCGACCAGCAGCTCGCTCGGCCAGCCGAGCAGTTCCTCGGCGGCCGGGCTCCACAGCACCACCCGGCCCGAGGTGTCCAGGATCGCGATGGCGACCCTGAGCATGTCCAGCAGGCTGCCCCCGGGCGGTGCACCGGTGCCCGGCCCGGCGTCGGCCGGGCCACCGGGGAAGGGCCGGCCGGGGCGGCTGCGCGGACCGGGCTGGACGCCGGCCGCCGGGACGGCCAGGGTCGGCGCCGGCTGGACGGGCTGCGCGGGCCCGGGGCCGGCCGGGCCGCCGCGCCGGCGGCCGGACGGCGGCTGCGGGGCGGCCGCGGGGGCGGCGCGGCGCAGCCGGGCGCGGGCGGCGGCGCCCCCCGCGGTGCCTGTCCGCCGCGCTCCCCCGCCGCCGTTCCCGGTAGTCGACACCGACGGGGCCTCCGGCTCTGGTCGGGATCGGCGGCGCCGGCTGGGGCGGCTCACCGATGGTGACGAATAGTGCCGAAAAGTGACATACCCAGCAGGACCCAGGCTATCCCGGCCGCCGGGTCGTCTTGTCCGATTGACCTATCCGGCGGCTTGCGCGTCATCCGCCGGCGCGAGCAGTTCGGCAACGTGCGGCAGCACCTCGCGGTCGTGCTCGATCCAGTCCACGGAGTCCAGCTCGGCCGCGCCCAGCCAGCGCAGCTCGTCGTGGTCCGCCAGCGGGCTCGGCTCACCGGCCAGCAGCTCGGCGGCCCAGAACCGCAGCTCCAGCCCCGGGCGCACGGTCCACGCGCCGGGCAGCCGCCGCAGCGCCCGCGCCCGTACGCCCAGCTCCTCCAGCAGTTCGCGCTCCAGCGTCTGCGCCTCGGTCTCCCCCGGCTCGGCCTTGCCGCCGGGGAACTCCCAGCGCCCGGCGACCGGGGCGGGCGCGCTGCGCCGGGCGGCGAGCACCCGGCCGTCGCGGATCAGCGCGCCGCCGACGACGATCCGCAACGGGTTGGCGTCGGGGGTCCGGCCGGTCTGTTCCATGCCGCGACCCTACGGGGCGGGGGCCGTCGGCTCGGACTCGACCCAGTACAGCTGCTTGTGGCCGCGCGCCTCGAACTCGGCCGCCAGGCGTCGCGCCTCGGCCTCGGCCAGGCCCCTGGCGACCAGGAAGCGGTTGCCGTTGTCGTCCTGCCGCATCACCCGAAAGGTGCCCATGCGGGGGAGCGTACCGGCCCGCCGGGCGACCTCGGCCGGTGCCCCGCGGTGTCCCCGGCCGGCGTGGGGGTCGGGCCGGGGACACGCCGGTCACCCTACGGGGCGCGCGCTACCGGCAGGTATGGGCGGTGTTAACGCTGGGTAACCGGCGGAGCGGCTCAGGCCCGGAGGTCGGGCACCTGCTCGCCGGTGGACAGACCGAGCGCGCGCCGGATCTCCACGCTGACCGGTACCGTCTTGGCAGTCAGCGCCCGGGCCCGGCGCAGATCGCCCGGCACGTCGTCGCCGGAGGCCGCGGCGTCCCAGGCGGTGGCCGCCTGGGTCTGGGTCGCGGCCAGCTTGTCGACCTTCGGCTGGATGTCGGTCGGCCACTCGGCGGTCGGCTTGCGCAGGGCGGCGGCCTCGGCCCGGGAGGCGGCGGCCATCCGCCGAGCCCAGGAGCGGTACTCGGCCTCGGCGACGGCCACGTCCTTCTTCGGCTCGTCCGCGTACACCGCGCCGAAGCCCCGGACGGCGTCCAGGTAGGCCAGCTGAACGGAGGTCAGGGTGCGGCGGTCGGTGCGGACCGTCCCCAGGTGCTGGTCGTCGCGGTCCTCGAAGGCGCAGGTGACGTACCGTTCGCCGGCCGCCCAGTTGCCCGCGCTCGGGTAGAGGTAGACGTCGTCCATGCCGTCCGGGACGGCCCACTGGTCCAGCGCGTAGTCGTCGAGCACCGCGCGGCACAGCGTGGTGGCGCGCTCGCGGACGGCGGTCGCACCCGGGTACGGGCCGCTGCTGTCCGGGATCCTGGCGGTGCCGGCCACCTCGCCGTGGTGCGGGTCGGAGCAGACCACCCGGCGCACCCAGTAGACCGTCTCGTCGCCGTTCTCGTCCGTCTTCCCGGTCACATCGGGCGAGTTGTAGCAGTCCCCGGCCTTCAGGGCGGACCAGCGGACGGACCCGGCCGGCGGCTTCTGGGCGTACCCGCCGCCGGGCCCGCCCCGCGCGGGGCCGAAGTCCCCCGCGCCCAGGGCGAGCGACAGCAGCAGCGTGCCCGCCACGCCGAGCACCAGCCCGGTCACCGCCATGCCGCGGCCGCGCTGCCCGCGGCGGTTGATCTGGACCAGCGCGACGATCCCGAAGACCAGGGCCACCGGCGAGAGCAGGCTCAGGCCGGTCGCCAGGGAGCCGACGGCGAAGCCGTTGGTGCGCGGCTCCGGCTGGGGGTTGTAGGGGTGGTGGGCGTACGGCGGGTACGGGTGCTGGTTCGAGCGCAGGTCGGGGTCCGGGTAGGGGTCGCCGGGCCGGAAGCCGGACTCGGCGGAGGGCGGCACCGAGGCCCAGCCGCCGGCGGGCAGCGGCGGGGGCGGCGGCTGGGGCGGGGCCTGCGAGGGGGCCGGGGCGGCCTGGGCGGGCCGGTCGGCCGGTGGAGCCCAGGGGCCGGCGGGGTCCTGCGGCCCCTCGGCGTCCGGGGTCGCGGCCTTCGGCTCCCCAGCCTTCGGCTCCGTGGTGTCCGGGATCCCGGCCTTCGGCTCCGCGGCCTTCGGCTCCGCGGTGTCCGGGTCCTTGCGGAAGTCCACCCGCGGGTCCGGCCCCGGAGCGGCGGGCAGCTCGGACTCAGGCTTGGACACGTGGACTCCCCCTGCCCGCCGGGGCGGGCCTCGACTCGGCGTTTCGGCTTCGGCGCCGCCGCTCGGGCCGGACGGGCCCGATGCGAACGGTCGCGCGACTTTACCCGATCTTTCCGAACGCCTGCCCGCGCGTCGGCACCCCCGACCGCCCGCTCAGACCCGGGCCAGGATCTCGCCGTGGATCATCGAGAACCACCCGTCCTCGGCGGCGCTCCACTCCCGCCAGCCGTCCGCGATCCGCTCCAGCTCGGCCCGGTCCGCGAAGCCCCGCTCCACGGCCGTCCGGCCGAAGGCCGTGCCGGTCACCCGGTCCGCCCACATCCCGCCCCACCACTCGCGCCGCTCGGGCGTCGCGAAGGTCCAGGTGCCGGTGGTCACGGTCACCTCTGTGAGACCGGCCGCGCGGGCCCAGGACAGCAGCCGACGCCCGGCGTCCGGCTCGCCGCCGTTGGCGCGGGCGGTCCGCCGGTACAGCTCCAGCCAGCGGTCCAGCGCGGGCGCCTCCGGGTACCAGGTCATCGAGGCGTAGTCGACGTCCCGGGCCGCGACCACCCCGCCGGGCGCCGTCACCCGGCGCATCTCGCGCAGCGCGGCCACCGGATCGGCCAGGTGCTGCAGCACCTGGTGGGCGTGCACCACGTCGAACTCGCCGCCCCGGTAGGGCAGTCGGTGCACGTCCGCGAGTTCGAACACCACGTTGGACAGGCCGCGCCCGGCGACGTACCCGGCGGCCTGCTCCAGCACCTCGGCGGAGGCGTCGACGGCCACCACCCGGCCGCCGGGGCCGACCAGCTCGGCCAGGTCGGCGGTGATCGTGCCGGGGCCGCAGCCGACGTCCAACAGCGCCTGCCCGGGCCGCAGTTGACCCAGCAGGTAGGCGGCGGAGTCGGCCGCGGTACGGGAGCGGTGCGAGCGCAGCACCGCCTCCTGGTGGCCGTGGGTGTAGGCGGCGGGCTGCGATCCGGACATGGTCTCCCCCAAGAGGCGTGGTCGGTCTTCCGTTTCCGCGACGCCCCGACGCTACGCCCCGTCCCGTATGGCGAGAAGAACCGTCTCACATCGCGGCCACCGGTCGGCCCGTTCGGGCCCGCCCGCCGTACCGTGGAGGCGCCCGACCGAACGGCCCCGACAGAACGGTCCCGCCCATGCCCGGCCCCGGCCAGCGCCCCTTCGTCCTGCTGAGCGCCGCCGTGTCGCTCGACGGCCACCTCGACGACGCCTCCCCCGACCGCCTGCTGCTCTCCAACGCCGCCGACTTCGACCGGGTCGACGAGGAGCGGGCGGCGGCCGACGCGATCCTGGTCGGCGGCAACACCCTGCGCGCGGACAACCCGCGGCTGCTGGTCAACGACCCCGCACGCCGGGCCGCCCGGCTGGCGGCCGGGCGGCCCGAGTACCCGCTGAAGGTGACCCTCAGCGCGAGCGGCGCGCTCGACGCCGGGCTGCGGTTCTGGCACACCGGCGGCGCGAAGCTCACCTACACCACGGAGGCCGGGGCGGCCGTGCTGCGGCCCCGGCTCGACGGGTTGTCCGAGGTGGTCGCGCTCGGCGGCTCGGTGGACCTCGGCGCGGTGCTGGACGACCTGGGCGCGCGCGGGGTGCGCCGGCTGATGGTCGAGGGCGGCGGCGGGGTGCACACCCAGTTCCTCGCCCGCGGGCTGGCGGACGAACTACAGCTGGCCGTCGCCCCGCTGCTGGTCGGCCAGGCCGAGGCGCCGCGGTTCGTCCGCCCGGCCGCGTTCCCGGGCGGGCCGGGCCGGCGGATGCGACTGCTGGATGCACGTACGGTGGGCGACGTCGTCCTGCTCAGGTACGCCCCGAAGGAGCCCGCGCCGTGAACCGCCCCGCGACGAACCGCCCCACGACCACCGACCTCGACCACCTGCGCCGGGCCGTCGAGCTGTCCCGTCGCTGCCCGCCCTCCGAAACGGCCTTCTCGGTCGGTGCGGTCATCGTCGGCGCCGACGGCCGGGTGCTGGCCGAGGGCTTCAGCCGGGAGGCGGACGCGCACGACCATGCCGAGGAGGCGGCCCTGGCCAAGCTCCCGGCGGGCGACCCCCGCCTGCGCGGGGCGACCGTCTACAGCAGCCTGGAGCCGTGCGGCCGGCGCGCCTCGCGGCCGGCGCCGTGCGCCCGGCTGCTCATCGCGGCGGGCGTGCCGCGGGTGGTGGTCGCCTGGCGCGAGCCGGACCTGTTCGTCACGGACTGCCAGGGCACGGCGCTGCTGGAGGCGGCCGGGATCGAGGTGGTGGAGCTGGCGGAGCTCGCCGAGGAGGCCCGGGAGGTCAACGCCCATCTGCTCGGATGATCTTTTGTATCATTTAGAAACAAAGGGCTCGTCTTCACCGACGTCCGCCGCCATTCTCGCCCCCCGGAGCCGCCCCGTGCCCGCCACCCCCGTCCGGTTCACCGCCAGCGCCCTCCTCCTCGACATGGACGGCACCCTGGTCAACTCCGACGCCGTGGTCGAGCGCTGCTGGAGCCGCTGGGCCGAGCGCCACGGCCTCGACCCCGTCGCGGCGCTCGCCGTCGTCCACGGCCGCCAGGGCCACGCGACCATGGCCGAACTGCTGCCGGACCGCCCGGTCGAGGTCAACCTCGCCGAGAACCAGCAGATGCTCGCCGAGGAGCGCGCCGACACCGAGGGCGTCGTCCAGGTCCCCGGCGCCGACGCCTTCCTCGCCTCGCTGACCGGCCTGCCGCACGCCCTGGTCACCTCCGCCGACCTGCCGCTCGCCCGGATCCGGATGGACGCCGCCGGCCTCCCGATGCCGCCCGTCCTGGTCACCGCCGAGTCCGTCGGCGCCAGCAAGCCCGATCCCGAGGGCTTCCTCAAGGGCGCCGCCGCCCTCGGCTTCGCCCCCGCCGACTGCCTCGCCTTCGAGGACTCCGGCGCCGGCATCGCCGCCGCCCGCGCGGCCGGCATGCGCGTCGTCGGCATCGGCCCCCGCGCCGCCGCCCACCACCCCGACGCCCTCGCCCCCACCCTCGAAGCCGTCACCGTCACCACCGCCCCCGACGGCACCCTCACCCTCACCGTCCGGGCCTGACCCGGCAACGCCGCAGGGGCCGGACTCCGAAAGGAAGTCCGGCCCCTGCGGCGGGAGTTGGGCGGTCCGGTCAGACGTTGAAGCGGAACTCCACCACGTCGCCGTCCTGCATGACGTACTCCTTGCCCTCGATGCGGGCCTTGCCCTTGGCGCGGGCCTCGGCGGTGGAGCCGGCCTCGACCAGGTCGGCGAAGGCGATCACCTCGGCCTTGATGAAGCCCTTCTGGAAGTCGGTGTGGATGACTCCGGCGGCCTCGGGGGCGGTGGCGCCCTTCTTGATGGTCCAGGCGCGGGTCTCCTTGGGGCCTGCCGTGAGGTAGGTCTGCAGGCCCAGGGTGTCGAAGCCGACGCGGGCGAGGGTGGCGAGGCCGGGCTCCTCCTGGCCCATGGACTGGAGGAGTTCGAGGGCCTCGTCGTCGTCGAGCTCGATCAGCTCCGACTCGATCTTGGCGTTGAGGAAGATCGCCTCGGCCGGGGCGACCAGCGCGCGCTGGGCGTCCTTGAACTCCTCGTCGGCCAGCTCGTCCTCGTCCACGTTGAAGACGTAGAGGAAGGGCTTGGCGGTCAGCAGGTGCAGCTCGCGGATCGGGGTGGTGTCGAAGCCCGCCTCGAAGAGGGTCTTGCCGGTCTCCAGGATCGCCTGCGCGGCCTCGGCGGCGGCCAGCACGGAGGCGGTCTCCTTCTTCAGGCGCGCCTCCTTCTGGAGCCGCGGCAGGACCTTCTCGATGGTCTGGAGGTCGGCCAGGATCAGCTCGGTGTGGATGGTCTCGATGTCGTCCTTGGGCGACACCTTGCCGTCCACGTGCACCACGTCCGGGTCGGTGAAGGCGCGCACGACCTGGCAGATCGCGTCCGACTCGCGGATGTTGGCGAGGAACTTGTTGCCCAGGCCCTCGCCCTCGCTGGCGCCGCGCACGATGCCGGCGATGTCCACGAAGTCGACGGTGGCCGGGAGGATGCGCTGCGAGCCGAAGATCTCGGCGAGCTTGGCCAGCCGCTCGTCCGGGACGCCGACGACGCCGACGTTCGGCTCGATGGTGGCGAACGGGTAGTTGGCCGCCAGCACGTCGTTCTTGGTCAGGGCGTTGAACAGGGTCGACTTGCCGACGTTCGGCAGGCCGACGATTCCGATCGTGAGCGACATGAAGCGCAGTCCCGTGGGCTTGGAGGAGTTGGGTCGGCACCGTACGGGCCGACCCCCAAGTCTACGGGCAGCGCTCCGTACGCCTCACGCCTCGGTCGGGGCCGGCAGGGGCTCCAGGAACTCCAGCCGGTTGCCCAACCTGTCGGCGGAGTAGAAGCGGCGGTGGCCGGGGTGGTTGTCGTCCCAGGTCACCTCGTGGCCGTGCGCGGTGAGCCGCTCGGCCAGGGCGTCCAGCGAGCGCACCAGGATGCCCGGGTGCCCCTTGCGGGCCGGGCGGAAGTCCGGGGTCACCCCGAGGTGCACCTCGACACCGCCGCCACGGAACCAGCAGCCGCCGCGCGCCGCCAGCACCGGCGGCTTCCGGAGTTCGGTCATGCCGAGCACGCCGGACCAGAAGGCCCGGCACTCGTCCTCGGCGCCCGCCGGGATGTCGAGCTGGAAGTGGTCGATGCGTTCGAAGGTGAAGTCGGCACTCACGCCAGTCCCCTGTGCGGTCATCTGATGATCGTTGCGTCGACTCAGTCCCGCAGGTCAGGGCTTTGAGTGACGATCACAGGAGTACGCCATTCGAAGACACGGGACAAGACCTGAACGGTCCATTACACAGTGTGGCGATGATCGGACCGTACGTTGGACGGATGGAGCAGAGCATCCGTACCCAGCCGCCAGGGCCCAGACGCCGTCCGCCGAACGGCGCGGCCCCCGCCGCCGTCCCCGGGCCCGGCCGGGCTCCCGACGGCCCCCGGGGCCCCGCCACTCCCCCCGCCCGGCTGCGCTCGGTGGCCGACCGGGCCGCCGCGGCGCGCCCGTCCGCCCAGCGCCGGCTGCGGGTCTACGGGCGGCGCCGGACCGGCCGGCCGACCCGGCTGACCGCGATCGGCACCGGCGTGGCCGCGGTGCTGGCCACGCTCGCGGTGGCCGGCCTGGACCGGGGGCTCTTCGGTGACCTCGGCTGGCTGTTCGGCGTCGGCTACCTGGTGGTCTGCTTCCAGCTGGCCGTCCGGGTCCGCTACGCCGACCTGCTGGCCGCCCCGATCAGCGGGCCGATCGGCTTCGCGCTGGCCCTGGTGCTGCTCGCGCCGGTCAGCTCCCCGGGCATCACCGCCCAGCTGGTGGCGCTGGCGACCGGGCTGGCGCTGCGGGCCGGGTGGCTGTTCTCCGGCACCGGGCTGGCTGCGGTGATCGTGCTCGCCCGCTTCGTCGCCCAGCGCCGGATCCACCGCTCCCGCTGAGCGGCCCGAGCGCGGGACCACCCGCGCGGGACCACGGGCGCGACGTCACCGGCCCGGGGCCGTCAGCGCGCCGCCCGGGCCGCCGCCATGGCGGCCCCGACGATCCCCGCGTCGTTGCGCAGCGCCGCCGGCACCACCCTCGCCTCGCGGTCCCTGAGCAGCGGCAGGAACCTCTCGTGCTTGCGGCTCACCCCGCCGCCGATCACCACCAGCTGCGGCGAGAACAGCATCTCCACCAGGTCCAGGTACTCGTCGACCCGCTCGGCCCACTGCTCCCAGCTGAGGTCGTGCCGCTCCTTGGCGGCCGAGGAGGCCCGGCGCTCGGCGTCCTTGCCGCGCAGTTCCAGGTGGCCCAGCTCGGTGTTGGGCACGAGGGTGCCGTCCACGAACAGCGCGCTGCCGATGCCGGTGCCGAAGGTGAGCACCAGGACCACGCCGGGCTCGCCCCGCCCGGCGCCGTGCACGGTCTCGGCGAGGCCGGCCGCGTCCGCGTCGTTGAGGACGGTCGCCGGCAGGTCCAGCGCCTCGCGGAACAGGCGCGCGGCGTCCAGGCCGATCCAGCCCCTGTCCACGTTGGCCGCGGTCCTGGTGTGCCCGCCGACCACCACTCCGGGGAAGGTCAGCCCGACCGGGCCCCGGTGGTCGAAGTGCCGGACCACCTCGCGGACGGCGGCGACCACGGCCTCGGGCTCGGACGGCTGCGGGGTGAGCACCTTGTACCGCTCCTGGGTGAGCGCGCCCCGGGCGAGGTCCACCGGGGCGCCCTTGATGCCCGAACCGCCGATGTCCACGCCGAATACCGCCGTCATCGCTCGACCCTCCACCCTCCGCCGTCCGGCCGTGGACCGGATCGTCCACAGCCTGTGCATGAAAGCAGCCCGGGCACAAAACTACGAGAACCCGGGCGGGGACGCACAGCAGAGGACCCGGCGCCCGCACCGGGCACCGGGTCCTCCACGACGGCTCTAGAGCTTGCCGGCCGCCTCGGCGCGCAGGTCGCGGCGCAGCTCCTTGGGCAGCGAGAAGGTCAGGTGCTCCTCAGCGGTCTTGACCGTCTCGACCGTGTCGTAACCGCGGCTGGCCAGGAACTCCAGCACGCCGTCGACCAGGATCTCCGGCACCGAGGCGCCGCTGGTCAGGCCGACCGTGGTGACGCCCTCCAGCCAGGACTCCTGGATCTCCTCGGCGAAGTCGACCAGGTGGGCCGCCTTGGCGCCGTACTCCAGGCCGACCTCGACCAGGCGGACCGAGTTGGAGGAGTTCTTGGAGCCGACCACGATCAGCAGGTCGGTCTCCGGGGCCAGCTGCTTGACGGCGACCTGGCGGTTCTGGGTCGCGTAGCAGATGTCGTCGCTGGGCGGGCTGACCAGCGCCGGGAAGCGCTTCTTCAGCTCGCCGACGGTGGCCATGGTCTCGTCCACCGAGAGCGTGGTCTGGGACAGCCAGACGATCTTGGACTCATCCCGTACCTGCACGTTGGCGACGTCCTCGGCCCCGTCCACCAGGTGGATCCGGTCCGGGGCCTCGCCCATGGTGCCGATGACCTCCTCGTGGCCCTCGTGGCCCACCAGCAGGATGTCGTAGCCCTCGTCGGCGAAGCGCACGGCCTCCTTGTGCACCTTGGTGACCAGCGGGCAGGTGGCGTCGACGGTGGCGAGCTTGCCGGCCCGGGCCTCGTCGTGGACCGACGGGGCGACACCGTGCGCGGAGAACACGACGATCGAGCCCTCGGGCACCTCCTCCGTCTCGTCGACGAAGATCGCGCCCTTCTTCTCCAGGGTCTGCACCACGTACTTGTTGTGGACGATCTGCTTGCGGACGTAGATGGGCGCCCCGTACTGCTCCAGGGCCTTCTCCACGGCGATCACGGCGCGGTCGACACCCGCGCAGTAGCCCCGGGGGGCGGCGAGCAGGACACGGCGCTGCGCGGTGTTGGACATGGCTCCATCGTACGGGCGCCCGGGAGGCCCGCCTGCCGCGGCGGGGAGCCGCGCCGACGGTGGGCGACTTTCCGGTCGCGATGGATCACCAAGGCGTCGGCGGGCGACGCTGAGGGCGGTACGGCGGACGGTGTCGGCGGGCGCCGCTAGCCTCGTACGCATGGCCAACACCAGCTCCCCCGAAGCCCCGCTCCCGGTCGGCAAGGTCTCCGCGCTGATCGGCGGCTGGATCGACCGGCTCGGCGCGGTGTGGGTCGAGGGACAGATCACCCAGCTGAGCCGCCGCCCCGGCGCGGGCGTGGTGTTCCTGACCCTGCGGGACCCGCAGGCCGACGTGTCGCTCACGGTGACCTGCTTCCGGTCGGTGTTCGACCAGGTCGCGGACGTGGTGCAGGAGGGCTCGCGGATCGTCGTGCACGCCAAGCCGGAGTGGTACGCGGCCCGCGGGCAGCTGTCGATGCGGGCCTCGGAGATCCGGCCGGTGGGCCTGGGCGAGCTGCTGGCCCGGCTGGAGCAGCTGAAGCGCCGCCTCGCCGGGGAGGGCCTGTTCGCGGCCGAGCGCAAGCGGCGGCTGCCGTTCCTGCCGCAGTGCGTCGGGCTGGTCACCGGTCGCGGCTCGGCGGCCGAGCGGGACGTGCTGGAGAACGCCCGGCGGCGCTGGCCGGCCGTGCGCTTCGAGGTGCGCAACGTCCCGGTGCAGGGGATCAGCGCGGTGGAGCGGGTGGGCGCGGCCGTCCGGGAGCTGGACGAGCACCCCGAGGTGGACGTGATCATCGTGGCCCGCGGCGGCGGCAGCGTGGAGGACCTGCTGCCGTTCTCGGACGAGGGCCTGGTGCGGCTGGTCGCGGCCGCCCGTACGCCGGTGGTCAGCGCGATCGGGCACGAGCCGGACCAGCCGTTGCTGGACTTCGTCGCCGACCTGCGCGCCTCCACCCCGACCGATGCCGCCAAACGGGTGGTTCCGGACGTCGGCGAGGAGCTCGCCAAGGTCCGCCAGCTGCGCGACCGCGCACGCCGGCACGTGCAGTCCCGGGTCGAGCGCGAGCAGCACGGGCTGGACGGGCTGCGCAGCCGCCCGGCCCTGGCCGCCCCGCACCGGATGCTGGACGGGCGCGGCCAGGAGGTGGAGGGCCTGCTGGAGCGGGCCCGGCGCACCCTGCGGCACCGGCTGGACCACGCCCAGAGCGACCTCGGACACACCCTGGCCCGGGTGGTCGCCCTCTCCCCGGCGGCGACCCTGGAGCGCGGCTACGCGGTGCTGCAGCGGGCCGACGGCACGGTGGTGACGGACCCGGCGCAGGTCACGGCCGGGGAGGGGCTGCACGCCCGGGTGGCGGGCGGCGGCTTCGACGTGGCCGTCGCGGGCGACTGACCGGACCCAGCCGGCCTCGGGCTCAGTCCCTCGGGCTCAGTCGGCCTCGGGCCCAGTCGGCCTCAGTACGAGCGCTGCCGGGACAGCGCGATCGAGTGCTCGCCGAAGCCGAGACTGCGGTAGAGCGCCTCGCCGCCGCTGCTGGCGTGCAGGTCGATCCGGCCCGCCCGGCGGCCGTCGAACCACTCCAGCAGCGCCTCGGTGCAGGCCCGGGCGTAACCGCGCAGCCGGTGGTCGGGGTCGGTGCAGATACCGAAGACGAAGCCGAACAGGCCGTCCGGGTTGCCCGGTGAGGGCAGCCGTTCCTCCAGGGTGCCGACGGCGCAGGCGGCGAGTCGGCCGGGCCGCTCCGGGTCGTCGACCACGAAGGAGGGCATGGTCAGCTCCTCCGACGGGACGGCCAGGCGCTCGCGCAGGATCCGCTCGGCGGTGGCCTGCCAGGGCCCGGGGCCGGCCAGGGCGGCCATGCTGGGCATCTCCTCGAGCATCACGTTGCGCAGCCGGACGAGTTCGGGCGCGTCGGCGGGGACGGCGGGTCGGACCTCGGTCATGCGGCGGAGGCTAGCGCCGCCGGCCGGCCGGGCGCACCCGGATTTCGGGCCGTACCGGACCTTCCCTGTCGGCGCCAGCCCCTACGCTGGCTCGCATGGCAGAGCAGCAGGGACAGCAGGAACCGCCGGCCGCGACGGCACCCACCCCGGACGACGCGCTGGGCTACGAGCACGCCCGGGACGCGCTGCTGGAGGTGGTCCGGCAGTTGGAGAACGGCGGAATCTCCCTCGAGGAGTCGCTGGCGCTGTGGGAGCGCGGCGAGCAGCTGGCGAAGGTCTGCCAGCGGTGGCTGGACGGCGCCCGGGCCCGGCTGGACGCCGCGCTGGCCGCCGAGGAGGGCGCGGGCCCGGCCGGGGAGTGAGGCGGGTCACACCCCCTTGGGGAATCGTTGAATCTTCACCTATGTTGGAGGAACTGATCGGCCGCGCCGGTCACACCGACGAACCCCCTCCTCCCGCATGAGGTGCAGAAGCATGACCACCGACGCCCTGGTACTCGACGCCGCCGCCCAGGACCTGCTGTTCCGCGAGGCCCGCACCGCGAACACCTTCACCGACGAGCCGGTCACCGAGGAGCAGGTCCAGGCCATCTACGACCTGGTCAAGTACGGCCCGACCGCCTTCAACCAGCAGCCGCTGCGCGTCGTCCTGGTCCGCTCCGCCGAGGGCCGCGAGCGCCTCGTCCAGCACCTGGCGGACGGCAACAAGGCCAAGACCGCCGCCGCCCCGCTGGTCGCCATCCTGGCCGCGGACAACGAGTTCCACGAGGAGCTGCCGACCCAGTTCCCGCACTTCCCGCAGGCCAAGGACGTGTTCTTCGCGGAGCGCGCCGTCCGTGAGCAGTCCGCCAAGCTGAACGGCGCCCTCCAGGCCGCCTACTTCATCATCGGCGTGCGCGCCGCCGGCCTGGCCGCCGGCCCGATGACCGGCTACGACGCCGAGGGCATCAACAAGGAGTTCTTCGGCGACGGCGAGCACTCGGTGCTGGCCGTGGTCAACATCGGCAAGCCGGGCGAGGACGCCTGGTTCCCGCGCTCCCCGCGCCTGGAGTACGACCAGGTCGTCACCACGGTCTGATCGCACCCCGCGACGGGAAAGGGCCCGCACCGGTTCGTCCGGTGCGGGCCCTTCCGCGCGCGGAGCGGGCTACTTGAGCGCCTGGGCCAGCTCGGCCAGTTCCTCGTAGGAGGCGGTGCCGGTGACCAGGGTGGTCGCCGAGCCGTTCCGGGCGGCCAGCGCACGGGCCTTGTCGCCCTGCTCCCGGTCCCAGGTGCGCCCGGCGGCGTCCGAGGTGCCGTCCGGCTGGGCGCCCGCGACCTTGTCGGCGAGCAGCTTGTCGCGCGGGACGTCGGCCTGCTCGACCGCGGCGTACTGGCCGGAGGGCGTCACGAAGCCCAGGTGCCAGGCGTTGCCCTTGCCGCCGCTGAGGTCGGCCGGCGTGTAGCTGACCGAGGTCGCCCGCCACTTGTCGGACAGCCCGTCCGGGGCCAGCAGCGGATAAGGCGCGGCGCGCTTCGCGGAGGCCGCCGCCACCTTGTACTCGACCACGTGCACCGGGTCGCTGTTCGCGTCGTGCGGGAGGAACAGGTAACCGATCCAGACGACGAAACCGACCGCCAGCATCGACAGGACCATGTCCCGTACGGTCTGCCGACCCCTCATGCCCTTGCTCTCTGCAGCCACCCCCACATGGTGACTCATCCACATCCCGGCAGGGCCACCCGGGGTGTGCACGTACGGGTGAAGGCGGGCGAAAGACCACTTTTCGCCCCAGGGTGGCGACCCGCGCCACAGACAGTCATCTCGTGGGCAGATACGATCGCATCACCCTCACCACGGCGTTCGACCAGGCAGTAGTCGGGCGCTCACTGGCCGTCGCGTACAGAGAGGTAACGACGATGACCACGCAGTACCCGCACCACCTTCCCAGTGCCCTGGAGGTCGCGCCCGAGGCTCCGGACCGGAACCTCGCGCTCGAACTCGTCCGGGTCACCGAGGCGGCCGCGATGGCAGCCGGCCGGTGGGTCGGCCGGGGCGACAAGAACGGCGCCGACGGTGCCGCCGTCAAGGCGATGCGCACCCTCGTCTCGACCGTCTCGATGAACGGCGTGGTCGTCATCGGCGAGGGCGAGAAGGACGAGGCCCCGATGCTCTACAACGGCGAGCGGGTCGGCGACGGCACCGGCGCCGAGTGCGACGTCGCGGTCGACCCGGTGGACGGCACCACGCTGACCGCCAAGGGCATGAACAACGCGGTGGCCGTGCTGGCCGTGGCCGACCGCGGCACCATGTTCGACCCCAGCGCCGTGTTCTACATGGACAAGCTGGTGGCCGGCCCGGAGGCCGCCGAGTTCGTCGACATCACCGCGCCGGCGGCCGTCAACATCCGCCGGGTCGCCAAGGCCAAGGGCAGCGCGGTCGAGGACGTCACCGTGGTCGTGCTCGACCGTCCCCGCCACGACGGCCTGGTCCGGGAGATCCGCGAGGCGGGCGCCCGGATCAAGTTCATCTCCGACGGTGACGTGGCCGGCGCCATCATGGCCGCCCGCGAGGGCACCGGCGTCGACCTGCTGATGGGCGTCGGCGGCACCCCCGAGGGCATCATCGCGGCCTGCGCGATGAAGTGCATGGGCGGCGTGATCCAGGGCCGGCTGTGGCCCAAGGACGACGCCGAGCGGCAGAAGGCCCTCGACGCTGGCCACGACCTGGACCGGGTGCTCACCACCAACGACCTGGTCAGCGGTGAGAACGTGTTCTTCGTCGCCACCGGCATCACCGACGGCGAGCTGCTGCGCGGTGTGCACTACCGCTCCGAGACCGCCACCACCAGCTCGCTGGTGATGCGCTCCAAGAGCGGCACGATCCGCGAGATCAACTCCGTCCACAAGCTGTCGAAGCTGCGGGCCTACAGCGCGATCGACTTCGACCGCGCCAACTGACCCGGGCGCGACCGGCTCACGACGCGGCCCCGGCGGAATCCCCCTCCGCCGGGGCCGCGTCGGCCTGCTCTCCGGCCCGCTTCTCCGGGTTCGCTTCTCCGGCTCGCGGGGCCGCTCCTCCGGCCCGCCCTCCGGCCCGTTCCTCCCGGCCGGTCCTCGGCCCGCGGTCAGCCGGCTATCCGGCGCCCCGCCGTGGCCACCCCGGCCGCCTCGCGCAGCTCCGCGTCCCGGCGGCGCCGCCGCGCCAGGACCACCCGCCGCTCGGCGGCCGTCAGCCCGCCCCAGACCCCGTACGGCTCCGGCTGGGCCAGCGCGTGCTCACGGCACTCCAGCAGCACCGGACAGCGGGCGCACACCTGCTTGGCCTGCTCCTCGCGCGACAGCCGGGCCGCCGTCGGCTCCTTCGAGGGCGCGAAGAACAGTCCCGCCTCGTCCCTCCGACAGGCCGCACCTGTGTGCCACGGATTGTCCTCACCCGCGGCCCCACCCGCCGTGCCGCCCGGGGGCTGCGGCTGGGGGCGGACGGCCGGACGGCGCTCCAGCAACTGGGCGGCGGCGACTGGCGAGTTGGTGCGGGACTCGATCGGATGCAGCACGGCCGTACTCCTGACGAGGCTCTCGGACACGGGGGACCCCGCTCCCCCGCCCGGCTGCGAGCCCCCGCTGTCCAACGCCCGGGGCGGCCACTGGCCGCCTCCGGTGCACAGCCGTACGAGAAGCGATGTGCGGAAGGAACTACCCCGTCCGGCCGCGATTCATGCACACTGCACGCAATCGACTACGGAGTGCACCGGACACAACGCCGAGTGCCCGACCGGGAGTTGATCCACGGCCGGGCACTCGACAGGTCAATTCGGGCTATTCCGTACCGAGTTGCTTGCGCACCCACTCCCTGAGCTTCTTGCCCCGGCGCGGCTTGGCGTTGCAACCGCCGAACAGGGCAACGCCCTTGACTCGCACGACCGGAGCGTACGGGTCCGCCACGGTCTGCTCGCGGACGTCGAAGCCGCCGAAGATGCCGACCCCCGAGCCGATCAGGCTCACGTTCTCCGGCACCCGGATCTCCACCCCGCCGAAGATCGCGGTCACCGTGATCTCCACCTCGGGGGACTCGAACACGGCGTCCGTGAGGTCGATGTCCACCCCGCCGAACGCCGTGAAGGCGGTCAGGTGCGAGCCGACCCGCCAACGGCCCTTGCGGGCCGCGCCGCCGAAGATCGCCACCACGGACGGCGCCTCCTGCCGCGCGGGCGGCAGCGGCCTGGCCGGCGCCGGGGCGGGCGACTGGGCGCCCAGCGGCGGCTTGTCGAAGGACACCGAGCGGTGGGCGGGCAGGTCCCTGGTCAACGGGACCAGGTCGCCGAAGGTCTTGGCGGCGTACGCGGCCTCGATCCGCTCCGCGTGCTCCTCCGCGTCCAGACGCCCCTCCGCGTAGGCGTCCCGCAGCAGTTCCGCGATCCGCTCGCGGTCGGCGTCGGAGACCCGCATCTCCGCGTCCGCCACCGGGGCGGTCGACGGCCGCGGTGCGGCCACGGGCTCGGAGCGGGGCTCGAGTTCGGGCTTGCTCAGGGGCACGGGCACCGGCACCGGCGGCTGCCCCGGGTCGTCCTGCGACGGCGAGTTGTCCACGGGCCAAGCGTAGTGGCTCGCATTCCAGCCCGAGTGAGCCCCGTCACCTGACAACCGGAGGATGTGTCAGTCCCGTGTGCAAGCCCTAGGGAAGCCCGAGAGCGAAGCGGATCACGCGGCTGTGAGGACATGATGGAAACGCGGCAGGAGACCATGGAGGATGCCGGGCATGCCCGGTACACCCACCGCCTGCGCGTGTCCGCCACCGCCCGCGCCGCGCTCGAAGCAGAGTGGGGCAGGTGTCGGTGGGTGTGGAACGAGTGCGTGGCCAATGGGCCATTGGTACGCCTCGTTCGTTGTCCCGTCGACCGTCGAACCGCTGCCCGCTACGGGAGTGGTGATCGGCATCGGCTGGGGTGTCAGCACGGCAAGAAGGCCGCGCAACGGCTCGCGAAGTACCAGCGGCAGAGACGGCCCTGATCGAAATGGGCCGCAAGCACGGCAGGGCCGTGCACCTGGTCCACCCCGCGCACACCACGATGGACTGCGCGCACTGCGGAGCGAGAGCCAAGCACGCACTGCCGCTTGGATGCGCACCTACAACTGCACCGCGTGCGGAGTCTCCTCCCCGAGGGACAAGAACTCCGCCGTAATGCTCCACCGGGCAAGGTCTGAACCCGGCTGGCGTTGAGTGCGTAGGACGTGGTCACCCGCAGGGCGACCACGCAGCACGAGCCAGGAATCCCCCAGTCGAAGGCGGACCCCCGCCTTCGACTGGGGGAGCACTCAAGCAAGGCTGACCTGTCCGCATGCCCGCCACGACCGGGTCTTACCCTGGATGGTGCTTCGCCGACGCAGCCGGACCACTGGACACCTAAGGACCGCCCCGATGGCTCCCACGCCAGACTTCGAGTACAGCGACCTGCTCCCCCTGGGCGCTGACCCGACCCCGTACCGCAAGCTCACGTCCGAGGGTGTCTCCACCTTCGAGGCCGGCGGCCGCACCTTCCTCCAGGTCGAGCCCGAGGCGCTGCGCCTGCTCACGGCCGAGGCGATGCACGACATCTCGCACTACCTGCGCCCCGCGCACCTCGCCCAGCTGCGCCGCATCCTGGACGACCCGGAGGCCAGCCCGAACGACCGCTTCGTCGCGCTCGACCTGCTGAAGAACGTCAACATCTCGGCCGGCGGCATCCTGCCGATGTGCCAGGACACCGGCACCGCGATCGTCATGGGCAAGCGCGGCCAGAACGTGCTGACCTCCGGCGCGGACGAGTCCGCCATCGCGCGCGGCGTGTACGACGCGTACACCAAGCTCAACCTGCGCTACTCGCAGATGGCCCCGGTCACCATGTGGGACGAGAAGAACACCGGCAACAACCTGCCCGCCCAGATCGAGCTGTACGCCACCGACGGCGACGCGTACAAGTTCCTGTTCATGGCCAAGGGCGGCGGCTCCGCCAACAAGTCGTACCTGTACCAGGAGACCAAGGCCATCCTGAACGAGGCGAGCATGCTCTCGTTCCTGGAGCAGAAGATCCGCTCGCTCGGCACCGCCGCCTGCCCGCCGTACCACCTGGCCATCGTGATCGGCGGCACCAGCGCCGAGTTCGCGCTCAAGACCGCCAAGTACGCCTCGGCGCACTACCTGGACAACCTGCCGACCTCCGGCAACGCCAGGACCGGCCACGGCTTCCGGGACCTGGAGCTGGAGGCCAAGGTCACCGAGCTGACCCAGAAGATCGGCATCGGCGCCCAGTTCGGCGGCAAGTACTTCTGCCACGACGTGCGCGTGGTCCGACTGCCCCGCCACGGCGCCTCGCTGCCGGTCGCGATGGCCGTCTCCTGCTCCGCCGACCGCCAGGCGCTCGGCAAGATCACCGCCGAGGGCGTGTTCCTGGAGCAGCTGGAGACCGACCCGGCGAAGTACCTGCCGGACACCACCGACGAGCACCTCGACGACGACGTGGTGCGCGTCGACCTCAACCAGCCGATGTCCGCGATCCGCGCCGAGCTGTCCAAGTACCCGGTCAAGACCCGGCTCTCGCTCACCGGCACCCTCGTCGTCGCCCGCGACATCGCCCACGCCAAGATCAAGGAGCGCCTGGACGCCGGCGAGGGCATGCCCAAGTACCTCCAGGACCACCCGGTCTACTACGCCGGCCCGGCCAAGACCCCCGAGGGCTACGCCTCCGGCTCCTTCGGCCCCACCACGGCCGGCCGGATGGACTCCTACGTCGACCAGTTCCAGGCCGCCGGCGGCTCCATGGTCATGCTCGCCAAGGGCAACCGCAGCAAGCAGGTCACCGACGCCTGCGCCGCGCACGGCGGCTTCTACCTCGGCTCCATCGGCGGCCCCGCGGCCCGCCTCGCCCAGGACTGCATCAAGAAGGTCGAGGTGCTGGAGTACGCCGAGCTCGGCATGGAGGCCGTCTGGCGCATCGAGGTCGAGGACTTCCCGGCCTTCATCGTCGTCGACGACAAGGGCAACGACTTCTTCCGCGAGACGACCGAGGGCCCGCTGATCACCAACCTGCGGATCCGCTCCAAGGAGTAGCCCCTCCCGGCTCCCCCGACCGCCCCGTCGCGCCCGCCGCGACGGGGCGGCTTTCTCGTGGCACCCGGTACCGAAACCTCGTACCATCGAGGTACCAGGGTCCGGTACGCATCTGGAGGCACGTCGATGGCGATCAGCGCGAGCGAAGCACGCACCCAGCTCTTCCCGTTGATCAAGAAGGTCAACGACGACCACGCGCCGATAAGAATCACCTCGAAGAGCGGGGACGCGGTCCTCATGTCCGCCGAGGACTACGACTCGTGGCAGGAGACGATCCATCTGCTGCGCTCCCCTGCCAACGCCCAGCGCCTCATGGAGGCCGTTGCCCGCGACAAGGCCGGCCACCCCGGAGTCACCAGGACGATGGAGGATCTGGAAGCTCTGGCGGGTGAAGTGTGAGGAGCGTCCAATTCGACCCGGACGCCTGGGAGGACTTCCTCTTCTGGCTCGGATCGAACCGGAAGATGGCCCAGCGGATCGCTCGCCTCATCGGCGAGATACAGCGCGATCCGTTCAACGGGATCGGGAAGCCGGAACCGTTGAAGGGCGACCTGGCCGGCTACTGGTCGCGTCGGATCGACGACGAACACCGCTTGGTGTACCGGGCCGACGAGAAGGAAGTGAAGATCCTCAAGGCTCGCTACCACTACCAGTAGCACCGATCGGCCCCGCCGCCGTCCGGCTCAGGCGTCGAAGTCGTACTCCAGGACGTAGGAGGCGGCGTCGAGGATCATCTCGTTGAGCTCGACGACCTGACCCTCGTCGGCGAAGGCGGTGCGGCAGATCAGGACGACCGGGGTGCCGGCGGAGAGTTCGAGGCGGGTGGCCTCCTCGGCGGCGGGCATCCGGGAGCGGACCTCCTCGCGGAAGTGGACGGGCTTGGCGCCGATCTCGGCCAGCCGGGCGTAGGTGCCGCCGGGGCCGGTGTCCTCGCGGGTGATCGCGGTGCCGGCGACCAGGACGGCCGGCAGGTAGGAAGTGGAGAGCAGCACCGGCTTGCCGTCCAGGACGAAGCGGCGGTGCCGCACGCACATCGGGACGCCCGGTTCCACGCCGAGCACCCCGGCCACGTGATCGGGCGCGCCCTGTTCGGTGACGGACACCTGGTCGACCACCAGGCTGCGGTTGTCGATGTCCGCCGACCATATCGACCGGCCGGAGCCCCACTGCCCCTGCGCCAGCCGCTGGATGCCGCGCCGGCGCAGCGGCCGGAAGTCCCGGACGAACACCCCGGCGCCCTTGCGGGCCTCCGCGATGCCCTCGCTCTGCAGCACGCCCAGCGCCTGGCGGGCCGTCATCCGGGCCACGCCGTACTCGTCCATGAGGTCGTTCTCGCCGGGGAGCCGGTCGCCCGCGCGGTAGCGGCCGGTGTCGATGGCCGCCTTCAGGGAGTCGGCGATCCGCTGGTACTTGGGCTGCTTGTCGCCACTGCTGCCGGTCATCGCCGCTCCCTCTCCCTCGGACCATCGTAGGCGCGCCCGCGGTCGCCGGTAAGGAGATACGACCGTTGACATCTCTAGAGATATTAGCTTCTCTAGAGATGTCTGCCAGTCGCTGACGGAGCGAAGGAGCAGTGCGGTGACCATCCGACAGCGCAACGCCCCGGCCTACCGGCCACACGTGGGTGAACTCGTCCTCGACCGCAGGACCGGACGCACCGGCATCTACATGGACACCATCGGCGGCGAGCACTACCTGCGCCCCGAGCACGGCGGCCGCGAGTGGACCGCCGAACCCCATCACGTCTCACCGGCCCCCGAGCCCCGCGATTCGACTGAATGCCTCCAACCCCGGTAATTGCGGCGAAACCCACGCAAACCATGGCATTCAGGCGCCCGTAATCCCCCCGGTGAATCCGGAATTCCGGAACGCTTCGGAGGCGCCGCCGCGCACGTTACGGACCGCCCCGGTCACCATGCGTGCAGCGAGGGCGGGAATCGGCCACCGATGGACCCGCACACGAATTGGCGGCACATCACGACAGTGCCCCCGTGCCCGGACGGGGGCAGGGGGGCACTGGGCGAAGGGCTGCTTACGGGTGGCCGCCGACGACGTTCAGCGGCTCAAGGGGACCGCCCGTCTCGCCGTCGGTCGTCGGGGCGGGCTCGTTTATGTACTGGCCCTCGTCACCGAACGGACCGTTTTCGAACGCGGTCTTGTCGGCGTCGGTCGGCGCGGTGTATCCGGCCGAGTTCGAGGACGCGGTCACCGCACCCTCGACAGCCTTGCCCGCCTCCACAGCGGCGGCCGGGGCACCGGTCTGCGACGCGTTCTGCGGCGCCGACGGAACCGGGGTCTCGCTCTGGTCATTGGCCATTGGGCGGCCGCCTTTCGGTCATCAAATGTGTTCAGCCCGACCTCCGTGGCGCGGGCGCGCGGACAGTATCGTAGGGTTGATTAAATGTCCGATAAACATCGTGCGGCTTGCCGTGCCGTCCGGCAGAGTCGGGCGTCCGCCTAAGCTGAACCACCGCGGCGGACCGCCGAGCGCCCATTCACGGAATCGACACCACAGGCCATCGGGGGACTTCATGGAGCTTCGGGAGACGCCGCAGGCCCCTGCGCTGCGCTTCCAGGTCCTCGGTCCGGTCCAGGCCTGGCTCGACGGCAAGCCCCTGTCTCTCGGCTCCCCCCAGCAGCAGGCCGTTCTGACCACCCTCCTGCTGCATTCCGGACGCCCGGTCACCACGCAGGACCTGGTCGACGCGCTCTGGGGCGACCGGCCCCCCACCCAGGCCGTGGCCGCACTCCGCACGTACGTCTCCCGCCTGCGCTCGGTCATCGAACCCCAGCGGGAGGTGCGCCGCCCCGCCGAACTGCTGGTCTCGGTCGCCGACGGCTACGCCCTGCGCGTTCCCGCCGAGGCCCTGGACCTCTCGGTCTTCGAACGGCTCTCCGCCGAGGCCGCCGCGGCCCGCGCCTCGGGCGACAAGCGCGAGGCGCACCGGCTGCTGGCGCAGGCGTTGGACCTGTTCAGCGGCCGTCCGCTCACTGGCATCCCCGGTCCGTACGCGGACGCTCAGCGGCTTCGGCTGGCGGAGCGCCAGGTCGCCGCCTCCGAGGAGTTGTGCGCGGCCGCGCTCGACATCGGCCTGCACGCCGAGATCGTCGTCGAACTCAACAACCTGACGGCCGAGCACCCGTTGCGCGAACGCCTTCGCGAACTGCTGATGCTGGCGTTGTACCGCTGCGGGCGCCAGGCCGAAGCGCTCGGCGTCTACACCGACACCCGGAAGCTTCTGATCGAGGAGCTCGGCGTCGAGCCGGGCACCGGCCTGTCCAGGATGCACAACCGCATCCTCGCTGCCGATCCGACGCTCACCCTCCCGGCGGTCCCCGCCCCCGCCGCCCGCGAAGACGGGCCGACGACACCGCCCGCTCCGGCGCAACTCCCCGCTGATGTCTCGGACTTCAGCGGCCGCTCGAAGCTGGTGGGCGATCTCTCAACCGTACTGATGAACGCCACCGGCCAGGCCGTGGTGGTGACCTCGCTGGCGGGCATCGGCGGTGTCGGGAAGACCACCCTCGCCGTCCACGTCGCCCACCGCGTCCGGACCGAGTTCCCGGACGGTCAGCTGTACGTCGACCTGCGCGGAGCGGGCGCCTCGCCCGCGGACCCCGTGGTCGTCCTGGGCGACTTCCTGCACGCTCTCGGTGTCACCGAGAGTCCCGACTCGCTGGAGCAGCGCGCCGCGCTCTACCGCTCGCTGCTCGCCAATCGACAGATGCTGATCCTGCTCGACAACGCGCGCGACGCGGAGCAGATCAGGCCGCTGATCCCCGGTGTCTCCGGTTGCGCGGTGCTCGCCACCAGCCGGTCTCGGCTGGCCGGCATCCCGGGTGCCCAACTCTTCGACGTCGAGGAGCTCACGCCGGACGAGGCACTCGCCCTGTTCTCGGCCATCGTCGGCGAGCACCGGGTCGCGGCTGAGCCCGAGGCGGCCATGAAGGTGGTCACCTCCTGTGGATTCCTGCCGCTGGCCGTCCGCATCGCCGCAGCCCGCCTGGCCAGCCGGCCGCGCTGGAGCGTCTCCGACCTGGCCAGTCGGTTAGCCGACCAGCGGCGGCGCCTGGACGAACTCCAGCTCGGCAACCTCGCGGTGGAGACCACCATCGGGCTCGGCTACGGACAGCTGTCCGTGGACGAGGCCCGCGCCTTTCGGCTGCTCGCCCTGATCGACTCGCCCGACATCCCGCTGGCGGCTGTAGCGGCGCTGCTCGGCGTGGACGAGTACACGGCAGAGGATCTCGCCGAGGCGCTGGTCGAGGCGAACATGCTCGAGTGCTTCGCTCCCGGCCGTTACCGCTACCACGACCTGCTACGGCTCTACGCCCAGCGGAAGAACGAGCGGATCGGGGACACCGGCGAGCAGGAACGGGCGGTGATGCGACTGCTTGACCTGCTGATCCCGACCGTCCGCAACGCCGCCGAGGTCATCGAGCCGGACGACCTGCTGCCCGAGCTGCTGACCACGCTGACCTCGCCCGGCCTAGTCCTGTCCAGTGCCCCGGCTGCGCAGGACTGGTTGCGGACGGAGGGCGCGCTGCTACTCAGCGCCGTCGAGGCGGCTTCGAACGGGCCCAGCACACTGCAGCATGCAGCCGTCGACCTGCTGAACTACCTGTTCAGCATCGACCCGGATCCGACGCGTGGACCGCGAGTGGTCCGGATCCTGGAGGCCATCGGGGACGACGCTCAGCGCCGGAACGATTCGGCCGGGATCGCTCGGGTGTACTTCGCCCTCGGCACGCTGCAGTCCGACACCAGCGACTTCCAGGGATCCGAACGGTCTTTCCGCCGGAGCCTGGACCATCAGGCCCCGGACGAACCCACCGTTCTGCTCCTGGCCACGGCCAATATGCTCGGCGTGATCCTCAACGTCGGCAACCGTCCGGCCGAGGCTCTGTCATTTCTCGAACAGGCCCGGGCAACCAGTCAGGCCATCGGCGCGCCGAAGGCCGAAGCGCGGATCGTCGGCAACATGGCCCGGGTGCAGCACCGCCTCGGGATGACCGAGACGGCGATCCGGTCCGCCGGTGAGGGTGTTGCCGCCGCACGGGAGTCCAAGAACGACCCGCTGCTGGCTCAGACCCTCTACCAACTGGGCGTCGTACTCCCCGGTGCTGAGGCCGTCCCGCACCTACGGGAGGCCCACCAGCTCTACCAGTCCCAGCGCAACTCGCTCTGGGAGGGCTACACGCTGGCCCGTCTCGCCTCCGCCCTGCTCGTCGCCGGGCAGCCCACCGAGGCGGCCGAGGCGGCCGGTGAGTCGCTGGCGATCGCCCAGGAGCTGGACTCCGCCTACTGCCAGGGCCTGGCCAACGCCGCCCTGGGCGAGGCGCTCCTCGCCCTGGCCCAGCCGGCCCGTGGGCTGGCCTGTCTGCAGGAGGCGCACGCGATCTTCACGCGGCTCGGTGTGCCGGAGGCCTCCCCCGTGGCGGACCTCATCTCCCGACAGCACACCGAGCCCTTCTCCTCTCCCCCCGCGCCGTGAGGCCTCCGCTCCCCCGCGGAGCACCTCCCCCGATCCGCGCGTCGGCGCCCCCGCAGCCCCCCGGCTGCGGGAGCGCCCTCAACGCTTCCCCGGCGCTGGTCCCCACTGTGCACCCCGCCGATTGACGTTCGATAAACGTCCGATTGTCAGCTGGCGGACCGGTATAGCCGCAGGTCAGCGCCGCTGTCCCGGGCGCGCCGGGCGGCGTGCGGCTCCGCGCGCACCACCCCGCCCGCACCGGAGTGCTTCCGCGGACCCGGCCCACTTCGGCCCAAGTATGACGAGTTGGCTGGAAAGGGACCCCATGGCGCAGTGATCACGCATATTCTCAGATGCCAGTACGCACGCGAGTGCCCCGCCGACAACGTGTCGGGGTGCAGGCCGTCCGTGCGATGCGGGGAGCGTGACGTACCGCCACCGGCAGCGGCCCAGGAGGCTGCGGAGGAGCCCACCGGAGGCCACGGGTGGAAGGGTGCCTCTCAACGTGACGACCGGACAGATATCCGACCCGTTCCCGGTCGGCGAGGACGCCGGCGACGACGGGCCCGACGTGCGACGACGCCGGGCGGCACGGGCCCTGCAGGCGGTCGCCTTCGACACCATCGGGGCCGGTTACGGTGAGGCGTTCCCCGCCAAGGACGGGCAGCTGGAGTGCGGGCGGCGGCTGCTCGCCGCGCTCGAACCGGGGGCCCGGGTGCTGGACGTGGGCTGCGGCACCGGCGAGCCGACCCTCCCCCAGCTGATCGCCGGCGGGCTGCGGGTGACCGCGGTGGACCTCTCGGACGTGATGCTCACACTGGCCCGTCAGTCCCGGAGCACCGGCCCGTTTCCGACCGAGTTCCACCGGATCGACCTGTACGATCTGGCCACCGAGCGCGCGGACCGGGTCTGGGGCGCGCCCTCGCTGGGCCCTGCGGGCCACGGCTCCTTCGCCGCCGTCACGGCGTTCTTCTCCCTGATCCTGCTGCCTCAGGACGAGATCCCGACCGTGCTCGGGCGGCTGCGCGAACTCCTGCGCCCCGGCGGACTGCTGGCCCTCGGTATGGTCGAGGCCGATCTGGATCACGTTCCGCTTCCGTTCCTTGGCACGGAGCTGCGGATCAGTGGGTATCTGAGGGAGGATCTGGAACGGGTTCTGGTCGCCGCGGGTTTCGCCGTCGAGGAGTGCTCGGGGCATCCGTACGCGCCGGCCAGTACCACGCTGCCGCCGGAGGAACAGCTGTTCCTGTGCTGTCGACGCGTCGGCTGATCGACCGGAGGACCAGACCAGTTCAGCGAGCCCACCCCCGAGCCCACCTCCCGCCCACACCGAATCCAGGACAGGCAGCCGTGCGCGACCAGCTCAAGACCGAGGCGGAGCCGCCGTCCGCCGTCCCGGGCCAGCGCCGCCAGCTCCCGGCCCGGGCCGCGGCCCCGGCGAAGCCGCCGACGGCACGGCCGGACCGTGCGGGAGCAGCGGACGGGACGTCGGACGGGGCATCGGACGGGGTGGCGGACCGGCTCGCCTACCTCGACGCGGCGACCCGGCGGATCAACAGCGCCCTCGACCTGTCCGCGACCCTGCGCAACATCGGCCGGGTGCTGGTCCCGACCCTCGCCGACGCCGCCGTCGTCCACCTGCGCGACCCGCTGCCCAACGTCGAGCGCGAACCCGGCTTCCCGGAGGAGCTGCGGATCCACCACAGCACCGGTACCCGGATCGGCCGCAGCGGCCGCAAGAGCGGCGCGGACGACCGGCACCGTTCCCGGTACGGCTCCCGCTCGACCGCCGACACCGGCCCGGCCGTCCCGGTCACCCGCGGCGGCGCGCTGGCGCACATCCTGCTGAGCCGCCGCCCCGCCGAGTCGGCCGTCCTCGGCACGCCCGCCGCCGAGCGCACCGAGGCGCTGCTGCGCGAGCTGTACGGCACCCGCGGGCTGGCCCGACTGGCCCCCGGCACCTCGGTCGTGGCCCTGCCGCTGCGCGGCCGCAAGGCCGTCCTCGGTCTGCTGGTGCTGATCCGCAGGCCCCCTGAACGCACCGGCCGCCCGGCCTTCGACGCGGCCGACACCGCGACCGCCGCGCACCTGGCGACCCAGGCCGGGCTGGCCGTGGACACCGCGCTGCGCTACGCCCGCGAGTGGGAGATAGCCAACGAACTCCAGCGCAGCATGCTGCCGTTGCGCCTGCCGCAGTCGCACGGCGTCCGGCTCGCCCAGCGCTACCTGCCCGGCGAGCGCGGCGCGCAGGTCGGCGGCGACTGGTACGACGCGGTGCCGCTGCCCGGCAACCGGGTCGCCCTGATCGTCGGTGACGTCATGGGCCACTCGCTCACCTCGGCCGCCATCATGGGCCAACTGCGCACCAGCGCCCAGACCCTGGCCGCGCTCGACCTGCCGCCGCACGAGGTGCTGTACCACCTGGACGAGCAGGCCCAGCGGCTCGGCCGCGAACAGCACCTGGCCACCTGCGTGTACGCGGTGTACGACCCGATCGCCAACCGGGTGGTGCTGGCCAACGCCGGGCACGTCCCGCCGGTGCTGGTCCGCCCGGACGGCACGGCCGAGTTGGTGGAACTGGACTCCGGGGCGCCGATCGGGGTCGGCGGCGTGGACTTCACCTCCGTCGAACTGCCTGCGCCACCCGGATCCGCCCTGCTGCTGTTCACCGACGGCCTGGTGGAGACCCGCACCCGCCCGCTCAGCGACGGACTGGAGGTGCTCCGCGCGCGGATCGAGGCGGCCCGCCGGCAGTCCCCCGAGCAGCTGTGCCAGGAGGCGCTGCGGATCCTGCCGCCCGGGGACCGCGGCGACGACATCGCCCTGCTGGGTGCCTGCTTCGACGGCATCCCGGCCGGGGACGTCGCCCACTGGTACCTGCAGCCGCGCAACGAGACGCCCGGCCGGGCGCGCCGGCTGGCCGCGCACACCCTGCGCCGCTGGGGCCTGGACGAGCTGAGCGAGGCGACCGAGCTGATGGTCAGCGAGCTGGTGACCAACGCCGTCCAGCACGCGACCCGGCCGGTCACCCTCAGCCTGGTGCGCACCAGCCGGCTGCGCTGCGAGGTCGGTGACGACAGCCCGCTGCTGCCGCGCCCGCGCCGTACCGGTCCGGAGGACGAGCGCGGACGCGGGCTGCAGATAGTGGCCCGGTGCGCGGACCGCTGGGGCGCGACCCGGCTGGGCACCGGCAAGGTGGTCTGGTTCGAGCAGCGACTGCCCCCGGCCGCCGTCCGGCCCGTGAAGTAGGCCTCCGGCCGGGAAGCAGCCGCACACCCGGCACCCCGGCCGGGAGACAGCCGTGCGCCCGGCAGGAGGTGCTCCCGCCGGGCGCGTGGGTGACCGGTCCTCAGACCCCGGCGGGCTGCCTCGCCTCCCGCCGCTCCTCCTCCAGCCGGGCGATCAGCTGCTCGCCCTCCATGTCGACCTTCGGCACGACCTTCTCCAGCGGCCCGGGGAACCACCAGGCCGCCCTGCCGAACAGCGCCATCGCGGCCGGCACCAGGGCCATCCGCACCACGAAGGCGTCCACCAGCACGCCCACCGCGAGGGCGAAGCCGATCGGCTGGACGATCGGGTCGTGGCCGAGCACGAAGGCGCCGAACACCGAGATCATGATCAGCGCGGCCGCCGTGACCACCCGGGCGCCGCCCTTCACCCCGCCGACGACCGCCTCGCGCGGCGCCTCCCCGTGGACGTACTGCTCCTTCATCCCGGAGACCAGGAACAGCTCGTAGTCCATCGCCAGCCCGAACAGCACGCCGATCAGCAGGATCGGCACGAAGCTGACCACCGGGCCGACCTTGGGCACGTCGATCAGGCCGTCCAGCCAGCCCCACTGGTAGACCGCGACCACCGCGCCGAGCGAGGCCAGGATGCTGAGCAGGAAGCCCAGAACCGCCTTGAGCGGCACCAGCACCGAGCGGAAGGCCAGCGCGAGCAGCACCAGCGCGATGCCGACGATCACCGCGACGAACGGCGGCAGGGCCTGGCCGAGCTTGGTGGAGACGTCGATGTTGGCGGCGGTGGTGCCGGTGACGGCGATGCTCGCGCCGGTCGCGGACTCGATCCCGGCGCGCTGGTCGCGGATCTCGTCGACCAGCGCCCTGGTGGCCTCGTCGTCCGGGCCGGTCTTCGGGATGACCGGCACCAGGGCGGTGCCGCCGGCCCGGTCGACCTTCGGCGGCAGCAGGGTCCGGACGCCGTCCAGTCCCTGGAGCTTGCCCGCCACGCCCTGCACCGCCTGCTCCGGCCGCGGGGCGCCGTGGGCGTCCACGACGACCACCAGCGGCGCGTTGAAGCCGGGGCCGAAACTGTCGCTGACCAGGTCGTACGCCTTGCGGCCGTCGGTGCCGACGGCCTGTGAGCCGCCGCCCGGCAGGCCGAGGTCCAGGCTCGCGGCGGGCACCGCCATGGCGCCGAGCCCGGCCAGGCCGACCAGCAGGACGGGCAGCGGGCGGCGGACCACGAAGCGGGCCCAGCGCTCGCCCGCGGTGACCTTGCCGTGGGTGGCCAGCGCCCGCCTCCAGATCGGCAGCCGGTCGATCGCCCGGCCGGTGAAGCCGAGCACCGCGGGCAGCAGGGTGATCGCGACCAGGACGGCCACCACGACGGCGCCGGAGGCGGCCAGGCCCATCACGGTGAGGAACGGGACGCCGGCGACGGCGAGCCCGGCGAGCGCCACCACCACGGTCAGGCCGGCGAAGACGACGGCGCTGCCGGCGGTCGCGGTGGCGCGGGCGGCGGACTCCTCCGGCTCCAGGCCCTCGTCCAGGTGGCGGCGGTAGCGGAACAGGATGAACAGCGCGTAGTCGATGCCGACCGCGAGGCCGACCATCAGCGCCAGCACCGGCGCGGTGGTGATGATCTCGAACGAGCCGGTCAGCGCCAGCAGTCCGGCCATCGCCGCCGCGACGCCGACCAGCGCGGTCAGCAGCGGCAGTCCGGCGGCCACCAGGGTGCCGAGGGTGATCACCAGCACCACCCCGGCCACCACCAGGCCGATCGCCTCGGAGCCGCCCTCGATCTGCGCGAACCGGTTGTACGCGTCGCCGCCGAAGGCCACGTCCAGCCCGGCCGCGCGGGCCGGTTCGGCGGCGGCCCTGACGGCGTCGCGCTGCTGGTCGGTGACGTCGGCGAGCTTGTGGTCGAAGGAGACCAGCGCGATCGCGACCTTGCCGTCCGGGGACACTGCGCCGGTGGCGTACGGGTCGGGCACCGCGGCCACGCCGGGGACGTGGGCGATCCGGCCGACGGCATCGCCGACCGCCCGGGTCGCCCCCGGCGAGGCGATGCCGCCGGGGGCAGGGGCGGCGAAGACCACCTGCGCGGAGCCGTGGCCCTGCTCGGGGAAGGTGTCCTTGATCCGGTCCAGGGTGGCCTGCGCCTCGGTGCCCGGGACCTTGAACTCGTCGCTGGTCCTGCCCGCGAAGGCGCCGGCGGCCCCGCCGATCGCGATCAGCAGGGCGATCCAGACGGCCAGCACGGCACGCCTTCTCCGGAAGCAGTGGCGGCCCAGTCGGTACAGGTACGTGGCCAAGGTCTGACCCCTCGCGTGCGGTCGGCGGACAGGCGGGTGCCTGAGCGAACCCCTCCCACGGTAGACCCAACTTTGTCAGGTGACAAAGTTGGGCGACAAAATCAGTCGACGCAGTTGCCCGACCATGGCGCTACCCTGGCTGGATGGCTCATGTCCCCGCCTCCGAACGCCGGCCGCAGCTGGTCCGGGCCGCGATCGACCTGATGACCCGGGAAGGGGTCGCCGCCGCCAGCACCCGCGCGATCGCGGCCGAGCTGGGCGTGGCACAGGCGACGGTGCACTACACCTTCGGCACCAAGAAGGACCTCTACCGCGCCGTGGTCGAGGAGGTCGCCGCCCAGTTCATCGGCCAGGTGCGCGCCGCCTCCCCCGGCGACGGCCCGTTCGGCGAACAGGTCCGCACCCTGGTGCACGCGCTCTGGGAGGCCGCCACCGGCGAGGACGGACGCTGCGTACTGCTGAGCGAGTTCGAGACGCTGGCGATGCGCGATCCGGACGTGCGGGAGATCATGCTCGGGCTCCAGCGCGCGATCGAGGGCACCGCCGGCGAGATGATCGGCGCCCTCGCGGCCGCCCACGGGCTGACCCTGGCCGCCCCCGCGGGCCGGATCGCCGTTCACTTCCTCAGCGGCTTCGACGGCCTGACAGCCCGCCACCTCATCCGGCGCCATCCGGGCGAGCAACCCGACCCGGAGACCCTGGCGGCACTGGACGTCCTGGTGGCGACCACGGTCGGGCTCTGCCTCGGCGAGGCCGCAGGCCAGTAGGCCCGGCCCCGGCCCCCGCGGCCCCCGGCCCTACTGGCCCTCGCCCTCCCCGTCGACGATCCGGACGGGCAGCTCGGCCAGCACCTCGCGCAGCGCCGCCGCGAAGCGCTCGTACTCGGCGCTGCGGGCCGACCCCGGGCGGGTGGCCAGCCCGATCCGTCGGCCGGGCGCGGGTGCGGCGAAGCGGACCGCCGCCAGCCGGTCGGTGCGTCCGGCCTCCACGTCGAGCGCGGTGGCGGGCAGCAGGGTCACCCCGAGGCCCCCGGCGACGAGCTGGACCAGGGTGGACAGGCCGGCCGCCCGGGTGGTGGAGCCGGCCGGGTCGGCGCCGACCTCGCGGCAGATGTCGAGGGCCTGGTCGCGCAGGCAGTGACCCTCCTCCAGCAGCAGCACGTCCAGGTCGAGCAGCACGTCGCGCGGGACGTCGATCCGCCCGGCGAGCGGGTGCCCGGGTGGGGTGACCAGGACGAAGTCCTCGTCGAACAGCGGGATGTCGCGGGTCGGCGAGGCCCCGCCGGCCGGGAGCGCCAGCAGCAGGACGTCCAGGCGCCCGGCGGCCAGGCCCTCGAGCAGCGAGGGGGTGCGCTCCTCGTGGACGTGCAGCTCCAGCGCGGGGAAGCGGTCGCGGACCAGCCGCAGCACGGTGGGCAGCAGGTACGGCGCTACGGTCGGGATCACTCCGAGGTGCAGCGGCCCGGTGAACGGGCGGCGGGCGGCCTCCACCTCCTCGGTGAGGGCCTGCAGTGAGGCGAGCACCCGGCGCGCGTGCTCGTGCACGCGCTCCCCCAGGGGGGTGACAATCACCTTGCGCGTCGTACGCTCGACCAACTGCGCACCCAGCGACTCCTCCAGTGCCGCGACCGCCCCGGACAGCGCGGGCTGGCTGGTCCCGGTCGCGGCGGCGGCCTCCCGGAAGTGCCGGTGCTCGGCCACCGCGACGAAGGCCCTGAGCTGGGCGACGGTCGGGGTGCGCGGGCTGCGGGATGTGGCGCTCCCCACAGCGGGATCGGGTTTGGCGGCGCCGCCCCTGCGGGGACCGGGCCGGGACGTGGGCGGTTCGGTACTGATAGCAATCTCCGATCAGACACATCAAGTGTAGCTATTTCCCTGATCAGTCCACGATGTGGAACTGTTGGGCGTGTCCGGAATCCGGACAAAACTGCCCGCAGTCTCATGTTCTGGAGTAGCGAACGTGCTCACGATCGGTGACAAGTTCCCCGAGTTCGACCTCAAGGCCTGTGTCGACCTGGACGCCGCGAGCGCCTTCGCCGACATCGACCACAAGACCTACGAGGGCAAGTGGAAGATCGTCTTCTTCTGGCCGATGGACTTCACCTTCGTCTGCCCCACCGAGATCGCCGCGTTCGGCAAGCTGAACGACGAGTTCGCCGACCGTGACGCCCAGATCCTCGGCGTCTCCGGCGACTCCGAGTTCGTGCACCACGCCTGGCGCAAGGACCACAAGGACCTGCGCGACCTGCCCTTCCCGATGCTGGCCGACATCAAGCACGACCTGATGCACGCCTGCGGCGTCGAGGGCGAGGACGGCACCGCCCAGCGCGCCGTGTTCATCGTCGACCCGAACAACGAGATCCAGTTCGTCATGGTGACCGCCGGCTCCGTCGGCCGTAACCCCAAGGAGGTCCTGCGGGTGCTGGACGCCCTGCAGACCGACGAGCTGTGCCCGTGCAACTGGAACAAGGGCGAGGACACCCTCGACGCCCAGGCCCTGCTGGCGGGCTGACCCATGGCTCTCGACGACCTGAAGGCCGCCCTCCCGGACTACGCCAAGGACCTCAAGCTCAACCTGGGCTCGGTCATCGGCAACGCCGACCTCCCCGCCCAGCAGCTCTGGGGCACCGTGCTGTCCTGCGCGATGGCCACCCGCAGCCCCGGCCTGCTGCGCGAGCTGGAGCCCGAGGCCAAGGCCAACCTCTCCCCGGAGGCGTACACCGCCGCCAAGGGCGCGGCCGCGATCATGGGGATGAACAACGTCTACTACCGGACGCTGCACCTGCTCTCCGACAAGGAGTACAGCACGATGCGGGCCGGTCTGCGGATGAACATCATCGGCACCCCGGGCGTCGAGAAGGTCGACTTCGAGCTCTGGTGCTTCGCGGTCTCGGCCATCAACGGCTGCGGCCAGTGCCTCGACTCGCACGAGGCCGTCCTGCGCAAGGCCGGCGTCGAGCGCGAGGTCATCCAGGCCTCGCTGAAGATCGCCGCCGTGCTGCAGGCCGTGGCCGGCGTCCTCGACTCCGAGGCCGCCCTCGCCGCCGGCAACGCCTGACGCACCCCGCACGCCCTGACGGGCCCCTCCGCCCAGCGGAGGGGCTCGTCGGCGTTTCCGAACCCCGGGCGTGGCCGACTCCGCTACAGTGCGGAGCGATCCGTGCACGACATTCGGTCCGAGGGGGCCCGCGGTGTCCGACCACCCGCAGAACGGCGCGGGCTTCCGTGCCGACCCGCACGAACTCCGGCGGACCGGCGGCACCGCCGTCGAGACGGCCGGCCGGATCCCCGGCGAACTCAAGGCACTGCTCGAGGTCTCGCACCAGTCCGCCGCCGGACTGGCCGGACTCCGGTGCGGCACCGCACTCGGCACCTGCACCGACGTCTGGAACACCCTGCTGACGGACCTGCACACCACGCTGGGCCGGCAGGGCCAGGGCCTGATCGACGCGGGCCTCGGCTACGGGAGCACCGACCAGCGGATCAGCACGGCGTTCGGCCCGGACACCCGGACCGTTCCGGCGGGCCCGACCACACAGCAGAAGCAGAACTTCGTCCTGCACTTCGGCTAGGGAGCGACCGCGTGGACCTCGCCACACTGCGCGACACCGACCTCAGCCACCTGTACGCCGCTGCCGACGCCTACGACAGGCTGCACGGCTCCTTCGGACAGCACACGGACGAGTGGCGCGACGGCGTCGACGGCCGCATCGCGGCAGCCGACTGGTCCGGGCCGTGCGCCGACGCGGCCCGCCCGGCACTGCGCCGCAGCACCGGCGAGCTGAGGGCCGCCCACAGCGAGATCGGGCAGATCGGCAGGAGCATCCGCTCCGGAGCCGACGCGCTGGCCCTCGCCCAGTCCGCACTGCGCACGGCACTGACCGACGCGCAGACCGCCGGTATGTCGGTCGACGCTCACGGCGCCGTCTCCTGGCCGCCCGGCAGCTACGCCGACCAGCACGACCCCGAGTACCGGAAGAGCTGCGAGCGCACCGCCGGAGCGCTCGCCGTCCGCATCTCGACCGCACTGACCGAGGCCGGAACCGTCGACCAGGCCCTCGCCGCCCGGCTCCGGCACTACGTCAGGCGTGCCCAGGACGGCACGGGCCTCGACTCCGCCTCCGCCGTCAGGGACCGGCTCGACCCCGCCCTCACCCCGGACGACCTGCTGCTCGGCAGCGTCCCGAAGGCCGACGCACCGCCCGCCGAGGTCAACGCCTGGTGGAACGCACTGCCCGCCGACCGGCAGCAGTGGCTCGTCCACGAGCATCCGGACCTGCTCGGCAACCGCGACGGCGTCCCCGCCGTCGTCCGGAACCAGGCCAACCGGATCCTCCTGCCGGAACTCATCGCCGCGTGCGAGAAGGGCTGGCCGTCGTCCGACCCGCACCACAGCCTGAAGCTGAACGGGTACCGCAGGATCGCCGAGCGGCTGCGCCGGACCGACGGAACCGAGCCCCCGGTCCTCCTGCTCGGCATCGGTGGGGAAGGGCAGGGGCGCGGCATCATCTCCTTCGGGAACCCCGACACCGCCCAGGACGTCACGTCCCTGGTCGGCGGCCTGGGCACCACACTGCAACGCATCGGCGGCGGTGACGCGGACCGGGCGAGGGCCGTGTACGACGCGGCCCGGCGCGCCGACCCGACCCGCAGCACCGCATCCATCGCCTGGCTGGGGTACGACGCGCCGCTCAGCTTCCCGGAAGCCTGCGACGCGAGCCGCGCCCGGGGCGGCGTCGACGCCTACCGCAGGTTCCTCGAAGGACAACGCGTCACGCACCAGGGCGCACCGGCCCATGTCACGGCCGAGGGCCACAGCTTCGGTTCGCTCCTGGTCGGCCTCGCCGCGAAGAAGCCGACCGGAATCGCGGCCGACGACGTCATCCTCGTCGGCAGCCCCGGCACCGGTGCGTTCCACGCCTCCGAGCTCTCGGTGGGGGCCGATCACACCTACGTCGGCGCCGCCTCCTGGGACCACATCTCGCACCTCGGCTGGTACGCCCGCGATCCGGCCGGCTCCGGCTTCGGCGCCCATCGCTTCGCCGTGGACGGCGGGTCCCCGGACTTCACGGCGCACTCGTCCTACTGGGACGACGGCCCCGGTGAACACCGCGCCTCGGTCGACAACATCGGACGGATCGTCAGCGGCCACGGCGGCCGGATCACCACAGCGGCCGGACGGCACGACTGACATCCGCCCCGGCACCCCGCCGTACGCCGGGGCGCTCGTCGGGCGGCGGGAGCCGTCCTCGCTTCGCTAGTCCGCTGCCGCCGGCTGGGCGGCGGCCGGTTGTGCGGCGGCCGGCTGGGCGGCCGCCGTGCGTTCGGCGGTTTCGCGGGCGGCCTCGAGGGCGGTGAAGACCGCCTGGCCGGCCTCGTTGCGGCGGCGCAGGTGGCCGACCACGGTGTTGGTGACGGCGATCAGCGGGACGGCGACCACCGCGCCGCCGATGCCGCCGATGATGCCGCCGGCCGCGACGCCGAGGACCACGCCGAGCGGGTGGACCCGGACGGCCCGGCCGAGGATGAGCGGCTGGAGGATGTGGCTCTCCACCTGCATCACCGCGATCAGCACGACCAGCACCATCAGGGCCGTCCACGGCCCCTGGGTGACCAGGGCGATCAGGACCGCGACCGTTCCGGTGACCAGCGCACCGACCAGCGGGACGAAGGCGCCGAGGAAAATGATCACGGCCAGCGGCATGGCCAGCGGCACGCCCAGCAGGTCGATGCCGATGCCGATGCAGACCGCGTCGATGAAGGCCACGCAGACGGTGCCGCGCACGTACGCGGTGAGCGTCGCCCAGGCCTTCGGGCCGGCGCCGGCCATCGCGAAGCGGGAGTGCCGGGGCAGGCCGCGCAGCGCCCAGTTCCAGATCCGCTCCCCGTCGTAGAGGAGGAAGAAGGTGGTGAAGAAGGTCATCAGCAGCGACGTCAGGATCTCGACGGCGATCTGCGCGCCGGTGATCGAGGCCGAGGTGAGCTGATCGGTGTTGGTGGTGATCGCCTTGGTGATCTGGTCGGCGAAGTCCTTGATCTGCTGCTGGGTCAGGTGCAGCGGCCCGGTGATCAGCCAGTCCCGCAGCTGGTTGACACCGTCCTTCACCTGGGCGGTGACGTCCGGCAGGTTGGTGGACACCTGCCAGACCACGAACCAGCCGACCAGCCCGATCCCGGCCAGACCGCTGAGGAACACCCCGCCCGCCGCGAGCGAGCGCGGCACCCCGCGCCGGCGCAGCCAGGAGACCGAGGGCTCCAGCAGCGCGCTGATCAGCAGTGAGGCCAGCACCGAGAAGGCGACCAGCCGCAGCATGTCGACGACGTAGAAGATGACGTAGAGGGCGGCACCGAGCAGCAGCAGCCGCCAGGTCGACTCGGCGGCCACCCGCAGGCCCCACGGCACCGCCTCGGCCGGGGTGGCGGGCCGGCCGGGGTGGTACTCCCGGCCGAGTCCGGCGTGTGCGGTGTGTGCGGCGGGGGCGGGCGGCGCGGCGGCCGGGGCCGTCGGGGCCGTCGCCGCGGGCACGGGTGCCGAGGGCTCGGCCACCGCCCCGGCGGCCACCGCCTCGCCCGCCGACGCGGCGACCGATGCGACAACCGGCGCGGGGGCGGGCGCGGGATCGGTGCGCGGGACCGGGACCGGCCCGGGTACCTCGGTGGGGAGCTCGTGCGGGTCGGCCGCCATCGCGGCACGCCGGCGCCGTTCGATCACGGCGGCCGCGCTCGCCACCACGGCCATGCCCTTGGCCACGGCCTTGAAGGCCTTTCCGCCCCGCGCCATCCTCGCTACCACCGCTTCCCCGCCGGACCCGCCGGGTCCGGCGGTAACGCCGTGGGTCCCGCCACGGCCGTCAGGGATGACGCTACCCGGCGTGAGTCGGGCCGGGCCGCCCGCCGGGGAGGTTCGACGCGATCACTTCCTCCGCCAGCCGGGACAAAACGCCATGTTTCAGGTGGTTTCGTCCAGGCACTGCTGGGGAGGAGTCCGAACGTGACCACCGGGTCGCCCCAGCCGTCCCGGTCGTCCCACTCACGCCGATCCGGCGACGAACAAGCCAACCGTCGGCGGACCGGCCGGTGTGGGAAGCAACCAGGACCCCTTCCCGCGCCCCGCGTCCGCACCCAGGACCGCACCGCCCGTGGGCGCATTGGTCAGCGCAGCCCGGGCGGCGCGGCCCGCCCCGCCCTTTGCCGGCAGGCCGAGCGACGGGCCGGAAACGCCGCGGCCCCCGGCCGCTCGCCGAACGGGACGAGTGGCCGGGGGCCGTACGGGGTGCGGTGCCCCATGGGGGCGCCGCACCCTCGGACGTTCCTCAGTACCAGCTGTGGGCCTGCCAGAACGACCAGGCACCGCAGGGGCTTCCGTAGCGGCTGTTCATGTAGCTGAGGCCCCACTTGATCTGGGTGGCCGGGTTGGTGCGCCAGTCGGCACCGGCCGAGGCCATCTTGGAGCCGGGCAGCGCCTGGACCAGGCCGTAGGCGCCGGAGCCACTGTTGGTCGCGGTGTAGTCCCAGCCGCTCTCGCGCTTCACGATCTGGCTGAAGCACTGGAACTGGGTGTCGTTGCCGACGATCTGCCGGGCCATGTCCTGGACGGAACCCGGGCTGACCGAGACGGCCGGAGCGCTGTCGTCCACCGCGGCCATCGCCGAACGCGACTTGGAGCGGTTGGCGGCGGCGGCATCGGCGGCGCGCTGGTCGGCGGCGGCCTTGGCGGCCTTGTCCGCGTCGGCCTTGGCCTGGGCGTCGGCCTTCGCCTGGGCGTCCGCGGCGGCCTTCTGGCGCGCGGCCTCCTCGGCGGCCTTCTGCTCGGCGGCGGCCTTGGCGGCGGCGTCGGCGGAGGCCTGCTGGGCGGACGCCTGCTGGCCGATGTTGTCACTGACGGTCTGCGCCTGGGCGCCAGAGGGGACTTCGGCAAGCAGGGTCGCGCCGGCGACGTCGACCGTCTGCGTCGTCTTGCCCTCGCTGCCCGAGGCCATACCCACGACGGCACCGACAGCGGTGACGGCGGTGGCAGAGGCCACAGCAACTCCCCGGACCGAGATCCGAGTCACATGCATTCCTTCCAGCATCGCCCACGCGTGACCGTGCGGACGCAACATGCCCCTTGGCACGGACCTCCGCACGGTGCTCTGGTCACGGGAGGTGCTGGCCCGGCGTCCGGCCGAGGTGAGGCGACCGGGCGTTGGAATCGGGCGGCGTACGGCTCATCGGTCTTCAATTGTGCGTCCACCGACGGGAGTTGGCGGACCTTCCGGGGCCTGACTTCCGGGGTCCGGAAGCCCTGCCGCGCCGTACGCGGGGCCTGACAGAACCCTCACCATGCCGCACCGGGCACTGTCGACGCAATTCCCGCCCGCGTGGCGCATGTCACATTCACCGCGCGGGAGTTCTCCGGACAGAAAGCACTCGATGTGATGAAAGGGACGGGGCCCGCTCCGTCAGGAACGGGCCCCGCGCCACGAGTTGACCCTATTGTCCTACTATGACCCGATCAGGGGCTGTTCACGGGTGGATGTCCTCCAGCATCTCCGTGACCAGCGCCGCGATCGGCGACCGCTCCGACCGGGTGAGCGTGATGTGGGCGAAGAGTGGATGCCCCTTCAGCTTCTCCACCACCGCCACCACGCCGTCGTACCGGCCGACCCGGAGGTTGTCCCGCTGCGCCACGTCGTGGGTGAGCACCACCCGCGAGCCCTGGCCGATCCGGGACAGCACCGTCAGCAGGACGTTGCGCTCCAGGGACTGGGCCTCGTCCACGATCACGAAGGCGTCGTGCAGCGAGCGCCCCCGGATGTGGGTCAGCGGCAGCACCTCCAGCATCCCGCGGGAGATGACCTCCTCGATCACGTCCGGGGTGGTGACCGCCGAGAGGGTGTCGAAGACCGCCTGCGCCCAGGGGCCCATCTTCTCCGCCTCGGAGCCCGGCAGGTAGCCGAGTTCCTGGCCGCCGACCGCGTACAGCGGCCGGAAGACCATCACCTTGCGGTGCTGCCTCCGCTCCAGCACCGCCTCCAGCCCCGCGCACAGCGCCAGCGCCGACTTCCCGGTGCCCGCCCGGCCGCCCATCGACACGATGCCGATGTCCGGGTCGAGCAGCAGGTCCAGCGCCACCCGCTGTTCGGCGCTGCGCCCGCGCAGCCCGAACGCCTCGCGCTCGCCGCGCACCAGCCGGACCCGCCCGTCACCGGTCACCCGGCCGAGCGCCCGGCCCCGCTCCGAGGTGAGCACCAGTCCGGTGTGCACCGGCAGCTCGTCGGTCCCGTCGACGTCCACCGCGGCGTCGTGGCCGGCCGCGAACAGCGCGTCCACCTGGTCGGCCGCGACGTGCAGTTCGGACATGCCCGTCCAGCCGGAGGTGATCGCCAGCTCGGCCCGGTACTCCTCGGCGAGCAGGCCCACCGAGCTGGCCTTGATCCGCAGCGGGAGGTCCTTGGAGACGACGGTGACGTCGTACCCCTCGGCCTGGAGGTTGCGGGCGACCGCCAGGATCCGGGTGTCCGCCTCGCCCCCACCGGCCCGGTAACCGACCGGCAGTATCGAGACGTCCGAGTGGTTGAGCTCGACCCGGATCGTCCCGCCCAGCTCGCCGACCGGGATCGGCTCGTCGAGCCGGCCGTGGCGGATGCGGTAGTCGTCGAGCAGGCGCAGTGCCTGGCGGGCGAAGTAGCCCAGCTCCGGGTGGTGCCGCTTGGCCTCCAACTCGGTGACGACCACCACCGGAAGGACGACCTCGTGCTCCTCGAAGCGGGTCATGGCGAGCGGGTCCGCCAGGAGCACGCTGGTGTCGAGAACGTACGTGCGCCGGTCTGGTGTCCGGCGGCTCTTGGAACTGACCACTAGGCCTCCAGAGCGGATGACCCTGCGTCATCCGCGGCAAGCCGGCCCCCGCTGCCCCGGTGGCCTCGGGGCCGGACTGACTGGAGTATTCCCAGGCGGGGAGCGGTGCATTCGCGCCCCCGGCGAACTGACGGATCATTGCCGGTGAACGTTTGGCCTCGCGCGCGGCCCGGGTAGGCCAGGCCTACGGCGGTCATTCCACCCGGATGCACCCCCGGGGCCGCACCGGAGCCGCTCCGGGCCGCCCGGGAGGAGCGCCCGACAAGGAGTCAGAGACCCATCCGCCGGTGCCGCTGCTCGAAGGCGCGCAGCGCGCGCAGGAAGTCGACCTTGCGGAAGGCCGGCCAGTACGCCTCGCAGAAGTAGAACTCGCTGTGGGCGCTCTGCCAGAGCAGGAATCCGGACAGCCGCTGCTCGCCCGAGGTGCGGATGATCAGATCCGGGTCGGGCTGGTTGGCGGTGTAGAGGTGCTCGGAGATGTGCTCGACGGTCAGGATCTCGGCGAGTTCCTCGATCGGGGTGCCGCGCCCGGCGTGCTCCTGGAGCAGCGAGCGGACGGCGTCGGCGATCTCGTGCCGGCCGCCGTAGCCGACCGCGACGTTGACGGTGATCCCGTCGATCCCGGCGGTCTCCTCGGCGGCGCGCTTGAGCACGTCGGCGGTGTGCTGCGGGAGCAGGTCCAGCGCGCCGACCGGGTTGACCTTCCAGCGACGGGCGGCGGCCAGGCCGGTGACGGCGTCCTCGATGATGCCGAGCAGCGGGACCAGCTCGTCGGCCGGGCGGTCCAGGTTGTCGGTGGAGAGCATCCACAGGGTGACGACCTTGACGTGGGTCTCGTCGCACCAGCCGAGGAACTCGCTGATCTTGTCGGCGCCGCGCTGGTGGCCGTACGCGGTGGAGCCGCCGGTGGCCTTGGCCCAGCGGCGGTTGCCGTCCAGGATCACGCCGATGTGGTGCGGGGTGCGCGCGAGGTGGACCTCGACCCGGCGGCCGTAGAGTCCGTACATCCCGCCCAACAGGGTGCGCAGCCCCGGCGTCCGTTCGGCGACATCGCGCAGACCCATGGTTTTCCCGGCCCCTCCGTGCTCGTTCAGGCTGGTGCGTCACCGCCCCGGCGCAGCCTACTCCGGCGCGCAGGCGCACGGTAAAGCCCCAGGTAGCGGTCTGGTCACGGTCCTGTACGAAGTCTGTCGCGACGGGCGTGTCGCGGCCTGCCGGGCGGCGGGCCCGGCGTGGACACGGAACGGTCTCCGAATCCTTAAGGGAGCCGTAAGCCGGTCGCCCGACGCTTGACGGCCGGTAATGGTCTAGTCCAGCTTTTGACCCGGGGCGGAACGAAACCGGTCCGTCCCCTTCGAGTCACCTGCGGACCCCTCCCCCACACGCGGCCGCCGCGCCCCCCACCGCGGCGGCCGCTCCTTCCCCAGGAGCGTCACCCATGGCCCGTACGCTGAACGAGCCCGCGCACAAGCGCCGGCGCAGCCCCCTCCCGGCCCTCGCGGCCGGCGCCACCGCCCTCGCCCTGGCCGGCGGCGGCCTCGCCCTCTTCGCCGGCGGCGCCGGCGCGGCGGTCGGCAACCTGGTCGCCAACGGCGGCTTCGAGAGCGGACTGGGCGGCTGGTCCTGCACCGGCGGCGCGACCGCGGTGTCCTCACCGGTCCACTCCGGCAACGGCGCGCTGCAGGCCACCCCGGGTGCGGGCGACACCGCCGAGTGCTCCCAGACGATCAGCGTGCTGCCCAACACCAGCTACACGCTCAGCGCCTGGGTGCAGGGCCCGTACGTCTACCTCGGCGCACGCGGCACCGGCGGCACCGACCCGTCCACCTGGTCGAACCAGACCGGCTGGAACCAGCTGTCCACCGGCTTCACCACCGGGGCGAACGCCAGCAGCGTCACCGTCTACCTGCACGGCTGGTACGGGCAGGGCGCCTACCTCGCCGACGACGTCGCGCTGATCGGCCCGGGCGGCACCTCCACCCCGTCGCCGACGGCCACGCCCACCCAGACGCCGACCCCGACGCCGACGGCCACCGCGACGCCCACCCGGACGCCGACCCCCACCCCGACGGCCACCGCCACGCCGACCACGACCCCGACCACCCCGCCGGCCACCGGCCTGCCCGCCCACGTGGTCACCGGCTACTGGCAGAACTTCGACAACGGCTCGACCCCGCAGCGTCTGAGCGACGTGCAGAACGCGTACGACATCATCGCGGTCTCCTTCGCCGACGCCGTGGCGACCCAGACCGGCGCGATCAGCTTCACCCTGGACCCGGGCCTGTCCAAGGCGCTCGGCGGCTACACCGACGCCCAGTTCCGCGCCGACATCAAGGCCAAGCAGGCGGCCGGCAAGAAGGTCGTCCTCTCCATCGGCGGCCAGAACGGCGCGATCAGCGTCGGCGACGCCACCGCCGGGGCGAACTTCGCCAACAGCGCCTACGCGATCATCAAGGACTACGGCTTCGACGGCATCGACGTCGACCTGGAGAACGGCGTCCAGCCCGGCCCGCTCGGCAACGCGCTGCACGCCCTGCAGGCCAAGGTCGGCCCCGGCTTCGTGCTGACCATGGCGCCCGAGACCATCGGGATGTACAACACCTCCGGCGCCTACTTCCAGCTGGCGCTGAACACCAAGGACATCCTGACCGTCGTCAACACCCAGTTCTACAACTCGGGCGGCATGAACGGCTGCGACGGCAAGGTCTACAACCAGGGCACGATCGACTTCATCACCTCGCAGGTCTGCACCCACATCCAGGGCGGCCTGCGGCCCGACCAGGTCGGCATCGGCGTCCCCGCCTCTAGCCGGGCGGCCGGCGGCGGCTACGTCGACCCGTCGGTGGTGAACAACGCGCTCAACTGCCTGGCCACCGGCAACAACTGCGGCAGCTTCGTGCCGCCGGCCAAGTGGCCCACCATCCGGGGCGCGATGACCTGGTCCACCAACTGGGACGCCAACAACGGCAACGCGTTCTCGAACGCGGTCGGCCCGTTCGTCCACAAGATGCCGTAAACGGCCTCCCTTCGGCGCGCCGCTCCTCGAGGGTGGGGCCCGCGCGCCGACGGCGGGCCCGCCGTACCGGTTCCGGTACGGCGGGCCCCGTTCCGTCACCGGCTCACCGGGTGAGCAGCGCGGTGAGCGCGCCGAGCAGCAGGAACGGGCCCACCGGGACCTCGAGTCCGCGCCAGGGACGCCGGCGGACCAGCAGGGCCGCGGCCCGCAGGGTGCCCCAGAGCCCGGCGAGCACCACCGCGGCGAACAGCCCGCCGATCGCGACCCACCAGCCGTACCAGCCGAGCAGCCCGCCCAGGGCGAGCCCGAGGGGGGAGTCGCCGGGGCCCAACGCGCCGATCTGGACGGCGACTTCGAGCAGCGCCCCGACGGCCAGCGCGACCAGCAGGCAGCGCAGCAGCACCCCCGGGCGCCCCTCGGCCAGCGCCGCCACCGCCAGCAGCGCGGCCACCCCGGCCAGCAGCGGCACGGTCAGCCGGTAGGGCAGCCGGCGCACCCGCCCGTCCGTGAAGCCGAGCGCCACGCCGAGCGCGCCCGCCCAGACGAGCGCCGCCGTCTGCGGCCCCTCCGCCGCGTACGCCACCGCGACCGCGACCGCCGCCGCCACCGCCTCCACCGTTCCGGCCCCGGCCCCGAGGCGCCCCCGGCAGCCCGGGCAGCGCCCGGTCGGCGGCAGCAGCCGCCCGATCGCGCGGCCGCACAACGGGCAGGCCTCGCACCAGGGTTCGTCCTCGGGCACGGCGAAGCGGGCGATCAGTCCGCGCAGCAGCGGAGCCAGCAGGAGACCGACCAGTACCGCCCCGGACACGACCGCCACCACCGGTCCACCCCCTCGTCGTCGACGCACCGGGGCCCATCTTCCCGTCCGCGGCGGCCGGGCGGTGTGCTGTCCGTCTCCTTCCGTCCGGGAAACCGGCCGCGTTCCTCGCATACGCGAGCATTCCGAACATCGGGCCACTGGTTCGGAAGGCCGTTCGAAGTCGGCGCCTGCCGATCCAAGGGCCGCTCCCGGGGCCCGCGAGCCGGGTCCCCGAATGGCCGACGCGGGCCCCGGCCTGCCCCTAAAGTAGGCAGGCATGCAGGTCATCCAGTCCAGCAAGCTCGCCAATGTCTGCTACGACATCCGCGGTCCGGTTCTCGACGAGGCGATGCGGCTGGAGGAACAGGGCCACCGCATCCTCAAACTCAACACCGGCAACCCGGCCACCTTCGGCTTCGAGGCGCCCCCGGAGATCCTCCAGGACATCCTGCGCAACCTGGCGAACGCGCACGGGTACGGCGACTCCAAGGGGCTGCTCTCGGCCCGCCGCGCGGTCGTCATGCACTACGAGGACCGCGGGCTGCACGGGCTCTCCGTCGACGACGTGTTCCTCGGCAACGGCGTCTCCGAGCTGATCCAGCTGGCCATGACCGCACTGCTGGACGACGGCGACGAGGTGCTCGTCCCGGCGCCGGACTACCCGCTGTGGACGGCCTCGGTCTCGCTGGCCGGCGGCACGGCGGTGCACTACCGCTGCGACGAGCAGGCCGAGTGGTACCCGGACCTCACCGACATCGAGGCCAGGGTCACCGACCGGACCAGGGCCATCGTGGTGATCAACCCGAACAACCCGACCGGCGCGGTCTACCCGCGTGAGGTGCTGGAGGGCATCGTCGAGATCGCCCGCCGGCACAAGCTGGTGGTCTACGCGGACGAGATCTACGACAAGATCCTCTACGACGACGCCGAGCACGTCCCGCTGGCCACCCTGGCCCCGGACCTCTTCTGCGTCACCTTCAACGGACTGTCCAAGTCGTACCGGGTCGCGGGCTTCCGCTCCGGCTGGATGGTGCTCTCGGGCGACCGCCAGCCCGCCCGCAGCTACATCGAGGGCCTGACCGTGCTCGCCTCGATGCGGCTGTGCGCCAACATGCCCGCCCAGCACGCGGTGGCCGCCGCGCTCGGCGGACGACAGTCGATCAAGGACCTGGTGCTGCCCGGCGGCCGGCTGCTCGCCTCGCGCGACGCCGCGCACGAGCTGCTGAACCAGATCCCGGGGGTGAGCTGCGTCAAGCCGAAGGGCGCGCTGTACGCCTTCCCCCGGCTGGACCCGAAGGTCTACAAGATCAGGGACGACGCCCAGATGGTGCTGGACCTGCTGCGCTCCCAGCGCATCCTGCTGGTCCAGGGCACCGGCTTCAACTGGCCCGAACCGGACCACTTCCGGCTGGTCACGCTGCCCCGGCCGGAGGAGATCACCGAAGCGGTGACCCGGATCGGCGACTTCCTCAGCGGCTACACCCAGCCCTGATCCCGCTCCACGGCGGGGAGAACACTACGGCCGGAGTCCCGGCCCGGGTGGTCTCCTTGGTCGGGGAAAGACCACCCGGCGGAACTCCGGCCGTCCCGTCACTCGGTCGGCGCGCGGTTCGTGCCGCGCGCCGACCTCTCGCTCGACTGAGGCTCAGGCTCAGCCGAGTCGCGCGACCAGGCTCCGGTACTCGTCCCACAGCTCCTTCGGGGTGTGGTCGCCGAACAGCTCCAGGTGGGCCGGCACGAGCGCGGCCTCCTGGCGCCAGATGTCGGGGTCCACGGTGAAGAGCAGGGCGAGGTCCTCCTCGGACAGCTTCAGGTCACCCAGGTCGAAGCCGTCGACCTTCGGCAGCACTCCGATCGGGGTCTCGACGCCCTCGGCGGTGCCCTCCAGGCGCTCGACGATCCACTTGAGCACGCGGCTGTTCTCGCCGTAGCCGGGCCAGACGAACTTGCCCTCGGCGTTCTTGCGGAACCAGTTGACGTAGTAGATCTTCGGCAGCTTGGCGGCGTCCGCCTGGGCGCCGACCTTCAGCCAGTGGGCGAAGTAGTCGCCCATGTTGTAGCCGCAGAACGGCAGCATCGCGAACGGGTCGCGGCGCAGCTCGCCCACGGTGCCCTCGGCCGCGGCGGTCTTCTCCGAGGCGATGTTGGCGCCCAGGAAGACGCCGTGCTGCCAGTCGAAGGACTCGGTCACCAGCGGGACGGCGGTGGCGCGGCGGCCGCCGAACAGGATCGCCGAGATCGGCACGCCCGCCGGGTCCTCCCACTCCGGGGCGATGGTCGGGCACTGCGCGGCCGGGACGGCGAAGCGGGCGTTCGGGTGGGCGGCCGGGGTGCCGGACTCCGGGGTCCAGTCGTTGCCGCGCCAGTCGGTGAGGTGCGCCGGGGGCTCCTCGGTGAGGCCCTCCCACCACACGTCGCCGTCGTCGGTGAGGGCGACGTTGGTGAAGACGGTGTTGCCCCAGAGGGTGTCGATGGCGTTGGCGTTGGTGTCCACGCCGGTGCCGGGAGCGACGCCGAAGAAGCCGGCCTCGGGGTTGATGGCGTACAGGCGGCCGTCCTCGCCGAAGCGCATCCAGGCGATGTCGTCGCCGATGGTCTCGACCTTCCAGCCCGGGATGGTCGGCTGGAGCATGGCCAGGTTGGTCTTGCCGCAGGCCGACGGGAAGGCGGCCGCGACGTACTTGACCTCGCCGGACGGCGGGGTGAGCTTCAGGATCAGCATGTGCTCGGCCAGCCAGCCCTCGTCGCGGGCCATGGTCGAGGCGATGCGCAGCGCGTAGCACTTCTTGCCGAGCAGGGCGTTGCCGCCGTAGCCGGAGCCGAAGGACCAGATCTCCTTGGTCTCCGGGAAGTGCGAGATGTACTTGGTGCTGTTGCACGGCCACGGCACGTCCGCCTGCCCCTCGGCCAGCGGGGCGCCGACGGTGTGCACGGCCTTGACGAACTCCCCGTCCTCGCCGAGCTGGTCGAGCACGGCCTGGCCCATGCGGGTCATCACGCGCATCGACACGGCGACGTAGGCGGAGTCGGTGATCTCGACGCCGTACGCGGCCAGCGGGGAGCCCACGGGGCCCATCGAGAAGGGCACGACGTACATCGTGCGGCCCTTCATCGCGCCGCGGAACAGGCCCTGCTCGCCCTGGAAGAGCTCCCGCATCTCGGCGGGCGCCTTCCAGTTGTTGGTCGGGCCGGCGTCCTTCTCCTGCTCGGAACAGATGAACGTGCGGTCCTCGACGCGCGCCACGTCCGAAGGGTCCGAGGCGGCGTAGTAGGAGTTGGGGCGCTTCTCCTCGTTCAGCTTCTTGAAGGTGCCCTGAGCCACCAGCAGGTCCGCGAGGCGCTGGTACTCCTCGTCGGAACCGTCGCACCACTCGATGCGGTCCGGCTGGGTGAACTCGGCGATCTCGCTCACCCAAGCGAGCAGCTGCTTGTGGCGGGTGGGCGCGGATGCGCTGAGAGCAGAGATCTCGTACGACACGATCGCTCCGTTTCACGCCGTCTCGTCGAGGAGACGGCGTTGCGGGGGTCTGAGGGTGCTTGCAGCGTAGCTCCGGACCCGAGGCCGGAATGCGGCGTCGAGGCGAAATTGACGCATCTTTTACTACGGAAAGTACGATTACCGGCCAGTAGCGGCTCGCTCATGTCCGGGCCGGAGTGCGCGGGGCCACACTTCAAATACTCCAAAACGTCCAAGAGTGACGATCGCCACTTCCGTACGCGCCAGTAACCTACGGTTCCGTAGGTCGCCGGTAGCATGCTGCCCATGACTGCTGCTGTGCTCGCGGAGAGCATTGGGGAGGACCCGGTCGAGCACCGGGAGAGCAAGCCGAAGTGGCGCGGCTGGCTGCACGCCGGGATGTTCCCCGCCACCGTCGCCGCCGGGATCGTGCTGATCTGCCTGGCCGACTCCACTCCGGCCAAGATCGCCTGCGCGATCTACTCGGTCAGCGCCTGGCTGCTGTTCGGGGTCAGCGCGGTGTACCACCGCTTCGACTGGGGCCCGCGCGGGGACGCCGTGCTGCGGCGGCTGGACCACGCGAACATCTTCCTGATCATCGCGGGCACCTACACGCCGTTCACGATCCTGCTGCTCAAGGGCGCCGACCAGCAGCTGCTGCTCTGGGTCGCCTGGGGCGGGGCGCTCGCCGGAATAGCGTTCCGGGTGTTCTGGGTCGGCGCGCCGCGCTGGCTGTACACACCCGTGTACATCGCGCTGGGCTGGGCCGCCGCGTTCTTCCTGCCGGACTTCCTGCGCACCGGCGGGGTCGCCGTCCTGGTGCTGATGATCGTCGGCGGGGTGCTCTACAGCATCGGCGGCGTGGTGTACGGGCTCAAGCGGCCCAACCCGTCACCGCGCTGGTTCGGCTTCCACGAGGTGTTCCACGCCTTCACCCTCGGCGCCTTCATCGTCCAGTACGTCGGCGTCTCACTGGTGGCGTACAGCGCGGCCGGCTGAACCCGGCGCACTTCGACGGGCGGTCGACCGGTCCACGGACCGGGTGGCCGCCCGTTCGGCCATCCAGGGCCGCTCGTACGGGGCCCGGCCCTGCGGGCGGCGCGGGGAGGACGGGTGGTCGGCGGTGCCGGACTCCGGCGCGGACGGCAGCTCCGTCAGTTCCGGGGCGGCCTCCGGGCGCACGGCGCGCACCGTGCGGACGGCCGACCCGGCACTCCCCGCAGCCCCGCGCTCCTGGCGGGCGTCCAGCGCCTCCCGGGCCCGGCGGCAGCGATCGCAGTGGGCGGCGTCGGGGATGCCGCGCCGCAGCCGGTGCCCGGCCGGGACCGCCGCCCGGTGCAGCGCGCGCCAACGGCGGCCGACGTAGACCATGACCAACACCGTCTCGATCCCGGCGACCACCAGCACCAGCGGGGCGCCGTTGATCAGATAGGCCGCGACCACGGCCAGCGCGGAACCCACCACCACGGCCGCACCCCACACCTGGGTACTCGCCTTCCTGTCGTCACTGTCGGCCACTTCGGCTCCCCTTTCCCGGCGCCGGGCTCGTGGTCGGCTCCTGCCGCCCCACCCCTTCTCCGCTCTCGGCACGCGTCCGGTCAGCACTGACCGATTGCCACATGGTATCTACCGACAGTCACCCGGCGCCGCCCCGAGGCGGCGAACGACAGATCAACGTTGCGTCAATTCCTCGTGCGGAAACAGCACTTCGATGACACATCACGAAGAGTCATCAGATGGTCACGATGATTCGCATTGACGGCCACCTCCTTTTGATAGTTACTGTCATTTGACAGCAACTATCACCGAGGCCGTTGGAGGCCGCATGTCCACCGCTCCGCCCACACCCCCCACCACCACAGCTCCCGCCGCCCCCGGCACGGCCGCCGACCCGCGCCGGTGGCTCGCCCTGGTCGCCGTCGCCCTGAGCGTCCTGGTGATCAGCTTCGACATGACGATCCTCAACGTCGCCTTGCCCACCCTGGCCGCACAGCTGCAGGCCGGCACCGGGCAGCAGCAGTGGATCGTCGACGCCTACACGCTGGTCTTCGCCGCCGCGATGCTCCCGGCCGGCCTGCTCGGCGACCGCTACGGCCGCCGCCGCACCCTCACCACCGGCCTCGCCCTGTTCGGACTCGCCTCCGCCGTCGGGATGCTCACCGACTCCCCCGGCACCCTGATCGCCGCCCGCGCCGCGATGGGTCTTGCCGGAGCGCTCGTGATGCCCATGTCGCTCGCGGTGATCCCCGCGATCTTCCCGGCCGCCGAACAGCGCCGGGCCACCGCGATCCTCACCGCCGCCATCGCCGGCGGCGCCCCGCTCGGACCGCTGATCGGAGGCCTGTTGCTCCAGCACTTCTGGTGGGGTTCGGTCTTCGCGGTCAACGTCCCGCTGACCGCGATCGGCATCGTCGCCTGCGTCCTGCTGCTGCCCGAGAGCCGCAACCCCGCCGCGCCCCGGATGGACCTGCCCGGCACCGTCCTCGCCGCCACCGGGCTCGGCGCGCTCACCTACGGCATCATCGAGGGCGCCGACCGCGGCTGGAACGACCCGCTGGTGCTCGCCACCCTGATCGGCTCGGTGCTCCTGCTCACCGCACTGGTGCTGCGCAGCCGCCGCCAGAGCGACCCGATGCTCGACCTCACCCTGCTCGCCGACCCGACCTTCCGCTGGTCCTCGGTCGCCGCCACGCTGATCTCACTCGTCCTGTTCGGCGCCTTCTTCGTCCTACCGCTCTACTTCCAGAGCGTCCTGGGCACCGACGCCCTCGGCTCCGGGCTGCGGCTGATGCCGATGATGCTCGGGCTGCTGGCCGCCGCCAGGTTCACCGAACCGCTGGTCACCCGGATCGGCGCCCGCGCGGTGATCACGCTCGGTCTGGCCCTGCTCGGCGCCGCGCTGCTGTTCGGCAGCCGCACCGACGGCTCCGACGGGTACGGACGGGCCGCGGTCTGGCTCACCGTCCTCGGCGTCGGCATGGGCCTGTCGCTGATCACCGCCCAGTCCTCCGCCCTGATCACCCTGCCGCCCGCCCGGGCCGGGGTCGGCTCCGGACTGCTCCAGACCCTGCGGCAGGTCGGCGGCGCCGTCGGGATCGCCGCCTTCGGCAGCCTGCTCGCCGGGGCCTACCGGGGCGCGCTCGACACCGGCGGACTGTCGGCCGGGGCCGCCCACCGGGCCGGGCAGTCGGTGGTCGCCGCCGACGCCATCGCCCGGGAGACCGGACGGCCGGCGCTCGGCGCGGCAGCGCACACGGCGTACGTGCACGGCATGACGGTCGTGCTGCTGGTCGCCGGGTTGGTCGCGGTCGGCTCGGCGGTACTGGTCGCGGCCCGGATGCCCGCCGCCGAGCCCGCGGGCGGGGACGCGGGCGGGGCCGGACCCGCCGCCGCCGGGGATCCCCGATAATCGGGGACATGACGCCCGAGCAGCCGAACGCGACCCTCCCGGATGCACCGACCAACCCGGTCCAGGCGCTGCTGGAGGCGCCGCTGTCGCTGCGCGAGCGCAAGAAGCTCAAGACCCGGCAGACCGTGCGCCGCGAGGCGTACCGGCTGTTCGTGGAACAGGGCTACGAGAACACCACGGTGGAGCAGATCGCGGCCGCCGCGGAGGTCTCCCCCTCCACGTTCTTCCGGTACTTCGCCACCAAGGAGGACCTCGTCCTCACGGACGAGTACGACCCGGCGATGATCGCCTCCCTGATGGCCCGCCCGGCCGGCGAACCCTTTCTGCGGTCCTGCCGGGAGACCCTCATCGGCCTGATCCGCACCCTGCTCCAGCACGAACGCCAGGAACTGCTGACCCGGATGCGGCTGGTCACCCAGGTCCCCGCGCTGCGCGCCGGACTGTTCCGCACCGGCAACAGCCCGCACGAGCTCTACCTCGACGTCCTCACCCGACGGGCCGGCCTCGACGAACCCACGTACGACATGCGGGTCACCGCCGCCGCCATCGGCGCCGCCACCACCGAGGCCGTGCTCCAGTGGGCCGCGGGCGACGGCCGGGAGGACATCGCCGACCTGGTCGACCGCACCTTCGCGCTGCTGGAGAGCGGGTTCGCCGGGGTGTGAGCGGGTTCTGGTCGGCCTGCTCGCTCTGCGCGGAGCGATCGCGGTCCGGGGCCCGGCTCATCGAGCCGGGCCCCGGTGGGTGTCCGCCGGATCAGCGGATCGCCCGCTTCCGCCGCAGCACCGCGCCCGCACCCACGCCGGCGGCCGCCAGCGCGGTGGCGCCCAGCGCCGCGGCCGCCGTCACGGCCGGGATCGCCGAGTCGTGGTCCGCGGCGGCCTGCGGGGCGGCCTGCGCGGCGGCTCCGGGTCCGGCTTCCGCCGCGGCGTCCAGCCGGTAGCCGCCGCCCCTGCCCTCCCGGTCGTACGTCGAGCCGGGCAGCTTGTCCCCGTACCGCTGGTGCACCAGCTTCTGGTACGCGGCCAGCGACACCCCGTCCGCGCCCACCGAGCGCCGGGCCTCGTCGTCCAGCGGCAGCACCCGGCCGTCGCGCAGCACGTACCAGGCGTTGACCTGGGGTTCCCGGAAGGCCGTACCGCCGCCGTCCGCCGCCTTCGCCGCGTAGTCGCTCTCGTCACCGCCGGAGGCGATGTTGACGACCCGCCAGGCACCGCCCTGGCGGACCGTCCAGACCGAGGCGGTCTGCCCGTCCGCCGCGACCACCTTACTCGCCGTGAACTCGGCCTTCGCCACCGGGGCGCCCGGGGTGCCGGCCACGAACCCGGCGTCCAGGGTGTAGACCGGGACGGTGTCCCCGGCCAGGCGGGGCGCCTCGTCCTGCGCGGCCTTCGCCTCCTCGGCGGCGCCGATCGTCAGCTGCCGGGTCGGTGGCACGCCCTTGCGGGCGAAGAAGTGGCCCACCTTGTCGAGCACCGTCGGGTCCTGGACCGCGCTGTGGGCGCGGGCCAGGTCGGCGGCGGGCACCGGTTCGGGGGCACCTTGGGCGGGGGCGGCGCCCTGGGCGGAGGTGTCGGCGTGCGCGGCGGGGTCGGCGTGCGCGGCCTGGGCGGTCACCAGCGCGAGGCCGGCGGCGAGCAGGGCGGTGACGGCGGTCCGACGGGCCTTGCTGAGCTCGGTCATGGTCGTCCTCACGCGCCGATCCGGTACAGGGAGTGGGTCCACGAGAACGTGTCGTTGTTCACGTAGTACCAGTAGTCCGCCCAGTTGTAGCGGTAGTTGGACGGCCACGGGTCGCCCCAGTAGACCCAGTTGTTGCCGGTGTCGTAGCCGTACAGGACGTGCATGTGCCCGCCGCCCGAGCTCCACTGGATGCGCGTCTCGACCGGCCGGTTTGCGTCCACCTCGGACTGCACGGTGCTGTAGCGCAGGTACCCGGTGACGTACGAGCCCGGGTTGATGCCGATCCAGTCCAGCCCGTTCTGCACGTCCGCCAGCGAGGCCTGGCTGTTGGGGCAGCTGGAGTCGATCGAGCGGCCGAACGCGGCGTTGCAGAACTGGTTCTGGCTGTAGCTGTAGCCGAACCAGGTGGCGATGGTGTTGCCGCTCGCCGCCCAGCACCAGTTGGTCTGCTGTTGCTGCTGCATGGTGATGTTGAGCTTCTTGTACGTGCCGGCCAGGTCGGCCGTACTGCCGGGCGCTGCCGCCGGACGGACCTGGTGCTGGCCGGCCCGGTCGTGAGCGGTGGTGGGGGCGGCGGTGGCGGCGACCGCGGGGGTGGTCGCCGCGGCGGTGAGCGCCGGACCCAGCACGCCCAGGGCGAGCAGGGCGACCGCGCGGCGCGGCCGTATCCGTGGAACTGGCATGTGGGGATGCCTCCTTGCGCGAATGGAGCGAGGTGCTGCGTGGGGGCGCGGTCCGGATCGCGCCCTGAGCATCGCGCCGTTGTCGGTGGCTGGTCAACGGCCCTGGGCGGGGCCCGATCACGGTGTGAACGGAGCGGCCCGGATGTGAACGGCGCCCGGGAAACCGCAGCGCGAGACACCCGGACCGGTGACAAACCGCCGCGCGGATGTGAATATTCACGGTCAAAACCCGGTCTGCGCCGGTCTGCGCCGGTCCGCACCGGCCCGCGCAGGTCCGCGCACGCTCGGAACCAGCCAGGAGGCCGCCATCCACCGAAGCGAACCCCCCGACCTCGCCGCCGCCCTGCGCACCGGCCCCTTCCACCTCGCCCTGCGCACCGCCATCACCGCCCGCGGCCTCGCCCTGCACCGCATCCGCCGCCACCTCGCGCTGCGCGGCGTCAACATCGGCCTCACCAGCCTCAGTTACTGGCAGCAGGGCCGGCGCCGCCCGGAACGCCCCGAGTCACTGCGCGCCGTCGCCGCCCTCGAAGACGTCCTCGACCTGCCCGAACACTCCCTCACGCGGCTCCTCGGCCCCCGCCGCGCCACCACCACCGTCGGGCCGCCCGTACGCCCGTACCGCGACCTGATCTCCCCGGCCACCGCCGTCGACCACCTGCTCGCCACCCTGGCCAGCCCCCGCGACACCGGCCTGCACACCATCACCCACATCGAACGCGTCCGGATCGGCCCCGACCGCCAAGTCACCCGCCGCGACTCCCAACACGCCCTGCGCGCCCACCGCGACGGCATCGACCGATACCTCGCCCTCTACCAGGGCGACCCGGGCAGCGACATCTCCCTGGTCGGCGTCCGCGCCGAGGAGAACTGCCGCCCCGGCCGCATCCGCCGCGACCACGCCCACCACCTGCTCGCCGCCGAACTCCTCCTCGACCGCCGCCTCCGCGCCGGCGACACCCACCTCCTCGGCTACGGCTTCGACGACGCCCCCTCCCCCGACCCCAGCTGCGAATACGTCCGCGGCTTCAACTCCGGCGCCGGCCAGTACGTCCTCCAGATCACCTTCCACCCCGCCGCCCTCCCCGTCCGCTGCCACCGCTTCGCCCTCCACTCCCCTGGCGGAGCCCCCTACGAGACAGAGGAGCTGACCCTCGACGGCCACCACTGCGTCCACCTGGTGGCAACGGCGGTGCGGCCCTGCATCCTGGGGATCCGGTGGGACTGGGAGTGAGGGGGGGGCGGTCAGTGCGACCAGTAGGGGTCGTCGACGGGGTTGTTGACGACGTACCCCTTGGCATCGCGCGGAGTTCTGGGGAGCGGGGACAAGGGCTGGTACTCATGGGCGGGTTGGTACAAGACGCCGCCGGCTTCGGCGCGGAACATGACCGTGTAGGAAGAGGGGCCCTGAGCCGGATCCGCATAGAACGTCAGGAAGACCTGACCGCCGGCGTCTCCCACCCCTCGCAAGGACCTGGAGTCCAGGGATGGGTCCGAGTGATCGATCACCCGGCTCCCGAGCACCATCCAGGCCTTGGTCACCTGGTCCATCAGAACCGGCAGTTTCGCCTTCGACACCACGGTCCGCACGGTGACGATCTCGGTGACGTCCGAGACCATGCTCGGCTCACCGTCCCAGCGGTCCTTCTCCCTCTCCACCTCGAAGTCCGCGCCCACGTAGGCCAGTGGAGGAGAGACTGCGTCCATGGTGGTGTGCAGGGCGTTGTCGATCCAGCCCTTGGCCTCACCGGGGTCCGTCCGGACCCGACGATCAGCCCACGCCAGTGGCCCGTACCCGTTGAAGAACAACGCCGTACCGACGGTCACCAGAACCGCGGCGGCCAGGGCTATCGCACCGGCCTTCTTCCAACGGGATCTCATCTGCCCTCGATCAGGTGGACGTCACTGTCCTTGCCCGTGACGATGGAGGCGATGTTGCCCAGGGAAGGGCCGCCGAACTGCGGAGTGAGGTACTTGGTGTGCGCCCCCAGCAGGTTCGCCCCCTGGCTGTAGTCGGAGACGGTGAAGCGCTTGGCACCGAACGATTCGCTCGCGGGATCCCTCCCGAAATAGTTCTCGTCCGGGTGGCTGCCGAGAGGCCAGGGGATCATGCCTCGGCCCGACACGGCGTGGGTGACCAGATCATTGTCCGCCGCTGCCGCCCAGACATGACCGGGAAGTCGAAGGTCCGCGGCGCGGTCAACGCCGGTGCCCGGGCTGCCGATGAGCACCACGTCGTCCGGCAGTGTGTAGTTCCCGTTGTGGGTGGCCATTTTCGTGGCCTGGCCGACGACGACCGAACCGTAGCTGTGCCCGATCGAGGTGATGTGCGGACACTGGCCGCTTGAGTTGCTCGCCCGCAGCCCGGAGACGAAGTTCGCATAGGCCGGTGCGCCCTTGATCGCGGCTTCCGGCGAGCCTGCACCGAAGTCGGCTCCGGGTGAGTCGTAGCCCAGCCAGACGATCGAAGCCACCGATCCACCTGGTTTGACCTTCTTGTTGGCTTCCCGCCAGACGTTGAGCGCGTTTTCCGACTCGTTGGTACCTGGTGTGTCACCGGGCATGGCCCTACCGAGCGAGCTTGCATCGGTGGTGATGCCGGGAACGTAGGACGCGATGTCGGTGGCCGTATCCGGATTCCCGAAGGACAGGATCGCGCGGCCCTGGCCCTCGGTGCCGATACCCAGCAGATAGGTGTGCGGCCGGCCGTCCGTCGCCGCGGCGTCCTGGTCAAGGCGTTCCTGAATGGGCTTGAGCTTCTCGTACTCCGCCTCTTCGTCCTTCGTACGGGGCCGGTGGTCAAGCTCGCTGACCCGCTTGTCCAGGTACTGCCGGTTGACCTTGTCCCGCACCTCCGCCGGGATCCCGTCCAGATTCCCGATGTTCTCCGGATGGTGGTCGATGAACCACTGGCGGCCGTCCGGGCCGAGGTTGTTCCACCAGCTGTTGACCTCTGTCGGAGGCGCCCCCACGGCCGGCATGTCCCTCAGGTACGGCGTGCCCGGACCGGTCGCCGCCTTCTGGTCGGCCTGGGCGACCGCGAGGGTGAGCCCCGACTTGCTGGTGGCGTGCTGGGTGAAGCCGTTGAGCAGTCCGGCCAGCGCCTGGTCCGCCGCACTCGCCTCGGTGATGGCGGCACCGATCCGCTTGGCGATGCCGTCGGCCGCCGCTTTCTGCTTCGTCTCCCAGTCGGCATCCACCGGGCCGCTCGACGCGGGCCAGCTCACCGCCCCGTCGTCACCGACGGTCAGTCCCTTCGCGCCGGCGTCCACGACGGCCTGCCGGAGTTTCGACTGGGCGAGCGCGAAGAGGTCCGCGTAGTCCCGCAGGGTCTGGCCGATCGCGGCCAGTTCGGTTTCGGCGGCGTGCAGTTGCGTGGTGGTGGCGTCCAGCGAGGGGATCGCGGCGTCGGCGGCCGGTCCGCTCCAGCCGGAACCGTGGACCCGATCGGTGGTGCCGCTCTTCCAGTCCGAGGTGTGCTGGGTGTACGCCTTGTGCAGCGCGTCGAAGGCGTCCCCCGCCGCATGCAGGTCCGCCGGTTTGGCGTTCTCCACGCTCGCGAAGTCGAGGCGGTTCTGTCCTGCCTTCTGTTCCGGATCAGCCATGAGTGTTCCCCCCAATACTCGGCGCTACCATAGCCCACGACTGCCGCGTCGAAACCGGGGGGACATGATGGCGGACGGCAAGGGATTCACGGTCAAACCAGGCGAGTTGACCGCTGCCGGGAACAACGCCCTGACGGTCGCCGGGAAGGTCCCCGACGAGACCGCGAAGCTGGCGGAGCCCAGCGCCACGGCCGCCGGGAGCCTGGCCGGGTGGCAGAGCGGGGCGGCGCTGACGGGGTGCAGCAGCGCGTGGAAGACCCTGCTGGACGGGCTCTCCACCGACATGAAGGCGGCCGGGGCCAACCTGATCACCTGTGCGCAGGGCTACCAGAACGCCGACCACCTGCCGCCGCCCGGCGCGGCGCCGGTCTCCGACCCCTTCGAGACGAAGGTGGTCGGGGTGACCGGCGGCCACCTGACCAAGGACGCCTAACTCTCTGACGGCGCTTGGAAGTCCAGCACCAGGCAGTCCTCCACCGGCCGGTAGCCGATCTGCTGGTAGATGGAGTTGCTGGTCGGGTTGTCGAGGTCGGTGTAGAGCAGCACCTCCTCCGCGCCCAGACCGAGGACGTGGGCGGAGGCGGCGGCGGTCACCGCGCTGGCGTACCCGCGGCCGCGGAGGTCGGCGGGGGTGTAGACGGGGCCGATGCGGGACATCCCGGCGAGCACCGGGCTGCTGCCGGCCAGGGCGACGGGGGTGCCGGCGTCCTCCCAGAGGTGGAGGCAGCCGGCCGCGATCCTGTCGTCCACCGCCCGGGCCACGTCGTGGGCTTGGACCTTGACTTCGAGCAGGAACTCCTGCCACCACCGGATCGCCAGTGCCCGGTCAGCAGGGCCGGCGAGCCGGTGGCGGCCGGCCGGCGGGCGCGGCGGGCCGGCCAACTCGCCGAGCCGGTAGAGCCGTTCCTCGACCCGAACGGACTGTCCGGCACCGGTGGCGGCCGTCCAGGCCTCGGCGAAGGCCCGGACCTGTTCCGTTCCCCCGCCGACCCCGGTGACCTCGGTGAACCCGGCCCCGGCCGCTGCCAGCCGGACCGCCAGTTCGGCGGCCGCCGCCTGCGGCATGGCGGAGAGCCTGGGGGCGAACGGCGGCGTCTGGAGGAAGGCGCCCCCGACCGGGCCGTCCGGCTCGGCCTGCCACCAGCCGAAGACCGGCGGGCGCTCCCCGAAAACGTCGAGCCCGGCCTCGGCGAGCCGGTGGGCGATGGTGATCAGGACGGTGTTCTCGGCGGGGCGGGCGGCCAGGAAGGCGTCCGCCCGGCTGCGGAAGTCGTCGAGCGAGGTGCTGAGGGTCCACGTCATGACCCATCCTCGCCCCGCTCGACGACCGCCCGCCAACGGTTATTCGAGTACGACCCCCAGCCGCGCGCCCAGCGCGGCGGGGTCGGTGGTCGGCGCCTCACAGGCGAAGTGCCGGCAGACGTACGCGGCGGGCGCCCCGCCGACCAGCGGCCGGTCCGCCAGCAGCGGCACCTCGGCGGCGGTCTCCCCCGGTGCGCCGACCGCGAGCACCGCCCCGGGCGCCGTGCCCAGCAGCGCGGCCCGGCGCAGCGCCGCGGTGGCCGGGTCGTCGGCGGGGCCGACGACCGCGATCTCGCGCGGCCCGTCCTGCAGCGCCTCGGCGACGGCGAGGCCCCAGCCGATGAACCGCGGGGCCCGCCCGGCCAGTGCGCCGACGATGCCGAGGGCGCGTTCGGCGGCTGTGCGGTGCCGGTCGGAGCCGGTGTACGCGGCGTAGCCGAGCAGGGCTCCGGCGGCGGCGGTCCAGCCGGAGGGGGTGGCGTTGTCGGTCGGGTCCTGGGGGCGGCGGATGAGCTCCTCGGCGTCGTCGGCGGTGTCGTAGAGCGCGCCGGAAGCCTCGTCGGTGAAGTGCTTGAGCACGGTGTCGAGCAGGCCGCCCGCCAGCTGGAGCCACTCCGTCTCGCCGGTGACGGCGTACAGCGCGAGGAAGCCCTCGGCGGTGTCCGCGTAGTCCTCCAGGACGCCGGCGTTGGTGCCGGGCCGGCCGTCCCGGGAGGTGCGCAGCAGCCGCCCGTCGGGGGTGAGGTGGACGGCGAGCAGCAGGTCGGCGGCGCGTTCGGCGGCCTCGACGAGGTCGGGGCGGTCGAGCAGGGCGCCGGTCTCGGCGAGCGCGGCGATGGCGAGGCCGTTCCAGGCGGCGACCACCTTGTCGTCCCGGGCGGGGGCGGGCCGGGACGCCCGCGCCTCGAACATCCGCCGCCGGATCTCCTCGTACTCGGCGAAGTCCTCAGGGTCGGCCAGGAGTTGGAGTACGGAGGTGCCGTGCTCGAAGGTGCCGTCGGCGGTGACGGTGAACAGCCGGGCGGCGGTGGCCGCGTCGGCGGGGCCGAGCAGGTCGACCAACTGCCCCGGCTCCCAGACGTAGTAGGCGCCCTCGGCGGAGGCGCCGGTCTCCTCGTCCAGGCTGTCGGCGTCCAGGGCGGAGGCGAACGCCCCCTCGGGCGTGCGGAGTTCGCGCAACAGGAAGTCGGCCGTGGACAGCGCGACCCGGCGGGCGAGTTCGGAGCCGGTGGCCCGCCACAGGTGCAGGTAGACCCGCAGCAGCAGGGCGTTGTCGTACAGCATCTTCTCGAAGTGCGGCACCACCCAGTCGGCGTCCACCGCGTACCGGGCGAAGCCGCCGCCGAGCTGGTCGTGGATGCCGCCGCGGGCCATCGCCTCGCCGGTGCGGACGGCCATCTCCAGCGCAGCCTCCGAACCGGTCCGGGCGTGGTGGCGCAGCAGGAACTCGATGACCATGGCCGGCGGGAACTTGGGTGCCCCGCCGAAGCCGCCGCGGGTCTGGTCGAACTCCCGGCTGAGCGCGACCAGCGCCTGGTGCAGGTCGGCGTCGCCCGGCGGGTGGTGGGCGCCGGCGGAGTAGACGGCGGCCCGCTCGGCCAGGTCGGCCCGGATCCGCCCGGCGACCTCCCCGACCTCCTGCCGGCGGTCCCGCCAGGCCGCGTCCACGCCCTCCAGCACCTGCCGGAAGGACGGCATCCCGTGCCGGGGCTGCGGCGGGAAGTAGGTGCCGAAGTAGAACGGCTCCTTGTCGGGCGTGAGGAAGACCGTCATCGGCCAACCGCCCTGCCCGGTCGCGGCCTGCACGGCCTCCATGTACACCGCGTCGACGTCCGGCCGCTCCTCCCGGTCCACCTTGACCGCGACGAACCGCTCGTTCAGGTACCCGGCGAGCCCCGCGTCCTCGAAGCTCTCGTGCGCCATCACGTGGCACCAGTGACAAGCGGCGTACCCGACGCTCAGCAGCACCGGCACCCCCCGCCGCTCAGCCTCCTCGAAGGCCTCCGGCCCCCACGGCCACCAGTCGACCGGATTCTCGGCATGCTGCAGCAGGTACGGCGAGGTCGCGTCCGCGAGACGGTTCGGCATGCCCCCATCCTCGCGCATCGGCGCCCGGACAGGGTCCCGGGGATCACTCCTTCGGGGACTCCGGGTCCTCGGCGAAGTTGACCCGGGCCTGAGCGACCTCGACCTGCGAGGTAGGCCCGCTGGGCTCGCCCATCCGGACAAGCCTGCCCAGCTGCACCCCAAACACGGTCTTCCTGATCGCTTACTCGCGGGCCTCGGACTGCTAGTGCAAGCACGACCTGTCCGGTTTCGCCTCGCTCACAAAGGAGCCCTCACCGCCCGGCAGTACTGTCGGGCGCAAGCGTGCTCGATACGGGCGGTCGAATCATCCGCGCGGAGGATGAGCACGAACTCACAGCCCCCGACCATTCCGTTCTCCCTCGCTAGCACCCTCAGACTGGAGAGCTGGGCCGCACTCGTCGCCCTCTTGAGTACGATCGGCGTCGGGTGACCAGCTATGGAGAACGTCCTCGCCATGGGAGCTTGCCGCATACCGAGCTGCCACGTAAGCCAGCTGCTGACGACGACGCCACTGCCGCGGAGGATGTCCTTGTCCACCGTGAGCCGAATCCCGAAGACGTTGCCGGCAGGATCGGCGGCCATTGTCGCCGGCCGCGCCGGCTCGCTCTCCTCGATAGGGGCGGCCCCGCGCGCGACAAGGTCGATCAACCCGTCTTCCGTCATGCCCACCCTATCGTCCAGCAGACACTGCTGGAGACGCCAGCGCGTCACGGGGTACCGCTCGCCGACCTTCACGAAAAGGGCTTCCTTTGGCAAAGGCCCCAGTTCAGTCAGTGTGGCAACGAATGCCTCGACGGCGTTCGGGTAGGAAGTATCGTTCAAATGAGGCCATTCAGCGAGCGCCCACTTCCCCTCCAGTCGGAGCTGCACGAACCTCTCGTCCCGCCTGAGCGCCTCGGTGACGGCGGGCTTCCGCCTGATCCCAGTCGGTTCGAGCAAGTCCTCAGCCCGACAGGGCTCGCCATTCGCCAACAGGTAGAGGTAGGCCGCGTCCCTGCCTCGGGCACGACGACGCAGCCAAGATCCCTCGACGCCAGGCACAAGAGGGCTCTTCGGGTGCCCAAGCAGCTCCAGCAAGGGAACATTGGGCGGCACGCCGGCCGACGCGAAAGTCACCGCTACGTCCTCCCCACGCAGCGGCGCCTCCTGCACGCCAACTCGCAGCAGAACCTCCAGGGCGCTCGGGTCGCGCGTCCACCAGCCATGCAGACGACCAGCCCAAGTCAACGGAGGCTCAGCTCCAACGGCTTGGGCAAGAAGCCCCGCACCGACGTGTTCCCGTACGCCCAGCACTGCGGCCACCTCGGACCCGCTTACCGCCGGACTCACGGTGAGCGCCATGAGGTCATCGCGCCAGCGGTCGACGAAGCCGTCGGCGTAGCCGCAGAGTTGGTCCTGCGCCTTCAGAAGCAACTGGCGAACCCTTTCGCGGCTCATCTCATGCTGCTGCCCGATACTCAAGAGCGTTTCTCCACTCGCACGGTCCTCAACCATGCGACGCGACCGGGAAGGGAGAGCATGCCACGCGGCGCTAAGCCAATCGCCGTTATCCCTCGTCAGCGCATAGCTCCCTTCAGCCATCGGTGACATGCGCGCTGATCAGGCCGAGCCGCTTCGCGATCCGCTCGTTGGTCGCCTTCTGCTCCGGGGTGATCTTCCGAACGAAGGAGTCCACCGTGCAGATGACCCAGGGCAGCGCATCACCATCGGCCTGCGCCGCGATGGCCGCCCACGCGAGGTGCTTGAAGTCGCGCATCGGGGCCCAGGCGAAACACCGCTCCGTCTCCTCGTCATCCTCGCGGCGAATCGTGACGCAAAGCGGCTTAATGGCGAGGGTCTCGAGATCGACCATCCAGCCCGGACCGAGAGCCCGGACGACGAGCTCGCTGACCGGGGTGGAGGGCTTGGCCACGAGCGGGGCCCACTTACCCACCCCGTAGGTGGCCCGGACGTATTCCTTCATGGGCCTATCCTTGAGCCACGGCCGGATCTTCTCCGGCTTCCCGATAAACGGCAGAAGCCTTCCTCCGACCGCCGGGTCGGACGTCCACGCCACATAGTGACGGGTACGTTCGGCGTCCGGCAAGTAGATCCAGTTGAGATCGGCCATACGCTTGTAGAGAAGGCGCACGACATCCTCTTCGAGGTCTGCGGGGATCGCGTACTTGGTCATTCGATTCCAGTCGTCAGAGGGAACTGAAGGCGGACCTCGTCCGCCTTGGTCTCAAGGTCAGCCGCGTCCTGGATCCAGTGGTCCATCAGGGACCCAACGGTCTCGTCACTGAACTGGATACGAGAGGCGTGCGGCATTCGTACGCGCAGGTGCTCGCTCTCCTGGGCCTCCTGCGCCTCCAGCGATCGCCGGAGCTCCAGGGTCGCCGCCACCCTGCGGATATCGGTCACGAAGTCGAGGACCCTCAGGGCGTCCTTGCCGGGACTAAGCCGAAGCCCACGCCCGAGCTGCTGAACGAAGATCCGCCGGCTGTGCGTGACCCGCAGGAACGCGATGAGGTTGACGTCCGGAACATCGACACCCTCGTTGAAGACGTCGACACACGTGATCACTGGTACCCGCCCGAGCCGGAACTCGTTGAGCAGGATCTGGCGTCGCTGCCGCGGAAGCGCGCTGTGGAGGAAGGACGCGTTGGACCACGCCGAGTCGGACGCAGCGAACAATCGGGCCATGTGTTCGGCGTGTTCGATGGTCTGGCAAAAGACGATGGCCCTCGGCTCAACCGTGGTTCGCCACGCCTCGCGGAAGTGCTCGATGATCTCCTCGTCGCGCTGCGGAAGGAACAAGGACTTGTTGAGGTCCTTGATCGACTGGCCGTGCACGCTGGCGTCCCTGACTACGTTCCAGTCGACGTTGTCGACGTACAGCCGGTAGTCGACAGCGGACAGGTAGCCGGCGGCCATGCCTTCCGCGATACCCATCTTGAAACTCGGATACCCGAAGCGAGAGGTGATGTCAAACTTGTCGCCGCGCCAGGGCGTCGCCGTCACACCGAACTGCTCGGCATCCCCACACAGATTGAGCAATTCCGCAAACCTGCCGGTCTCGGCCACATGGTGGGTCTCGTCGATCATGATCAGGTCGGGTCGGTAGCCCACACGTGCGGCACCCAGAACGGATTCGACAGTTCCGACGACTACTCCGTCCAGGGTTTCCGGTCGACTTTCCCCTGTGAGCAGGCGAGTGGGAACGGACTTAGGGATGTGACGCCACATCGCCTTCTCAAGCTGCGCGACGAGTTCCTTCATGTGCGCGACTACGAGAATCCTGGCGTTCGGATTGACTCTGAGGTGGCGGCTGATAATCTCCCCGCCCACCACCGTCTTGCCGAGACCCGTCGCGAGGACGAGCAGGGCGGTGCCGTTCGCGTCAAGGTCTCGGATCACCGCGTCCGCCGCCTCAGCCTGATAGGGGCGCAGCGCGTACTTCGCGGGAACCGTCTCGGGCATCTGGTCTCCGATGGATCCCAAAGTCGCGCCGTGCCAGAGGCTGATCGGCACGCCGACACCGTTGAGCGCTACGCGGCGCGCCGCTGCCACGGCGTTGATGTCGGTGTTGGTCACCAGGACGGCCTTGTCCGCGCGGTAGCGCGCATGAGCCCGCTCCAAGTCGTCCACGCCGCTGCGGTCGACCTTCCCACCCGCCTTCCACTTGCATTGTAAGACCCACTGCTCTCGCCCACGTACGGCCAGAAGGTCCGCGCCATGGTCGCCTGCTCCATCGATGACACGCACGTCGTTGAAGCCAAGGTGCCAGAGGGCCCGCTCTACGGCGTGGGTGAGACCTGCGGGCCCTCCCTTCAGCAGCTCCTCCGCCGTGAGAAAGACGGCGCTCACTTCTCCTCCGCGAGATCGTCGGCCAGCAGGCGGATGCTCAGCCTCGTGCGCAGCAGCTGATTCGGGAAACTGGTCCCCGCGAAGGTCGCCTGAGTGGCTACGTCGGAGAGGTAGCCGACCGTGCGAGCCAGGCTGAGTCGCCGCGCGGAAGCGGAGGCGACGCCCTCGTAGACTCCCTGGAAGACACGATTGTCCATGAACGCTGAGGGCAGTGACTCGACGAGACGGACGAGGAACAGCGCGGGCACGTGGAGCAGGAACTCGCCGCTCGTACCGAGGTCGGCCGTACGAGTCACCTTGCCATTGGCGATCATGGCGTGCTCTGTCGCGGTGAGTTCGTCCGGCGAAAGGTAGTGATACGCCTTCTCGGCCTCGCCCGTGCGGTCCAGCTCCGACGCCATCCGGTGGCGGATCTCGGCCAGGAGTTCCTGCGCCTCGGCGCTGATCATCTGCGCATCCAGAGCGGTGGCGGGCAGCGACTCCGCCCGGATCGCGGCGATCAGTTCGGAATGGCTCCACTCCGTCTCCGCCCGCACCTTGAGCAGCACCGCGATCTCCGCGAGCAGCAGGTCCGCAGGGTCCGCACCGAACTTCTGAAAGATCGGGTGGCCGAGGTCGAGGAACGCTACGAGGCTGTTGCCGGCGCGCTGGTCGAGCAGGACCGGCGTGGGATGCAGGTTCTCGTCCGTCAAGCTTCCCACCGTCAACTGACGCGTCTCGACCTCGACGAATCCGATACGCGGGTGGCCGAAAGAGCGGCTCAGCGTCGGGTAGGTGGTCGAGTTCTCCATGTAGCGCGTGACGCGTTCCTGTCTGGTCTCCGGACGCTGCTCCAAGGCCGAAGCGGCGGAAGTGGACGGGCCTCCCTCCTTCGGCGACGGCGCCCCAGCGCCGAACTTCGATTCGTCCGCACCGTCCACTGGAGCGCTGGGCTCGCCGGTGACCGCCCCGCTGAAGCCGAGCGCTTCCATCACCGCCGCCTCGTCAGGCCTCCCGGGGGTAGCGGCAGCGGCCTTGGTGTTCTTGCCCCTGCTCTTGGCCGCCTCGTGGTCCTCGACCGCCTGCCACCAGCGCTCGTCGCTCTCGTAATCGGGGTTGCCCCGATGAAACTCCTGTCCCCACCGACGGGTGTCGTCGTGGATCGGCTTACGTCCGTCACCCGGGACCAGATACCGAAGGCCGGCGTCATTGCGACGGAAACCCTTGAAGAGAAGTGCGAGCGGGCTGGTGTTCTCCTCATACTCGAGGTTCGCCGCGCGCTGGGGCAGCAGGGGCGCGACTCCCCTCACGATCTCGACCGCCGAGCGCCAGCTACGGTCGCCGTACTCGAACGCGTCCTTCTGGTAGGTGACCGGGACGTGGTCGAGGTGGATCTCTCCGATGATGCGGCCGCCCTGGTGAGCGAGGTCCACCGGATACTCCGGCTCCTCGTTGCCCACCGCGCCATCCGGGTTGCGCCATGTGAAGAGCTGCTTGTCCCAGCGGAGGATCTTGCGACCGTTGCGCAGGAAGTCGATCCCGTAGTCATGCTTGTGCATGTACCGCTGGATGCCGAGCCACCCGTGCACCCGGCGCTCGCGGATGGTGAGCCGAGCGCTCCCGCAGTCCTCACACGTGTCCCGATCAGTGAGCTGCCACTGCCCGCAGTCGCCGCAGGCGAGACCGTTCTCCAGCTTCTGATCGATCTTGATGTAGGCAGGGATCCGCTCTTTGTTGTTGTAGAGGACCGAGCGGTCGTCGCCCCAACGGCAATGCCGCACGGGCTTCACCTGGAAGCCACCGACCCACAGCTCGAACGGACGGTTCAGGAACATCCAGGAGTAGACCTGTCCCAAGATGTTGCGCAGGGCCGAGCCGTTCTTGTTCAGCCACCGAGCTCGCGTGGGGTGCAGGCGGCTGATGACAATACGGGTGCCGTGCTCGTTGGGGTCGGTCTTCGGCTCTGTGATGTCCTCCGCCTCGAAGTCGTCTCCGATTCGGTCCAGGTCAATCTCCACGCCGATCCACTCGGTGTCGCCCTGCCGCGTGGTCAAGACGCGGGTGCGCTTCCCGAGTCGGGCCGTTGAGACGTTGAACCCCATGCCGAAGAGGCCGAGCTTGTCGTGCATGTCGTTGCCCGACCAGCCGGCCCGCACGGCCCGCTCAAGGCGGTCATACGTCATGCCGCGCCCCGTGTCGGTGATCACGAGCTGACCCTGAGCCGAGTCGGGGAGTTCGACGCTGACGCGATACCCGCCCGCCCAGGGAGTCCCGGCCCGATGGATCTCCGTGAAGTCGTCAAAGGCGTTGTCGATCAGCTCCGCAATGCACTGCCACTCGTCGAACTCAATCTCACCCAGCATGCGCAGCACTCTCGCGGAAGGAGTGATCTTCATGGCTGACGGACCCCCTGTCCTCGTGTCGCGTAGGCACACCGAAGAGAGCCCTACCGCGGGCCGCGTTTCGGCGCGCGGCTCACGGAGAGCCGTACGCGTGAGGAAGAGAGTAGCGGGCATCACCGACATCGTGCGCCAAGTTGCTCGCCACTGAGCTCACTTGACTGGGACAAGGGCACGACTTGCGGCGCGATCAACGATCTCCAGGGTCAAGGGATGTCGTCATTGTCCTGAACAGCAACGCCGCGAACAGCCGCGGCGACCCGACGCGCCGCTCGCACAGGATCTTCGTGCTCCCAGATTCTGATGGTGCGCCATCCGGCATCCGCCAGAAACTGATCGGTCTGGGCGTCCCTTGCGCGGTTCCCGTCGATCTTTTCCTGCCAGAAGTCGCGGTTCGTGTGCGCGGGACGACAGTGCTCAGGGCAGCCATGCCAGAAACAACCGTCAATGAAGACGGCGACCCGAGCCCGACTGAAGACCAGGTCGGCGGTCCGCCGCATGCCGGGAAGTGGCCGGGCGGACACCCGGTAGCGCAAGCCCTCTCGGTGCACTAGGGAGCGGATCCGCAGTTCCGGCGCCGTGTCTCGGCCCCGGTTCCCGCGCATCACCGATCGTGTGGCGGATGACGACGCCCACGACCCTTCGGGGACAGGACGCTTCCCGGCCATGTCCCGATCCTTGGCGATCTTCCATGCCTGCTCAAGATTCGCCGCTCGCGTCGGGTGCTCGACCTCGCCGACATAGAGAGCCGGTGACCGGCCACACTCCGACCAGCGGAGATAGGCCCGGATACGGCGGGTGCTGGGCAACACCTTCAACGTGATCGAGCCCAGCGCGTACTCCCCGTCCTTGCGCTTGACGTAGCGCTCCTCGCGACCACCTGCGGCGCGATCCTGCTCCGCGATGATCGCCTTCCTGGTCCGTCCCTGACGGCCTCGCCATGCCCTCTCGGGCGGCGGCTTGTCCTTCCAGCCCTCTTGCTGGGAAGCGGTGGCGTGTTTCACGAGCGCTGCTCCGCGTCGTCGAGGGCCTTCGCGACGGCGCTGGTGAAGACCTCACCCAATTTCACTGGAACCGCGTTGCCCAGCTGCCGCATGCGCTCACCGCGTGGGCCAGCCATGCTCCACCGATCGCCGAATGTCATGACCCTGGCGGCCTCGCGCACGGTCATGTACCGGTACTCGGGACGCATCAGGCCGGTGTTCTCGTCGCGCACCTGTTTGTCGAGTTGCATGACCGACTCGCCACCGGGCACACCATGCACTCCGGCCTTGACGGTCTTGGCCGGCCGGTCGAGTTCGTTGGGCGTGTGCCCGTCGTAGATCCTGGCTCCGGGCCATCCGACGTGGTCAGGGAAGTCACCTTGCTCCGTCGCCTTGTCCAGCATGAGAGTGTTGATCTCCGGGAGGCCCAAGATCGCGTCTCGAAGGGTGAGCCAAGGCTGGAGCTCGTCGTCTCCGCTCTCGAGGGCCAACTGCTCGTTCTTGTATCGCGACGTCACCAGGTCGATGACCCGCTTCGGAATTCTGGCGCCCGCCTCCTTGTGGCGGTTCCAGTAGGTGCCCTCGAGAATCGACCGCGCGAGGGCCGCGTGGGAGTGAGTGCGCGCGACAGCCCGCTTGACCAGCTCGGGGTCCACATCCAGATCAGCGCGGAACGCCAAGAGGATCACACGATTGCGGATCTGCGGGACCCCATAGTTCGCCGCGTTGACATCGTGCTGAGTCACCTCGTAGGTCTCAGCGGGGTTTGTGTCCCTCGCCATGAGCCGCTCCCTCAACACACGATCGTGCTCCTGCCACGTGGCGCCCTCCCGGCGCTTCACGAACGGTAGGGCCAGCTCGCGCTTGATGTACTGGAAGTACGGGTTGAAGGACGGTCGCGTAAGGCCTCGTACGTTCTCGCAGATCACAGCCTTGGGACGGATCTCTCGGACCGCCCGAAACATCTCGGGGAACATGTTGCGCTCGTCCTCATCGCCCCTGGCGACACCACCAAGGCTGAAGGGCTGGCACGGAGGGCCTCCCGACAGGAGGTCCACTCCACGCTCCTGCAGAAACCTCATGTCCAGCTTTCGGACGTCGCCTGTGACCAGGGGTGGGTAGTGCGGCCTCTCCCCGGGTCCGGCGATCCCGGCCCCCTCAGCCCGTTGCTTGTCGATCACATCCAGCCACTTGGCCAACACCTCTGAGTCGACACCCTCGGGAAAGGCTTCGAAGCGGTTGGCTTCCAGCGTCTGGCACGCCCTCTTCGCGAACTCGTTCAGCAGCAGGTGCCGGAACCCAGTGTTCGTGCTGGCCTGAACCAAACCGCCTCCGCCCGCGAAGAGCTCTACCGACGTCCGTTCCATTATCCACTCCTAGCAGTTCAGCGCAGCTAAAACCATACCGCGGAGTAGCGACAGTGCTTATCAATCCCCCAGAAGAAGCGCCTGTGATGTCGTAATTCAACACCGCTACCACCGACAACGATCACGAGTAGGGCCACGTGTGCCACCGGCGACATCAGGGGTCCCGCGAGAGCCGCCGTTCCCCGCCGGTGCCTCACCCTCAGCACCACAAAGGCGTCTAGAGGCCAACTAGCCCCGCGCTTCGCACATGGGGTTTTAGGTCTTCAGCCAGCGGGGTCGGGTTTCGTCGATGCCGAGGAGTTCGAGCAGGTGTGCTTGGACTCCTCGGTTGATGAGGACGGCGGGTGGGCTGGTTGCGGTGCCGGGCCGCATCATCAGGCTGGCCAGGTGGTAGAAGATCATGCGTCCGGTGGGGCGGACGGCTCGGTTGTCGGGGTAGAGGCCGCGCATGGTCTGCTCGGGGCCGAGGGCTTGGCGGACCTGTCGCTCGATGAGGCAGAACACCAGCAGGGCCAGGCAGATCACGGTGATCAGCGCGGTGATGCGGCGGTTGTGCTGGAGGAAGACCGGTGCGACCGCGAGTGGGCCCTTGAAGTCGTGGTAGCGGCGTTCGACCACGGTTTGGCCTTTGTAGCGCAGGAAGACCTCTTCCGCGGTGGCTTGTTCGGGCGTGAGGTTGGTCAGTAGTGCGTACCAGCCGTCGACGGCGGCCTGGGCGTCGAGGACGTCCTGGTCGAAGTGCCATTCCAGGGCGGGCCGGCCGGCCTCGTCGGTGGTGATGGTGGTGCGAAGGCAGTCCTCGACCCGGCGGGTGCGGGCGATCACGCCGATCCGTGCGGTGATTTTCTCGGCCGTGCCGTAGAAGCGTCCTCCGGCGCCGCGTTGGAGCTTGTCGAGGTCCTCGGCCGCGCGGGCCAGGCGCTTTGCGCGGGCGGTCTGCTGGCCACGGGCGTTGCCGGTGGAGTGGACCAGAATCCTGCGCAGGGTGTGCGCCGGGTCGCTTTTGCGACGGCCGGTGATGGTGTGGGTGTCCTCCAGGACGCGGTAGACCTCCCGCTGATCGGGGGGCTTGTGCGCGTCACGGCCGGGGACGTAGTCCACGATCGTCGCCGTGTCGGGGTCCAGGGCGGCGTAGACGTGGTCGGGGACCTTGGAGGCCGGGGCGGGCGCGACGAAGGCGACCTTCGCCTCCAGCAAGGCGGTGACGTTCGGGTGGGACACGAGTTTGGAGTCGGCGACCAGCAGGAAGTCCCTGCGGTCGGCCATCGTGCGCAGGGCCTTCATCGCGCCGACGACCTGGGCGACCTCGCCCGCGCCGCCGTCGTAGACGCGGTGGAAGAGCGGGATGCCGCCGTCGCCGCTGACCGCGAGGCCGGCCTGGATCTGTTTCAGGTCGACCCTGCGGTCCTTGGGGTGACCGTACTTGACCTGCGGGAACTGCTCGTCCTGGTCCTCGTAGGCGCCGAAGAGGGACATCGAGGTCATGTCCCAGTGGATCCGGGACACGTCGATGCCGAACTCCGTGATGGCCTGCGCGCCGACCGTGCCCACCAGCTTGTCCAGGTGCGGCGCGATGGCGTCCAGTGCGCGGGCGAGCCGGTCATCGCCCAGCAGGCCGGGGTCGATGCCGAACACCTCCTCCACGGCCCATTCCCGGGCCCAGTCGCCCACCCGCACCAGCGGCGCCGGTGCGGACAGACGGTTGGCGATCAACACCTCGATCACCTGGCCGTGCGAGAGATGCGCGACCTCGCGGATCGGGCACAGCTCGTCGACGATCCCGGCCACGTCCAGCCGGCGCAGAAACTCGGCAGAGGCAGGCAGAGCGCCCAGACGCCTCTCCACCACGGGCGTCAACTCCACGGCGAAGCGCGGACGGTGGACCCGGGAACGACATGAACGGGATATCGGCACGCCAGGCTCAACGACCGGCACCCCACCGGGGTACCGGTCGCATCACCAGTTCATCCGAACTCGTCATGTGCGAAGGACCGGACTAGCGGCGGATCTGACCGAGCGCTGAGCGCCAGCGCGAGACGGATGCGAACGCCCGTCAGCTCGGAGCAGTCCGTGCGATCCACCGCTCCAGCTGCGGCCGCTTCAGCACGCTTGAGCATGACCGGGTCGAGCTGGCAGACGCCGAACAGGACGACGGGAAAAGACCCTTCCGTCAACCGATCGAGCCTCAGTCGGGCGAGCGTGGTCGCCACCGCTCTCGCCCGGCGAATCAGCTCGGGCTCGGCCTGGGAGCGCCAGCGCGCTGACTCCCCGAACGAGCCGCTCGCGCTCGCTCTACAACCCGCCTCATCCGGCCAGCAGTCCAGCCGCAGGAGGCCCGCAACGCCCGAAACCGAACACTCTGCTAGGGAAGGTCGGCACGGTCGGAAGCGGCCACCTGGCGCAGCGGAAAGACTGATCTGGCGCGTCTGAAGTGAATACTCTCCGGCTGCGAGTGGGAACCAGGCAGCCGTGTGAATCCCCTGACCCCAGAGCGGCTTCGGGAGGCAGCTAGGCCACACGGGCGCAAGTACGCGATCGACGCCCCTCGTTGCCGCGCTCGCGCTCCGTGTTCCGGCCCCCGTGATCGTTCTGACCTCCGACCGGGACGACTGGTCGACGCACTGCGGGAAGCGCATGATCGTCAGAGAGGTGCAAGCATCGCCGACTACTGGGTTTGCGAGTTCACTGGCACCAGTGACAAGCGGCGTACCCGACGCTCAGCAGCACCGGCACCCCCCGCCGCTCAGCCTCCTCGAAGGCCTCCGGCCCCCACGGCCACCAGTCGACCGGATTCTCGGCATGCTGCAGCAGGTACGGCGAGGTCGCGTCCGCGAGACGGTTCGGCATGCCCCCCATCCTCGCGCATCCGTCCCCACGGACGCGTCAGGCCCGGCCCCGCACCTCGCCGAGTCCGCCTGGGCCGGCCCCCGCGAACGGAGGCGGGAGCCGGCCGGGGCGGGTCACTCCTTCGGGGTTTCCGGCTCCTCCGTGAAGTCGACCTTCTTGAACTGCCGGTTCATCGACTTGGCCAGGAACCACGTCGCCACGCCGAGGGCGGCGAAGACGACGAAGCCGAGGAGACCGGGGGTGACCTTGGCGTCGTCGACGGCGAGGTCAGCGGCGAGGTGGATGAGGTTCACGGGGGCACTCATATCTCTATGGTGGCCCGGCTCACGCCGAGCCGGACCGTCGGGGGTGGGTCAGTCGCGCGCGGCGGCCTCGGCCGCCAGGGTGGGGGTGCGCAGTCCGGCGAACAGGTCGTCCTCCGGGAGGTCCACGTCAATCAGGGTACGGGCGAGCTCGTAGTCCTCGGTGGGCCAGACCTCGCGCTGGACCTCCAGCGGGACGCGGAACCACGGGCCGTCCGGGTCGATCTGGGTGGCGTGGGCGATCAGCGCGCGGTCGCGGGTCTCGAACCAGTCGCCGCAGCGGACCCGGGTGGTGATCTCGCGCTCCTCGCGGCCGCTCTTCTCCCAGCCGGCGATCCACTCGCCGTACGGGGAGTCGTGGCCGTGCTCGGTGAGGTACTGGTGCAGCGCGCGGATGCGGCCCATCGGGAAGCCGTGGTTGTAGTAGAGCTTGAGCGGCTGCCAGGGCTCGCCGGCCTCGGGGTAGGCGTCCGGGTCGCCGGCGGCGTCGAAGGCCAGCATGGTGATCTTGTGGGTCATGATGTGGTCCGGGTGCGGGTAGCCGCCGTTCTCGTCGTAGGTCGTGATGACCTGCGGCTTGAACTCGCGGATCAGCCGGACCAGCGGCTCGGCCGCCTGCTTGACGTCCTCCAGGGCGAAGCAGCCCTCGGGCAGCGGGGGCAGCGGGTCGCCCTCCGGCAGGCCGGAGTCGACGAAGCCCAGCCAGGCCTGCTTGACGCCGAGGATCGCCCGCGCCTCGTCCATCTCCTTGCGGCGCACCTCGTGGATGTTCTCCTCGATGTACGGGTCCCCCTGGAGCTTGGGGTTGAGAACCGACCCGCGCTCGCCCCCCGTGCAGGTGGCCACGAGCACGTCCACACCCTGCTCGACGTACATGGCCATGGTGGCCGCGCCCTTGCTGGACTCGTCGTCCGGGTGGGCGTGCACCGCCATCAGTCGCAACTGCTCAGTCAACGCCTTGCGTTCCTTCCACATCATCGGGCGTTCCGCGAAGTCGGGTCTGCCCACCGTACGAACCGCTCACTTCGGGACCGCGTCGCCGCAAGGCCGGCCTGCGGCCGGTCTCCGGCGCGGCCGATCTCCGCCCCCGCCGGACCGGCCGCGGGCGAGCCCCTCCTATAGTGACGGACTGGAGGACCGTCGCATTCCCCTGCACCGCCCGCGCGGCCCCTCCCTAGGAGAGGACGGAGTCCGATGACGGCACAGAGCACCGCCACGCAGTTGCCCGAAGGGCGCTACGGCAGGCGCGGCGACGGCGAGTCGGACCGCCGCCTGAAGGTGGTCGGCGCGGTCTGCGGCGTGCTCGGGCTGGGGCTGATCGCCTGGCTGGGCGGCTCCTACCTGCTGCGCGAGTCCAAGATCAACGGCTCGGTGCCGACCTTCCAGGTGCTCTCCGACTCCGAGGTACAGCTGCACCTGTCGGTGAGCAAAAGCGACGGTACGGCCGGCACCTGCACGGTCCGCTCGCAGAGCGACGACCACGCGGTGGTCGGGGTGGCCGACTTCCCGGTCCCGGCGGCCGGGTCGAGCTACGACGCCACCGTCACCCTGCGCACCACCGCCCGCGGGACCACGGCCGAGCTGTTGGGCTGCACCCCGGCGAAGTAGCCGGCGAGCGAGCGGACGGAACGCGGCCCGCACGCGGGCGGAACACGCCCGGGCACGCGGGCGGAACACGCCCGGGCACGCGGGCGGAACACGCGCGGGACACGCGCCGAACACGGGCGGAAAGTGGCCCCGAACGGCCAGGGGACGCATACTCCCCCGACGGAACGGGCATCCGTAGGAAGTCCCGCACCCGGTTGCTGTACACCGTGGCGCAACGCCACCGTCAATGCCACGACAACGCCTCTCCCGCTTGTCGGCAGGACTTGTTAGGCTCGTGGTTTCGCCCCTTCCGCACCGGATGGTACGGGAGCGGGCGTTGCTTTGTAGTTACGACCGATATCACCGACGACCCTGCTGACGACTGACTCCCTCAGCACAGCCCCAGCACCTACGAGGAGCACCTGTGACCCAGACCAGTGAGAACGTGACCTGGCTCACTCAGGCCGGCTACGACCAGCTCAAGGCCGAGCTGGATCACCTGACCGGGCCCTGGCGCATCGAGATCGCCCAGAAGATCGAGGCGGCGCGCGAGGAGGGTGACCTCAAGGAGAACGCCGGCTACCACGCGGCGAAGGAAGAGCAGGGCAAGTACGAGCTGCGCATCCGCCAGCTGACCCAGCTGCTGGAGCGCGCCAAGGTCGGCGAAGCCCCGGCCGACTCCGGCGTGGTGGCCCCGGGCATGGTCGTGACGGTCGCCTTCGACGGCGACGAGGACGACCTCATGGAGTTCCTGCTCGCCTCGCGCGAGGTGGCGGGCGCCGACGACCTGGACGTCTACTCGCCGCAGTCGCCGCTGGGCCGCGCGATCGACGGCAAGAAGATCGGCGACGAGGCCACCTACGAGCTGCCGAACGGCAAGCCGGCCATGGTGAAGATCGTCAAGGTCGTTCCGCACGCCGGCTGACCCGGCCCGCCAACACCGCCGAGGGCGGTCGCGCAGTCCCGCAGAGGACTCCGCGACCGCCCTCGGGCGTTCCCCGACAGTGACGTTTCACCCCACGGCCGAGCGGTACTTGCGCACCGACAGCCAGGAGAACACCGCCGTGATCACCAGCGACCACAGCACCGACACCAGCGCCGCGTGCTGCATCGGCCAGGTGTTGTCCACCGGCCCGACCTGGTTGCCGAAGAGGTCCCGGCAGGCCTGCACCGTCGCGCTGAACGGGTTCCAGTACGCGACGCCCTGCAGCCAGCCCGGCATCGAGCTGACCGGAACGAAGGCGTTGGACACGAAGGTCAGCGGGAAGAGCCAGATCAGCCCGGCCGAGGTGGCCGCCTCGGGGCTGCGCACCGACAGCCCGATCAGCGCACCGATCCAGGAGAAGGCGTAACCGAGCAGGAGCAGCAGGCCGAAGGCGCCGAGCGCACCGAGCACCCCGTCGTGCACCCGCCAGCCGACCGCCAGCGCGACCAGCGCCAGCACGACCACAGTGAACGCGGTCTGGCACAGGTCCGCGAGGGTGCGCCCGACCAGCACCGCCGAGCGGGCCATCGGCAGCGAGCGGAAGCGGTCCACCAGCCCCTTGGTCATGTCCTCCGCGATGCCGGCCGAGGCGCCGGCGGTGGCGAAGGTGACGGTCTGGGCGAAGATGCCGGCCATCAGGAACTGTATGTACGTGTCGGAGCTGGAGTTCGCCCCGGGGATCTTGATCGCCCCGCCCATGACGTACGAGAACAGCAGCACGAACATGACCGGCTGCATGAGCCCGAACACCACGATCTCGGGGATCCTGGACATCCGGCGGAGATTGCGCTTGGCGACGACCCAGGAGTCGTGAAGGGTCGCGGACAGGCCCCGGCGGGGGGTCGGCATCGCCCCGCCGATGGCGTGCTCGGTGGCCGTTCCGGTGCTCATCTCAGTGCTCCGTTCCGGCCGTGACGGCCTGCTGCTGGTCCGGTCCCCGACCGCCGTCGCCGTCCGTGCCGCCCGCGCCGCCGCCGCTCTTCCCACGGCCCCGGCCGCCCCGGCCGCGGCCCTCCGAGCCGGCGGCGCCGCCGTCCTCCTCGACCGCCTCGGCGACGTGGCCGGTGAGGGTGAGGAAGACGTCGTCCAGGGTCGGGCGGCGCAGGCCTATGTCGTCGATCTCGATGCCCCGGCCGTCCAGTTCGCGGATCGCGTCGGCGAGCACCCGGGCGCCGCCGCTGACCGGCACGGTGATCTTCCGGGTGTTCTTCTCCACGGCCGGCTCGCCCAGCGCGTACCGGGACAGGGCCGCGACCGCGTCCGCGACCAGGCCCGGGTCGTGCACCACGACCTCGATCCGCTCGCCGCCGATCTGCGCCTTGAGCCGGTCGGCCGTGCCGCGGGCGATCACCCGGCCGTGGTCGACCACCGCGATGTCGTGGGCGAGCCGGTCGGCCTCCTCCAGGTACTGGGTGGTCAGCAGCAGCGTGGTGCCCTGCTCGACCAGGGTCTCGATGACCTCCCAGAGCGCGAGCCGGTTGCGCGGGTCGAGGCCGGTGGTCGGCTCGTCCAGGAACATCACCGGCGGCCGGACGACCAGCGCGGCGGCGAGGTCGAGGCGGCGGCGCATGCCCCCGGAGTACGTCTTGGCGGTGCGGTCCTTGGCCTCGGTGAGGTTGAACCACTCCAGCAGCTCCAGCGCGCGGGCCTTCGCGTCGCGGGTGCGCATCTGGTACAGCTCGCCGACCATGGTGAGGTTCTCGAAGCCGGTGAGGTACTCGTCGACCGCCGCGTACTGACCGGACAGCCCGATCAGGCTGCGCACCCGGTCCGGGTGCTCGAGGACGTCGACCCCGGCCACCACCGCGCGGCCGGAGTCCGGGCGGAGCAGCGTGGTGAGGACGCGCACGGTGGTGGTCTTGCCGGCCCCGTTCGGGCCGAGCAGCCCGAGCACCGTGCCCTCGGGGACGTCGAGGCTGACGCCGTCCAGGGCTCGTACGTCGCCGAAGGTCTTGACCAGGTTCTCGGCTTGGATGGCTGGCGCCATGGCCTGCCTCATCTCCTCGGTCGAATATGGGCGATCTGTCCCGCTCTGCCCCCCGTTCGGGCACGCGGGCGACTCGGTTCCCGATGACCGAGACAGAACGCGATGTATCGCGAGTGTGGCAATTCGCGATACATCGCGTCAAGGGGATTGGGGAGAACGGATCGGGAGAGGGGACGGCCGCTCAGCCCGCGACCACGTACCCCGCGTCCCGCAACTCACCCACCACCAGCGCGCAGTGCTCCGGCCCCTTGGTCTCCAGGTGCAGGTCCACCTCGACCTCGGTCAGCCCCAGCCGCGGGTCGGTCCGCACGTGCGCGACGTCCAGCACGTTGGCGTCCACCCTGGTCAGCACCCCCAGGAGGTCCGCCAGCGAACCCGGCTTGTCCGCCAGCCGCACCCGCAGCGACAGGTAGCGCCCGGCCGCCGCCAGCCCGTGCCGCAGCACCCGCTGCATCAGCTGCGGGTCGATGTTGCCCCCGGAGAGCACCGCCACCACCGGGCCCTCGAAGGAGTCCGGCTGCTCGAGCAGCGCCGCGATCGGGGCCGCCCCAGCCGGCTCGACCACCAGCTTCAGCCGCTCCAGACCCAGCAGCAGGGCCCGCGCCAGGGCGTCCTCGGAGACCGTGCGGATGCCGTCCGCCAGGGTGTTGACCACCTCGAACGGGATGTCCCCGGGGCGCCCGACCATGATCCCGTCGGCCATGGTGGCGAAGTGCTCCAGCGTCACCGGCCGCCCGGCCGCCAGCGAGGGCGGGTACGCGGCCGCGGCCGCCGCCTGCACCCCGACCACCCGGACGTCCGGTCGCAACGGCTTGACCGCCGCCGCGATCCCGGCCAGCAGCCCGCCACCGCCCACCCCGACCAGGATCGTGCGCACCTCGGGGCACTGCTCCAGGATCTCCAGGCCGACGGTCGCCTGGCCGGTGACCACGTCCCAGTGGTCGAAGGGGTGGATGAACACCGCCCCGGTCGCCTCCGAGTACCGCTGCGCGGCCTGCAGCGCCTCGTCCACGGTGGTGCCGTGCAGCCGCACCTCGGCGCCGTACTCGCGGGTGGCCGCGACCTTGGGCAGCGGCGCCGCGACCGGCATGAACACGGTCGAGCGCACCCCCAGCAGCGAGGCCGCCAGCGCCACCCCCTGGGCGTGGTTCCCGGCGCTCGCCGCCACCACCCCGCCGGCCCGCTGCACCGGCGAGAGTCCCGCGATCCGCACGTACGCCCCGCGCAGCTTGAAGGAGCCGGTGCGCTGGAGGTTCTCGCACTTCAGATGGACCGGCGCGCCGATCAGTCCGGACAGGTGCCGGCTGCCCTCCATCGGGGTGACCCGGGCGACCCCGGCGAGCATCTTCTGGGCGCCGCGGACGTCGTCGAGGGTGATCGGCCAGTTGTGCATGATCCCAGCCTAGGGCGCCCCGTGTGGGGCAGGCCGGATCAGCGTGGCCCGCACGGGGCGCCCCCGGGCGCCCCGCACCCCACATCGGGGACGTCGGGCCTGTTCCCGGGCCCGCTCCGCCCGCGTACGCTGCTGGTTCTGAGCTTCTCTCACCGCATGACGATCGTGAGCCGCGATGACGACGCCCTCGCCCCAGGCCACCGACCGAACCGAGCCCGTGCACACCCAACTCCAGTACCAGCTGGCGGTGTTCGCCCGCCGGATGGAACAGGTCCGGACCTCCGGCGGCGTCGGCACGCTGGACCGGGCCGCCTACCTGCTGCTCGACCGCCTGGAGCGGCACGGCCCGGCGAACGTCAAGGCGCTGGCCGAGGCGCTGGGGGTGGACTCCTCCACGGTGACCCGCCAGGTCGCCCCGCTGGTCGCGGCCGGGCTGGTCGGCCGGGTGCAGGACCCGGCCGACCGCCGGGCGGTACGGCTCGCACTGACCTCCTGCGGCACCGGTCGGCTGGCCGAAGTCCGGGACGGGCGGGCCGAGTTGACCCGCCGCCTGGTGGCCGGCTGGCCGCCCGAGGAGCAGCGGGCGTTCTGCGCCCTGCTGGCCCGCTTCAACCTCGCGATGGAGTCCTACACGGCGGACCAGCAGGGGCAGTAGGGCCAACGCCCTTAGCCGAGCGCCTGCTTGAGGTCGGCCAGCAGGTCGTCGACGGACTCGATGCCCACCGAGACGCGCACCAGGTCGGCCGGCACCTCCAGCGGCGAACCGGCCGCCGAGGCGTGGGTCATCCGGCCCGGGTGCTCGATCAGCGACTCCACGCCGCCCAGCGACTCGCCCAGGGTGAACAGCTGCGCGCGGTTGCAGACCTCGACGGCCGCCTCCTCGCCGCCGGCGACCCGGAACGAGACCATGCCGCCGAAGGCCTTCATCTGCTTGGCGGCGATGTCGTGGCCGGGGTGCTCGGGCAGGCCCGGGTAGAGCACCTGGCTGACCTTGGGGTGGCTGCTCAGCAGCTCGGCGACCTTCTCCGCGTTGGAGCTGTGCCGGTCCATCCGGACGCCCAGGGTCTTGATGCCGCGCAGCACCAGCCAGGCGTCGAACGGCCCGGAGACGGCGCCCATCGCGTTCTGGTGGTACGCGACCTCCTCGCCGAGGCCCGCGTCGGCCAGCACCAGCGCACCGCCGACCACGTCCGAGTGGCCGCCCATGTACTTGGTGGTGGAGTGCACGACGGCGTCCGCGCCGAGCGAGATCGGCTGCTGCAGGTACGGGCTGGCGAAGGTGTTGTCGACCACCAGCAGGGCGCCGGCGCCGTGCGCGACCTCGGCGAGCCCGGCCAGGTCGGTGATGCCCAGCAGCGGGTTGGAGGGGGTCTCGACCCACACCGCGCGGGTGTTGGGGCGCAGCGCGGCGCGGACGTCACCCAGCGCCTGGGTGTTCGCGACGGAGAACTCGACGCCCCAGCGGGTCAGCACCTTGGCGAACAGCCGGAAGGTGCCGCCGTAGGCGTCGTTGGGGATCACGATGTGGTCGCCCGGCTTGAGGATGGTGCGCAGCAGGGTGTCCTCGGCCGCCAGGCCGGAGGCGAAGGCGAGGCCGCGGGCGCCGCCCTCCAGCGCCGCGAGGCACTCCTCCAGCGCGGTGCGGGTCGGGTTGGCGCTGCGGCTGTACTCGTAGCCGCCCCGCAGGCCGCCCACCCCGTCCTGCTTGTAGGTGGACACCTGGTAGATGGGCGTGACGACGGCCCCGGTCTGGGGGTCTGCTTCCTGACCCGCGTGGATGGCGAGGGTCTCGAAGCCGTGGGGAAGCTGGTGCTCGGTCATGGCTCCGAGCCTAACGGCCGTACGGCCGAGCGCTCGCCGGAATCGGCGGACGGAATCCGCAGGCCGTCCGGTGCGTTGAACCCTGGGCAACCCTCCCTACCCCCGCTGGAGCAGGCCGTGCTGTTCAACCGCCACAAGACCTCGCTCGTCCCCGCCGACCAGGCACTGCCCGGCCGCCAGGCCCCGGGTTTCACCCTGACCGAGCCGCACACCGTGCTCGGACACCCGCTCACCGGCCCGTATCCGGAGGGTCTGGAGGTGGCCGACTTCGGGCTGGGCTGCTTCTGGGGCGCGGAGCGCACGTTCTGGCGGCTGCCCGGCGTCTGGACGACGCTGGTCGGTTACCAGGGCGGTCACACGCCCAATCCGACGTACGAGGAGGTGTGCAGCGGGCTGACCGGGCACACCGAGGCGGTCCGGGTGGTGTTCGACCCGGCGGTGATCTCCTACGAGCGGCTGCTGAAGACCTTCTGGGAGGCCCACGACCCGACCCAGGGCAACCGCCAGGGCAACGACGTGGGCACCCAGTACCGCTCCGCGCTCTACACCCACTCCCCCGCCCAGGCCGCCGCCGCGACCGCCACCCGGGACGCCTTCCAGCCCGCGCTGACCGCGCTCGGTTACGGCCCGATCACCACCGAGATCGCGCCGGCCGGCCCGTTCTACCCGGCCGAGCCGTACCACCAGCAGTACCTGTCGGACGCCAAGAACCCCAACGGTTACTGCGGTCTGGGCGGGACGGGCGCCTCCTGCCCGATCGGCGTGGCTCGCACCCAGGGCTGACCGCCGCCGCCCACCGCCGCCCGGCCCGGGAGCGGGCGGAGCCGGACCGGGCGCGACCGGAGCCGGACCGGGTCGGCCGCGCCCGGTCACAGCCGCTGCGGCGCCCGCTCGTCGGAGCCGTCGGAGGCGGTGCCGGGGTTCTCCGCCAGCAGTTTGCCCTCGGCGTCGTACACCCCGATCGCGGGGCCGGCCGGCCGCCGGTGCGCGGACGGGTCGCCCGTCGGCATCGGCGGCAGGACCACGTAGTAGCCGGTCCAGCCCTTCATCCCGGCGGTGGTGACGATGGTGGCGACGGTCGGCTTGCCGTCGAAGAACGCGACGATCCGGGAGGGGGTCGGTCCCAGGTAGAAGCTGGCCACGACGGAGCGGTCCCGGTTGCCGCTGATCTGCGCGTAGACGCTGGGCTTGTCGTGCTCCAGGTTGTCGCTGCGCACGTCCCGGCAGCCGAAGGAGGTGTGCCAGCTGCCGTCGGACTCGCGGGACTCGTCGCAGCGCTGGTTCGCGGTGAACCAGATCCGGGTGTCGTCGGTGACCAGGATCTTCTCCCCGGGGGCGACCTGCCGCACCGGCGAGAGCGGCAGCGCGGTCCGGGTCGCACTCGGGGTCGGTGAGCCGGTCGCGGCCGGTGCGGCCGCCCCCGTCGACCCGGCCGCCCCCGTGGAGGGGGTCGACGCCGCCTCCAGCTCCGCCGAGGCGTTCCCGGCCGGTCGGCCACCGCCCGCCGTCACCGCCGTCGCCCCGCAGATCAGCGCCACGGCCAGGGCCGCCGCCCCGGCCCCCGCCCTGCGCCGGGCGCGCCGCCGCCGGGCACCGGCGATGACCGCCGCCGGCTCCGGCCCGGCCGTGTGCGGGTCCTCGTTCCTGAACAGCTCTCCGAGTCGGTCCTCGAAGCTCATACCGTCACCTCGATGTGCGTCGTGGCACCCGCCGGGCCGCCCGTGCGGTCGGCGAGTTCGGGGTGTGCGCGCAGCTTCGACATCGCCCGGTTGAGCGTGCTCTTCACGGTGCCCCGGGCGATTCCCAGTTCGGCCGCGACGGCGGCCTCGGTGAGGTCCCCGTAGTACCGCAGCACGACGACCGTCCGCTCCCGGCGGGTGAGGGTGCCCAGCGCCTGGTGCAGCAGCGCCCGTTCGGCCTGCCGTTCGGCCAGGTCCTCGGCCAGCGGCCGGTCGGGGGCGTGGTCGGTGGGCAGTTCGCGGTTGCGCAGCCGGCGCCACCAGTCGCGGTGCTGGTTCACCACGATCCGGCGGACGTACGCGGTGGGGTCGTCGCCGGTGATCCGGTGCCAGTGCAGGTAGGCGCGCTCCAGCGCCGACTGCACGATGTCCTTGGCCCGCTCCGGATCTCCGGTCAACAGCTCGGCCAGCCGCAGCAGTTGGCGGCCGCTCCCGGCGACGAAAGCGCTGAACTCGGCATCCTGCCGCTGTCTCTGCTCGCGTTTCACACCCACCTGACTCCTCGGGCGGACCGCGAGGTTCGGTCCGCCCGGAGCTTTTCTTCGGATACGGGGGTGCGGGAATGCGGCTGTGCGGGGGGTGCCGGGGATGCGGACCGGCTCCCGCCGGCCCGGACCCGATCAGACGGCGCTGCCGGCCTTCCAGTCGGCCCAGCTCAGGTTCCAGCCGTTCAGGCCGTTGTCCGGGGCGACGGTCTTGTCCCCGGAGTTCACGACCTCGACCACGTCGCCGATCATCGAGGACTTGTAGAACTTGTAGCCGTCCGTGCTGCTGTCCGAGGCGCCCTTGGCGTCCTGCAGGCCGACGCAGCCGTGGCTGGTGTTCTGCCCGCCGAAGATCGACGGCGAGGACCAGTAGTTGCCGTGGATGAAGGTGCCGGAGGTGGTCAGGCGCTGGGCGTGCGGCACGTCGGCGATGTCGTACTCGCTGCCCAGGTTGACGGTCTGCGAGTTCATCCGGGTCTGGGTGAACTGCTCGGAGATGACCATCTTGCCGCCCCAGGTGGTGTGCTCGGGGGCGCCGCCGGAGATCTTGTAGACGGCGCTGACCTGGCCGTCCGTGGTGACGGTGAGCTTCTTGGTGCCGAGGTCGGCGACGCTGGTCTGGGCGCGGCCGATGGTGAAGCTCACGTCCTTGGACTGGGTGCCGTAGACGCCCTTGGCGCCCTCGACGTCCTTGAGCCGCAGCTTCAGGGTGACCTTGGTGCCCTTGGCCCAGTACTCCTGGGGCCGGAAGTCGAGGCGGGTGCTGGAGAACCAGTGGCCGACGATCTCGACACCCGGCTCCGCTATCACGGAGATCGCCGACTGGACGGCCTTCTTGTCGGTGATCGGCTTGCTGAAGTTGATCGAGACGGGCATGCCGACGCCGACCACCGAGCCGTCCTCGGGGGTGAAGTACCCCACGAAGGTGTTGGCCGGGGTCGCCGTGGTGAAGGTGGCGTTGGCGTCCGCCTCCAGCTTGTCCTTGTCGACGCCGCTGGCGGTGACGGAGTACTTGGTGCCGCTGGCCGGGGCCGCCGCGGAGGTCCAGCTGGTGTTGTCGGAGGAGAGCTGGCCGGCCAGCTCCTTGCCGGTGGAGTCGGTGACCTTGACGGCGCTCAGCGTGCCGTTGCTGACGGTGACCTTGACCGGCTCGCTGAAGCTGGCGCCGGTGGTGCCGTCCGCCGGGCTGACGGTGATCACGGCGGCCGAGGTCTTCGGGGCGCTGCCACCGCCCGAGCCCCCGGCGCCGCCGTTGGCACCGCCACCGCCGGAACCGCCGTTGCCGCCGCTGTTGTCGTTGCAGGCCGCGAGCAGCAGGACCGGCGCACCGATCAGGCCCGCGAGCACTCCGCGCCGGCTCCAGCCGCCCCCGGCCACCCGCCCCTGACCGTCCCGTGCCGTCACGTCACGTCTCCCTGCTGATTCGTCCCGGGCAATTACGGATACAGAAACGCAATCCGGCTGCTCACGGTTCCATCCCCGAAGGGTAAGCGATCGTATGAGATGACCCAACTTCCCGCCTAACATGGACAAAACGCCCGGTCCGCGGAAAGCGGACCGGGCGTTCACGGGCGTTCACGGCACGTACGGCCGTTACTCGGCGGACTCCTCCACCGTGTACTCGTCCCACTCCTCGCTCTCGGGGTCGAACTCGGTCTGCGCCGACTCCCAGGTCGCCGAGGCGAGCTCGACGCCCGGGACGTCGCCGAGCAGCGCGACGGGGTCGATGAAGTGGGCGAGCGAACCCGACGGGTCCACCTCGATGGCCTCGACGGACTGGGCCCGCTCCTCGTCGTCCAGGTACTCGTCCCCGGCGACCTGCTGCAGGGCCGCCGCCTTGAGGGCGCCCTCGTCGGTGATCTCCGCGATGAGCTCGATCTTGAGCTTGACGTAGCGCGGGGCGTCGGTCGTTTCAGTGCTGGTCATGCGTGCGAGCGTACGGGAACGGAGGCTCCCCGGCGCGCACACGGAGGCCGGACGCACGGGAGGGCCGGTCCTCGGAACAGGACCGGCCCCACCGTTCCTCCGCCTCGGCTCCCCCACCCGGGAGCCGCGGAGCCGCGCCGTGCGGCGCGGTGATCGCCGCGGGAGTCGCCGCACCCTGTCGACCGGCCGGAGCCGGACAGGGGCGGGACGACGGCGCCTCCCGCGGAGGGCCCCTCCCTCCGGTACCGGTCGGGGAGGGCGGACACGGCGGCCGGGTCAGGACCGTCCGACGTGTCCGGAGCCGACCGCGCCCGCCGGGGAGCCGCTCCCGGTCGGCCGCTGCCGCCTCGCTCGGCGTCTCGCCGTTGACCACCACGATGCCGGAGCGTTGTTAACCACGTGCTGCGGACAGGTGACGCCGGTGTACCACTTCGCCCGTGGACGAATCCTTCCGATCCGCCCACGGGCCGCGCGGGGTGAGCGGGCCTCAGCGCGCACCGGGCCCGGGAGCGGGCCTCAGCGCCCGCCCGCCGTGATCCGGCGTCAGTGCGCGCCGCGGGTGGTCAGGAAGCTCAGCAGGTCCTGGCGGGTGACGATGCCCTGGGGCTTGCCCTCGACCAGCACGACCGCCGCGTCGGCCTTCTCCAGCACGGTCATCAGGTTGGTGACGGTCTCGCCCGAGCCGACCACCGGCAGCGGCTTGGACATCACCTTGTCCAGGGTGTCGGTCAGCTCGATCTCCTTGGCGAAGATGCCCTCGAGCAGCAGCTTCTCCACCACCGAGCCGATCACCTCGCCGGCCATGATGTCCGGGTGGCCTGCGCCCGGGGAGACCACCGGCATCTGCGAGACGCCGTACTCGCGCAGCACCCGGACCGCCTCGGCGACCGTCTCGTTCGGGTGCATGTGAACGAACTGCGGGACGCCGCCCTGCGCCACGGACTCCTTGCGGGCCAGCACCTCGCCGATGTGGGCCTCGTCGGTGGAGGAGGGCAGGAAGCCGTAGTCGGCCATCCAGTCGTCGTTGAAGATCTTGGACAGGTAGCCGCGGCCGCCGTCCGGCAGCAGCACCACGACGACGTCGTCCGGCCCGAGCTTGCGGGCCACCTCCAGCGCGGCCACCACGGCCATGCCGCAGGAGCCGCCGACCAGCAGGCCCTCCTCCTTGGCCAGGCGGCGGGTCATCTGGAACGAGTCCTTGTCGGAGACCGCGACGATCTCGTCCGCGACGTTGCGGTCGTAGGCGGTCGGCCAGAAGTCCTCACCGACGCCCTCGACCAGGTACGGACGGCCGGTGCCGCCCGAGTAGACCGAGCCCTCCGGGTCGGCGCCGACGACCTTGACCTTGCCGCCGGAGACCTCCTTCAGGTAGTTGCCGGTGCCGGAGATGGTGCCGCCGGTGCCGACGCCCGCCACGAAGTGGGTGATCCTCCCGTCGGTCTGCTCCCACAGCTCCGGACCGGTGGAGTGGTAGTGCGAGGCCGGGTTGTCCGGGTTGGAGTACTGGTCCGGCTTCCAGGCGTTCGGGGTCTCGCGGACCAGGCGGTCCGAGACGTTGTAGTAGGAGTCCGGGTGCTCCGGGGCGACGGCGGTCGGGCAGACGACCACCTCGGCGCCGTAGGCGCGCAGGGTGTTGATCTTGTCGGTGGACACCTTGTCGGGACAGACGAAGATGCACTTGTAGCCCTTCTGCTGGGCCACGATCGCCAGACCGACACCGGTGTTGCCGGAGGTCGGCTCCACGATCGTGCCGCCCGGCTTGAGGGCGCCCGAGGCCTCGGCGGCCTCGATCATGCGCATCGCGATGCGGTCCTTCACCGAGCCGCCGGGGTTGAAGTACTCGACCTTCGCCAGCACAGTCGCGCTGATGCCCTCGGTGACCTTGTTCAGCTTGACCAGCGGCGTGTTGCCGACCAGATCGATGATCGAGTTGTGGTACCGCACGGGGGTCCTCCCGGTCTATGGGCATGCGAGTGCATTCGGTACTGCAAAGCCTAGGGCGTGGGTGGCACCCCGGCGCTCCCCTCCGGCGCACCGCCCCCAATGGCCCACCTCCGCCCGTGCCGCCGGTAGTCCCACCCCCGGTCCGGGTAAGAGCGCTCTGCAGGCGTTGCCGTGCCCCGAGGGGACGGCACGAGGACGCGAAGGGGGCGCCGGATGCCAGGCGCACAGGAGTCACGGGCCCGGGTGGCCCGCCGGATCGCCACCGCCGCGGCGTACGGCGGCGGGGGCCTCGGCCTGCTCGGCGTGGGTCTGGTGGGCCTGCTGCTGACCGAGAGCAAGCTCGCCATCCAGGCCATCGGCGTCCTGGAGACCGTCCCGCCCAAGGCCGACGGGGTCTACGGCGAGGCCTTCGCCGACCGCCGCGCCGCCCCGCAGGCGCCGCTGGTGCTGGCCGTCCTCGGCGACTCCACGGGCGCCGGGCTCGGGGTGGCCCGGGCCCGCGAGACCCCGGGCGCGCTGCTGGCGGCCGGCCTGGCCTCGGTGGCCGAGCGCCCGGTGCGGTTGGTCAACGTGGCCCGGTCCGGCGGCCGCTCCGCCGACCTCCCCGGCCAGCTGGAGCAGGCCCTGCGACACCGCCCGGACATCGCGGTGATCATGGTCGGAGCCAACGACGTGACCCGGCACAGCCCCGCCCAGGTCGCCGTCCGGCAGCTCGGCGAGGCCGTCGCCGCGCTGCGCGCGAACGGCTGCGAGGTGGTGGTCGGCACCTGCCCGGACCTCGGGACGATCAAGCCGGTGCGCCCGCCGCTGCGCTGGGTGGCCCGGCGGCTGAGCCGCCAGCTGGCCGCCGCGCAGACCATCGCGGTGGTGGAGGCGGGCGGCCGCACCGTCTCGCTGGGCTCGCTGCTCGGCCCGGAGTTCGCCGCCCGCCCGGAGATGTTCGCCGCCGACCGCTACCACCCCTCCGCCCAGGGCTACGCCACCGCCGCGATGGCCGTCCTGCCCTCGGTGTGCGCCGCGCTGGGCCTGTGGCCGGAGGAGGAGCGGCCGAGCGCCGCCGTTCCGGGCGAGTCGGTGCTGCCGGTCGCACTGGCCGCCGCGGCGGCGGCCGGGCGGGAGGGCACCGAGGTGGCGGCCGTGGAGGCGGAAGGCACGGGGCGGCGCTGGGCCCTGCTGCGCCACCGGCTGCGGGTCGGCGCGGAGGCGGCGGCAGAGCCCGGCGAGGACCCCGGGAACACGTCGGCCAGCTCACACGCCGGGGCCGGTGACGGTTGAGCTACCAACCGGTAGCTTTCCTCCCGGACCGCCAAGTCCGCCGTCACTCAGCGAGGAGCCCGCAATGCCCGAAGCCGTCATCGTCAGCGCCGCCCGTTCGCCGATCGGCCGGGCCTTCAAGGGCTCGCTCAAGGACGTCCGCCCGGACGACCTGACGGCCCACATCATCCAGGCCGCCCTGGCCAAGGTCCCGCAGCTCGACCCGCGCCAGATCGACGACCTGATGCTCGGCTGCGGCCTGCCCGGCGGCGAGCAGGGCCACAACCTGGCCCGTATCGTGGCCGTCCAGATGGGCATGGACTACCTGCCCGGCGCCACCATCACCCGCTACTGCTCCTCCTCGCTGCAGACCACGCGGATGGCGCTGCACGCGATCAGGGCCGGCGAGGGCGACGTCTTCGTCTCGGCCGGTGTCGAGACCGTCTCGCGCAGCATCAAGGGCACCTCGGACGGCCTGCCGGGCACCATGAACCCGATCTTCGACGAGGCCCAGGCCCGCACCGCCAAGCGCGCCGAGGAGGGCGGCGGGGAGTGGCACGACCCGCGCGAGGACGGCCTGGTGCCGGACGCCTACATCGCGATGGGCCAGACCGCCGAGAACCTCGCGGCGCTCAAGGGCATCACCCGCGCCGAGCAGGACGAGTTCGGCGTCCGCTCGCAGAACCTCGCCGAGGCCGCCATCAAGGCCGGCTTCTGGGAGCGCGAGATCACCCCGGTCACGCTGCCGGACGGCACCGTGGTCAGCACCGACGACGGCCCGCGCGCCGGCGTGACCCTGGAGGGCGTGTCCGGCCTGAAGCCGGTGTTCCGCCCGGACGGCACCGTCACCGCCGGCAACTGCTGCCCGCTGAACGACGGCGCGGCCGCGCTGGTCATCATGTCCGACACCAAGGCCCGCGAGCTCGGCATCACCCCGCTCGCCCGGGTGGTCTCCACCGGCGTCAGCGGCCTGTCCCCCGAGATCATGGGCTACGGCCCGGTCGAGGCCTCCCGGCAGGCGCTCAAGCGGGCCGGCCTGACCATCGACGACATCGACCTGGTCGAGATCAACGAGGCCTTCGCGGCCCAGGTGATCCCCTCCTACCGCGACCTGGGCATCGACCTGGACAAGCTGAACGTCAACGGCGGCGCCATCGCGGTCGGCCACCCCTTCGGCATGACCGGCGCCCGGATCACCACCACGCTGATCAACTCCCTGCAGTGGCACGACAAGCAGTTCGGTCTGGAGACCATGTGCGTCGGCGGCGGCCAGGGCATGGCCATGGTCATCGAGCGCCTCAGCTGACCCTCCCGCACTCCCGGAGGGTCTGGACCACCCGTTTGGAGTGACACTGGGTAATTGAGGGCCGGATCACACCAAGAGGTCGATCCGGCTCTCTTCTCTGTCATTTCCGGTCCCGAAATCGACAGTGCGGAGCGGATCAACTCCACTGCGTAGAAGGGTGTTACCTAACAATTTGGGGACAAGCGCGAAAGTCCCGGACGAATTAGACATTCGCCACTGCGGTAACAGCCCCGCATGCGGCAGTGTGGACACGTAACCCCGTTCCGCTCCGCGCTAGGAGTACGTTCCGTGAGCGTCGTCTACACCATCCTGCTGCTGATCCTGATCACCGTGTCGTCCGCCGTGCTGCTCCGCCTGCGCGGGATCTCCCGCCGGCTGGACGCGCAGGCCGCGGCCCCGACCGTGCCCGCACCGGTGGACGAGGCCGCGATACGCCGGGCCGTCGGCGAGGCGCTCGCCGCCGACCGCGAGCGGGAGATCACCGAGGCTCGGGCGTTCTGGGCCGAGCAGGAGGCCCGCGCGGCCGAGGACGCTCCACTGTTCGACTCCCCGTTCACCGGCGCCTTCACCGGCACCGCCGAGTGGCCGGTGTTCTTCCCCCGCCCCACCGGCCCGCAGGACGCCGCCGACAACGCCGGGACGATGGACCCGGAGTTCGGCGAGGCGCTGCGCTCCGCGCTGGAGGACCTGATCGGCGAGGGCGGCACCGGCCCGGCCGAGCCCGGCGGCGAGGGCGGCGCCCCGCTGCGCCCCGGCCACCCGGTCGGCGAGCCCTCCAAGGACGCCCGGGCCCGCCGCGAGGCCGACCTGCTGGCCACCGGCCTGGAGGCCGGACTGCTGGACGCCGAGCCGGTCGTGGAGGACGCCCCGGTCACCGTGCCCGACCCGCGCCGCCACCCCTCGCACCCCGACTTCGTGCCGAGCCAGTCGCCCTCCCGCGAGTGGACCGACACCCGGCTCGCCGCCCTCGCCGAGGAGGCCGTCGCCCTGGTCGACGTCCGCCCGGGCCCGCTGGGCACCCTGGACGTGTACGCCTTCGCCGACGGCACCACGCTGTGCGTGGCCCCGGGCGACCGGGAGGCCGCCTACCGGCTGATCGACGCGGTCCGTGCCGGTGAGCACGTCCGGCTGCTCGGCGGCTCGCGCTTCTCCGGCTCGTACTCGCTGACCTTCTCCACCGACGACGAAACCGTCTACGTGCTCGCGGACCGGGTGGTCGCCAGCATCTGACGCCACCTCACCCAGCAGCGGGACCGAAGGCCGGCCGGGCCAAGGGGTTAGCTACGGCCGGCCTTCGGCGTGTCCGCGCCCGTACCCGCGCCGTCCCGAACCCGCGCCGCCCGAACGCGTCGGGGGTCAGGGGCGTCGAGGCTCGTTCAGGCGCAGAGTTCGGCGGTCTCCCGCACCGCGGCCACCGCCCCGGCCAGCACCTCGGCCGCCGCCGCCGGCCCGTCCGGCAGCGCCACCGCGGCGCCCTCCGGCAGGGCCGCCAGCGCGGCCGCCAGGTCGTGCCCGGCGACGGCCAGCTGGTCCCCCGCCGCGAAGGCCCCGGCGTCCGGGAACTCCCGCTCCGGCCCGCCCTCCGCCGCCAGCGCGACCGCGGCCAGCCGCCGGGCCAGCGCCAGCGCGGCCGCCGCCCGCGAGGGGTGCCCGGGCACCGCGCCCAGCAACTTGCTCTGCGGCAGCGAGCGGAAACGATCCGCCAGGTTGTCGACGGCTTCGACCAGGGGCTGTACGTCATGCATGCACAGGAGCCTAACCACAAACGCCGCCGGGCCCCGGAGCGGTCGGCTCCGGGGCCCGGCGGCAGTGGTACGGCGGGGAGTGGGCGTCAGTCGTCGCCGCGCAGGCTCGCGATCAGGCGCATCATCTCGACGTAGATCCAAACCAGCGAGAAGGTGAGCCCGAAGGCGGCGCGCCAGGCCTCCTCCTGCCGGGCACCCCGGGCGATCGCCTCCTCGACCTCACTGAAGTCCAGCGCCAGGTAGAACGCGCCGATGGCGACGCCGAGCAGGCCGATGCCGAAGCCCAGCGGGCCGCCCCAGGTGTTGAGGCCCCCGCCGAACGCCCAGGCGATGCAGTTGATCAGCAGCAGCCCCGAGAAGCCCAGGCCGATCGCCAGGCCGATCCGGCGGTACTTCGAGCTGACCCGGAGCCGACCGCTCTTGTAGACGTAGAGCGTCGCGCCGAAGACCACCGCCGTGCCGACGACCGCCTGGATCGCGATGCCGGACCAGATGGTGTTGAGGACGTGGGTGGTCGCACCCAGCGCGAAGCCCTGGAACGCCGCGTAGGCCAGCACCAGGGCGGGGCTGATCTTCTCCCGGAACTGGACGACCAGACCGACGATCGCGGCGACCAGCGAGGAGCCGATCGCGAAGCCGTAGTTCTCGAACGGCAGGGTCAGCCAGGACACCGCGCCGGCCGCGACCACGGTCAGCAGCGTCATGGCGGTGCGGGCGACCACGTCGTCGAGCGTCATCCGCCCGGTGGCCGCGGGGCCGGCCGACGGCCCGCCGTACATCTGGTGGAGCTGGTCGTCCGTCAGCGGGCCCTGCCCCTGGGGCTGCGCGTACTGCGTCCCCGCGTAGGGGTTGCCGTACGGGCCCCCGGCCTGACCGCTCGTTCCGAACCCCGCGTAGCCGGGCTCGCGGGTGAACGACCCCTCCCGCGAGAAGACCGGGTTGCTGCTTCTCATTGCTCATTCCCTCCGTGGCGGCACTGCACCGCCCGCGCACCAGGGTAATGGCTTGGCAAAAATTTCGGGATACGCCGCGAGGAGGATCCGGTGAACGACTCCCGGCGGGGACGCCGGTGGCGCCCCCGCGGGTCGTTGCGGTGCCCGGAGCCGGACTCGAACCGGCACGGCCTCGCGGCCAAGCAGTTTTAAGCTGCCCGTGTCTGCGTTCCACCATCCGGGCGTCCTGCGAACCACCCCTGAGAGTAGTCGCCCGGATCACTCTTTCGCATGTTCCCGGCCCGGGAAGTTGTCATGTTTCCTTGCCATCTGACGAACAGTTCGGAATTCGGCCACGAAGCACGATGATTCCGGCCACCGCCCGGCCACCGCACCCGACCTCAGGGTTCCCGTCATACCGCAGGAGGAGGGTGCCGCCCCTCCCTACACCCAGCGGCGGTAGGGCCAACCGTCCGGCGGAGCGACGCCGGACCATGATCACGTAACGGAGCATGGGGGTACGAATCCGCGAACCAGCAAGGAGCACCCCCGTGACCACGTCGACCGCAACCGCCGTCCACACCGGCCTGGCGGCCGCCCGCGCCACCGGTCTGAACAAGGTCTACGGGGAGGGGGAGACCC
>CBJMI02800__coassemble_427_pt1 | contig 106753 bp, 109 predicted proteins | sample CBJMI02800__metabat2_low_PE_003 | metagenome-assembled genome bin CBJMI02800
CCTGCGTGGGGACCGGGCGGCTCCCCCGGGCGGGGGAGCCGACGCGGACGCCGCCCACCACCGGGTGAGGCGGCGGGCGGCGTCGGGTGGGGTGTCAGGCGGTGAAGCGGGGGTCGCGGGCTTCGATGGCCTGGACGAAGGCGGTCCATTCGGCCTGGTCGAAGGCGAGGTGGGGGCGGTCGGGGTTCTTGTCGTCGCCGATCCAGACGTCACCGTTGTCGAAGCGGGCAATGATCACACAGCTACCGTTGGAGTCTCCGGAGAAGGGCGACTTGACCCACTCGGCGTCGGCCGGGGCATGGTCGTAAGGGTCGTGCTTCTTACTCACGTGATCTCTTCCAACTTGCATTCAAGGGCGGCAACGGTTGCTTCCGGCGAAAGAGCGCATCGCTTCAGCCGGGCGAACGCTCGCTCGGCTCGACGGACATCGCGTCCCGATTTACGCGGGAGCATACCGCCGACGGCTTCGATGAAGACGAACCCCTCTCTCGGCTCTCCAGGGAAGCGGAGAAGTGTCAGCCCGGAGGTCTCATCAAACTCGCCACCATGGCCGCGATCACCGCCGTCAGCCTCGCCCTCGCCTGCCTCGCCTCGGAACTCGTTCCGCCCCGCGAGCCGGCCACCGCCGATGTCGTCTGGTGGACCACCCTGGCCGCCGCTCTGATGACCGGCGTCAGCCGTCACGACAACGACAGTCCCGACGACGACGATTGACCCGAGGTCCAATCCCCCATGACCACCATGCATCCCGCCGCGATCGCCTACCGCGACCCGGCGGCGCTGATCGCCCGCTGCGAGATCGGCAGCGTCCGGCGCCTCGGCTGCGAACCCGGCTACGAGAGCGGCGCCGTCCTCCCCGTCGGCGACTGGTTCCCGCTCCCCGACGACCACCCCGAGAGGTACGCGCCGAGCGTCTTCACCAAGGACAGGGGTCTGATCGAGTTCTTCCGCCTCCCCGCCACCGTCGCCGACCGCCACGCCCTCGCCGTCCTGGTCGCCGAACTCGGCGACCCGCACCCGGTCCACCTCGGTGAGACCGCCGACCCGCCCGGCGAACCCGTCACCCACCGCCTGCCGGAGTCCGGCGGCCTGCGCCCGGGCCTGCACGTCGACAACCACCAGAACCTGCCGTACACCGTCCGCGAAACCGCCCGCCGCCGCCTCTGCGTCAACCTCGGCCCAGGCAGCCGCCATCTCCTGCTCTCCACCGTCGACATCAAGTCGATCTGCCGCACCGTCCAGGACCGTTACGAGACGCACCACCCCCACACGGACGACCTCCGCTTCTACCTCGACCGGCAGCGACCGCTCAGAGTCCTGCGTATCCGCATCGACCCGGGTGAGGGCTGGTTCGCCCCGTCCGCCGTCCTCCCGTACGACGAGTCCACCGACGGCCAGGATCTGCCCTCCGCCACCACCTCGTGGCTCGGCCACTGGGAGCGCGGCCAGTTCGGTCCGCTCGTCTGATCACTGGTCACTCTCCGCACACACGTCGCCCGGCGGTGCGGGCACCGATCGAACCGTTGCACACGTTGGAGCGCGGCGAATCCACAGGGCGCGGAGTCAACAGCGCGCGCCCACTGTCGCGCCCTGGCGCACGGGTGGGCGCGGCCGCCTTGGCCCGCGCCCGCCGCCTCCGCGTAAGAGCGCGACAGCGCGGAGGTGCGGGTCGGCTCGGACCGGCGCAGGCTGGATGGAGCGTGATGGCCCGGCCGAGCCGGGTCGGGCCGCCGTTCGGGAGGTGAAGCGTCCGATGGGCAGACTGGTGGAACAGATCGATATCGACGTCCCGGCCGATCAGGTCTGGGCGCAACTGCACCGCTTCGACGAGTATCCGAACTTCGTGGACGGTGTGCGCAGCGCGTTCGCGGAACGTGACAACCGGGCGCACTTCGACGTCACCGCCGCCGGCGGGCCGCGCGGAGTCGACGCCGAGCTCATCGACCGGAGCGGCGAGCAGGTGCTCGCGTGGCGGACGACCAGTGGCCGGCCCGAGCTGAAGGGCAGCCTTGCCGTGCGGGAGCTGGATCGCGGGCACTGCGAGCTCCAGGCGCGGCTGGAGTACGACGGGGACGAGCTTCGGGACGCGTTCGGCGGTCCGAAGGGGTTCGCCCAGGTGCGGGCCGTCGAGCAGGCGGTGCGGACGGACCTGGAGCAGTTCAAGGAGCTGGTGGAGAACCGGTAGGACTGTCGGGGCCCGTCGGCGGCTATCGGACCTCGGCTCTGGGCAGGCTCGTTCGGACATGCCGAGCGAAGGGTGCCCATGATGGCCGCAGTTCACGAATCCGTCCTCGACGCGATCGGCGGGACGCCGCTGTTCCGCCTGGCCAGGCTGGGCGCCGGGATCGCCGCGCCGGTCTACGCCAAGGCCGAGTTCCTCAACATCGGCGGCAGCGTCAAGGACCGCGCCGCGCTGTCCATGGTGCTGGCCGCCGAGCGGGAGGGCCTGCTGGCGCCGGGCGGGACGATCATCGAGGCGACCTCGGGCAACACCGGGATCGGGCTGGCCATCGTCGGGCGGCAGCGTGGGTACCGGGTGATCGCCGGGGTGTCGGACAAGGCCTCGGCCGAGAAGGCGGACATCCTGCGGGCGTACGGCGCCGAGGTGGTGCTCGCGACGACCTCGGTCCCGCAGGAGGACCCGCAGCATCTGTTCAACGTGGTCCGGCGGCTGACGGAGGAGATCCCCGGAGCCTGGCTCGCCAACCAGTACGACAACCTGGCCAATCCCGACGCCCATGTCCGGACCACCGGCCCGGAGGTCTGGGAGCAGACCGGCGGCCGGGTCACCCACTTCGTGGCGGGCGTCGGCACCGGAGGCACCGTCACCGGCACCGGCGGATACCTGAAGCAGGTGTCCGGCGGGGCGGTGACCGTGGTCGGCGCGGACCCGGAGTCCTCCTCCTACGGCGGCGGGGACGGCAGCCCGTGGTTCGTCGAGAGCATCGGGCACTTCCTCCACCCTGAGACCGTCGAGGACCGGTGGCCCCAGGCCTACCGCTCGGAGGTGATCGACTCCTTCGAGCGCATCCCGGACCGCGAGTCACTGCTGACGGCCCGCCGGCTCGCCCGCGAGGAGGGCATCCTGGCCGGCCCGTCCTCCGGCACGGCGGTGGCGGCGGCGCTGCGGGTGGCGCGCCGGCTGGGGCCGGGCGACCTGGTCGTGGTGCTGCTGCCGGACTCCGGCCGCTCGTACCTGTCCAAAGTGCACAGCGACGTGTGGATGCGGGAGTGGGGCTTCCTGGAGGAGCCGGGGGAGACGGAACTGCGCGCCGCACTGGCGACAGCCGGCCCGCTGGTGACGGTCGACGCGGACGCGACCGTCGGCGAGGCACTGGAGGCGCTGCGGGGCGCGCCCGGCGCGGTCGCTCCGGTCGTACTGCCGCGGGCGGCGCGGCCGTACGGGGTGGCCGCCGCGGAGGTGCTCGGCTCGGTGTCCCGGAAGGTCCTGCAGGTGGCGATCGCGAACGGCGACGTCAAGCGCGACGATCCGGTGCGCCCGCTGCTCGGGCCGGCCCTGCCGACGTTCGGGGTCGGGCAGCCGGCCGCCGAGGCGCGGGCGGCGCTGATGGCGGGCGGGCAGGCGGGGGTGGTGGTGCTGGTGGACGGGAGGGCGGCCGGGGTGCTGACCCGGGCCGCGCTCCTCCGGTAGTCGATGGGGCCTGCCGGCAGAGATCTGCCAGACGAGCCCTATCCCGCCACGGGCGCGAAGGGGCCTGCCGGCAGAGATCCGCCGGACGAGCCCTATCCCGCCACGGGCGCCAGGACGGCGAGGATGACCCGGTCCAGGGCGCGGTCGAAGGCCTGGTCCGGGTCGGCCGGGGGCCCCGAGGCGGCGAAGGCCTGGGCCAGGTGGGGGTAGTCGCCGCTCATCGCCGCCTGGGTGAGGTAACCGACCATCTCCGCCTGCCACTTGGCGCCCGCAGCCGCCGTCTGCTCGTACTGGGCGAACTGGCAGATGAAGCCGTTGAACATCGCCATCGCCTCCATCCGGGCGCCGCCCGGCAGGCCGGTGGGGGCGGTGACGGCGAGGAAGTGGTCGGTGTAGCGCAGCGCGTTGGGGCCGATGCCCGGGCGGGCGACGACCAGGGCGGGCAGCCAGGGGTGGCGGCGGAAGATGGTGAGCTGCTCGTGCCCGAGCCGGGTCAGGTCGGCCCGGACGTCGCCGCTCGGCCCGGGCGCCAGCCGGTACTCGGCGCAGGCCGCGTCGAGCATCAGGTCGAGCAGGTGCTCCTTCTTCGGCACGTAGTTGTAGAGCGACATGGTGCCCGCGCCGAGCGCGGCCGCGACCCGCCGCATCGAGACGGCTTCCAGGCCCTCGGCGTCGGCGATGACGATGGCGGCCGCAGCGATCGAGTCGCGGCTGTGGGCCGGCCGGGGGCCGCGCCCGGTGCGTTCGGGTCGCAGCCAGATCAGTTCGGGGGCCTCGGGGGGCATCGGCCTGCCGGGCTGCTCCGTGCTCCGGGGGCCGGTGGGGCCCGCTGGACTGCTGGGGGTGTTGCTGGACGGCACTGGAAGATCACCTCGCTCACCCATCTTAGATACGTACGGCGTACGTAGTACGATTGCGGCCGCGCGCGCTTCTACGTACGCTGTACCTAGAGAAAGGAAGAGCCATGTCCGACGCCACCCGGCCCGCCATCGAGATGGCGGGCGTGGAGAAACGATTCGGGGCCACCGAGGCCCTGCGCGGCCTCGACCTGACCGTCCCGGTCGGCACCGTTTGCGGCCTCCTCGGCCCCAACGGCGCCGGCAAGACCACCGCCGTACGTGTTCTCGCCACCCTGGTCGCCCCCGACCGGGGCACCGTCCGGGTCGCCGGGCACGACGCCGTCCGCAACGCCGAGGAGGTCCGGCGGGCGATCGGACTCGCCGGACAGCACGCCGCCCTGGACGAGGGCATCACCGGCCGCGACAACCTCCACCTGTTCGGCCGGCTGCACCGCCTCGGTGCCCGCCGGGCCCGGGCGCGCGCCGACGAACTGCTGACCCGCTTCGACCTCGCCGAGGCCGGCGACCGGCTGGTCCGCACCTACTCCGGCGGCATGCGCCGGCGTCTCGACCTGATCGCCAGCCTGGTCACCAGCCCACCGGTGCTCTTCCTGGACGAGCCCACCACCGGGCTCGACCCGCGCAGCCGCCAGGAGATCTGGGCCACCGTCAAGGAGCTGGCCGACGGCGGTACCACCGTGCTTCTCACCACCCAGTACCTGGAGGAGGCCGACCGCCTCGCCGACGACATCGTGGTGGTCGACCACGGCGCCGCGATCGCCACCGGACCGCCCTCCCGGCTCAAGGCCGCGATCGGCAGCCAGGTCTCCGTCACCCTGGCCGACCCGGGGCAGCTCGGCTCCGCGGCAGTGGTGTTGTCGAGCCTGTCGGGCGGCGACGCCCAGGTGGACGTGGCCGAGCGGGTGGTCACGGTGCTGACCCGGCCCGGACTCGACGTCCTGTTGCCCCCGCTGGTGAGGGAGTTGGACGCGGCCGGCGTCGTCGCCGAGGACGTCGCGGTCCGCACGCCCTCGCTCGACGACGTGTTCCTCACGCTCACCGGCGAGGCCGCCGCCACCCCGGGGAGGGCCGCCTGATGTCCGCCGTCGCCCACGCCGCTCCGCGTCCGTCCGCCGGGGCCCGGCTGGTCTCCGACACCGGGACCTCGATGCTCCGCATCCTGCTCAACTACCGTCACTCGCCCGGGCTGTTGGCCGCCTCGCTGGGCGTGCCGGTGGTCATGGTGGTGGTCTTCGGGTACGTCTTCGGCAGCGCCATCCAGGTGCCCGGCGGCGGGGACTACCGGGAGTTCCTGATGCCGGGGCTGTTCGCCATGGTCGCCACCAACGGCATCATGCCCACCATGGTCGGCGCCGCCCGCGACATCGGCCGCGGGGTCACCGACCGGCTGCGCTCGATGCCCGTCTCCCGCACCGGACTGCTGCTCGGACAGACCCTCGCCGACCTGCTGGTCAGCCTCGTCGTGCTGGCGCTGCTGGCACTGGTCGGGCTGGCCGCCGGCTGGCGCGCCCGGCACGGCGCGGCCGGCGCGCTGGAGGCGTTCGCGCTGCTGCTGCTCTTCCGGTTCGTGATGACCTGGGTCGGCACCTTGCTCGGCCTGCTCGTCGGCAAGGAGGAGGCCGCCGGCCAACTCTCCGTCGTGGTCTTCCCGTTGGCGATGGTGACCAACGCGTATGTGCCCACCGGCGGGATGCCCGGCTGGCTGCGGGTGGTCGCCGACTGGAACCCGATCAGCTCCGTGGTCGAGGCCGCCCGTGAGCTCTTCGGCAACCCGGCGGCGCCCGGCACCGCCTGGCCGATGCAGCACGCCGTCCCGGCCACGCTGCTCTGGAGCGCCGTACTGCTCCTGTTCTGCGGGCCGCTGGCCGTGCGGAAGTTCGCCACCCACGGGCGGTGAACCGCCTGGTCCGGTGAATGTGCTGGACACCGTGGCCGGTGTGGTTTTGGGTGGGGCGCCATGGAGTACACCCACCTCGGCCGCACCGGCCTGACCGTCTCCCGACTCTGCCTCGGCACCATGAACTTCGGCCCCCACACCGAGGAGGCCGAGGCCCACCGCCTCATGGACACCGCCCACGAGCGCGGCATCAACTTCTTCGACACCGCCAACTCCTACGGCCGCGACCCGGAGGGCAACCTCAAGGGCCGCACCGAGGAGATCATCGGCCGCTGGTTCGCCCGCGGCGGCGGCCGCCGCGAGCGCACCGTGCTCGCCACCAAGGCCTACGCCCCCATGGGCGACTGGCCCAACGAGGGCCGGCTGTCCGCGCTGGCCATCCGCAAGGCCGTCGAGGCCAGCCTGCGGCGGCTGCAGACCGACCACATCGACCTCTACCAGATGCACCACATCGACCGGGACACGCCCTGGGAGGAGATCTGGCAGGCGATGGAGGTCCTGGTCGCCCAGGGCAAGATCATCTACGTCGGCTCCAGCAACTTCGCAGGGTGGCACATCGCCCAGGCCCAGGAGTCCGCCCGCTCCCGGCATTTCCTCGGCCTGGTCAGCGAGCAGTCGCTCTACAACCTGCTCGACCGCACCGTCGAACTGGAGGTCGTTCCCGCCCTCCAGCACTACGGCCTCGGCCTGCTGCCGTGGTCCCCGCTGCGCAGCGGCCTGCTCGGCGGCGTCCTGCGCAAGGAGCGGGAGGGCACCCGGGTGCGCGGCGCCCTGGGCTACGCGGACGCGGTGCTGGAGAAGCACCGCGAGCGACTCCAGGCCTACGAGGACTTCGCCGCCGAACTCGGCACCGACCCGGCCGACCTCGCCCTCGCCTGGCTGCTCTCCCGCCCGGCCGTCACCGCCCCGATCATCGGCCCCCGCACCCCCGCCCACCTCGACGGCGCCCTCGCGGCGCTCGACGTCACGCTCGACCAGAAGGCGCTGGACCGCCTCGACGAGCTCTTCCCCGGCCACCGGCCCGCCCCGGAGGACTACGCCTGGTAGGACCGGCCCGCCCACTCCTCGCCCCGGCCACCCGGCCGGGGCGAGGAGCCTTCCCCGGCGGCCCGGGCCGCTGTGGTAGCAAGGCAGGCATGACGGAGCGGATCGGAGAGCGCGGGGCGTACCACCACGGGGCGCTGCCGGAGGCGCTGGTGGCGGCGGCGTTCGAGGTGCTGGACGAGCAGGGCCAGGAGAAGGTGAGCGTGCGGGAGGTGGCGCGCCGGGCGGGGGTGTCGGCGGGGGCGCCGTTCCGCCACTTCGCCGACCGGCGGGCGCTGTTGACGGCGGTGGCGGACCGGGTGCTGACGGACTTCCACCACTGGCAGGAGGCGGAGGTGGCTGCCGCCGAGGCGGTCGGCGGGTCGGCGATGCGGGCGCTGGGGCTGGGGTTCGTCCGGTACGCGCTGCGCCATCCGCGGCGGTTCGAGCTGGTGCGCTCGCGGGTGTTCACGGCCGCCCGGGATCCGGAGCTGCGGGAGCAACTGGACCACATCGACCGGGCGTTCACCGAACTGATCCTGGCGGACCAGCGGGCCGGGCGGCTGGGACCCGGCGATCCGGGGCAGGTGCTGCTGGCCGGGCAGGCGCTGGTCTACGGGCTGGCGCAGATGATCGTGGACGGCTATCTGCCCGAGGACCGGGCGGAGGAGCTGGCCGTCCAGGTACTGGACACCTTCCGCCGCGGGATCGCCAACCGGCCGGAACGGCAGGCGAATTGAGTACCCGAATTGTGGTTGACGGGAGCCTTGACCGCCCTGCCGGGCCTTGATGTAATCACCGATTACATGGGGTGCGGGTCGGTTTCGGGAGGCCGGGAATGTCCAACGGGAACACGTTCATCCGCTCGATGTTCGCCAAGCCGAGGCTCGGCTACACCACCGCCGCCGCCACCGGCGACACCGTGGTGCTGCTGATCGGCATGCGGGTGAACCGCTTCTGGGCCGTCCACCACTGGGGCCCGGTGATGTACGCGATGTTCCGGATGCTGTACGAGCTGCGCCGCAGCCCCGAACGCGGCCTGCGCGGGCGCATCCTGCTGACCGCCTCGCCGCGCACCTACTACGTCGTCCAGTACTGGGAGTCGAAGGAGGCGCTGTACCGCTACTCCACCGCACCGGACGGCTTCCACCACACCGTGTGGGGCATCGCCAACCGGATGGTGCGGGCGGGCCGGACCAGGGGGCACGTCGGACTCTGGCACGAGACGTACGTCGTCCCCGAGGGCGGCTACGAGTCGATCTACTTCGACATGCCGGCCTTCGGCCTGGCCGGCGCCACCGGTCAGGTGCCGGTGGAGGAGCGCGGCCGGCACGCCGCCCAGCGGCTGGCCTTCCGCTCGGGGGCGGGGTCGGGGTCGGGGGAGAGCGCGGGGGAGAGCGCGGGGGAATCCGTGGGGGCGAGCGCGGCGGAGAGCGCGGGGAAGAGCGCGGGCACGACGGAGCGCACGGCGGACGGCGTCGACGCCCGGGCGGAGGCTCCAGGAGTGTCGTGAGTCATCGGACCGCCCCGGTGTGGGAGCGTCGGGGGATGGTCGATCAGGGCGGCGCCGCGCGGCCGGCGCGGGTGGTGCACGAGGTGCCGTACCGGGCGCAGTGGGAGTCCCCGGAGCTGGTGCGGGACATCGTGGACGGGCGACTGGACGCGGCGCGGGACCCGCGCTGGGGCCAGTCCGGGGCGGCCACCCCGGAGGAGTACTCCTGGTGGTCCTGGCGGCTGTGCGGGGTGGCCTGCCTGCGGATGGCGCTGGAGCACTGGTGGGGCGTGACCCCGACGGCGATGGCGCTGGCGGGCGAGTGCGTGGCGGCCGGCGCGTACGTCCGGGACGGCGAGAGCCTGCGCGGGCTGGTCCACACGCCGTTCGCGGAGTACGTCCGGCGGCGCTGGGGACTGACCGCCCGCGCCGCGGAGCTGACGCCCGCAGAGGTGGCGGCGGAGGTGGCGGACGGGCGGCTGGTGATGGTGTCGGTGCACCCGTCGATCCGGGAGCCGAACGGGCCGGAGCCGGTCCGGCGCGGGGGGCACCTGGTGCTGGCGGTGGGCGCCACGGAGACGGCGCTGCTGATCCACAACCCCTCCGGCTTCCCGGGGGAGTCACAGGCCTTCGCGCGCGTTCCGCGGCGTTCGTTCGGGCCGTTCTACGCCGGGCGGGGGATCGTACTCGGCCCGCCCGGCGGCGAGCAGTAGCGGGGCCGGCCCGCCTGGCCGCCCGCCCGCTTGGAACGGCCCCGAACGGTGGCCCGGCTCCCCGGCCGGACCGGCCCCGTCCGGCTGCCCCGCCCGGAACGACGCTCAGGAGTTGTCCGGCAGCCCCACGGGGTAGAACGGCAGACTGCTGCGGCAGAGCGCCGAGATCGGCTTCAACGCGGAGGCCAGCCGGTCGAGTTCGGCCCGCGGGTAGTCCTCCCAGACCCGGGCGGCCGCCAGGTCGGTGGCCGCCTCCAGGCCCTGGTGGCGGATCCGGCCGAGTTCGGTCACCGTGCCGGCCGCGGTGAGCCAGCCGCGCTCGACCAGCCGCCCCGCGGCCGCGTCCCACTGCTCGTCCGTCCAGCCGCGCACCGGCTGGAGCTGCTCGCGCCGCATGTCCATCGCGCAGCGGATCACCAGGGCCTCGCAGCCGTCCAGCCCGGAGGCCACCAGCGCGGCCACATGCCCGTCCCCGCGGTGCTCGCGCATCACGGTGGCGGCCCGCCAGAGCCGCTCGTACAGTCCGGTCGGCGTCGGGAGCGCGGCGTTGGCGGCGGCCAGCACCCGGCCGGCGCAGTCCAGCCGGGCGGCGGCCTGCTCCAGCGTCTCGACGGCCTGCTCGACCTGCTCCCGGTCCACGTGCTCCAGCAGCCGGGCCAGCGCCGCGCCCGCTCCCTTGCCGCGGGCGGCCAGTGCCTCCTCCGGACTGGCCAGCGACCACAGTGCGGGCAGGGCCCGTTCGACCATCGCCGGGGCGAAGTTGAAGAACGCGGCGATCACCGGCGGGGCGTCCACCGCGCCCAGCGGGGCGGAGCGGCCACCGAAGTAACCGCGCCAGAATCCGCGCAGCCCGGCCTCCTCGAAGGCGTCGCGACACTCGGGCTGGAAGTAGGTGACCGCGTGCACGGGCTCGAAGAGCCACCAGAGCGCGCGGGCGGGGTGGACGAGATCGGCCATCGGGAGACCTTCCTCGGACGGGGCTCCGGGCGGGCGCGGGGAGCTCGACTGGTCGGCACGGCTCACGACGGTCGCGGGGGCGGCGGGGTAGCGGGGCCGCCCGGGCGGGCGCGCGGGCCGTTCAACTCCTGATGACCACGGGGACGGCCCCGGTAATCCCCGCCGGCCTGTGACGGAGGTCACACCGCATGGGTCTCGGTGGCCCACCGGGGGCGTCCCGAGCGGCCCGCCAGAGCCGCGGAGGGTGGCTCGAAGAGTCGCCACAGCGCCCGGGCGGGGTGGACGGGGCCGGGACCGGAGTCGGGAACGGAATGGGGACCGGGATCGGCATCGGCGTCGGCGTCGGCATGGGACACGAGGGAGATCTCCTCGGAGCAGCCGGCCGGCTGGACGGGGGCGGCCCGACGGGCAGTGCGGGCCGCTCACCACCTGATGGCCACGGCGGCGGCCCCGCCAACCCCGGCCGAGGTGTGATCACGGTCACGCGGGGCATGCGCGGTGCGACCGGCAGTCGTCCGGCGCGAGATGATGGGACGAGGTGCCCGCCCCCGGGTGCCCAGCCCTCGCAAGCCCTCGTACGAAGGTAGTCGGTCATGGCCCAGATCAACCCCAGCATCCTGTCCGCGGACTTCGCCCGGCTCGCCGACGAGGCCGAGGCCGTCCGGGGTTCCGACTGGCTGCACGTGGACGTCATGGACAACCACTTCGTGCCGAACCTGACCCTGGGCATCCCGGTGGTCGAGTCGCTCGCCCGCGCCACCGACATCCCGCTCGACTGCCACCTGATGATCGAGGACCCGGACCGCTGGGCCCCGCAGTACGTCGAGGCCGGGGCCGGCTCGATCACCTTCCACGTCGAGGCCGCCGCCGCGCCCGTCCGACTGGCCCGCGAGATCCGCGCCAAGGGCGCCCGCGCCTCGATGGCGCTCAAGCCGGGCACCCCGATCGAGCCGTACGAGGACCTGCTGCCCGAGCTCGACATGCTGCTGATCATGACGGTCGAGCCCGGCTTCGGTGGCCAGGCCTTCCTGGACATCATGCTGCCGAAGATCCGCCGTACCCGGGAGCTGATCGCCAAGCACGACCTGGAGCTCTGGCTGCAGGTCGACGGCGGCGTCTCCGCGGCCACCATCGAGCGCTGCGCCGAGGCCGGCGCGGACGTGTTCGTGGCCGGTTCGGCCGTGTACGGCGCCGAGGACCCGGCCCTGGCCGTCCGCAACCTGCGCGAGCTCGCCGACAAGGCGTCGGCGGAAGCCTGGTGGGCCTGCGGGCACTGAGGCCGGGTGTTGAAGACGGGCCGGACGGCGAAGCCGCCGCCGGTTCCGGCGTTGTGAGGCGATTCAGGGTGCGAGCACGGGCCTCAGGAAAGGGCTCGGCTCGCCGTGCCGAAAGATGTCGACGCTGTCCCTGTCACGGGTTACGGCGACGAAGAGAAGTGAGCGGGCACGCTGCATCTCCCGACGGTACCGGGCGAGGTCCTTGCCCTGCAGACGGTTCACGTTGTCACACCAGCGGATGATCATCGCGGGGGTCCGCGACGGGCTCGTGCCGCGTTGACCGAGAAAGCGTTTGAGCGCGCCGCAGGTGTCCTCGGCGGCGGGGCGTACGTCGTCGTGAGGTACCGCGTCGGACTGCCGCGCAACTGCGCGGCGGCCAGGGCAGGGTGGGCCTCATGGCGCACTCCTTCGACGTCGCGTTCCTACGGAGCGCGGATCACTCGATCACACCGTATGGTGCGGCACCGACCTATCGGAGCCCGTTCCCACCAGGCGGTTGCCCAGGCGTGACCAGGAGCCCGTGGATTGGGTGACGCCCGTGAAGGTCTGCGTGCCCGGACCACGGCAGTGCGTTCGGCGCCGCCGCCGAGCAGGCCCGCCCGGCGCCGAACGCACGACGTCCTCAAAGCGGTCGGCTGCCACGGGGACTTTTTTCCTCTGCCGAGCACGGAGATGCTCCTGACTCAGGGGAGGCGCGAGGGCATGTCCTTCCGGCCAACGTTGGGCGAGCGGACTTTGCCGGTCAGGACAAACCTTCCGGGCAGTCGTGGCTGAGAGCCTGTGGCGCATGGGCATCTCAACAACACTGTCCGAGGTCGTGGGCTTGGTGGTACGCCCGGGAGACCCGGGACTGTCCGTCGGGATCTACACCGACGGGAAGCTGATCCACCAGGCATCGGCGGGGCTGGCGTGCGTGGAGTTCGGGGCGCCGGTCGACACCCGGACCCGGTTCGACATCGCTTCCATGAGCAAGCAGTTCACCGCCGCGGCGGCGTTGCTGCTGTGCCGGGACGGGCTGCTGTCGCTGGACGACGACATCCGGACGCACCTGCCCGAGCTGAAGTTGGCGGTGCCGGTGACCGTCGGTCAGTGTCTGCGGCACACGGGCGGTCTGCGGGACTGGCTGGCCCTGACGACGATCGCCGGCCGCCCGCTGACGAGGATCACCCAGGATCAGACGCTGGCCTTCGTGGCAGCGCTGACCGAGGTCGACTTCGAACCGGGGACCGCGTTCTCCTACTCCAACACGGGGTACGTCCTGGTCGCCTCGCTGGTGCGGCGGCTCACCGGTCGCACCCTGGGGGAGTTCACCACCGACCGGATGTTCACACCGTTGGGCATGAACGAGACCGTGTTCCGCGAGGACAGTCGGGAGCCGTTGGCGCGATTCGCCTACGGGTACGACGTCACCCGCGGTGCCGTCCGGCGCGCCGACACCGAGGAGTCCGCGGTCGGCGACGGCGGCCTGGCCACCAGCGTCGCCGACCTGGCGCCGTGGTTCGGGTTCCTGCAGGACGGCCGGGTCCTGGGCGCCGACATCCGCGACGGGCTGTTGCGGCGCGTCGACTCCGCGGGCGGCGAGGAGCAGCCGTACGCGCTGGGTCTCTACCACACGACGATCGCGGGCCACCCGGCGTTCGGCCACGCCGGCGGTCTCCCGGGGTACCGGTCCCAGCTGCTGTTCATGCCGGACGCCGGCCTCGGCGTGGCGCTGCTGAGCAACAACTCCTCGATCCACGCCGCGGAGCTGGCCACTCAGGTGCTCCGGCTGGCCGCCGGGCTGCCCGAGGACGGTCCCGTCGAGCTGATGGCGGACCCGGTGGCCGCCGAGCCCGCTGCCCGGCTGACGGGGGACTGGCTGGATCCGCGATCCGGCCTCACCCTCCGGATCGACGCCGTGGGCAACGGTCGGCTCCGCGTCCACGGTGCGCCGCTCGCCGGCGAGTTCGCACCGGCCGTCGACGGCAGCTGGCAGGGCCTGGAGGACAGCGCCGGCTCCTGGTTGCGGGTGTCGTCCGGCACGATCAGGATCGGATCGGTGTACCGCCCCGGACGCGCCACGGAGTACTGGCGCTGTCCCCCCACAGCTGCCGGTGCCACGCTGCCACCGGCCGTCTACCGCAGTCCGGAGCTCGGCGTCCTGGCGACGGTCACCCGGGACGGCACGCTCGAACTCGGCCTGGAGTTCGTCGGGAGGATCGAACCGGCACCGGACGGCGCGTTCCGTGCGGGCGGCCTGATCAGCCTGCGCCCCAGCGGCGACGACCTCCTGATCAGCACGCACGGCGTCCACCGGATGCGCTTCGTCAGACAGCCCGACGACGCCGCCCCCCTGGGACTTCCCCCCGGCCTCAACCTCGCCACCTGGCCGGTGAACGAGTGATCGCCGACGGTGAGTTCACCGGAGAGCGCCGGGGCCGGATGCTGCGATCGGAGCGGCGGTGACAGCCCCCGCCGGGATCACCCTCGGAGTCGTGCTCGACAGCCTGGGAACCGGTCTCCTACGGCCGCTCGCGCTGCCACGGGGCAGGGAGGTCGCCGTCGGGGCGCCCACGATCCATGACACCGAGGCCGCTGGGGCAGGGCTGACCGACGCGATCGTCCTGGTGCCCGGCCGGCTTGCCGCCGACGTCCTGGAGTGGGCTGCCGCACACCACGCCAAGGCGGTGGTCATGCGAGCGGGCGCCACGGACACGGCAGCGCTGACACAGGCGGCCGAACGGACCGGGGTGGCGCTCCTGGAGCGCAGTGCCGAGATCTCCTGGGGGCAGCTCTACACCCTGATCGACGCGCTGCGTGCGATCACGAGCCCGGTGTTCGAGCCGAACAGGCACCGGTCCACCGACCTGTTCGCCCTGGCCAACGACATCGCCGTGCGGGCCGGCGGCGCGGTGGCGATCGAGGATCTGTCCATGCGCGTGCTGGCCTACTCCACGGTCCCGGGCCAGCTGGTCGACGACGCGCGTCGGGACGGGATCCTCGGCCGCCGGGTGCCGGACCACCCGACCCACGCCGAGGAGTACGCCGCTGTCCTGCGGTCCGACACCGCGGTGTGGAGCTACGAGCCGAAGGAGTACCGGCCGCGCCTCGCCATCGCCATCCGGGACGGTGGCGAGGCGCTGGGCACCATCTGGGTGCTCCAAGGCGACGAGTCCCTGGCGGAGGAGGCGGCAGACGTCCTCGCCGAGGGCGCGCGGCTGGCCGCGCCCCACCTGGCCCGGGTCAGCCTCGCGGCGGACGCCGAGCGCCGGCAACGGGCCGAGCGGCTGGGCTGGTTGTTCCACGGCCTGGGAGTGACCCGGGAGCTCGCCGACTCGTTCGGGATACGCTTCGACGCCCCGGCGACCGTGCTGGTGATCGGCCGCCTCGGTGACCCGGCCGGTCACGCGCGAGGCGTGTCGCCGGATTCCGCCGCCGAGTACGTCGGCGACCTGCTGCGGATGGGACTCTCCGCCTACCGGCTGGGGGCCGCCGCGGGAGCGCTGGACGGTCAGGCCGTGGCGGTGGTCGACACGGCGTCCGACGCGCCCGTGATCCAGCTGATCATCGCGACGGTGCTGGCTCGGGCGAGGGACACCCTGGGCGGCGGCTGGCGGGCGGGGATCAGTCGCACCGTTCCCGGCCTCGCCGACATCTCGACAGGGCTGAGCCAGGCCAGGCAGGCGCTCAAGGTGGTGTGCGGACCGTTCGGCAAGGCGGAGATCGGACGGCATGAAGAGCTGGCCGCCCCGATGTTCCTGCGGGACGTGTACGAGGCGCTCCGGTACCGTCCGGCCCTGGACGCGGAGCCGCTGTCGACGGTGCTCGACCATGACGCCCGGCACGGAACGGAGTACGAGAAGACGCTGCGCTGCTGGATCGCCGGGCACTACGACGTGCCACGGGCTGCGGAAGCCATGACGCTGCACCCCAACACGTTGCGGCACCGGTTGCGCCGGCTGGCCGAGCTGATCGACATCGATGATCCGGACCTGCGGTTGGCGCTGGCGCTGCAACTGCGGCTACGGCTGCCGGACATCGGCACAAAGGAGGCCAGGTGAACTCGGGCCTGGACGCCAACGGCCCGCGGCGGTCCGCCGAGCAGACTCGTCACATGGTCGAATTCCCTTCCGCTGTCGCGGAACGGGCGGACGTCCGAATTCAGTTGCTTCGGACCGTGCCCGAACTCCAGCACGCCGAGGCGGTGTTGCGTACCGTGTGGAACACCCCGGACCTCGCCGAGCCACCCTTGGCCCTGGACGTCATGTGCGCGCTCGCGCACACCGGCGGCTACGTCGCGGCGGCGTATCTCGGGACGGCGATGGTCGGCGTGACCGCCGGGTTCCGGACCATCGGGGACAGTCTGCACTCGCACGTGGCCGGCGTGCTGCCGGGAATGCACGGGCGCGGGATCGGCGCGGCGATGAAGTCGCACCAGCGGGAGTGGGCCGCCGAGGTGGGCCTTTCGTCGATCACGTGGACGTACGACCCGCTGATCCGCCGCAACGCCTACTTCAACCTGCACCGGCTCGGGGCGGTCGCTGAGGCGTACCTGCCCGACTTCTACGGGCCGTTGGACGACGGCATCAACGACGGCGACGACTCCGACCGGCTGTTCGTCAGGTGGCCGGTGCACACGACGCCGCACGCACCGGCACCGCCACCGCTGCCGGACCCGGCCGCCGCGGAACCCGTGCTCGAGGAGGACGGCAACGGCGAGCCCCTACCGCGCGCCGCGACCGGCGGCGTACTGCGTTGTGCCACCCCGGTGGACGCGGAGTCCCTGCGGCGAAGGGATCCGGCCGCCGCCCGGCGCTGGCGGTCCGCGATGCGCGAGGCGCTCGGTGGCGCACTGGAGAACGGTTACCGGATCGACGGGTTCGACCGGTCCGGCTGGTACGTCCTGCGACGGAAGGAAACATCGGAATGAAGCTGCAGCAGGCGGAGTTGCGTGAGGTGGCCCTGCCCCTGGTCGCGCCGTTCCGGACCGCGCTGGGAACCCAGGAACACCGGAACTCGCTGCTGGTCAAGGTGACCACGGCCGACGGCGCCGTCGGCTGGGGCGAGTGCGTGGCCGACGACGATCCGACGTACAGCGCCGAGTACCTGGCCGGGGCCCGGGAAGTGGTACGTCAGTTCCTGCTGCCCCGGTTGTCCCGGGCTCCCGAGCTGACCGCGGCGCTGGTGCCCGAGCTGCTCCGGCCGGTCAGGGGGAATCCGATGGCCAAGACGGCCATCGAGATGGCGGTACTGGACGCCGAACTGCGCACCGCGGGCATCAGCCTCGCCCAGTACTTCGGGGCGACGCGGACCGAGCTCGCGGTCGGCGTGTCGGTCGGCATCACGGACACCGTCGATGAGCTGATCAGCGCCGTCGACGGCTATCTCCGCGCGGGCTACGCCCGGATCAAGCTGAAGATCGAACCGGGCTGGGACATCGAGCCGCTGCGAGCGATCCGGGAGACGTTCGGCCCGGACATCGCCCTGCAGGTGGACGCCAACACCGCCTACGGTCCGGCGGACCAGCCCCACCTGCGCCGGCTCGACGCCTACGGGCTGACGCTGATCGAGCAGCCTTTCGCCCCGGACGACCTGCTTTCTCACACCCGGCTGGCGGCTCGCATGGACACCCCGATCTGCCTGGACGAGTCGATCACCTCGGCCCGGGACGCGGCGACCGCCATCCGGCAGGAGGCGTGCTCGATCGTGAACATCAAGCCCGGCCGGGTCGGTGGGTATCTGGAAGCCCGCCGGATACACGACCTGTGCCTGGCGAACGGCGTACCGGTGTGGTGCGGCGGCATGCTGGAGACCGGGCTGGGACGGGCGGCCAACCTGGCGCTGGCCGCGCTCCCGGGCTTCACCCTGCCCGGCGACATCTCGGCCTCGGCCCGCTACTACACGCGCGACATCACCGACCCCTTCGTCCTCCACGACGGCCGACTGACCGTCCCCACCCGCCCGGGGATCGGCGTCCTCCCCGACCCCGATGCCCTGCAAGCCGCCACCACCTCCACGGAGCTCCTCACCCTCTGACCGGTCGTGGGGCCTGAGCCACGTCTGGGTGTGCCGGACCGACCCCGTCGTGGATCACCGGGCGTGCCTTCACGCGGGGCACACGACGGGGGGGCGGGAGCGGTCCCGTTGCGGCGTACGGGCGGACCTGCCCGGACAGGCCTCCGATGGCCGGGCGCGGCGCAGGGCCCGCGGTTAGCCTGGCCCGCATGTACAACGACGGTCTGGTGACGTGCACCGCGCGCGAGCTCGTGATTCGCCGGTACTACTTCCCGCTGGCCTCCGCCAAGCGGATCCCGTACGAGCGGATCCGCGGCCTGCAGCAGGTGCCGCTGAGCCGGCTCGGTGGGCGGTGGCGGATCTGGGGTTCGGGGGACTTCGTCCACTACTTCAACCTCGACCCGGGGCGGGTGGACAAGAGCGTCGCCTTCGTCCTCGACCTCGGGGCGCGGGTGAAGCCGGTCATCACCCCTGACGAGCCGGACCGGCTGGTCGCGGCGCTGGCGGAGCACCGCATCGAGGTGACCCGGGGGTAGCCGCCCCCTCCAGTCGTGCGCAGGGCGGCCCGGCGGGGCTCAGCCGAGGGCCGGGCGGTGGCGGGGCCAGGTGGGGTGGTGCTGGTCGATGACGTAGTGGTGACCGTGCTGCCAGGCGCCGCCGCCGGCCGGGTGGGCGTCGGCGAGGTGGGGGTGGCCGACGGGCAGGTCGGTGTGGAGGTGGCTGAGGGCGTCCGGGTCCCGGGCGGGCCAGAGGGCGGTGGCGGTCACGGCGGCGGCGAGGGCGAGCGCGCCCAGGACGACGGCGGTGGCCGGGAGGCCGGCGCCGGCGGCGAGCCAGCCGGCCAGCGGGTACGTGAGCAGCCAGCAGCCGTGGGACAGCGAGAACTGGGCGGCGAAGGCGGCGGGCAGGTCGGGGTCGGCGGCGGAGCGGCGGATGACCCGGCCGCCGGGCGTGAGGACGGCGGAGCCAGCGGCGCCGACCAGCGCCCAGGAAGCGAGCAGGGCGAACCAGGTGCCGGTGCCGGCCGGGGCGGCGGTGATCGCGGCGGCGGCGGCGAGCACGCAGGGCAGGGCGAAGGCGGCGGGCAGCATCACGGACCGGTCGCTGACCCGGGCCAGCAGCCGGGGCAGCAGTACGGCGGCGAGCATCGAGCCGACGCCGTACGCGCCGAGGGCCAGGGAGACGGCTCCGGCCGGGCGGTGGAAGTGGTCACGGACCACGTTGACGGTGTCGACGAAGACGATCGCGCCCGCGGCCGCGACGGCGAGGTCCAGGGCGAGCAGGGCCCGCAGCCGCGGGGTGGCGCGGAACAGCCGGGTGCCGAAGGCGGCCTTGCGGTAGAGGCCGCCGCCGCGTTCGACCGGTTTCGGTTCGGGGAGGACGGCGGAGACGACCAGGGCGGCGGAGGCGAGGAAGCCGGCCGTCGTCCCGGCGAACAGCCAGTTGTAGGAGACCACCGAGAGCAGCAGTGCGGCGAGGGCCGGGCTGAACAGCGACTCGAAGTCGTAGGCCATCCGGGACATCGACAGCGCCTGGGTGTAGTCGCGTTCGGCGGGCAGTACGTCCGGGATGGTGGCCTGGAAGGTCGGGGTGAAGGCGGCGGAGGCGGCCTGGAGCAGGAAGATCAGGACGTAGATCTGCCACACCTGGTCGACGAACGGCAGGGCGAGGGCGACGGCGGCCCGGGTGAGGTCCATGCCGACCATCAGGGTGCGCGGGGGGACCCGCCCGGCGAGGGCTCCGGCGACGGGCGCGACGGTCACGTACGCGATCATCTTGATGGCCAGGGCGGTGCCGAGTACGGCCGAGGCGTTGCTCCCGGCGATCGAGTAGGCCAGCAGCGAGAGCGCCACGGTGGCCAGGCCGGTGCCGGTGAGGGCCACGACCTGGGCGGTGAACAGGTGGCGGTAGGTCCGGTTGCGCAGCACGGTCAGCATGGGCCCGTCCCGGGGCGGCGTCGGAGGGGTACGGGCCCATCGTAGTTAATGCGTGCGTACCTGTGCACCTGTCGGCCGGGTCGAACGACCCCGTGGAAGGGGCACCCGGGCTCAGTCGTGCGGCGGCAGGTGGGCGATCTGGTGGTCGGCGACGTTCAGTGCCTCGTCGACGAGCCGGCGCAGGTGCCCGTGGCGCAGTGAGTAGACCACCCGTCGGCCGTCCTTGCGGGTGGTGACCAGTCCGGCGAGGCGCAGCTTGGCCAGGTGCTGGCTGACCGACGGCCGGGCGGCGCCGGTCGCCCCGGTCAGCGTGGTCACGTCCGCCTCGCCCCGGCCGAGCCGCTCCAGCAGTGCCAGTCGGGTGCGGTCGGCCAGCAGGGCGAGCACGGACGCGGCCACGTCGAGCCGCGCCTCGGCCCGCTGCTGCGAGCGGTGTGCATCTGCCGGATCGGTGCCGGAACTCATGGCGTCATCGTACGGCCCGTGCGCATGTGCGCTCATGACGCCCGACGGAACCGGCGCTGCGGTCAGCCCGCGGACGGCTCGACCGCCAGCTCCTCGGCGGCCGGCGCCGGGGCGGGTTCGAGGTCGCCCAGCCGCGGGATCACGATCAGGGCGGCGAGGATCAGGGCTCCGGCGATGACGATCGGGGTGCGGACGCTGACGGTGGCCCCGATCCAGCCGCTGAGGCCGGCGCCGATCAGCATCCCGATCCGGGTCAGCATCAGGTAGCAGCTGTTGACCCGGCCGAGCAGTTCCTTCGGCACGGTCTGCTGGCGCAGCGAGATCGCCTGGACGTTCCAGGTCACCACCCCGAAGTTGCCGAGGGCGAACAGCGGCGCAACCACGAACACCGAGGGGCTCAGGCCCATCAGCAGCAGCGACGAGCCCATCAGGACGAAGGAGAGGGCGATGCGGGCCCGGCGGCCCATCCGCTCGCTGATCCGGCCGGCCAGCATGCTGGCCGCGGTGCCGCCGGCCACGCCGGTGGCGAGGACGGCGCCGTACGCCCAGGTGGGTTCGCCCAGGGTGCGGGTGACCAGCAGCGCCATCATGGTGATGCCGAGCGCGGAGGCGCCTCCCGCCAGGGCGGAGAGCGAGGCGACCAGGCGCAGTTGCTTGTGCCGGTAGAGCCAGCGGACGCCCTCGCGGACCTCGGCCATCACCCGGCGGTCGGACTTCGCGCGGGGGGCGCCGGAGCGGCCGGTCGCGGCGACCAGGAGGGCGGCGACCGCGAAGGAGGCGCCGTCCACGGTGAACGGGTAGCCGGCGGCGACGGCGAACAGCGTGGTGCCGACCATCGGGCCGATCATCCGGCCGACCAGCAGGCCGCCCTGGAGGCGGCCGTTGGCGACGTCCAGCCGGTCGGAGCTGACCACGTCCGGGATGGTGGAGGTGGCGGCGTTGACGAACACCGTCTCACCGCAGCCCAGGACGAAGGCCAGGGCCGCGAGCAGGCCGAGCGGCGGGGTGCCGGAGAAGACGCAGGCCGCGAAGCCGAGCACGATGGCGGCGCGTCCGAAGTCGATGGTCCACATCAGCCGGCGGCGGTCGAAGCGGTCGGCGATGACCCCGCCGAACAGGGCCATCAGCAGCCAGGGCAGTGATCCGGCCACCGCGACCACGGACACCGAGGACGGGGAGTCCGAGATGGCCAGTGCGAGCAGCGGCAGCGACGAGTCCCGCATGCCGTCGCCGACCGCTGAGATCGACGAGGCCGACCACAGCATGGCGAATTTCCGGCCCAGTTGGGGCCTGGTGCGGTGCGGGGGTGTCGCAAGGCTGGCTGAGGTCACCGACGCAGTATGGCATGACCGCTACAGATTTGGCCGCCCCTTCACAGAGCATCCCCAGCCGGAAGTCTCAGAGTCCGGAAACCCCCTTGACGAGGGTGCTCACTCCGCCCGCGAGGGCCAGCCCCAGCACCACCGTCCGGGCCCGCGGCTCCGGCACCCGGGTGGTCAGCAGCCGGCCGGCCATCGCCCCGCCGGCCAGCGCCACGGTCACCAATCCCCAGGCGGGAGGGTTCAGTTGGGGAACGCCCTTGACCGCCAGCGAGAAGGCGTTCACGACCACACCGTACAGCTGGGCGTTCGGCACGAACTCCCGGGCCGTCCAGCCGGAGTTCACCGCGTAGAGCGAGACCGCCGGGCCGCCGACCCCGGCCGCGGAGTTCATCAGCCCGCTGGCGGCGCCCGCGACGACCGCCCCGCCGACCCCGCGCAGGGCGGCCGCCCGCACCCCGCGGATCACCAGCAGGGCGGCCGCGGTGACCAGCACGCCGATGCCGACCAGCAGTTCCGGCGTGGGCACCGTCGCCGCCACCCAAGCCCCCGCGGGTACCGTGCAGACGGCCGCGGCCATCAGCGGCAGCATCGCTCCGGGCCGGACCTGCCGCCAGCTCCCGGCCAGCCCGACCGCACTGATCGCCAGCGCGGCGAAGTTCGCCAGCGTCACCCCGCTGTTCGGACCGAGCAGCAGCACCAGGACGGGCGCCGCGACCAGGGCGAAGCCGAGCCCGGCCAGCCGCTGGACGGTGGCGCCGAGCAGGACCACCAGTCCCAGCAGCAGTTCGCCGCTCCAGCCGCTCATCAGTGCTGGACGCCGGCGGAGAGGGAGAAGTCGGCGAAGTACGCCTGCTGGGTGCTCGCCGGGCCCCAACTGGTGTCGTGGCCGCCGTAGAAGGTGGAGAACAGCACCCCGCCGAAGGGGATGGAGCCGATGCCGGAGGCGGTGCCCTTGGCGGCGTGCACCTGGCGGCCGTCGTACCAGACGGTGATGTCGCCGGTGCCGCGGTCCACCAGCTGTTCGACGGTGTGCCAGCGGTCGTCGGCCTGGAAGTGCCAGTCGCCCAAGCCCTCGTCCACGCCGTAGCCGGTGGGGCCGGAGTTGCTCGGGGTGTAGAGGTAGACCTCGCCGTTGTCGGGGCTGCCCTTGGCGGCCCGCCACATGTAGCGGGTGGACCAGCCGGCGCCGTGGTTGCCGCCGGACTCCTCGCCGATCCTCCCGCCGTACAGGCCGGGCAGCTTGCCAGCCTTGCCCCAGTCGCGGCCGGCGGGGAACCGGACGGAGTACTTGAGGTCCAGGGTGCGGCCCTGGGCGAGCGTGGAGAGACCGAGGGCGTTCAGGTCGGTGTAGAACTGTCCGCCGCCCGGGTTGGGGCAGTCCGTGCAGGAGTTGGCGGAGGAGCCCGCGCCGTACGTCACCCGCAGCGCCGGGCCGCCACCGGGGGCGGCCGGGTTGGCGACGGCGCCGAAGTCGGCCGCGCCCCAGGCGCCCTGGTCGGCCACGCCCCAGGCCCGGCGCCACTGCGGAGTGCCGTAGTCCCGGAATCCGCCGGTCCAGGCCGACGCCCGGCCCGGTACGGGCGCGGCGGCGGAACCGGCGGTCGGGTGGTCCGTGGCCCGGGCCGGGGTGGCCGCGCAGCCGGCGGTGGCGAGCAGGGCCAGTGCGGCCAGGGCGGCGGTGCGCGCGGTGCGGTTCATCCGGGCTCCTCGGTCGGCGGGCGATTCCCACCGATCATGCCGCACGGCCGAGTTGTGGTCGGGCAAAGGAAGGGGAAAGGACTGTGGCCGGGTGGGCGGTTCACGGGGAGGGTGAACCGCCCACCCGGCCACGGCCGTTCTACGGGCTGTCAGGCCGTCGGCGTCCGGTGCGGGGTGTCGAGGCCGTCACGGGGAGGCCCTGCAGAGCTCCTCGGCGTCGGCGTGGGCCTCGGTGACGCCGTCGGCAGGCCGTCGGGGTGGATCAGTTGAACCGGTCCGGGTGCGGGCCGGTGCGCAGGCCGCGGTCGGTGGCGGCGATGGCGGTCATGTCCCGCTCGGTGAGTTCGAAGTCGAAGACGTCGAGGTTCTGGCGGATCCGGGCCGGGGTGACGGACTTGGGGATCACGATGTTGCCGAGCTGGAGGTGCCAGCGCAGGACGACCTGGGCCGGGGACCTGCCGGTGCGCCCGGCGACGGCGGTGACGGCCGGGTCGTCGAGGACGGCGCCCTGGGCGAGCGGGCTCCATGCCTCGGTGGCGATGCCGTGCCGGGCGTGGAAGGCGCGCAGCTCGGCCTGCTGGAGGCCGGGGTGCAGCTCGACCTGGTTGACGGCGGGGACGAGTTCGCTGGTGTCCAGCAGGCGCTGGAGGTGGGCGGGCTGGAAGTTGGAGACGCCGGCGGCGCGGATGCGGCCCTCGGCGGCCAGGCGCTCCAGGGCACGCCAGGTGTCGAGGTAGAGGTCGCGGGCCGGGGTGGGCCAGTGGATCAGGTAGAGGTCGACGTGGTCGAGGCCGAGCTTGGCGAGGCTGGCGTCGAAGGCGCGCAGGGTGGCGTCGTAGCCCTGGTCGGCGTTCCACAGCTTGGTGGTGACGAACAGGTCCCGGCGTGCGAGGCCGGAGGCGGCCAGGGCGCGGCCGACGCCGGTCTCGTTGCCGTAGACGGCGGCGGTGTCGATGCTGCGGTAGCCGGCCTCGAGGGCGGAGCCGACCGCGGCGGTGGTCTCGTCGTCGGGGACCTGGAAGACGCCGAAGCCGAGCTGGGGGATCTCGACGCCGTTGTTCAGCTTCACGCTCGGGACGGTCAAGACGTCGGGGGTGCTCATGGTGTCTGCTTCCTTGCTGCTCATGGCGGTGCTTCTGCTGGGGAGTCGGGCTCAGTGGTGGGCGGGGATCCGCGGTGCGGCGGCCGGGTCCGGGGCGGGGGTGCGGTCGCGGCGCTCCAGTGCGGCGGACCAGAGGGCGAGGACGAGCGCGGCCGCGGCGAGCAGGGCGCCGACCCAGTTGGGGGCGGTGTAGCCGAGGCCGGCGCTGATGACGATCCCGCCGAGCCAGGCCGCCAGGGCGTTGCCGAGGTTGAAGGCGCCGATGTTGACGGCCGAGGCGAGGGTGGGGGCGCCGTGGGCCTGGTCGAGGACGCGCTTCTGCAGCGGGGGGACGGTGGCGAAGCCGAGGGCACCGACGAGCAGGATGGTGGCGGCGGCGGTGATCTCGTTGTGGGCGGTGAGGGTGAACAGGGCCAGGACGAGGGCGAGCCCGCCGAGGGTGCCGTAGAGCATCGGCATCAGGTGGCGGTCGGCGAACCTGCCGCCGAGCAGGTTGCCGAGGAACATGCCGACGCCGAACAGGACGAGCAGCCAGGTGACGGCGCCGTCGGAGTAGCCGGTGACGTGGGTCATCATCGGGGCGATGTAGGTGATCGCGGCGAAGACCCCGCCGAAGCCGAGGACGGTCATCGCCATGGCGAGCAGGACCTGGGGGTTGCGGAAGGCGGTCAGCTCGCGGCGCAGGTGGGCGCCCTCGGGGCGGGGTACGGCGGGCACGAGCCTGGCGATGCCGAGCAGGCCGACCAGCCCGAGCGCGGCGACGGCGGTGAAGGTGGTGCGCCAGCCGACGGCCTGGCCGATGAAGGTGCCGAGCGGGACGCCGACGATGTTGGCGACGGTCAGTCCGGTGAACATGGTGGCGATGGCCCCGGCCTTCTTCTGCGGGGCGACGAGTTCGGCGGCGACGACCGAGCCGATGCCGAAGAACGCGCCGTGGGCGAGCGAGGTGACGATCCGCCCGGCGAGCATCAGCGGGAAGCTGGGGGCGACGGCGGAGAGCAGGTTGCCGACCGTGAAGAGGGCCATCAGCAGCATGAGCATGGTCTTGCGGCTGATCCGGGTGCCCAGAACGGTCATCAGCGGGGCGCCGATCACCACGCCGAGCGCGTAGCCGGTGACCAGCAGGCCGGCGGTGGGGACGGACACGCCGTAGTCGCCCGCGATCTGGGGCAGCAGGCCCATGATCACGAACTCGGTGGTCCCGATCCCGAAGGCACCGATGGCCAGGGCGAGAAGTGCGAGGGGCATGGCGCGACCTCCGTGCGATTGCTAGTGCGCCTTACGTGCCTCGACAATAGTTGCAAGCGCGCCATAAGTGCAAGTGCGGGCATTCGCCTGGCGCGGCGGACCTGCGCGGGAACATGCTTGCATTCGCGTTATATCTGCCTTCGAAAATATTTCACGGCAAGCCTTATCCTGGAGTCCTGCTCGCACCTGGAAGGAGACCCGGGCCGATGACCGCCACGGATCCCGCGCTGACCGCCCTCGCCAACGGATGGGCCGCCCTCTACGTCCTCTACGGCAGGATCGAGGCGCACATCGAGCGAGCCCTGCAGTCCAAGCACGAACTGAGCGTGCGCGAGTACTCGCTGCTCGACGTGCTCAGCCGCCAGCACGACGGGGAGGGCGGCCACCTCCAGATGAAGCAGGTGGCCGACGCGGTCGTGCTCAGCCAGAGCGCCACCACCCGGCTGGTCTCCCGGCTGGAGGACCGCGGCCTGCTGTCCCGCTACCTCTGCCCGACCGACCGCCGCGGCATCTACACGGACGTCAGCGAGGACGGCCTGAGGCTCCTGGAGGAGGCCCGGCCGACCAACGACGCCGCTCTGCGCGAGGCCCTCGACGAGGCCGCCCGCAACCCCGAGCTGGCCCCGCTGGTCACGGCCGTGAAGGCGGTCAACCCGCCCGCACTGCTCCGGCGCGGCTGAGCGGCGCCGATCGGGACGCGGCGCCGGTAGGGAAGGCGGTGGGAGCCGGGCGGGCCCGCAGTGCTCGACGTACGGTGACCCGCCCGTTCCGGGGTGCGTCGCGGCCGTCGGCGGCTCGGTGCCCGGCGGCTCAGTGCCCGGTGGGTACCGCGTCGGCTGTCGCGGGGAGCGGGTAGGCGTCCGGGTCGACCGGGCCGGGCAGGTCGGTGGCCGGACGGCCGGGGGCGTCGGGGTCGGGCATGGACGGCTGGGCCGGCGGGGCCTGCACCTGGTTGAAGGGGACCCCGGGCGGGGCCTGGACCGGGGCCGCACGACCGGCGGTGAGCGGGCTGCGGCTCCGGGCGTCGCACGCGGCCAGGGACTCCAGGCCGTCGGGGCTCTGGATGGCGGGCTGGTTGCCGCTGAAGCAGTTGCCGGTGTCGGCCGAGGCGAGGACCAGGTCGGCGCCGTTGCCCTCGGTGCGGTTGCCCTGGACCCGGTTGGCGCCCGCCGGGTGGCCGGGCGGGTCGGTGATGATCACGCCGGCCGAGCGGTTGCCCCTGACCAGGTTGCGTTCCACCCGGTTCGCGGTGCCGCCGCCGATCCCGATCCCGATGCCGAAGCCGCCGTCGGCCTGTTCGGGGGTGTCGGAGGCGTTGTTGTCGGTGACGCTGTTCCCGGCGATCACGGCGCCGTGCTGGGGGGCGAGGGCCTCCAGGTCGTTGGAGTTGACCGTGACGCCGACCCGGTTGCCGACCACCCGGTTCCCGAGGAAGTACAGGTTGTCCGAGGCGTTGGTGATCTCGATGCCGACCGCGTTGCGTTCGACGGTGTTGCCGCGGACCAGGGTGTCGCAGGGCTTGCACTGGCCGACGTAGATGCCGGAGTCGGCGCCGCCGGAGGCGTAGGAGTCCTCGACGATCCCGGCCCGGGCGTCGAAGGCGTAGATGCCGTAGAGCCCGTTGTCGTAGGCGGTGACCCTGGTCGCCCGGAAGCCCTGGAGGGCGGGGAAGCGGGTGGTGTCGAGCGGGTTGTAGGCGGAGCCGCCGGCACCGCGCTGCTGGAGCTTCTCGTCGGTGACGCCGGTGAACAGCACGCCGTTGGCGAGGTAGCCGTGAACGGTGAGGTTCTCCACCACCGAGCCCGGGCCGGTCACGGTGACGCCGTTGACCAGCCGGACGCCGCCGTCCAGGACCACGGTGTTGCGGTCGGTGCCGCGCAGCACGATCCGGGGCTTGGTGATCCGCACGCTCTCCCGGTACGTCCCGGGGGAGACCAGCACGGTGTCGCCCTCGCGGGCCACGTCCACGGCCTTCTGGACGGACGGGAAGTCCTGCGGGACGCGGACGACCGTGCCGTCCGGGTGGTGGGCGTCGGAGGAGGGGGCGGCGGCGGAGGAGCAGCCGGTCAGGGCGAGGGCGGCGGCGGTCAACAGGGCGGGGAGGGCGCGGGCCGCGGCCCTGCGGCGGCGCGCCGGTGCTTCGCGTTCGAGTTGACGGACGGTCAAAAGTTGCATACGGGGTGTTCTATCGTCTCCAATGTCGGTCATGCATGCCGAAACCGGAAAGGCGCAGGAACAGCCGGGGGCCGTCAGGAACGGTGTGGACCGGAGGGCACTGATCGCGGGCGGCGGCGCGGTGCTGGCCGCCGGGGTCGGCGCGGGGGTCGTGGCGCTGGGGCGCGGCCGGCCCGCGGCCTCCTCACCGCCGCCTCCGTCCGCGCCCGCGGTGGCGTTCCACGGCGAGCGGCAGGCCGGGGTGACGGCCCCCCAGCAGCCGGCCACGCTGCTGCTGGCCCTCGACCTGCCGCCCGCCGCAACCTCGGACGGTCGGGCCGCACTGCGTTCCCTGCTGGGGGAGTTGACCCGGGTGCTCGCCGACGCGGCGGGCGGGGCCGCAGCCGATCCGCGCCTCCGGGGCGGGGAGCCGGCGCAGTTGAGCAGCCTGGTCGGGGTCGGGCCGGGCCTCGCGGCCCGGCTGGGGCTGAACGTTCCGCCGGCCCTGGCGGACCTTCCGGCCTTCCCCGGTGACCGGCTCGATCCGGCGCGCGGGGGCGGGGACCTGGTGGTGCAGCTGTGCGCCGCCGACCGCTGGCCGCTGACCGTGATCGCCGAACTCCTCGCCGCCGCCGCCCGATCGGCGGGCGGGACGGTGCGCTGGACCCAGTCCGGCTTCCTGCCGCGCACCCCGGCGGGCACCACCCCGCGCAACCTCTTCGGCTACAAGGACGGCACCGCCAACCCGGACGCCACCGAGGCGAAGCAGTGGGTCTGGGGCCCGCCCGGCCCGTACGAGCACGGCACCGTGCTGGTCTACCGCCGGATCCGGATGGACACCGCGGCCTTCGCCGCCCTGCCCGAGGACCGCCGCGACCTGGCCATGGGTCGCCGGCTGACCGACGGCGCCCCGCTGACCGGCACGGCCGAGCACGACGACCCGGACATCTACGCCAAGAACCCGGACGGCTCGTACGTCATCCCCAACACCGCCCACGTCCGCCTCTCCAGCCCCCGCCTCGACTCCGGGGCCCGGATGCTGCGGCGGGGCTACAGCTACGACGACGCCCCCGACGACCGGGGTCTGCTGTTCTGCGCCTTCGTCCGGGACCCGGAACAGTTCACCCGGGTGCAGAACCGGCTGGCGGCCAAGGACGCGCTCAACCCGTTCCTGGTGCACACGGCCTCGGCGGTGGCGTACGTGCTGCCGGGGGCCCGGGAGGGCGGGGTGCTCGGCGAGGGGCTGTGGGCGTGACGCGGTGCCGTGGGCGTGCTGCGGCTGCTGTGGGCGTGGCGCGGGGGGCTACCAGCTGACCGGTAGTGCGGCCGGACTGCGGGTGGTGCTGCCCAACTGCCAGTCGAGCCGGTCGATCGGGACGGTCAGGCGCAGGCCGGGCAGGGCGGTGGCCAGGCGGTGGAGCGCTTCGCGCATTTCGAGACGGACCCGCCAGGCGCCGATGCAGTAGTGCGGCCCGGCGCTGAAGGCCAGGGTGGGGGCGCCGAGCGGGCGGGCGAGGTCGGCGTCGAGCCCTTCGGGGTGGACGGCGGGGTCGCGGTTGGCGCTGCCGAGGCTCGCGGCGACGACGGCGCCGGCCGGGATGGTGACGCCGCCGAGCTCGACCGCGGCGGCGGCGCGGCGGACGGTGGCCTCGTCGTCGCCGAGCGGGATGAAGTGCAGCAGGCGTTCGGCGGTGTGCTCGGTGACGCCGGGGTCGGCGAGGCGGGGCCAGTGCTCGGGGCGCTCGCCGAGCAGGTAGGCCAGGGCGTTGCCGAGGGCGCCGGTGACGCTCTCGTTGCCGCTGGCGGTGAGCCCGAGGACGAGGAAGGCGAGCGCGTCCGGCGGGATGCCGCCGTCCTGGTCGGCGGCCCGGACCAGTCGGCTGACCAGGTCCGGGCCGGGCGCGCGGCGCCGGCGTTCGATCAACTCCTCGGTGAACGCGGTGAATTCGGCGAGCGCCTCGCCGTGGTCCGCGGCCGGTTCGCCGCCCTGGGCGAGCAGGGCGAGGGTCCAGCGCCGCAGCCGCCGCTCGTCCAGGTGGTCGGGGCCGTCGCCGTCGAGTCCCATCAGCCGGGTGGTGACGGCGAAGGGCACCGGGCGGGTGAAGGCGCTGACCAGGTCGGCGGGCGGCCCGGCGGCGACCAGCGCGTCCACGGCCTGCTGGACGGCGGCCGCGACCCAGGGTTGCCAGCCGGCGATCGCCCGTGGGGTGAAGGCCTTCTGGACGGTGCCGCGCAGCCGGCGGTGGGCGGGGCCGTCCTGGTTGAACAGCGAGGCCGGGTTGGCGGCGACGTCGGCGGTGCTGCCCGCGGTGCCGACCTCGTGCAGGTCGGTCCGGGTGAGACGGGGGTCGCCGAGGACCTGCCGGACGTCGTGGTAGCGGGTGACGAGCCAGGCCGGGGTGCCGTCCGGGAGGGTGGTCGGGTGCGGCGGCTGGGCGGGGGTGACGGGGAGCCGGTGGAGCGGGGGGAGCGGGGGCGGCGGGGTGTCGGTGTCGGTGACGGGCGCGGCGGAGGACATGGAACCCTTCGGGGTCGGTGGCTCTGCGGGGCACGGGCATCCAACTGTCATATTTTCTGAGGGAATTGGACTCTTTTAGGTGCTTTTCCCGTTTGGGCCCGATGGTACGCCCCCGAACGCTTCGTGCCGCCTCTCAGCGCCCCCACTCCGGTGCCGGGTCGACCGGCAGCAGCGGCCGTAGCGCGCCCAGCACGGCGCCGATGCAGGCGTCGCGCAGCTCGGTGCGGGTGCAGCTGGGCTCGGTCAGCCAGTCCACGACCAGCACCCGGACGAACACCAGCCAGCTGCGCAGCACTTGGGACACCGCGAGCCGGGCGCCCTCGTCGGCGAGCGGGAGCACGGTGAGCAGCCGTCCGCGCAGGGCGTCCAGTTCCTCGGTGATGATGGTCTGGATCACCGGGTCCCCGGCGAGGACGCGGTTGGCGGCCAGCACGGTGTGCCGGTTGGCGAGGAAGTAGTCGAGGTGGGCGTCCATGCCCTCGACCAACTGCTCGACCAGGCTGTCCGCCGGGTCGAACCGGGTCCTGGCCAGCAGGTCGTCCGAGGCCTGCCGGTGGACCGCCGCGAACAGCTCGTGCTTGCCGGCGAAGTGCCGGTAGAGCAGGGCGCGGGAGACCCCGGCCTGCTCGGCGACCTCCTCCATCAGCACCTCCTCGTACGGCCGGGCGGCGAAGGCCCGGGCGCCGACGGCGAGCAGCTGGGCGCGGCGCTCGTCTGGGGAGAGGCGTCGGCGGCGTTCGTGGACTGGCATGCCGGACAGGTTACTTGACACGTGTCCACCGGTGGGGCAGCTTGGTAGACGTGTGTCAACTAGGCGTGCCCGGCACGCCGCGGTGGCGCTCGGTGGGATCTGACGGGCAATCGGACGACGGGCGGGGTGGTCGGTCATGGCGAAGGCGCTGCGGGTACTCGGGTGGACGATGGGGGTCGCCTGCGTGGCGATCGGCCTCTTCCACCTGCTCGGCGGGAACGCCGCGCTTCCCGGGACCGCGGACCCCGGGCCGACGGTCGACAGCTTCGGCCGCTTCATGGGCGCGATCTTCGCCGGGTACGGCGCGGCCTGGATCTGGGCCGTCCGGCAGCGGCCGGTGCCCGCGTGGGCGGTGCGGTGGCTGACGGCGGTGTTCCTGCTGGGCGGGCTCGGGCGGGTGCTGGCGATCGCGGTGGGCGGGCGGCCGCACTGGTTCCAGCTGGTGCTGATGGGCATCGAACTCGGGCTGCCGCCGGTGTACTTCTGGCTCGCCGCCGCGGACCAGCGGGCGCACGGGAGTTCAGCTGGGCGGGCGGGGCGGACGGGCGAGCGGGCGGGACGGACGGACGAGCGGGCGGCCCGGGCGTGAGAGGCCCGGGCCGCCCGCGTCGGTCGGGCGTTGGCCGGTGGGGTGTGCCGGTCAGAGCCCGTACGCCCGCAGGTGTTCGGCGATCACGGCCCGGTCGGCGGCGGCCCCGGTGAGCGAGACGTAGCCGTCCGGCCGGACCAGCACCACGGCGTCGCCGCGCAGCCCGTACCCGCGGGCGGCGTGGCCGTCGGGGTCGCGGACGGCGGCTGTCCGTACGCCGGGGAGGCCGGTGAGCTCGGCGGGGGCCGGGCGGTCGCCGAAGACCAGCAGGGTGAAGTGCGGGCCGCGGAACAGGTCGAACAGCCGGACCGGCGTACCGTCCGCGGTGGTGCAGGGTGCGTCGGGCGCCCGGTCGCCGACCCGGATGCCGGTGGCCCCGTCGAGGTCGCGGCCGAGCGGCCCGCCGCGGTAGCCGAGGGAGAGCCCGGTGAGGTCGGTGCCCTGGACGGCCATGGTGCGGAACTGCTCGGCGAGCAGGCCGGCGGCGTCGCCGCCGCCGCTGAACGCCGCCTTGTGGTGGGCGGAGGTGGCGGCCAGGCTCGCCCGGGCGATCGGCATCCGCTCCTCCTGGTAGCTGTCGAGCAGTGCGGAGGGCGCGCCGCGCAGCAGGGCGGCCAGTTTCCAGGCGAGGTTGTGGGCGTCCTGGATGCCGGTGTTCATGCCCTGTCCGCCCGCCGCGGACTGGCAGTGCGCGGCGTCCCCGGCGAGCAGGACCCGGCCGTCGCGGTAGCGTTCGACCAGCCGGACGGTGGGGCGCCAGACGGTGGACCAGATCGGCTCGTGCAGCCGGACCCCGGGCAGGCCGGCCCGTTCGGCGAAGAGCCGGCGGAAGGTGTCCAGGGTGGGCGCGGGCAGTTCGCCGTGCTCGTCCGGCTCGACAGCGGCGTGCAGGGCCCACTTGTCGTCCTGGCGCATCGGGACGATGGTCATGGCGCCGGCGCCGAACCTGGGGTGGTTCCAGATGTGCATGTGGTCGGGGGACAGGCCGTCCAGGTCCATCGAGGCCATGATGAACCGCTCCTCCTCCCAGGTCTCGCCGAGGAAGGGGATGCCGGCCAGCTTGCGGACGGTACTGCGGCCGCCGTCGCAACCGACCAGGTAGCGGGCGCGCAGCTGGAGGGTGCGGCCCTCCTGCCGGAGGGTGGCGAGCACGCCGTCCGCGTCCTGGGTGTAGCCGACCAGTTCGGTGCCGGTCTCGACCTCGGCGCCGTGCTCGGCGAGCCGGCCGCGCAGCACGTCCTCGGTCTGGTGCTGGGCGAGCAGCAGCATGCCGGCGTACGGGCGATCGGGGGCGGCGGGGTTGCCGACCGCGGGGTCGACCTCCTGGAGCAGCCGATCGCCCTCGTAGGCACGGACCTTGAGGTTGAGCACCCCGCGGTCGAGGATCTGCTCGACCACGCCGAGGTCGTCGAAGACCTCCAGGGTGCGCGGGTTGACGCCCTTGCCGCGGACGCCTGCGGTGCGGAACTCCGGGTCCCGCTCGATGATCCGGCAGTCGACCCCGGCGCGGGCCAGCCCGATGGCGAGCGCGAGGCCCACCGGGCCGGCTCCGGCCACCAGGATGTCGGTCGCGGGTGCGTTGGACATGGTGAACTCCCCCTGCTCGGACGGCCATAAGATACGGCGCGTTTCCTGTCTTCGACAGTAGACTGGCCTCTTTAAGAAACGCAACGTATCTACGAGAGGTGGGTGCGAAAACCTGTGACGAGCGGAAGAGCGGGCATCCCGCGGCGGCGCGGGGACGAGCTGGAGGCGGCGATCCTCGACGCCGTCTGGGCCGAACTCGTCGAGCACGGCTACGGCCGGCTCACCATGGACGGCATCGCCGCCCGCGCCCGCACCAGCAAGCCGGTGCTCTACCGCCGCTGGCCGAACCGGGTGGAACTCGTGATGGCCGCCCTCGGCCGCAACGCCCCCGACTACCAGGACCCGCCGGACACCGGGGAGTTGCGCACCGACCTGCTGGTCTTCCTGCGCGGCCTGCTGCACCGCTTCGACGACCTTCCGGTCGACGCCGTCCACGGCTTCCTGGTCGACCTGATGCGCGACCCCGAACTGCGCTGCGTCTTCCGCGCCGCGCTCACCGACGGGGGGCCGGTCGAGACCCTCTCCGTGATGATGCACCGGGCCGCCGAGCGGGGCGAGATCAACCCGGCGCGGCTCACCCCGCGGGTGGTGGCGCTGCCGCTGGACCTGCTGCGCGACACCTTCATGGTCGGCGGCCAGGTGGCGTCGGACCAGGTCATCGCCGAGGTGCTGGACGAGATCGTCCTGCCGCTGCTGCGGGCGCCTTCGAACGGCTAGGCTCCGGTGCCGATCGAACGTACGTCCGCGAGAAGGGTCCGAAGCGCGTGAGTGGCACCGTGGTGGCAGTCAGCAGCAACGCCGAGTACTCGTTCAGCAAGCCGAACCGGACCGGCATCACGCTGCTCGCCGGGCTCGGGGTGGAGGGCGACGTGCACGCCGGGGTGACGGTCAGGCACCGCTCGCGCGTCGCCCAGGACCCGACCGTGCCCAACCTGCGCCAGGTGCACCTGATCCACCGCGAACTGCTCACCGAACTCGCCGAGTCCGGCTTCGACGTGGCGCCGGGGGCGCTCGGCGAGAACATCACCACCGAGGGCGTGGACCTGCTCGGGCTGCCGGTCGGCGCGGTGCTGCGGATCGGGCCGGAGGCGGAGGTGGAGGTCACCGGTCTGCGCAATCCGTGCGCGCAGATCGAGAACTACCGGTCGGGGCTGCTGAAGCAGGTCGTCGGCCGGGCCGAGGACGGCACGCTGGTGCGGCGGGCCGGGATCATGGGCGTGGTGCGCGCGGGCGGGCCGGTGCGGCCCGGGGACGCGATCACCGTGGAAATGCCGGAGGGGCCGCACCGGGCGCTCGACCGGGTCTGACGGTTGTGGGCTGATGCCCCGTTGATACCCCTACCCCGTACATGGAAGAGGCCCTCCGGCCGTGACCGGAGGGCCTCTTCGTGCGTGCGCCGCCGCCGTGGTTCAGGAGCGGACCAGCCGGGCGATGGCCTGGTTGGCCTCCCGGATCTTGGCGTTGGCCTCCTGGCCGCCCTCGGCGATGGCGTCGCGGACGCAGCATTCGATGTGCTCGTCCAGGAGTTGCAGGGCGAAGGACTGGAGGGCGCGGCTGGCGGCGGAGACCTGGGTGAGGACGTCGATGCAGTAGGTGTCCTGCTCGACCATGCGCTGCAGGCCGCGGATCTGGCCCTCGATGCGGCGGAGCCGCTTGAGGAAGTCGTCCTTGTGGGGGCTGTAGCTGGCCATGGCCGTCTCCGGTTCCTGTGCGGTGAGGAGCTCGCTCACTCTACCGGGGCGCGGTGGTAGGGGAGCCGGCCCGGACGTCCGGGGGCGCCGTCCGGGCCGACGGGCGGTCAGGCGCCGATCCGGCCGATCAGGGCGTAGCCGGCCTCGTCGATGGCAGCGGCGACGTCGGTGTCGGCCAGCGGCGCGGTGCTGTCGACGGTGACCTGGCCGGTGGCGAGGTCGACCGCGACCTCGGTGACACCGGCGACCTTCTCCAGCTCGGCGGTCACCGAGCTGACGCAGTGGCCGCAGGTCATGCCCTTCACCTGGAAGACGGCGCGCTCGGCGGCGGCGGTGGCGGGGGCCTTGTCGGCGCCGGTCCCGCACGAGCCGCAGCAGGAGCCCCCGGTGGAGGACGACTCGACGGTGACGGTGGTCTCGCTCATGGTTGTGCTCCTGTCGTCGGTGCGTGCGGCGCCTTCCGGAGTGGTCCCGGGCGGCTGCTTCGCTCGAGAAGATACCATACCCCCCTAGGGTAATAGTCGACCGCGGCCACGTCGACCGCCCCGCGGCACTTGCCGCGCTCATCGCCCACGCCCTCGCCCACTGCGCCCGCCTCCGCGGCGAACGCGATCCGCTGTGGGCCCGCCACCTCGAACCAGGCATCCGCTCCGCCGTCCACCGCACCCTGGCCGGGTAGGGGACGGCGCGGGCCCTCAGCGGACGGTGACCTGGACGGACTTGGTGACGCGGCCGCACCCGCGAGCCGGATCCGGGCTCGTCCCCGAGCACCTGCCCCGGTCGACGAAGGTCCACGTCAGAGTGGTGGTGCCGGGGGCGAGGGCGCTGAACGTCTGGTCGATCCCCGGAGAGCAGCCGATCGAGTCGGCCGGGCAGGGGTCGGTCACGACATCCGGACCGCGCCGCACCACGGCGCCGTCGCCCGTAGCGGTGAGGTTCCAGGCCCAGCCGGTCATGCTGTCGACGAGCTGGACGCCGAGCCGTTGTCCGGCTGTGAGGGTCACCGTGCTGGTCGGGTAGGGGGAGGTGGCATGACCGGCCTCATTGAGGCTGGGAATGGCGACCTCTGTGTCCGGCCGGGTGGCGGGAGCGGCACTCTCCGTCGCAGACGGGTCGGTGGGTGCGCCCGGGGAAGGCGTCCAGGCGGACGGCCCCCCGGAGGAACAGGCGGTGAGCAGCGGGACGGCGGCCAGGAGGGCGGCCAGGCCCGCGACGGTACGACGCATCGGCTTCGGTTCTCCCGGACTCGGAGATGCAAGCTCAGTGGACGGTGACCTGGATGGACTTGGTGACGTCGCACCTCAACTCCACACGGTGGGGTGTGTTGGGGGCGCAGTCCACCGTGTTGCCGAACACCCAGGTCAGGATGGTGGTTCCGGGCGCCACGGCGGTGAAGGCCCGGTCGAACTCCGGGGCGCAGCCGGGGATGGGCGGGTTCGACGAGCAGGAGCTGATGACGACATCCGGGTCGTTCCGCAACACGGCGCCGTCGGCCGGTGAGGTGAGGTACCAGTTCTTGGGTCGGGCGCCCCCGGTCATCCTGACGCCGAGCTGCTGCCCGACGGCCAGGTCCACCGTGCTGGGCGGGTACGCGGAGGTGGCGTCCCCGGCTTCGGACTCAGCAGGGAGGGAGAACTCCGTCTGCGGACGCGCGTTGGTGGCGCTGTCGGTCGTGGCCGGATCGGACCACCATCCGTCGACGTAAGAGACGAGCAGCAGGGCGGCGGCCAGGAGCGCCACCACGTTGACGATGATCCGGCGCATCAGCTGTTCTTCCCCCGGACGTCGCGGCGCATGGCGATGAGTAGAGCGACCGAGGCCAGCCAGTGCGCGAACAGAACCTCGCGCTGGAGGTTCGCTCCAGTGGCCGCGGCCGCGCGCAGCCAGCCGCGGACCAGTTCGCGCGCCTCTGGTCCGATCACTGGCTCAGGCAGATCGAGTGCCGAGGCGAAGCCGCCGGCGCGGACGTACTGGGCCAGGAAGTTGAGCGGGTAGGGGCCGATGTGCAGGGCTTCGGCCTGGTAGGAGGCGGCGATCGCGGCCTCGCCGCCGAACACTCGGCGCGGGGCGCCGTCGATCAGCAGTCCGCGGGTGATGGCGGCCTCGACGTCGTAGCCGTTCATCAGTTCGGCATCGAGAATTGGCGTCATTTCGGAAGCACCGCACCACGGACGTTGTTGGAGTCGACGGTACCGGTCAGGTTTCCGGCGTTCATCTGGCTGTGGATGAACTGATCCTCGGTCACCCATTCCGAGGATCCCCAGGGGTTGTAGACCTGAAGGCGATTCCCGTCCCGAGCCATGATCACCATTTGATGGCCTTCGGCCACACCGTCATGGTGCGTGGAGATGGGCACCGGCTTGCCCTCGTCCAGGGACTTCTCGATCCGGACCAGAGCGTCGCGCCGGTCGTCGTCGCTGTTGAGCGGAACGTATTCGTAGGTGTCTCCGGTGGCCTTGCCGAGGTTCTGGTCGGCGAGCGCGGTGGCGCCCTTTCCTCCGAGACCGTTGTCCTGCTGGGGGTAGGCCTGCTTGCCCTCAGCGATCTGGCCCTGCTGGTACTGCTGGATGTAGAGCTGCTGGAGGCGACGCTCGAAGTTGCCGGACGAGTCGGCTCCCGGGGCGTCGGGCGTGTTGCCGGTGGTGACCTGGAGCATCGTGACCGGGTCCAGCTTGAGGTGGGCAACCACCGTGGAGGCAGCGACGCAGTCGTTGACATTGCCCTGGCTGTAGGAGGCATCGGCACCACTGCCGAATCCCCGGCCCGAAGTGGGGATGTCCTTGCCCTGGAAGACGAGGCTCACGGTTTCGGTGGTGGACTCCTGGCCGGCGGCGTCCGTCCGGAGGGCGGGGACCAGGTGCTGGGCGAGCCAGACCGGGTCGTCGCCGTGGGAGTGGATCAGCGTGCCGAACTGCTGGACCTCGGTCATCGGGTGGCCGGCGGCGAGCGCCTTCCAGAGGTAGGCGGCCTCCTCGGGTGACTTGGCGCCGGACAGCATTCCCTGGAACGTGGCCTTGTCGGTCTCGCTCAGCCCGGACAGGAACTGGTTCGCACGGGTGAGCTGGTCTGCGGTCAGGATGTAGTCACCGTCGTCGCTGCCGCCGGGGCCCTTCTCGTTGGCCAGGACCAGTGCGGCGAGTGGATCGACCTTGTTCTGCCCCGCGCGCTCGGTACGGGCCCGGGCGGCGAGTTGGTCGAGCATGCTCGCGGTGCGGGTGCCGCCCGTCTCGGCCTTCTGAGCGCCCTTGATCCGGTAGGCCACGCCGTCCTGGGCGTCCTTGAGACCGGCAACGGCGAACGGGCTGAAGGAGAGTGACTTCAGCGCCTCCTTCAGAAAGAAGACGCCCGTGTGGTCATCGCTCTGGGCCTCTTCCAGAACACAGGCCCAGTAGTCCAGCCAGGAGATTGCCAGCTCCAGCGTCTTCTTTGAGACGTCCAGTTCGTTCGCCAACGCCTGTACTGCTTCGGTGGCGTGCTCGGCGACCGTTCCGGTCCAGGCGGCCGGCAGCTTGGCGGTCGCAACCGTACTGATGTCGGTGGACGCCTTCGCGTAGGCCTTGGCGGCCTTCGCGTAGTCCTTGGCCCGGTCACGTATGGTGTTCCCGGTCCCGACCGGCCCGGGGACCGCCAGCGCCGTTTGGATGGCCTTCATCAGCTCGGCGGCGCTGCCTTCGCCGAGGGGTTGGATCGCGTTGATGGTCTGCTGAGCCTGTTTGAGGTCGGTGACCTTGCTCATCAGGCGCGCTCAGGGGTCATCGAAGAGGCGACCCTGGCCTCGGCGGCGCGGTAGTTGCCGCTGGTCCTGGAGACCTTCCCCGCCAACTCGGCCACCGCGCGCCGGGTGATGTGCAGTTCCTTCGACCAGTTGCTGTCGAAGGCCGACCACGCCTGGTCCATCCCGAACTCGCCGAAGGCGCTGGAATCGTAGGTCACCTGGCCGGCGTAGGCCAGGTCGGCCGACGAGAGGTCGGTCGCGACGTTGTCGAGTGCCGTCGCGACTTGGTCGAGTGCGTCGGGCTGAACCGTGTATTCCGTCAGTTTGTCGGCCACCGGCCGGTCTCCCCCTATGAAGCCCCTCGCTCGTCGTGATCGAGCGAGCACGATCGACGAGCATAGACGCCGATGGCGTGAGCCCGGTTGCGGGGTTCGGTCCAGCCAGCCGAGCTTCGCCGCGCGCACGCCAGCCTCGAATCGGCTGGAGGCGCCGAGTTCCTGCATCACCTCGGAGAGCAGACGGCTGAGGGCCCGCAGGGAGATGCCGAGGGAGCGGGCGATCTTCTTAGACGGCCGTACGGGCCGCGCTCGATCGCGCGGCCCCGTACGGAGGGGAGGAGCCCCGACCATGACCCCCCGCGTCCCGACCGCTCTGCTGCGGGCCGTCCGCCACCCGGTGACCCGCTGCCTGATCGCCTGCCTGGCCGCCGTCGCCGCAGCCGCAGCCGCAGCCGCCGCGAACCGGCCCGGGACGGCGCCGCCCGTACCTGCGCCGGGCGCTGACACCGGGAGAGCCCGAGCTATGACCACCGCCAGCCCCTCCCGTCCGCAGGGCGTCCTCGCGGCCTCCGCTTTCGGCACCCTGCTGGTCCTCATCGCCTACACCGTGCTGATGACCACCCTCGCCCCCACCGCGGCCGGACTGCACGTCGGCCCCACCGCCCAGACCTGGGTGCTTACCGGCGCGCTGGCCGTCCGGGCGGCCCAGCGGCGGGTGTCGGCGTGCCACAGTTCCTTAATACCCCATACGGGTATATGGTCGGGTCGCCGGCCGGTGCCCGAGGAAGGCGGACGACCACATGCACGCGATCCTGCACGCGCTGTCCATCGCCGGATCGATGACCTGGGAGATCACCTGGGCGCTGATCCTCGGCTTCCTGCTCTCCGCCGTCGTGCAGGCGGTGGTCCACAAGTCCACGGTGGTGCGGCTGCTCGGCGACGACCGGCCGCGCACCCTGGCCGTCGCCTCGGCGCTGGGCGCGGCCTCGTCCTCCTGCTCCTACGCGGCCGTCGCGCTGGCCCGCTCGTTGTTCCGCAAGGGCGCGAACTTCACGGCGGCGATGGCCTTCGAGATCGCCTCCACGAACCTGGTGGTCGAACTCGGCGTCATCCTCGCCCTTTTGCTGGGCTGGCAGTTCACGGCGGCCGAGTTCGTCGGCGGACCGGTGATGATCCTGCTGCTGGCACTGCTGTTCCGGTTGCTGCTGCGGGACCGGCTGCTCCAGGAGGCCCGGGAGCAGGCCGAGTTCGGCCGGGCCGGGTCGATGGAGGGGCACGCGGCGATGGACATGTCGGTGGTCGGGCCCGGCTCCTTCGCCCGCCGCCTGCTCTCCCGCCAGGGCGTCACCTCGGTGTCGCACGTGTTCGTGATGGAGTGGGCGGCGATCCTCAAGGACCTGGTGATCGGCCTGCTGATCGCGGGCGCGATCGCGGCGTGGGTCCCGGACTCGTTCTGGCAGGCGTTCTTCTTCGTCGACCACCCGCTGGCGGCCAAGCTCTGGGGGCCGCTGGTCGGGCCGCTGGTCGCGATCGCGTCGTTCGTCTGCTCGATCGGCAACGTGCCGCTGGCGGTGGTGCTGTGGAAGGGCGGGATCAGCTTCGGCGGGGTGGTCGCGTTCATCTTCGCGGACCTGCTGATCCTGCCGATCCTCAACATCTACCGGAAGTACTACGGGACTCGGATGGCCCTCTTCCTGCTGGGCACGTTCTACGCGGCGATGGTGGCCGCCGGGTACGTGGTCGAGTTCGTCTTCGGCGGGCTGGGGCTGGTGCCGAACCAGAGGGAGGCGGAGATCCCGATGGCGGGCGTCGAGTGGAACTACACCACCTGGCTCAACATCGCCTTCCTGCTGCTGGCGGCCGCGCTGCTCACCCGCTTCTTCCGTACCGGCGGCGCCGCGATGCTGCGCATGATGGGCGGCAGCCCGGACACGGACGAACACGCGGGCCACGAGCACCAGGGTTCCCAGGGCCACCACGACCGCCATGACCACCACGGCCACCACTGAAAGCCGCTGGAACCCTGGAGAACATGGTGACGGCCCCGGCCCTCACCGCCCGTTGGATCCGCCCGGTTCGTCGGCTGCCGTCCTGAGCTGCTTGCGGTAGGCCCCCGGCGGTGAACCGAAGTGCCGTTTGAAAGCCTTGGCGAAGGCGAACTCCGACGTGTACCCCGTGTGTTGCGCGATCGTGCTCAGTGGGGCCGGAGATCGGTGCAGCAGGCGCGCCGCAGTGGCCATCCGCCAGTTGGTCAGGTACGTCAGCGGCGGCTCGCCGACCACCGAGGCGAAGCGGCGGGCGAACGCCGCGCGGGACAGCCCGGCGCGGGTGCCCAGAGACTCCACGGTCCAGGGATGGCCGGGATCGTCGTGGATCGCCTTGAGGGCCGGGGCGACTGCCGGGTCGGTCAGCGCGGCCGCCCAACCCCGGGTCCGCTCCTTCGGCAGCTCGGCGTACCACGACCGGAGGATGTACAACAGCAGCAGGTCGACGAGCGCCGTGACGACCGCGTCCGAACCCGGCTGCGGCGCGTGGAACTCGGCGCACAGCTGATCGACCGCCGAGCGCAGCACCGGGTGGCGGCCGGGAACCGCGGGGAGGTGGAGGACCTCCGGCAGATCGCCGAACAGCGGATGCGGGCGATCGACGTCGATCGCGTACGCCCCGCACACCAGCACCGTGCGAGGCCCGGGTCCGTCCACGGTGACCTGGCCGATCGGCGAGGAACGGTCCACGCGGTCCGGTACGAAGTCCACCGGATCGCGGTCCGGCACGTCGCACAGGGTGTGCCCGCTGCCGCGTTGCAGGAACACGATGTCGCCGGGGCCGAGCGCGAGCGGTCGGCCGTGCGGTGGCAACAGGTGGCAGTGCCCCTCCACCACCACGTGGAATCCGGCTCCCGAGACGGGTTGGAACTTCAGGGCCCACGGGGCATGCGCGTCGGTGCGGGTCACCATCGGGCGTCCCGTGCGCAGGACTTCGAGGGTGTCGCTCAGGATGTCCACGGCGTCACTCTAGTGCCCGCGTGGCGAGACGATATGACAGGGAATCGAGATTTCAAGTCATTCACCGTCTCGGTGTGGAGGCGTACGTTCTTGCCGTGGCCGGTGCCGAACCCCGGCGCCGCATCGACGAAGGAACGGATCCATGTCTCTGGCCGGCAAGAAGATCGTGATCATCGGTGGCACCTCCGGCATCGGCTTCGAGGTAGCCCGACAGGCCGTGGCGGCGGGCGCGGACGTCGTGGTCGCCTCCAGCAATCAGGACCGCGTGGACGCCGCGACGAAGCGGTTGGGGGAGCCGGCCGAGGGCCACCGCCTGGACGTCGCCGACGGCAACGCCATCGCCGCGTTCTTCGAGCAGGTCGGGGAGTTCGACCACCTCGTCTACACCGCGGGCGAATCCCTGCTGATCAAGCCGTTGGCCGACACCACCCCGCAGGAGGCCAGGGCCGTCTTCGAGCGCCGGTTCTGGGGCGCCTTCCTCTCCGCCAGGTACGCTGCACCGCGACTGCGCGAAGGCGGCTCCATCACTTTCAGCTCCGGCGTCCTCGCGATCCGCCCCCTGCCCGGCACCGCGCTCACGGCAGGCATCACCGGCGGCATCGAAGCTCTGTCCCGGGCACTCGCCGTCGAACTCGCCCCTCTGCGCGTCAACGTGATCCAGCCCGGTGTGATCCGTACCGAGCTGTGGGACGGCAGTGTTCAGGACCCGGAGGCCTTCCTCCAGGACGCCGGCTCCCAGCTGCTCACGCGGCGTGTCGGCACCGCCGAGGAAGCCGCGGCGGCCTATCTCTTCGTCCTGGCCAACGGCTACGTCACCGGCACCACGCTCGCGATAGACGGCGGCGCGGCACTGGTGTGACGCGGGCGCCACACGGAGGAGAGGTGGAGACCCGGTCGACCGGAACTCGGTGCGTGAGAAGTCGGCTCGGCCGACTTCTCACGCGCCGTGCTCATCGCGAGGGGTCAGGTGGGCGGCAGCAGATCGCTCTCGCTGACGGTGTACGTCAGCGGGGGATAGGTGAAGTCCGTTTCCTGGTTCTCACGGCGCCGGAGTCGGTAGAACTCGCGCCGCTGGTCGTCGTCGGCCGAGGTGAGGCGGGCGCCCTGCGGGAGGTGCGGGTGTCCGTCGGGGAATCGGATCACGGTCTTCGAGGTGCGGAAGGTCAGCCCCAGCCAGGTGTTCTCGGTCGTCGGGACGGGCTTGTCGAGGACGATCCTGTGGCGGAGTAGCCGGTTCGCGTCGACGGAGAACGCGATGAAGCTGTGGTGGGTGAGGGGAATCTCGAACTATTGTGGGACAGATCGCGGATGACGAACACGCGGTCGGCTGCGTGTAGTTGGCGGGCGTTGATCCGGGCTATGTCGCCGCACAGGTAGACGGTCTTCTGCGCAAGATCGGGCGAGGAGGAGGCAAGGTCCTCCGGCGTGATCACGGACCCGAAGAAGTCCCTGAGCGGCGGGATCGGAGGCGCAACCAGGATGTTGCCCGCATCGTGGATGCGGGCTTCGGTGGGATCAGTCGTGTACATCGAGCGCTACCTGCCGTTCGCTGCCCGGGGAGTAGTCGCGCGAGAAGTCGGCCAGGTCGACTTCTCGCGCAGGCATGTTCAGGTGTTCGGGAGTTCGCCGGTCTTGATCGCAGCGACGAAGGCGGTCCATGCCTCGGCCGCAAAGGCCAGAGTGGGGCCCTGGGGGTCCTTGGAGTCCCGGACGGCCAGATTCCCGTCGCTGACGACGAGCCTGGTCTCTATGCAGTCGTTTGCCTGTGCGCTGTAGCTGCTCTTGTACCACTCACGAGCGGAGATCTCCGGCGTGGTCATCTGCTCACCCTCTTGTCTGATCTCGAACTCACGGTTCCGATGCGATGGCGGTGATCATATCGATCGACTGGGCCGGATTCAGGGCCGATGATCGCAGGTAGTCGAAGACGAGTCCGTAGCCGTCGAGCTCCGCTTCCTGCTCCAGGTAGTGACTGCTGGTCAGGGTCTCAAGGAACACTGTCCCCGGAGTCGGCGAATCTGTGAATCCGAACATCACGAACGCGCCGCACGCTCCGGCGAGAGCGCCGACGCTGAGCGGCACAACCTGCAATGTGACGTTTGGGCGCTGCGCGGCCTCGACCAGGTAGTTCAGCTGCTCGCGCTGTACGTCGAGCCCGCCTACCGGGCACCGAAGAGCAGGTTCCCAGATGATTGCCCAGAAGCGTGCGGGATCTGACTTGGCGAGGACGTCCTTGCGTTCCATCCGCACCTTGACCAGTTGCTCGATGCGTTCGGGGCGGACGGCGGCAGGATTCGCCGCGAGCAAAGCGCGGGCGTAGTCCTCGGTCTGCAACAGGCCAGGCAGAACCAGAGGTTGCCAGGTTTGGATATACCTGGCATCGCCTTCCAGGTAGAGGAAGTCCGCATACTGGGCTGGGATCGTGTCGCCGTAGTCGTGCCACCAGCCGCGCTTCTTGCTCTCCCTGGCGAGCGTTTCGAGAGCTTCCCTCTCCGACGGATCGGTGATGCCGTAGAGATCGATCAGAATCCCGAGATCCAAGCGCCGGATGCCCACAGAGCCGGTCTCAATCCGGCTGATCTTCGCTCGGGAGCACTTGAGGGCCGCCGCGGCCTCCTCCGTGGACTTGTCCGCGAACTCTCGGAGCCGTCGAAGCTCCGAGCCCAGTCGACGGCCGCGCACTGTCGGCCTTGGTCCGTCGCTCATGCTCGATCCTCTCTGCGCCTGTACAGCATGCATTGTGACGGATCGTCGGACACGGAGGCGTCGAGATGCAAATTGCAGACTTCATGTTGCGAGACGTGATGGTGCCGGGTCACACTACGGAATGTGGTTAAGGTCACCACACAGCGTGATCCCGGCGGATCTTCGCTCGGGCATTCCCATGCCTCTCGCCGCCCTCTGGATCGCCACCTCTCCCACCGCACCCCCGGAGGCCCTGCCATGCCCGGAATGTTGGAGAAGCCGCCCGCCCCTCCACATGACTTCTCGTGGTGGCTGCCCAGCCACCACAAGTCCGCCGGTTTCGCCCGGCGGCTGCTGCGAACCTTCCTCGCCACCCGATCGGGAGGCGAACGGCTCTGCGACACCGGGGAGTTGGTGCTCGGCGAGCTCGTCGCCAACTCCGTACTCCACGCCCAGACCCCGCCGGGGCGGCTCGTCTTCATCCAGTTCTCGCTGCGCCCCGACTCGTTGCGCATCGAGGTGCACGACGCCGATCCGCGCCTGCCGGCCGTGCACCCCGCGCCCGAGGACGCCGAGTGCGGCCGTGGCCTCTGGCTCGTCTCCCAGATGACCGCGAGCTGGGGGTGCTGTCCGCGCACCGGTGGCGTCGGCAAGACGGTGTGGGCGCTGATCGACGGGAGCGCACAGTGAACGCCGAACTCCCTTTCCCCGTCCGCGTAGAGATCAAGGGCATCACCGAGCCCGCCACCTTCGCCAGGCTCACCGACGCCCTCGACGCCATCCGCACCGGCCTCGCCCGGCTCCCGCTGGATGCCGACCAGGCCGCCTACCTCGCCGACTTGTTCAGCGAGGCCTCCGCCGCCCGGATCGCCCATCAGCTGGTCGAGTTCGGTGCGGTGCGCGCGATCGCCTACATCGGCGTCGAGTCCGCCCACCCGATCCACCTGCGCGTGACGGACCCCGAGTGAGCGGGCGTCTCACCTGGGCCCGTATCGAGATGTGGTGGTGCCTCAGTGCCCAGTTCTCCCGCCCGGTCCGCGCCCTGAGCCCACGACGCCGGTCCGCCCACACCGAGATGCAGTTCTGGGCGGCCACCCCGGGCAACGCCGAGGCCCTCCTCCTCGCCGTGCTCCGACAGGCCGCCGCCCGCCACCCATCCGGGTGAACCGGAAATGCCGGGCGACCCGACGCGGATCGCCCGGCACATCTCGAGTACGGCCGTGGCCACCGCGGCTGCTGCTGGGATTTGCGGGATTCGCGCGGCTCGCGCAGCGATATCCGAGCTACTGTGGATGTCATGACTGTGGCCTACGAGGACGTGCCGTTCAGCGAACTGCTCCACCACCCGGCCGCGACGACGCGCCGACTCGATGCCGTCCGCGCGCTCCGGCTCAGGAGACGCGATGCGGGAGACCTCGCCTTGATGCGCATCGAGCAGATGGAGCGCGACGCCACCGTGGTGGACTTCACCTCTCGCCTGCTCGCGGGGCTGGTGCGTACCGAGAACATCGACGCTCTGCGGCAGGCACTGCCTGAAGCCCTGCCGTGGATCACCTTCCTGCCCGAGGAAGACATCGACGTTCTGCTCACCGAGCTGGTCGACACTGCGCGGGGGGCGGTGGCACTGGATAACCTGGCACCGATCGCGCTCCTGCTGACCCAGTGGAAGCACAATGCCGAGATCTACGCGGATCCCGATCTGCTCGCCATCCTGACCCGCGAGCCCGAGGGTGACCTCGGTCCTGTCCCGCTACCGGGGGAGGCCGAGTGAGCCCGAAGCGGGGAGACCGGGCCGCGCCACCTCCGACCGGCGAGGAGTACGATCTGCGGTTCGCGAACTCCGAAGCGGCGGAGGGCTGGGAACACCTGGCCCGCCAGGCGACGAGCACCCTGCGCCGTGCGTTCGAGATGATCCGGGCGGCCCCTCGTGCGACCGATAACCTCGGCCGTCAGCACCGGCTGAAGAACAGTCTCAGTACTGCCATGTTCAAGGGACAGGCCTTGGAGCGCTGGCAGTACGAGGTCACGGGCGGCGGGCGCATCTGGTACCTGATCGATGACGCCAACCGAACGGTCTGGATCACTTACGCGGGCGCCGGCCACCCCAAGGCCACGGACTGACCTGTTTCCGGTGCCGCCCGGCTTCGAGGGCGTCGGCGCGTCCGGTCAGCTCCTCCGCGATGCCGTCCCAGTCGGGGCCGTGGGAGTAGAGGCTGTTCGCGGCCTCGCGCAGCAGGGCCGGGTCGTCGGGGCGCTGGAGGAGGAGCAGCCGGTGGGCGAGGTTGCGGACCCACACCGGGAGGTAGCCGTCGACCACGTGGGGGCAGAGGGTCCGTAGCATGGCCAGGATCTCGTCCGGGCAGGCGAAGGTCAGCAGTTCGGTGAAGTAGGACTCCTCGTGCTGCCACGGCGCGTCGCACGCGGGTGTCGGTCCGTACTCGTCCTGGGGCGGCGTCGTCCCCCACCTCGTCGACGACTTCCGGGTCGTCAGGATCCGCCGCCGGATCTACGCTTCCCCGGCCGGCATCGCCCTGCCGCACTCGATGGCCGTGGAGGCCGCCGATGTCGCCGCCGTCGCGGATCTCCTGGAGCCGCCCGTGCTGCTCGTGGGGCACTCCTCCGGCGCCGTCGTCGCGCTGGAGGCCGCCCTGCTGCGCCCGTCGGCGTTCGCCGGGCTGTGGCTCTACGAACCTCCGCTGCCCACCCGGGAGCTGATCGCGGGGGCGGCAGGCGTCCGGGCCCGTGCCGCGCTCGACGGGGGCGATCCGATGGAGGCGATGCGGATCCACATGCGGGACATCGTCCGCGTGCCCGGGGGCCTGGTCGACGCCATGTTCGCCGACCCGCAGATGCGGGCGGCGCTGTCCCCGTACGCGGCGGCGCAGATCGCGGAGGACGAGGCGATCGACGCGCTCGGCGTCGGGATCGACCGCTTCGCGACGCTCGGGACGCCGACGACGCTGATCGAAGGCGAGCTCAGCCCTGCCCATCTGCGCGAACGCCTGGCCGACCTGGCGGCGGTCCTGCCGGATGCGCGGGTCGTCACGCTCGCCGGCCAGGGGCACGCCGCCCACATCACCGCTCCCGGGGCCCTCGCCGACAGCATCCGGGACACGGCGGCGCGGGTTCTCCGTCCGTGACCTTCGGCCTCACCCGGTGGCTGCCGCCGTGCGTGGCGGGAGCCGCCGGGTGATCCGGTCGAACAGGTCCGTCAGCGGTTCGGCGACGTCCCGACCGAACTCGGTGAGCCCGTAGGTGACCTGGGGCGGCGTCGTCGGCTCGACCTCGCGCCGGACCAGGCCGTCCCGGACGAGGGTCCGCAGGGTCTGGGAGAGCATCTTCTCGCTGACGCCCTGGATGCTCTCGCGCAGTTCGAAGAACCGGAGGTCGCCACCGCGTAGGGAGATCAGCACCCAGATGCCCCACCTGCTGGTCACGTGGTCGACCATGTCGCGGGCGGGGCAGTCGGTGTGAAACACGTCATACCGGCGCCCCGGCTCAACCTCTGTGCGCTGCAGGCCTTCTGTCATGCCATGAGCTTACGTAAAGGTACGTCCTTACGAAAAGTTAGCCCTCAGACCTAGCGTCGGCACCACGAAGCGCATCCGATGCAAGGAGCTGATCATGATCGTGGTGACCGGGGCGACCGGGAACATCGGCCGGCCGTTGACGCAGGTGCTGGCCGAGGCGGGTCGGGAGGTCGTGGCGGTGTCGCGGCATCCGGCGGCGGTGCCGGACGGCGTGCGCCATGTGGTGGCCGATCTGGCCCGGCCGGGCGAACTCGCGGCCGTCCTGCCCGGCGCGGAGGCGCTGTTCCTGCTGCTCTCCGGGAACCTGCACGCTCAGGCGGCCCGCCCCGCCGACCTCATCGGCGAAGCCGTGGCCGCCGGGGTCCGCCGGGTGGTGCTGCTCTCCACCCAGGGAGTGGTGACCAGGCCCTTCGGCGCGACGCGGATCGCGATGCGCGGGCTGGAGGACGTGCTGCGGGACTCAGGCCTGGAGTGGGCGATCCTGCGGCCGGGCGGCTTCGCCTCCAACGCCCTGTGGTGGGCCGAGTCCGTCCGTGCCCAGCGGCTCGTGGCCGCGCCCTTCGGTGACGTCGGCGTGCCGGTCATCGACCCGGCGGACATCGCCGAGGTTGCGGCGGCCTGCCTGCTGGACGACCGGTACGCCGGTGCCGCGTACGAGCTGACCGGCCCGGAGGCGATCACTCCGCGGCAGCAGACGGAGGCCCTCGCCGCCGCGCTGGGCTCGCCGGTGCGCTTCCACGAGCTCACCCGCGACGAGGCCAGGGCCGCCATGAGCCGGAGCATGCCGGCGGAACTCGCGGACGACACCCTGGACATCCTGGGTTCCCCGAGCCCGGCCGAGCTGCGCGTCGGCCCGGACGTCGAGCGGGTCCTCGGCCGGGCTCCGCGTCCGTTCGCCGACTGGGCCGTGCGCAACGTCGCCGCGTTCCGCTGACCGGACGGGTGGGCGCAGCGAGGTGCCGGGCGATCCGCTGGGGATCGCCCGGCACCTTTTCCGTACGGGCGTGATCAGTGCTGGTCCTCGGTCGCTGGAGCAGCGGCGCCGTCGGCGGTGACGGTGAAGGCGGCGGTGTGGACGGAGCGGTAGCGGGCGGAGCTTGCGGACGGTACCCCCTAGGGGTATAAAGGAGTCCGACGCCCAATACCCCCAGTGGGTATGATGGGCCCGGCCGCGGACGTACCTCGCACGAACCTCGAAGTGCCGACTGTCACGAGGAGCAACGATGACCACGCAGGCACCCGCCTCCACGGAGGTGGAACTCTCGATCGGCGGAATGACGTGCGCCTCGTGCGCGGCCCGCATCGAGAAGAAGCTCAACCGGATGGACGGCGTCTCGGCCAGCGTCAACTACGCCACCGAGAAGGCGAAGGTCACCTTCGATGGCGAGGTGGAGGTCGCCGACCTGATCGCCACCGTCGAGGCCACCGGCTACACCGCCGCCCTGCCCGAGCCCCCGGCCACCGCCGGCGTCCCGGACGCCGGGCAGGGCGGGCCCGCCGACGAGCTGGCCCCGCTGCGCCAGCGGCTGTTCACCGCGCTGGCCCTGGCCGTCCCGGTGATCGCGATGGCGATGGTGCCGGCCCTGCAGTTCGACAACTGGCAGTGGCTCTCGCTGACCCTCGCCGCCCCGGTCGTCACCTACGCCGCCTGGCCGTTCCACCGGGCCGCGTTCACCAACGCCCGGCACGGCGCCGCGACGATGGACACCCTGGTCTCGCTCGGTACGGGCGCCGCGTTCCTGTGGTCCCTGTGGGCGCTGTTCTTCGGCGACGCCGGGATGCCCGGCATGCGGCACGGTTTCGAGTTCACCATCGGCCGCAGCGACGGCGCCTCCGACATCTACCTGGAGGCGGCGGCCGGCGTCACCGCCTTCATCCTGGCCGGGCGCTACTTCGAGGCCCGCTCCATGCGCACCGCCGGAGCCGCGCTCAAGGCGCTGCTGGAACTGGGCGCCAAGGACGTGACGGTGCTGCGCGGCGGAGCCGAGGTGCGGATCCCGATCGCCGAACTCGCCGTGGGCGACCGCTTCGTGGTGCGGCCGGGCGAGAAGATCGCCACCGACGGCACCGTGGTCGAGGGTGCCTCGGCCGTCGACGCCTCGATGCTGACCGGCGAGTCGGTGCCGGTCGAGGTGGGGGTCGGCGACAGCGTCACCGGCGCCACCGTCAACGCGGGCGGCCGGCTGGTCGTCGAGGCGACCCGGGTCGGCGCGGACACCCAGCTGTCCCGGATGGCCAAGCTGGTCGAGGACGCGCAGAACGGCAAGGCCGCCGCCCAGCGCCTCGCCGACCGGATCTCCGCCGTCTTCGTGCCGATCGTCATCACTCTCGCCGTCGCCACCCTCGGCTACTGGCTGGGCACCGGCGAGGGCTGGACCGCCGCCTTCACGGCAGCCGTCGCCGTACTGATCATCGCCTGCCCGTGCGCCCTCGGCCTGGCCACCCCGACCGCCCTGCTGGTCGGCACCGGCCGCGGCGCCCAGCTGGGCGTGCTGATCAAGGGCCCCGAGGTGCTGGAGTCCACCCGCAAGGTCGACACCATCGTCCTGGACAAGACCGGCACCGTCACCACCGGACAGATGACCCTGCTCGGCGTGCACACCGTCGAGGGCGTCACCGAAGCCGAGGCGCTCCGGCTCGCCGGCGCCCTGGAGCACGCCTCCGAGCACCCGATCGCCCGGGCGATCGCCACCGCCGCCGCCAAGGCCGGCGAACTTCCCGCCGTCGAGGGCTTCGAGAACGTCCCGGGCCTGGGCGTCCAGGGCGTGGTGGACGGCCACGCGGTGGTGGCCGGGCGGGAGGCGCTGCTCAACGAGTGGTCGCAGTACCTGCCGGAGTCCCTGGCCGGGGCCAAGCGCAGGGCCGAGTCGGCCGGCCGCACCGCGGTCGCGGTCGGCTGGGACGGCGAGGCGCGGGCCGTGCTGGAGGTCGCCGACGCGGTCAAACCGACCAGCGCCGAGGCCATCGCCGCGCTGCGCGCCCTGGGCCTGACCCCGGTGCTGCTCACCGGTGACAACAGGCTGGTCGCCGAGGCAGTCGCGGCCGAGGTCGGCATCGAGCCGGAGCACGTGATCGCCGAGGTCATGCCGCAGGACAAGGTCGACACCGTCAAGCGGTTGCAGGCCGAGGGCAAGGTCGTGGCGATGGTCGGCGACGGCGTCAACGACGCGGCCGCGCTCGCCCAGGCCGACCTGGGCCTGGCGATGGGCACCGGCACCGACGCCGCGATCGAGGCGGGTGACCTGACCCTGGTCCGCGGCGACCTGCTGGCCGCGGCGGACGCCATCCGGCTCTCCCGCCGGACCCTCGGCACCATCAAGAGCAACCTGTTCTGGGCGTTCGGCTACAACGTCGCCGCCCTGCCGCTGGCGGCGGCCGGGATGCTCAACCCGATGATCGCGGGGGCGGCCATGGCCTTCTCCTCGGTCTTCGTGGTCGGGAACAGCCTGCGGCTGCGCCGCTTCCGCTGAGCGGCCCACCGCCACCGCTCGCCGCCAACGGCCCGAGGCCCCGGAACCGCCGCCCGGTTCCGGGGCCTCGGTGTGCCCGGCTAAACCTGTGAGTGTCGCGCACAGTAGCGGCCGTAGTTAGACCGGAACGTGCTATTTCCTCCCCTTGTGCCCGTAATCGGGCGTCGTTTTGCCTGTACTTGGGGTAGCACTCACCGAAGTCCTACCCTGTCGCGACCGGACCGAGATGTGACGCTCCGAAACTTGTTAGGCAAGGCTTCCCTGCCCTAGGTTTTCGTGCCGTCGGGCCGGTGCCCTGCTCATCCGGCAGGCCCGTACGGCCGACCCCCGCCACCCTCGGAGGACCCTCAGCATGCCCGGAACCGCCCGGCCCCTCGCCGCCCTGTCCCTCCTCGCCGCCTGCGCGCTCGCCCTCACGGCCTGCGGCAGCTCGGGCGGCAGCACGGACAGCGCGGCCCCCGCGGCCTCCGGTACGGCGCTCGCCGGCCAGACCATCACCGTCTACAGCGGCCAGCACGAACAGACCGTCAAGGCCCTGACCGAGGACTTCACCAAGCGCACCGGCATCAAGGTCGAGCTGCGCTCCGGGGACGAGGCCGAACTGGCCAACCAGATCCTCCAGGAGGGCGACGCCTCCCCGGCCGACGTCTTCTACGCCGAGAACCCGCCCGCGCTCACCGCCCTCGGCGACAAGGGCCTGCTCGCCAAGGTCGCCCCCGACACCCTCAAGTCTGTACCGGCCAATGACAGTTCGGGCAAGGGCGACTGGGTAGGCGTCTCCGCCCGGACCTCCGCCTTCCTGACCGGCACCGGCAAGGCCGCCGACACCGCGCCGCCCGCCTCCGTGCTCGACCTCGCCAAGCCCGAGTGGAAGGGGCGCCTGGGCATCGCCCCCAGCGAGACCGACTTCGCCCCGGTCGTCACCCAGGTGCTCAAGGCCAAGGGCGAGGACGCCACCAAGCAGTGGCTCAAGGGCCTCAAGGACAACGCCAAGGTCTACGACAGCAACGAGACCCTCTCCGCCGCCGTCAACAGCGGCGAGGTCGAGGGCGGCGTCATCGACCACTACTACTTCTACCGGATGCGCGACGAGAAGGGCGCCGCCGAGACCCACGCGACCCTGCACTACTTCCCCAAGGGCGACCCGGGCTCGCTGGTCGACGTCTCCGGTGCCGCCGTCCTCAAGCACGGCAAGCACCAGGCCGCCGCCCAGGCCTTCCTCGGCTACCTCGCCTCCGCCCCCGCCCAGACCGTCATCGCCGGCTCGGCCAGCTACGAGTACCCGCTGGTCAGCGGCGTGCAGGGCAAGCCCGAACTGCCCGCCCTGGACACCATCGGCACCGTCGCCGACCCGGCACAGCTGGGCGACGGCAAGCAGGCCCTGGGCCTGCTCCAGGACGCCGGCCTGCTCCAGTGACGACCCCCGCGCAGACGACTTCCGTGGGGACGACCCCGGTCGTCGGGCCGAGGCTGCGGCGCCGGTGGCGGGCCACCGGCCTGCTCGCCCCCGTCGCCGTGGCCGTAGTCGCGGTGGTCGCCTCACCGCTCGGCTTCGTCATCGCCCAGGCCGCGCAGGCCGGTTGGGACCAGACGCGGCGGCTGCTCGGCCGCCCGCTGATCGCCACCCTGCTCTGGCACACCCTGAGCCTGGCCGCCGCCGTCACCCTCGCCACCGCCGTCCTCGGCTTCGGCGCCGCCTACCTGGTCGAACGCACCACCCTGCCCGGCCGCCGCGCCTGGACCGTCGCGCTCGCTCTGCCGCTCGCCGTACCGGAGTTCGTCCGCGGCTACTCCTGGGTCTCGCTGTTCCGCTCCGTCCACGGCTACTGGGGCGCGGTGCTGGTGATGACCTGCTCGCTCTACCCCCTCGTGTTCCTCCCGGTCGCGGCCGCCCTGCGGCACGGCGACGCCGCCGCCGAGGAGGTCTCCCGCTCCCTGGGCCGCGGCCGGCTCGCCACCCTGTGGCGGGTCACCCTCCCGCTCACCCGGCCCGCACTCGCCGGCGGCGTACTGCTCGTCTCGCTCTACCTCCTCGGCGAGTACGGCGCCTTCGCGATGCTGCGCTACACCACCTTCGCCACCGCCGTGTTCACCCAGTACAAGCTCGGCTTCGACGCGGCCTCCGCCTCCCTGCTCACCCTGGTGCTGGTCGCGCTCGCCCTGCTGCTGGTCGCCCTGGAGGCCTGGGCCGGGCGCCGGACGCGCGTCACCCGGCACGGCGCCCTCGCCCGCCCGGCACCGCCCGCCCGGCTCGGCGGCTGGACGGCGCCCGCACTCCTCGCGCTCGCCGCGCTGGTCGTCGTCTCGCTCGGGGTGCCGCTGTACGCGCTCACGTACTGGCTGATCAAGGGCAGCTCCACCACCCTGCCCTCCGCCTCCGTCCTCGGCGCCACCCTGGCCACCCTCGGGTACGCGCTCGGCGCGGCGCTGGTCGCCACCGCCGCGGCCGTCCCGGTCGCCCTGTACGGCTGGCGGCACGGCACCCGGCCGGCCCGCGCCGTCGAACGGGTCGCCTACCTCACCCGGGCACTGCCCGGCATCGCGGTCGCCCTGTCGGTGGTCTTCTTCGCCGTCCGCTGGGCCCAACCCCTCTACCAGCAGCCGCCGATGCTCATCCTCGGGTACGTCCTGCTGTTCTTCCCGCTGGCGCTGACCGCCGTCCGCGCCGCCCTCGCCCAGGTGCCGCCCGGCGTCGAGGAGGCCGCCCGCTCGCTCGGCACCCGCCCGCTCGCCGTCCTCGGCCGGATCACCCTCCCACTGGTGCTGCCCGGCCTGGGCGCGGCCGTCGCCATGGTGGGCCTCACCGCCTCCACCGAACTCACCGCCACCCTGCTGCTGCGCCCCACCGGCACCCAGACCCTGGCCACCCAGTTCTGGGTCTACACCAGCGGCCTCGCCTACGGGGCGGCCGCGCCCTACGCCGCGCTGATGGTCGCGCTGTCCGTGCCCTCCGTCCTGCTGCTGACCCGCCGAAACCTCGGCCGTCCTGGGGAGAACCAGTGACCGGACTGTCCGTCGTCGACCTCCACGCCGCCCACGGGCGCAGCCCGGTCCTGCACGGCATCGACCTGACCGTGCCCGACGGCGCCCTCGCCTGCGTCCTCGGGCCGTCCGGCTGCGGGAAGTCCACCCTGCTGCGGGTACTGGCCGGCTTCCACCCGGCCGCCGCCGGACAGGTCCTGCTGCACGGCCGCGTCCTGGACGACGGTCGCAGCCGGCTCGCCCCCGAACACCGGGGCATCGGCCTCGTCCCCCAGGACGGCGCGCTCTTCCCCCACCTGAGCGTCGCCGCCAACATCGGCTTCGGCCTGCCGCGCTCCCGGCGCCGCGCCCGCGTCGGCGAACTGCTCGACCTCGTCGGCCTGCCCGGCCTCGGCGAACGCCGCCCGCACCAGCTCTCCGGCGGCCAGCAGCAACGCGTCGCCCTCGCCCGGGCCTTGGCACCCCGGCCCCGGCTCCTGCTGCTCGACGAACCCTTCGCCGCCCTGGACGCCATCCTCCGCGCCGAACTGCGCCGCGAAGTCGCCGCCACGCTGCGGCAGTCCGGCACCACGGCGGTCCTCGTCACCCACGACCAGGACGAGGCCCTCTCCTTCGCCGACACCATCGCCGTCCTGCGCGACGGCCGGATCGCCCAAGCCGGCACCCCGCACGAGCTCTACCACCGCCCGACGGACGCCGCCGTCGCCACCGTCCTCGGCGAGGCCAACCTGATTCCCGTCGAAGCCAAGGGAGTTGAGGCCCTGACCGCCTTCGGCCCACTCCCACTCGTCACCCCCGGCGCGACTCCTACGGCCGCGCTCGCCCTGCTCCGCCCCGGCCAACTCCGCCTCACCGCCGACCCGGTGGACGGCGCGGCCCCGGCCAAGGTCATCGGCAGCGACTTCCGCGGCCACGACCACCGCGTCGAACTCCGCCCGGAAGCCCCCGGACTGCCCGACGTCCTGATCGCCTCCTCGGACCGCCCCTGGCCGGTCGGCAGCGAGACCTACGTGAGCGCGACCGGCCCGGTGCACCTGCTGCCGGAGCCCTGAGCGGGGCCGCACCGTTGCCGTGACGGGGGCGGGGCCCGTCGGCTACCGGTCGCGGCGTCGTACCCGCCCCTGGACGACAGCGGTGCCACCGTCCAAGTCGATGCCCGTGTGGGGCGGGGCGCCGGCCCGGTCGTCGTCCCGCAGGACCAGCTGAACCCGTCGCTGCTCGATCTGCACGCGCTTGTTGGCATTGAAGAAGGCGTGCAACTCCTCGGTCGCCGTGGCACCGAGGCCGATCCCGCCGCTTCGTGGTCGCGTGCTCAGCCGACGGCACAGCCACCCCGGCCGGCCGGATCGCACCACGAGATGCCGGATCGAGGCCAGTGTGAAGGGAACGATCACCAGCACTGCCATGAGGAGCAGACCCGCCATCATCACCATGCCGGCCCAACGGGCGAAGGCGGACCTCCGTTCCTGAGCTTTTCGCGGCCCGCCCGGGGACCTACGCCTCCTCCGGCAGCTCCACCGCCTGCCAGCGGTAGGCCGCGTCCTCCTGCCACACCTGCAGCTCGCCCTCCACGACCGCCGCCAGGCACAGCCGCCAGTCGTCGCCCATGGTGAGCGCGACCCGGGTGGCGGGTCGCAGGGTGGGCCGCCACCAGCGCGGGCGCCGGGAGGCGCCGCCGGCGGGGAGCCGCAGCCGTACGCCGCCCGCGCCGGCCAGGGCGATGGTGGGGCCTCCGCGGTGGCCGACCATGGCGATGCCGAGGGCGGGTTCGCCGTCGCCGATCTCCGTGGCGGTGCCGGGGGCGCCGAGGGTGTGGAGCTGGACGGAACCGTCCGCGCGCAGGGTGGCGGCCTGGGGTCCGGCGGAGGCGCGGGCGAGTGCCCCGGCGCGCAGGGTGCCGGGCGGGCCGAGGGGAACGGGTGGTTCGCCGGAGCCGGGCCGCCAGCTGAGTACCCGTTCGCGGTGCTCGACCAGGAGCAGCCAGGCGCCGGGACGTTCCTCCTCCGCGGCGAGGACCCGGTCGGCGGGGCAGCCGGGGTGTTCCTGGCCGGTGAGGGTGAGGCCGGGGGCCCAGCGGTAGGAGCGCAGGGCGCCCGCCGCGGCGGTCCACACGGTGAGTTCTCCGGCCGCGCCGACGGCCCCGGCCAGGCCGCTGACCCCGCGGGCCGCCTCCCACCAGCCGGCCGCGGTGCCGACCCAGAGGGTGCCGGAGCGGTCCTCGGCGCAGACCACCAGTTCGCCCTGGCGTCCGGCCCAGCCCGCCGCCAACTCCCGTACGGCGCCGAGGCCCCGGCCGGCGGGCAGGCGCTGGTCGGTGCGTCCGGGCCCGGCGAGGGCGGTGCCGTCGGCGCCGCCGGTGACCACCAGCGGCCGTCCGGCCCGGTCGGGCAGGACGGCCAGGCCCGCGGTGCGCGCCACCGGGCGGTGGGCGCGCAGGAGTTCGCGGCCCCGGGCGGCCCAGGGGCCGAGCGGGAAGGGGCGGCGCTCGGGTTCGCGGGCGAGCGGTTCGCAGGCCCAGCGGGCGAGTTCCTCGCCGTACCCGGCGGCCAGCAGTTCGGCGCGGGCCTGTTCGGCGGCGAGCCGGTGGTCGAGTCGGCCGTGGTCGGGCAGCAGCAGGGTGCGGGCGAGGGTGCCGACCGCGAACAGGTCCTTGGCGGTGGTCGGGAAGCCGCCGACCTGTTCGGCTTCTGGCGGGACGTGGCCGGGGGTGAACACCGCGACGGTGAGGGTGTGGTCGAGCGGCGCGAGGAAGGTCAGGTCGATCAGCTTGACCAGGCCCTGGGCGTCGACCAGGACGTTGGCGGGGGAGATGTCGCGGTGCACCCAGCGCTTGCGGTGCAGCTCGTCGACGATCCGGCAGAGCCGGGCCAGTACTTCGGCCACCGCGGCCGGCCCGCCGCGCTGGGCACGGGCCCAGGTGTGCAGCGGGACGCCCTCGACCCACGGCGAGATCTGGTAGCCGAGCAGCCCGCCGGAGGGCGCCGTGCCGGGCCGGTGCGGGGAGGGGCCGAGCAGGAAGCTGGGCACCACCAGGTCGGTGACGCCGAGCCGGTGGGCGTTGTGCGAGACGTCGTCCCAGCGGCCGAGCCAGCGCCGGACCTCGGACGGGTCCCGCTCCAGCATGATCTTCGCGGCGACGAGCTCCTTGATCCCGTTGTGCCCGGTGCGCACGGCCCGCCACACCTCGGCCTCGCCGCCCCGGTGGTGGAACTCCAGCAGCTCGTACTGTTCGGGGTCGAACTCCGGCCCGAAGCGGAGCCCGGGAACCCAACGAGACTCGGACACACGACCCCCGACGCTTCTCACCGCTGTGGACGCGCAGCAGTCCAGCAGCCTGCGCCCGCCCAGGATAGTGCTCATTTCTGTTCGTCGGCTCGGAGGAGGGCCTATTCTGATGGGCGCCCGAGCAACATCACGAAACAACGTCAACTCATGGTCGTACGGGGAATGTTGATCATGGAGTAGGACGCTCTCGAAGCGCAGGGGGACGGTGCATGGCGCAGCTCGCGGTGCTGCTGATCATCGTGGTGGCACTGGCCGGTGTCGCCGCAGTGGTGCTCGCCCGCAGGCGGACCACCCTGGACGCGGCCGGAGTCGCCAAGGCCCTCGGCGCGGCCGCCGGGCAACTCGCGGCCGGCAAGGCCCCGCAGGCCCGCCGCCGCTACGCCCGACTGGCCCGCCAACTCGCCGGCGGGCCCGAGGAACTGCGTACCCAGCGCGGCCTCGCCCTGCTCGGCCAGGCCGAGGCCACCATCCCCACCGGAGACCAGCAGGCCACCCTCGCCCTGCACCGCGAGGCCTTCCCGCTGCTCACCGACCCGGCCCGCCAACTGCCCCGCTGGAGCCTGCTCCGCCTCGCCGAGGAGCGGACACAGGCCCCGGACGGCGACCTCGGACCGGTCCTCGCCCTCCTCCAGGCCACCGCCACCGGCGCCGAACCCGGCGAGGAGGCCGAGACCGCCGCCCGCGCCCGCCAGTGGCTGCAACAGCTGTGCCGCGACGCCCGCCCCGAACAGCGCGACCACGCCACCGCCCGGGCCCTGGCCGCCCTCCCCGGCCAGGACTGGCCCGTGCTCGCCCGCGCCGCCCTGCTGAGCGCCACCGACCGGGCCGCCGAGACCGAACCGCTGCTCGCCGCGGCCGCCCCCCACGGCAGCGGCGAACTCTGGTTCCGCTGGGGCGCCCAGCTGTTCACCCTGCACCGGGACGAACCCGCCGTCGACGCCTTCGACGAGGCCCTGCGCCGCGGCCCCGGCGAACCCTCCCCGTGGGGCCGCGGACCGGCGCTGCGCACCGACACCCTGCTCTTCCGCGGCCTCGCCCGGCAGCGGCTCGGCGACACCGACGCCGCCTGGGCCGACCTCGCCGCGGCGGCCGGGGAGAGCCCGAGCGACCCGCGCCCCCGCTACGCCCTCGGCCGGCTCGCCCTGCTGCTCGGCGCCGACGACCAGGCCCGGGAGCAGTTCACCGCCGCCCTGACCGTCCGCCCCTCCTTCGCCCCCGCCCGGTTCGGCCTCGCCCTGGTCCACGAGCGGGCCCAGCGGCACGCCGAGGCCGCCGCCGACTACCGCGCCGGCCTCGGCCAGGCCCCCGACTGGCGCCCCGCCCGGGTCCGGCTCGGCGCCGCCCTGACCGCCGCCGGGCAGGCCGCCGAGGCCGAACCGATCCTGCGCGCCGAGGCCGACGACCAGCCGGACTCCCGCTGGGGCCGGATCGCCGCCTACCACCACGGACTCGCCCTCGCCCGCACCGACGACCCGGCCGGCGCCCTGGCCCGCTGGGAGGCGCTGGACGACCCCGAACTGCACGACCGCCAGGCCCTCGCCCGCGACCGGCTCGCCCGCACCCTGCTGACCACCGACCCGGCGGCCGCCCGCGAACTCTGGCAGCGGGCCGCCGCCGAACACCCCGCCGCCCCCGGCTACCGCCTCGCCCTGCGCGAGGCCGCCCTGCGCGAGGCCGCCCACCTGCTGATCACCGGCCGCGACCGCGCCGAGGCCCGCGAAGCGGCCGCCGCCGCGCTCGCCCTGGCCGACACCCTGCCCGGCGCGCTCACCCACCGGCAGGCCCGGCTGCGCGCCGCCCTCGCCCTGGCCGGGGGCTCCACCGACCAGGTCACCACCCTGATCGACGCCGCCGGCGGACTCCGCGACCGCTACCACCTGGCCGCCGCCGCCCTGCTGGCGGGCCGTCCGGTCCAGACCATCGCCCTGCTCGGTCCGCTCGACCCCGACCCGGCCGGCGACCCGGCGCTCGCCCGGCTGCGCGCCCTGCTCGCCGAGCGGGCGGGCAACTGGGGCGCGGCGCTGGACTGGTACCGGCACTTCCTGAGCGCCGGTACGGCGGCGGGCGGCGCGGGCGCCTCTGGTACGGGCCCCGTCGGTACGGGCGGTGCGGGCGGCGTCCGGGCCGTCGGCACGGGCCCCGTCGGGACGGGCCCGGTGCAGCCCGCCGGGTCCGCGCACCCCGCCGGTGACGCCCCGACCCAGGTGGTCGGTCGGATCCCTGCACAGCCCGGGCCCGCGTCCGCCGCCCCCGCGGCCCCCGCCGCCGCCCCCGCCGGGGACTGCGCGGCCTGCGACCGCCCCGCCACCGGCGCCTGCGGCGGCTGCGGCCGCGAGGCCTGCGCCGACCACCTCCACGCCCCCGCCGGGGCCGCCTCACCGCGCTGCATACGCTGCGCCGGCCCGGCCCTGCGCGCCGTACTGGACTGCGCCCGCCGGGCCGGCACCGCCGAGCAGGCCGAACCCGTGCTGGCGGCCTGGGCCGAGGCGCTCGGCGACAGCGACGCCGCCGCGCCCGTACGGCTCGACCTCGCCCTGCTGCGCGCCGAACTCGGCCGCCTCGACGACGCACTGGCCGACCTTCCGGCCGACGCCGCTGCCGCCCGGGCCGCCGTGCTGGTCCGCCGGGCCGGTGCCGCCCTCGCCGCCGAGCAGCCCGGCCGCGCGGCCGGTGATCTGCGCCAGGCGCTCACCCTGGCGCCCGGCCATCCGCAGGCCGCCGGGGCGCTGGTGCTGCTGGGCGAGCACGAGGCCCACCAGCACGCCGCCGAGGGCCGCCACCGCGAGGCGTACCGGGCCTACCGCGAACTGCTGCTCAAGGACCCGGCCCACCCCCGGCTGCTGCACGCGCTCGGCCTGGCCGGCTACCGGTTCGCGGCGGCCGCCGAGGCGCCGGACGAGCAGGTCTGGGCCTGGACGGTCGGCTGCCTGGTCGCCGCCCTGCACCGCGAGGAGCTGTGGGCGGAGACCGCCCGGATCACCGGCCGCCCGGCCGAGCCGCAGCGGACGGCCGCCGCCCGCGCCGCGCTCTCCGAGCGCCTCCGCGAGGACCTGCGCGCCCTCGACCGGGCCGCGGGCCGCAGCGGCGACGAGGTCACCGCCTGGACGCTGCGCCTGGGCATGGAGGCCCACGCCGCGGACGCCTTCGCCCAGGAGGACGTCCGGATCACCCTGCCCGGCTGCCCCGCGCGGCGCCTGGTCGTCGGCCCCGTGCTGGACGGGCTGCTGCGCGCAGAGCCCGAAACCGCCGCCTGGGCCGAGGCCTTCGAGGAGGCCGTACGGACGTGGCGTCACCCCACGGGCCCCGACGCGTCCGCGCCCGTGCCCGCGCTCACCCGGGCCCTGCCCCTGTTCGGCGCGCTCGGCCCGCAGCAGTACCTGCACCTCCAGGGCCGTCAGGCCGCCGCCGTCGCCGCGCTGGACACGGTGGCCGAGGGCGACCGCGACGCGGCCTGGGAGGCGCTGCTCCGCGCTGCGCTGGTCAGCCAGGCCCGCGAGCACCACCGCAACCAGGACTGGCGCGAGGCGCTGGAGTGCCTCACCCGGGCCAGGACCGTACCCGGCCTCGTGCTGCCGGCCGACACGGCCCGGATCGCCGCCGAGTCCGGCGTACGGGCCGCCCGCGCCCTGCTGAAGAGCACCGTGGACGACCAGGCGGGCGCCGCCGAACTGCTGGAGAAGGCGTACGCGCTGGCGCCGGACGACCCCGAGGTGCGCGGCGACCTCGGCGCGACCTACGCCCAGTGGGCCCGCAAGATCAACAACGAGGAGAAGGACTATCCCCGCGCCCTCGAACTCCTCGCCAAGAGCCTCGAACTCGCCCCCGGCGACCCGACCGCCAAGCACTTCCTGCAGGCCGCCCTCGGCAACCGGGCCGGCCAGCTCAGCCGCGTCGACGCCTCCGACGAGGAGCTGACCGAGGCCGTCGGACTGTGGAAGCAGCTGATCGACCTCAGCGACGACCCGGAGCACCGGCACGGCATGGCCTTCGTGCTGCGCCAGCTCGCCCGCTCCGCCGCCTTCGCCGACGACCGGGCCCGCGCCACCGGCAACATGATCCAGGCGCTGCTCTGGGACCCGGACTGGGAGGGCGACGCCGGGAGGGAGGCCGACCGCCGGATCTCGGTCATGCTCGCCAACCACGTCATCGACAACATGCGGGACGAACCGTTCGCGGCCCAGGCCGACATGCTCAAGAAGGCCATGTCCTACGACGACTCGACCGACATCCGCCGGCTGATGGTCAGCGTCTGGCGCGGCGAGGCGATCACCCACTTCGAGGCCCGCCGCTACGCCGTCGCGGTCGGCCTGCTGGAGGAGGCGCTCGCCCTGGCCGCCGGCCCGGCGGACAACACCAAGCTGCACGGCGAACTCGCCGTGGTCTACAGCTCCTGGGCCGTCGCCCAGGCCAACGCCCGCGACTACCACCTGGCTCAGGCGGCGATCGAAAGGGCTGTCTCGCACAACCCGCGCGACCGCGAACTGCGCGCCCTGCAGCAGCGCATCGCGAAGCTCAACTGAACGCAACCGCGCGACGATCGGTGCCGTCGCACCCGGCAGAACGAAGCGCGCACCCGAGTCCCGAGCCGTGAGGAGAGAGACCGCCCGCCATGCCACTGCACGAACCGTCGCCGTACGAGGTCCTGGGCATCCCGCTCACGGCCGGGGTGCGCGAGATCAACCTCTCCGTCGGGAAGGCGCTGAAGGCGGGCCGGTACAGCCGCCAGCAGATCCAGGACGCGGCCGCGCTGCTGCGCAACCCGGACCGGCGCCTGGAGGTGGACCTCCAGCAGCCGCTGCCGCCCGAACCGGTCGACCAGGCCGCCGACCTGCTGGCCCCCGCGCTCGCCGAACCGCTCCTGGTGATCGACCGCCCCGGGCTGCCCCCGGCCGCGGCACTGCTCGCGCTGCACCGGGCCGAGGCGGCCGCCGACTTCGCCGAGCCCGCCCCCGGCGGCGCCGACCCCGAACCCCCCGTCCCCGCCCGCTACGCGGCCGACCTGTCCGTGCTGCCGCAGATCGAGGTACCGGAATGACCGACGCACCGACCGCATCCGTACTCGACGGCCACCGGCCGCTGGAGGTCCCGCCGGGGGTCGAGTCCGTCGACCTGGAGGCCAAGTTCACCCAACTGCTCTTCCGGGCGTCGTTGTTGGGGAACAAACTGACCGAGCAGAAGCAGCAGGCCCGGGCCGCGCAGCGCGAACTGCTGGGCGTGCTGGTCGAGGTGGACGACGCGCTCGCCGCGCTCGGGCTGGACCGCGAGCTGGTCGCGCACGGTCGCGGCGCCGGGCTGGAGGCGACCCGTCGGCGGCTGCTCGGCCGGCTGGCCAAGGCAGGGGTGAAGCCGATGCGGCTGGAGGGGCTGGCGGCGGACCCGGCGCTGACCGAGATCGTCGGCACCGAGGTGCGGCCGGGGGTGGCACCGGAAACGGTGGTGCAGACGGTGGTGACCGGGTTCTTCTGGGAGCAGGAGGTGCTGCGCCGGGCCCAGGTGGTGGTCGCCGCACCGGAGTCGGCGCCGCCGTCGGCCGAGGACCCCAGGGTCGAGCTGATCGAGCCGCAGCGGCCCGAGCAGACGGAGAAGCCCCAGCGGCCCGAGCAGACGGAGAAGCCCGAGCAGGCGGAGCACCTCGAGGAGCCGGAGAAGCCCGGGGAACCGGAGGCCGTCGAGCCCGAGCCCGAGCCCGAGCCCGAGCCCGCACCTGCCGGGCCCGCAAGCGCCGAAGCCCCGGCCAGGCCGGTCCCGCCGAGGGCCCGTCGCCAGGCCAAGGCGCCGGGCCGGCCGGCCAAGCGGGCCAAGCGCAAGAAGTAGCCAGGACGTAGCTGGACCACGAGGGGCAAGAGGGGAACGACATGTACCGCACACTCGGCATCGACCTGGGCACCACCAACTCGGTGGTGGCCCACCTCCGCCGGGGCGAGCCGGAGATCATCTTCAATCGGCAGAACCAGGAGGCCACGCCCTCCGTGGTCGGCAGCGGCCGCAAGGGCGAGCTGCTGGTGGGCTCGACCGCGCGCAGCCGGATCGCCATCGACGGCGCAAACGTGATCCGCTCGGTCAAGCGCTTCATGGGCCGCAAGTTCAAGGACCCGCAGGTGCAGGCGGCCCTCAAGGAGGTCGACTACAAGGTCACCGCGGGCACCGACGGCGACGTCAACGTCTGGTTCAACGGCCGCTCCTACACCCCGATCGAGATCTCCGCGATCATCCTGCACCGGCTCAAGCAGGACGCCGAGCAGCGTTTCGGCGAGCCCTTCCACCGGGCCGTCATCACCGTCCCCGCCTACTTCGGCGAGCGGCAGGTCGCCGCGACCCAGGAGGCGGGCCGGATGGCCGGCCTGCACGTGCTGCGGATCATCAACGAGCCGACCGCCGCCGCGCTCGCCTACGGGCTCGCCAGCGAGGCCGGTGACGAGGGCCGCACCGTCCTGGTGTACGACCTGGGCGGCGGCACCTTCGACATCTCGATCCTGCTGCTGGTGCCCGGTTCGGTCTCGGTGCTCGGCATCGAGGGCGACAACCTGCTCGGCGGCGACGACTTCGACCGCGCGATCACCACCGCGCTGCTGGAGGACATCCGCGAGGAGTACGGCTCCGACTACCAGCCCGACCTGCGCGACCGCCCGAAGATCGCCTCCACCGCCGAGACGGTCAAGATCGAGCTCTCCAACCAGCAGTCCTCCGAGGTGATCCTGCCCGGCCTGGGCGCCGGACAGCTGGTGCTGGAGACGGAGTTCGAGCGGGCCCGCTTCGAGGAGCTGATCGAGGCCCAGATCGAGCGGACCATCGAGCTGACCCACAAGGCCATCATGCAGGCCAACCTGACCGTCGGGGACATCGACGAGGTGGTGCTGGTCGGCGGCTCGACCTCGATCCCGCTGGTCGAGCGGCGGCTCGGCGAGGTGTTCGGCACCCGCCGGATCAAGCGCGGCGTCAACCCGATGCAGTGCGTGGCGCTCGGTGCGGCCGTGCAGTCCGCGCTGGTCGGCGAGGTGGAGTGCCCCGAGTGCCGCGCGCCCGGGGACCTCTCGGCCTCCAACTGCGCCAACTGCGCGACCTCCCTGCTCGGCGGCGAGCGCGTGTCCTGCCCGACCTGCCACGTCCCGGTGGACGCCGAGGCCCCGGACTGCCCCAAGTGCGGCCAGGACATGGCCGGTTCGGCCTCGGTCGGAACGGGCGCCACCGTCCCCGAGCAGTCCCGGTCCACCACCGTGGTGCGCGGCGACAACTGCCCGCGCTGCGGCACCCCGGCCGCCCCGGGCGTCACCGCCTGCGAACTGTGCGGCGAAGCGCTCAACTCGGCCGCCCCCGGCCACACCAAGGTGGCGACCACCGCCGCCGAGGACGTCGGCCTGCGCTGCGCCTCGTGCAGCAGGGTCAACCCGCCGGGCAGTGAAGTCTGCTCGGAATGCGGGGAGTTGATGCAGGTCACCAACCCCTTCGACATCACCCCGAAGAACCTCGGCATCGAGCTCAACGACGGCCGGCTGGCCGTCATCATCCCCAAGAACACCAGCTACCCGACCAGTTCGCCGGTCAGCCGGGAGTTCGTGGTCTCCGGCAGCGGCCGTCAGCGGCTGGAGATCGCGGTGTACGAGGGCGAGCACGAGATCGCCCAGCAGAACGAGCTGATCGGTCACCTCACCCTGCGCCTGCCGGAGGGCCTCGGCGGCCGCACCCCGGTCGAGGTCTCCTTCGGCCTCGACCGCGACCGCACCATCACCCTGTCGGTGCGGATCCAGGGCGGCGCCGAGAAGACCGTCAAGCTGGAGCGGGTCACCCTCGACCCGGAGCTGAAGGTGCAGGTCGAGGAGCAGCAGCGGCAGATCGAGACCTTCACCGACCGCTGGGGCGGGGAGCTCACCGAGGCCGAGATGCGCGAGGCCCAGCGGCTGATGGACGCCCTGGACGACCTGGCGGCCGGGCAGACCCGCGGTCAGTCGGTGGACGAGGCGCTGGAGCGGGCGCAGCGCCAGCTCAAGGCCCAGCGCTGGGTGCGCGGCTCGGAGGCGTACCTGAGCCTGTTCATCCACTACTGCGAGAAACACCTGGACCCGAGCGACCTGGACCGGCTGCGCTCGGTGGCCGCCGAACTGCGGCTGCGCCGGGAGGCGGCCGACTGGGAGGGCGCGATGCGCGCGGCCCAGAAGGCGGACGAGCTGTGCGACTCGCTCGGCCACACCTTCCGGATGCTCACCATGTGCAACGTCTACGTGAGCCAGAACATGATCTCCCCGGCCCTGGCGCAGCGGATCATGGCGGAGCTGCGCGGGCTGGACGACGCGGTGGAGGCGCCCAACATGGAGGCGGTCAACACCCACATGTCGAACCTGCTGGCCCTGTACGCGCAGGCGCAGCGCGAGTTGGGCAGCGAGCCGGCCGCCGAGTCGCTCGGCCCGGTCCGTCCGGAGGAGGCCGGTCCGCGATGAGTGCCGCGACGTCCGTGGAGGTGCTGTGTCCGCTCTGCAGGGTGCCGGCGGACCGGGAGTCGCTGGGCTGCCCGTCCTGCCGGGAGGACCTCGGCGTGCTGTTCCGGCTGCGTTACTCCGCCCGGATCGACTACAACCGCGCGCTGGAGGCGCTGGCGGCGGGTGACGGGGCGTTGGCGCTCGGCCTGCTGCACCGCGCGGTGGCGGCGGAACCGGGGCTGGAACCGGCCCGGGAGCTGCTGGAATCACTGAGCGTGTCCGGGCCCACGGGGGCGGCGTCGGGGTCCGCGCCGATGGCGTCGGAGCGCGACACGCCCTCTGAATGACCAATTCGGACGTTCTCGGCCTGCTGTCGCGTTCGATCGGTGCGAGTGTGATCGTCACACGGACGTTTGCCACCGTCACAAGGAGTCACGCAATGCGTATTCGCACCACCCTCGCCGCCGCCGCGCTCGCCGCGGTCGCCGTCCTGGCCGGTGCCGGCACCGCCGCCGCGGGCGACGCGACCGCCAACGGTGTCGCCGCCAACTCGCCCGGTGTGCTCTCCGGCAACCTGATCCAGTTCCCGATCAACTTCGAGGCCAACGTCTGCGGCAACTCGCTCGACGTGATCGGCCTGGTCAACCCGGCGTTCGGCAGCACCTGCATCAACGGCTGACCCCGAGCGCCGGGGCCGTCCGTCGGATCCGACGGGCGGCCCCGGCGCCGTGTCCGCACCCCCGTTCGGGGGTGGCGGCGCGGGCCCGGAACGGCGACCATGGTCCCCGTCCCGCACCTCCGCACCCAGGAGCCAGCCCGTGCCGACCACGCCGACCCCGCGCAGCTACGCCTCCGGCACCTCGGACGTCCCGCTGCTCGGCGACACCATCGGGGAGAACCTGGACCGCGCGGTGCGCGCCTTCCCCGACCGCGACGCCCTGGTCGACCGTGCCACCGCCCGCCGCTGGACGTACGCCGAACTCGCCGCCGACGTCGACGCGCTGGCCCTCGGCCTGCTGGAACTCGGGATCGCCAAGGGCGACCGGGTCGGCATCTGGGCCCCCAACTGTGCCGAGTGGACGCTCACCCAGTACGCCACCGCCAAGCTCGGCGCGATCCTGGTCACCGTCAACCCGGCCTACCGGGCGCACGAGCTGGAGTACGTGCTGAACCAGGCCGGGATCCGGCTGCTGGTCGCCGCGGAGAGCTTCAAGACTTCCGACTACGCCGGGATGATCGAGGAAGTCCGGCCGCGCTGTGCCGGGTTGGAGCGCGTGGTGCTGCTCGGCGGCCCGGTCTGGGACGGCCTGCTGGCGGCCGGACGCAAGGCCGGTCCCGCCCTGCTCGCCGACTTCGCCGAACGTCAGGGCGAGTTGGCGCCGGACGACCCGATCAACATCCAGTACACCTCGGGTACCACCGGCTTCCCCAAGGGCGCCACCCTGTCGCACCACAACATCCTCAACAACGGTTACTTCGTCGGGGAGTTGCTCAACTACACCGAGAAGGACCGGATCTGCGTCCCGGTGCCCTTCTACCACTGCTTCGGCATGGTGATGGGCAACCTCGCCGCCACCTCGCACGGCGCCTGCACGGTCATCCCGGCCCCCTCCTTCGAACCGGGTGCCACCCTGGCCGCCGTCGCCGCCGAGCGCTGCACCTCGCTGTACGGCGTGCCGACCATGTTCATCGCCGAACTCGCCGACCCGGACTTCGCCCGCTACGACCTCGGCAGCCTGCGCACCGGCATCATGGCCGGCTCGCCCTGCCCGGCCGAGGTGATGAAGCAGGTCATCGAGCGGATGGGCATGGCGGAGGTGTCGATCTGCTACGGGATGACCGAGACCTCGCCGGTCTCCACCCAGACCCGCACCGACGACCCGGTCGAGCGCCGGGTCTCCACGGTCGGCCGGGTCGGCCCGCACCTGGAGGTCAAGGTCGTCGACCCGGCCACCGGCCGCACCGTCCCGCGCGGCGAGCCCGGCGAGCTGTGCACCCGCGGCTACTCCGTGATGCTCGGCTACTGGGACGAGCCCGAGCGCACCGCCGAGGCCGTCGACGCGGCCCGCTGGATGCACACCGGGGACCTCGCGGTGATGGACGGGGACGGCTACCTCGCGATCACCGGCCGGATCAAGGACATGGTGATCCGCGGCGGCGAGAACCTCTACCCGCGTGAGATCGAGGAGTTCCTCTACACCCACCCGGACGTCCTGGACGTCCAGGTGATCGGCGTCCCCGACCCGAAGTACGGGGAGGAGCTGATGGCCTGGATCCGGATGCGCGAGGGTGCCGAGCCGCTCACCGCCGAGGCCGTGCGCGCCTACTGCGAGGGCCGGCTCGCCCACTTCAAGGTGCCGCGCTACGTGCACGTGGTCGAGGAGTTCCCGATGACGGTCACCGGCAAGATCCGCAAGGTCGAGATGCGGGAGATGGCCGTCCCGATCCTCGGCCTCTAATGGGCCTTGTCGGGCCGTGAGGAAGACTACGGTCCGTAGCCACCAGCGGGTGAGCACTCCGAGCCTCCGAGCCATTGCGAGTTCTGAGGTCAGACCGTGCCCCCGCTGGTCGGCCGGGAGGCCTGACTGCTGATGGGATGGCGTGCCCGCCGGGTAGTTGGGCGTGAGCACTTGATCCATTAGAGAGCGAGCCGCGCCTTCCGCAGGCTGCGCATCATGATTGGACGAGAGCGGAGGGGCGGGTGCTGGTGCTGTTCATCGGCGACGACTGGGCTGAAGACCACCACGACGTCGAAATCCAGGACGAGACGGGCCGCAGGCTGGGCACCGCGCGGCTGCCGGAGGGCGTGGAGGGCATCGCGAAACTGCACTCCCTCATCGCGCGACACGGCGGCGAGGACCTGGAGCCGGGGCAGGTGGTGGTCGGGATCGAGACCGACCGCGGCCCGTGGGTGCAGGCGCTGATCGCGGCCGGCTACCGCGTCTACGCGGTCAACCCCCGCCAGGCGGCGCGGTTCAAGGAGCGGTACGGCACCTCGGGGGCCAAGAGCGACAAGGGCGACGCCCACGCGTTGGCCGACATGGTCCGCATCGACGGCGACCAGCTGCGGCCGGTCGCCGGGGACAGCGACCAGGCCCAGGCAGTCAAGGTCGTCGCCCGTGGCCACCAGACCCTGATCTGGGAACGCACCCGCGCGTTCCAGCGTCTGCGGAGCACGCTGCGCGAGTACTTCCCGGGCGCGTTGAACGCCTACGTGGGTCTGGAGCTGACCAGCACCGACGCGCTGGAACTGCTGGTCAAGGCGCCCACCCCGGGGCAGGCGACGAAGCTGACGAAGCCGCAGATCATCGCGGTGCTGGCCCGACATCGTCGGCGCAACCGGGACCAGAGGGCCGCCGCGATCCAGGCCGGCCTGCGCGAGCCGCAGCTCGGCGTCGCGGCCCCGGTCGCCGCCGCCTACGCCGCGGCGGCCACCGCGCACGCAAGAGTGCTGATCGCGCTGAACGAGCAGATAGCCGCAATGGAAGAGCAGGTGAGCGCGCATTTTCTCGCGCACCCGGACGCTGAGATCTACCTGTCGATGCCCGGCATCGGCGAGATCACCGGCGCCCGGGTGCTGGCCGAGTTCGGGGACGACCCCACCCGCTACACCTCCGCCAAGGCCCGCAAGAACTACGCCGGCACAAGCCCGATCACCCGCGCCTCCGGCAGGACTCACGCCGTCTATGCCCGACACGCGCGCAACGACCGTCTCGCCGACGCCCTTCACAAGCAGGCTTTCTCCGCCATCAACACCTCGCCCGGCGCCCGCCGCTACTACGACAAGCAGCGCGCACGCGACGCCGGCTACAACCCCGCCCTGCGCCAGCTCGGCAACCGTCTCGTCGGCATCCTCCATGGATGCCTCAAGACCCGCAGCCTCTACGACGAGGCCACCGCGTGGTCACACCACGCAACCCTCGCCGCAGCCGCTTGACATCCCTACGCCATGGGGTGTCTGACCTGCGTCGGAGGCCCTTTCTGGCCTTTCGCGGCCACTCGGATTCACTGGGCGGTGAATCCGGTTCGGCGATCCGCTACCGGGGTCAGTCCATGGTCGGCCAGTCCCAGCCGAGCTGGAGGAACATGCCGAGGCGGTCGCTCACGGCGCGGATCTCGGCGATCTGGCCGGCGCGGACGGTGAAGATCCAGATCTGCTCGACGTCGCAACGACGGTTGGTCGGCTCGGGCATCCGGGCGTGGTAGCCCGTGTGCACACCGGCCACCCGCAGCCGGGCAACGACCTCGTCGTCCTCGGCGATGAGCTGCTCGATGTGGAAGCCGTCGCCCTCGGCCTCGGTGCTAAAGGCGGCCAGCTGGAGGCGGAAGCCCTCGATGGCGGCGCCGGGGGCTTCTTCCTCGCCGAAGATGATCTTGTTGTGGTCGATGACCGACGGGGAGAGCAACTGCACCCAGCCCTCGCCGGAGCGATCGTTGAGTGCGGCGACGAAGTCGCGGATGACCTGCTTGTTGATGGTGGTCGACATCGTGATTCCCCCGGCGGCGGCTATTTCTTACGCGGTAAGTTTCGCTGGAGACGAGTGTTCTCTTATGCTGTAAGAAAGTCAAGCCCGTGCGGGGAGGTAGGAGGAGCGGATATGACGGAGCATCGGGCGGCCCGGCGCGGCCGGGGCGAGCGGGTCGGGCTGAGCAGGCAACAGATCCTCGACGCGGCGCTCGGCCTGGTCGACCGGGACGGGCTCAAGGGCCTGACGATGCGTTCGCTCGGCCAGGAGCTGGGCGTGGAGGCGATGACCCTCTACCACTACGTGCCCAACAAGGACGCCCTGCTCGACGGCCTGGTGGAGCAGGTGTTCACGGCTGCGACCCCCGCCATGGACGGCTCGGCCGACTGGCGCACGGCTCTGCACGCGTACGCCACCGCCCTGCGCGAGGGTCTGCTACGGCACCCGGCCGTACTCCCGCTCGCCACCTCCCGGCCCGCCGTCACGCCGGCCACCCTCGACGACCTCGAAGCTCTCCTGCGCCTGCTCACGGCCAGCGGTTTCCCGCTCGGCCGCGCCTTGCACGCGCTCAACTCCCTTGCTGTGTTCGTGATCGGCCACGCGACGGCAGAGGCCCAGATCGTGGTCGAAGCCGAGGAGACCGGTGGCGCCGACTGGTTGGCCGCTCTCAAGGCGGAGCGGTACCCCCTGCTGATCCGCGCCGCGATCGAGGGGGTCGGCACGGACGACGCCGAGCGGTTCGCCTTCGCGCTCGATGCCCTGCTGCTCGGCTTCGACGCGCTGCGCTCGGGCTGAGGCTGGGCCAGCGTCACTGGATCGCGGTCCAGGCCGTCTGTCCCTCCGAGTGGTCAGGGCATCAGCGCAGTTGTGCGGCCACGCGATAGTGCGCGAATCCGTCCGACTCACCGATGGGCATGAACCGGCGGCGTCATCCCGCTCGAAAGGGGTCGGCGGGACGCTCAGGCCGAACTTGTCGCTCTCCTGGACGCCCGCGTAGAACTTGCCGAAGACGACCCCCACCAGCCCGTACACCGCGTGCATGCGACGCTGACTACAACCCCGCCCTGCGCTAGCTCGGCAGCCGTCTCGTCGGCATCCTCCACGGATGCCTTAAGACCCGCAGCCTCTACGACGAGGCCACCGCGTGGTCACACCACGCAACCCTCGCCGCAGCCGCTTGACATCCCTACGCCATGGGATGTCTGACCTGCCCGAACGCCGAACGGCCCGCCCCGTGGGAGGGGCGGGCCGTTCGGCGCTGCGCGGTCAGTACCGCGCGCCCCAGGCCTGGTCGGTGGAGACGATCTCGCGGCCGAGCGGCATCAGCGAGACCGGGATCATCTTGAGGTTGGCCCAGCCGAAGGGGATGCCGATGATCGACAGGAACAGCGGGATGCTGGTGATCAGGTGCCCGAGTGCCAGCCACCACCCGGCGAAGACGAACCAGATCACGTTCCCGACGCAGGACGCCGCCCCGGCGTCGCGGCGCTCGACGGTGGTCCGCCCGAACGGCCACAGTATGAACCCGGCGATGCGGAACGACGCGATCCCGAACGGGATGGTAACGATGAGCACGCAGCAGATGATTCCGGCGAGCACGTAGGCAAGAGCCATCCAAATGCCGCAGAAAACCAACCAGATGACATTGAGGATGAACTTCACTGCACTCATGCTTGGTACCTTCTCACGGCTGATGGCATGGAACTACGACCGTGCCATGCCCACCGGCGAGCGTGTCTACGCCCTTAGGGGCCGTTCCTCAGGGACGGCTCCGGGTCGTCGCCTCGGCACACTGCTCCGGGGCCGTCGGCGTTGTGTCGACGGCCCCGGAGCGGCATTGGCAGACTGCGGCCCGACTACTCGGTGACTCCCAGGCTGAGCGTGCCGCCGTCGGGAAGATTGTGGATCTGCTGGGCGATCGGGCCCCTGATCCGCATCGCTTCGCCCGCATCCCGGACGACGACGTTCTCGAAGCTGTAGTCACCGCCCGCAACGAAGAACTGGAGCGGCACGAGACGCTGCTCGGGGGCGAGGGCGCCGTTCTGCTTCTGGAACTCGTAGGCGAAGGACGCGGCGGCGTTCACGTCCGGGTCGCTCAGCAGCCAGGCGGCCCAGTCGTTCAGGCTGCTTCCGAGATCTTCTGTCTCTGCGGTCTCGGGATCGAAGGTGACAACGCGTTCGCCGCCGACGATCGCGAACTGGGTGCCGAAGAGGTCCTGACCGAAGCAGAGGACGTTGTCGGCCAAGCCGCCGTACGTGCTCTTCCACAGCTCGTCGGAGTTCCAGGAGAGGAGGTCGGGCCCCAGCCCTTCTTCCCCGGCCCGGAAGACCTGGATGCCCGCGTTGAAGGCGAAGAAGCCGTTCATCCGGCCGAGCACGACTCCGAGCTCGTGAAGCGGTCCGGTCTCGTGGCCGAAGTCGATTTCGATCGCCGGGCCCATCGGGCCGCGGGCGCGGCCGATCAGCTGGTCCAGGGGGCTGTCGGACATCCGTTTCACTCCGCTGCTTGTGCTTCTGGGCCGATCGGCCTGGTGAGGTGATGGTCGCGCACCTTGTCGGTGACTACCAAACGAAGGGTCGGCTGGAGGCACGGAGCCGCTCCAGCAGGAGGTGGAGAAGGCCTTCTTGTGGTGCGGTGTGAGAGGCAGTCGAAGACGGTGAAGGCTGAAGGCGTTTCTTCGGGCACTCCCGTAGCGACCCGATGAGGCCAGGTCCCGCCGCCGAGTTGCGGAGACAGGGTTCGGAGCGTCTCGGAAGCGGCTCGGTCGCGGCAGGCCGGGTCAGTGGGCGTTGCGGCAGGGGGCGGTTGGGGTGCAGAGGGAGAAGGAGAGGGGTCTGCCGGTCGGCGGGATGCGGTAGTGGTAAGCGGCGAAGGTGACGAGGTCGCCGATGCCGAGGTCGACGGTGAGGTGGTGGACGGGGCTGACGAGGTGGTCGGGGTCGCCGGTGACCTGGATGTCGTCGACCCGGCCGCGGTAGGCGGTGAAGGCGTAGGAGTCGACGCCCGGCGTGGTGTCGGCGGGCATGGGGGTGCGCGCGACGAGGTCCTCGACGGGGGAGAACCAGATGGTCGTGGGTGTTTCGCCCCGGTGGTTGATGGCGGCGTAGCAGACGTCGAGGTGGTCCACCAGCCAGAAGGCGACCGCCCGGCTCCGGCCGTCGGTGTCGAGGACCGCAAGGGTCGGCAGCGTGGGCTTCGGGCACCGGGGCGGTGTGTTGAGCCCGGCGACGAGGTCCACGATCCACTGGGCGGACGGCGGGGCGGGTTCGGGGTTGAGCACCGGGGGCCGGAACGCGTCGGAGTCGACGACCGGCTCGCACCCGGTAGCCGCGGTCAGCGCCGCCAGCAGCGCCAGCGTCGAGCAGAGCGCGCCGAAGCCGCGTCTCATCGTGCCTCTCCCCCCACCCTCGGAACAACGGGTGTGCCTCAGGATGCTCTCCGCTCCGGGCGGCGACAAGACTCGGGGCGTGGGCAGGGCTTCGGGCACGGCAGGGCTCCGGGCGGAGGCGGTGCCGCCGCCCGGAGGCGGGTGTGTCAGGCGGGGCGGGGGAGGTAGGCCAGGCCGTGGGCGCCCGGTTCGGCGGTCTTCGGGACGGTGAGGCGGCTGACGGGGGTCAGGGTCGTGAGGTCGACGACGTCCACGGTGGAGGAGACGACGCAGGACACGTAGCCGAAGCGGCCGTCGGGGGAGGAGGTGATGGTCAGCGGGAACTGCCCCACCTCGAGCGAGCCGAGCGGCCGGTGGGTGGCGGCGGAGAAGACGGTCAGGCGGCCGGGGTCCTGGCGGCCGAGCGGGGAGTCGGTGCCGGGGGTGGCGCTGATCTCGCCGGTCAGCAGCCGGCCGGTGGCGGTCAGATGGACCGGGATGACGGCGGACCCGGTGGGGAGGACTTCCACCACGGAGGCCGTACGGGTGTCGATCACGTGGATGCCGGGCTCGGCGTCCGGCTTGCCGGCGAAGCCGAGGTAGGGCGCGGCGACGTACACCCGGCTGCCGTCCGGGGAGACGGCGAGGCCCTCGCTGCCGGGGACCTCCACCTTGCCGGTCAGTACCCCGCGGCCGAGGTCCACCACGGAGACGAACGGTGCCTCCTTGTTCGTGGCGTAACCGGTGCGCCCGTCCGGTGAGATGGCGAACCAGTGCGGGCCCGGGGCGTCGGTGTCGATCCGGCCCAGCGGGCGGCGGGTCGCCAGGTCGACGACCACCACGCCGCCGGGGCGGTCCGCCGAGGCCTCGACGCTGACGTAGAGCCGGTCGCGGTCCGGGTCCAGGGCGAGCCCGTGCGGGCCGTGCTCGGGGGCCAGGTCGATCACCTCGACGATCCGGCGGGTGTCGGCGTCGATGACGGTCAGCTTGGTGCTCCGGCCGCTGTGGGCGTGGTAGTAGCCGGAGTGGTAGGCGGTGGTGCACCAGAGCAGGCGCCGGGTCGGGTCGAAGCACAACTCGTGCGGTTCGGCGGTGACTTCGAGGGTGTCGAGCAGGGCGTCGGTGGCGGCGTCGAAGAACGAGACGGTCGCGCCGCTCTGGCTGACGACGGCGAGGACGTCGCCGGTGAGGTGGGAACGGAGGTCGTTCGGCACGTGGGCTCCTGGAAGTGATGACGTGTCGCGGGAACGGTTCGGACGGTTTCACTCTCCGCGCCCCGCGCCGGCCGAACAATGCAAGGATTGGCAGGGGATCATTGACCACAGCGCAAAACCGCAGTTCAGGAGCCATGAATGGACCTCAACCTGCTACGGGCCCTGGACGCCCTGCTCCAGGAGAACAGCGTGACCCGGGCCGCCGAGCGGCTCGGCACCTCACCGGCGGCGGTGAGCCGGACGCTGGCCCGGCTGCGCCGGGCCGTCGGCGACCCGCTGCTGGTCCGGGCCGGACAGGGCCTGGTCCCGACCCCTCGGGCGGTCGAACTGCGCGAGGAGGTGGCGGAGTTGCTGCGCGGCTGCGACAACCTGCTGCGCCCCGGGGCGGGCTTCGACCCGGCGCACCTGGAGCGGACCTTCACCGTGCAGGCCGGCGACGCGGTGCTGGTCCGGGTGGCCGGCCCGCTCACCGAACGGATCCGGGCCGAGGCGCCCGGTGTCGACGTGGTCTTCCTGCCCGAGGCCATGGAGGGTGGACCGGCACTGCGCCAGGGCGTGGTGGACGTCGAGGTGGGCGTGCTCGGGCAGTTGGACCCGGAGGTCCGCACCCGGCCGCTGGTCACCGTGCCCGTGGTGGGCGTGGCGCGCAGCGGCCACCCGCTGTTCGAGGGGCGGATCACCGCCCGGCGCTTCGCCGCCGCCGACCACATCGGCGTCTCCCGGCGCGGCCGGCGGCACGGGCCGATCGACACCGCGCTGGCGGACCGCGGGCTGCGCCGCCGGGTCGCGGTGGTGGTGCCCAGCCACACCGGCGCGATGCTGCTGGCCCGGGACAGCGACCTGGTGACCCTCGGCCCGTCGGACTGGCTGCCGCGGACCTTCGAGGCGCTGGGCCTGCGCACCTTCCCGATCCCGCTCGAACTGCCTCCGCTGGAGCTGGGGATGGCCTGGCATCCGCGCAACTCGGCCGATCCGGGCCAGCGTTGGTTCCGTACGCACCTGGCGGCCGCCGTGCGGCAGGCGTAGGGGCCGTACCTTCGCGGAGGTACGGCCCCGGGCCGGGAGGAGGAAGTGGCGGCCCTACTTGCCGGCGATGATCCGCCCCATGGCGGGCAGCGTGGGCGAGTTGGCGTTCCAGTAGTCGGAGTGCCCGCCGTTGGGGTCGGTGGGCAGGATCTGCGCGCCGAACTCCGGGGCGGTGGTCTGCCGGCCGTGGATCAGATGGTGGTCGTCGCCCCCGAAGCCGAAGTCGGACTTCATGTTGTCCCAGGCGTTGTCCGCCGGCCCGCCGGGGTCGATGGCCGGGGCCAGGCCGATCGGGTCGCCCTGGCTCTGTGCGGCGTAGACGTGGGACGGGTCGATGTGGAGGTCACGGGCGGTGTCGACACCGGCGCCGGGGCTGCCGACGAGGACGACGTTGTCGACCGGAAGGCCCTTGTCCTTCATGGTGTAGCCGATCGTCGTGGTGCCGTAACTGTGCCCGAGAATGGTGTTGTTGGCGATGTTCCCGTCGTGGGTGGCGTGGAGTCCGACCTCGAAGCCGTGCAGCTTGTCCTCGGCGTTCTTCGCGTACGTGTCGTCGGCGGCCTCGGGGACGATGTTCTGCGGGGCGTCGTAGCCGATCCAGGCGATGCGCTGCCGGGTCTGCCATGTGTCCCCCCGTCAGTCACGGGCCGGCTGCTGGGGCGGCCCGTTGCGGTAACCGACGACGCATGCCAGCGGATCGTGAAGAGCCGGGCAAGGGGGATTGCGGGGTGCGCGTACGAAGGGGCCGCACCTTCGCAAAGGTGCGGCCCCGAACGGGAGTTGGGCCAGCGGCCGGTGCTAGGCGGGCGGGGTGCCGTTGGGCCAGACGCAGGGGGAGCTGACCTTCAGGGTGAGGTCGCGGCTGGAGTCGGAGGTTCCGTCCAGGGTGGCGAGGAAGTCGTTCTGCGGGTTCTTCAGTTTGATCCAGGCGTGATGGAAGTTCGGGGGGTCCTGAACTGGCTGGAACCCCTGGCCGGTCAGGAAGGTGCGGTAGTCGGTCACGGCCTGGACCTTGACGTCTGACGACACGTCGCCGAAGTCGTAGCCCCGGCTGGTCTGCTGCCGGCCGTGCGGGCCGATGTCGTTGGCGTCGCACTCCATGTCGAAGAACGAGGCCGGCGTCGAGATGGGCCGGACCGGCAGTTTGGCCAGGATGTCGGCGAGGTAGCCGTCTATCTGCGTCTTGGCCTGGTCCAGGGTGATCGTGGGCTTCGACCGCTCGTGCACGGTGGCCGCGCCGCAGGCGGTCAGCGGCAGCGCGGTGACCGCCAGGGCGGCCGTCGCGGTGGCCGCCCTGGTCAGGGGGGTGCGGTTGCTGGCGCTCATTGCATCGGCTTTCCGGCGATGACCTGACCCATGGCGGTCAGGGTGGGCGAACCGGCGTTCCAGTAGTCGGAGTGTCCGGCGTTGGGGTCGACGGGCATGACGTTCGCGCCGAACTGGGGGGCGGTGGTCTGTCGGCCGTACATCAGGTGGTGGTCGCCGTCGCCGAAGCCCCAGTCGCCCTTGATGTTGTCCCAGATGTTGTCCCCCACCCCGCTGGGGTCGGTGGCGGCGGCCCAGCCGATCGCGTCGGCCGGGCTCTGGGCGGCGTACACGTGGGACGGGTCGATGCGCAGGTCCTTGGCGTTCTCGACGCCGGCGCCCGGGCTGGCGATGAGGACGGCGTTGTCGACCGGAAGGCCGTGGTCGCGCATGGCGTAGCCCACGGTCGTGGTGCCGTAGCTGTGGGCCAGGATCGTGTTGTTCCCGATCTTCCCGTCGTGGGTGGCGTGCAGCCCGTTCTCGAAGCTGACCAGCTTGTCCTCCGCGTTCTTCGCGTACGTGTCGTCCGCGGCCTCCGGGATGATGCTCTGCGGCGCGTCGTAGCCGACCCAGGTAATCGACGAGGTGGTGCTCTTGTCCCCGGCCTGCCTGTTGGCGGTGTTGGCCGAGGCGACCATCAGGTCCGAGCGGTTGATGTCGCTGTTGATGCTGCCGAGGCGCGCGCCGGTGCCGGGGACGTAGGTCGACACGTTGTTCGCCGTGTCGGGGTTGTTGACCGCGATGATGGCGTGCCCGTGGCCGTTGGTGTCGAAGCCCAGCAGGAAGGTCGGCGGGTGCTGGTCGTCGACCTTGGTGTTCAGCCGGGCCTCGATGGCTTTGATGCCGGTCATCTTGTCCGTCAGGTCGTCGTGCTTCTGCTGCCAGTCCGTGTAGGCGGGGTTCGGACGGATGAACCTGCCGGAGCCGATGGTCGTCGCCGGCGCGGGGCCGAGGCCGTCCAGCTGGCGCTGGATGTCCTGCTTGCCGCGGGCCAGGTTGATCCGGTTGGCATCGTTGCGGGCGACGGCGGGGATGCCGTCGAGGTTCCCGATCTGGTCGGGGTGGTTGAGGATCATCCGGTGCTGCTGCTCGTCGGTGAGGCCGTTCCACCAGGCCTTGACGCTGTTGGGGTCGGTGCCGGCGGCGGGGACCTGCTCCAGCGCGTTGGCGGCGTCGGTGTCGGCCTTGGCGGTGGCGGAGTCCAGGCCGGTGCCGTTGCTCGCGTTGGTGGCCAGGTGGCCGAGCCGGGAGCTGATGGTCTGGTCGGCGTGGTCGGCCTCGTTGAGGGCGGCGGTGATCCGGGACTGGATCTGCTTGGCCTGGTTCTCGGCGTCGTTCCCGGCGAAGTTCGGGGAGTTGGGGTCCTTGTCCCAGGTGATGCCGCCGTCGTCGGCGACGGTGAGCTTTTGCTTCTTGGCGTCGTCGAGGGCACTGATCAGGTGGGCCTGGGCGGCGGCGAAGCCGTCGTAGGCGTCTTGGAGAGCCCGGCTGACCAGTCCGAGTTCCTGCTTGGCGGCTTGGAGTTCGGTTCCGAGGTTCGAGATCCGGGTGTTTGCGTGGCCGGCGGCGGTGCCGGTCCACTCCGAGTGGCCGAGCCGGTCGACGACGTCGTGCTGCCAGGACTCGATGTGCTGGCCGAAGGCGGTGGCCAGGGTGTCGAAGGCGCTCTTCGCGGTGGAGATGCCGATGATGTCGGCGTCGTGGAGGGTCTTGATGTCCATCGCTTACTCGGCCGCCTTCGCGCTGCGCGGCTTCACCGGACCGGGCGTGAAGTCGGTGCCGAAGGGGTCCGGTTCCGGACCGTTCGTGGCGGGCGCGCTCGGGTTCTTCATGCTGTTGTGGGCGTTCTGCTCGGCCTGCCGGTAGTAGGTGGCCGAGGTGCCGAGCTTGGTGCCGACGTCACCCATGTCGGTTCCGAGCTTGTCCAGCAGGGTCTTCCAGTTGGTGCCGCAGTTCTGGATGGCGCCGGCCGTGAGCCAGCCCTTCAGCCCTCCGGCGGCCTGGTTGCACGGGTCGGTGATCTTCGAGGTCTCGCCCGGTATCAGGCCGCCGATGTGCTGCGCGCTCTGCCCGCAGCCGTCCAACTCGCCCGGCTTGACCTTGAACTCCAAGCCCGCGTCAGGATCTGCCATTTTCTTTCGCCCCCGTTGGATCCGGACCGGTAGGTCGCTCAGTCGGTCCGTAGTGATCAAAAACTGACGCGCATGCTAGCCGATCGCTCAGGCGCAACACGGCGAATGCGGACCGGCCGGACGCGGAGGGGCCGCACCGGCAGGAAAGTGCGGCCCCGAACGGGATACCGGCTCAGGTGGGCGGGGTGTGGTCGGACCAGACACAGGGGAAACGACCTCCAGGTGGGAGGTCGGATACCCTGTAGGGGTAAGCGGAGGATCGAGGCGGGTGCGGGAGGCGGGTCATGGCGCAGCAGCGCTCGTGCGGTTCGTCGCCGGCGCGGCTGGTGATCCTCGCGGCCCTGTTGTTCGGGATCGTGGCGATGCACACGCTCGGCCACCCGGGCAGGGGGCACGGCGGGCACGGCCCGCAGTTGACGGCTGGGCAGCCGATGGCGGGGCACCACCATGCGGTGGCCGCCGGGTCGGCGCACGCGACCGCGGACCCCGTCGCTGCGGAGGGCATGGACCCGATGGCGGTCTGCCTCGCCGTGCTGGTCGGCTGGACGCTGGTGCTCCTGCTGGTCGGGCCGCTGCTGCGCCGCAGTGGTGACGCCGCCGCCGAGCTGCGGGCGCGGATGCTGCGGGCCGTTCGGGCGCAGCCGCCGCCGGGGGGCGGGCGGATACTCCTCGGCAGACTTTCGGTGCTGCGTCAGTAGGCGCGCGTCCGCCGTCCCGTGCCCGAGTACGGGGCGGCCGACGCGATGTCCTGCACGCCCACACCACCGCACGAGGTGCACTCCGTCATGCGCACACCCACCCGTCGTACCGTCCTGGTCTCCGCGCTCGCCGCCGCCGGGACCGGACTGCTCGCCGCCTGCTCCAACGACGCCGGCCCGGACCCGATGAAGGGCATGGACCACTCGGCCGTGAACCACGGGCCGACCGGCCAGGCCATCGCGCCCGCCGGCTTCGTCTCCCCGAACGGCCCCGAGGTCGCGGCCGCCGAGGCCGGGCGCAGGCCCGGCCCCGAGCGCAAGGTCGCGCTCACCGCCACCGAAACCACCCTCGACCTCGGTGGACGCACCGTCCGCAGCTGGGCGTACGGCGACCGCCTGCCCGGTCAAGAGGTCCGCGCCACCCTCGGCGACACGCTCGCCCTCACCCTCGCCAACCACCTGCCCCAGCCCACCTCGCTGCACTGGCACGGCCTCGCGCTGCGCAACGACATGGACGGCGTGCCGGGCGTCACCCAGGAGGCGGTCCGGCCCGGCGCCTCCTTCGACCACCGCTTCGCGCTCTCCCACCCCGGCACCTACTGGCTCCACCCGCACTCCGGCGTCCAGCAGGACCGGGGCCTGTACGCGCCGCTGATCGTCGAGGACCCGAAGGAGCCCCTGCGCTACGACCGGGAGTGGGTCGTCGTCCTGGACGACTGGCTGGACGGGGTCGACGGCAGCACCCCGGACGCCGTGCTCGCCGAACTCGCCAAGGGCATGGGCGGGATGGACCACTCCTCGCACGGCATGCCCGGGACGGACATGGGAGGCGGCACGCCCACGCCGGCCACCGGCCCGTCCCGGATGCTGATGGGCGCCACGAGCCCGCTGCTCGGCGGCGACGCGGGCGACGTCGCCCACCCCTTCCACCTGGTCAACGGCCGCCTGCCGAGCGCCCCCGAGACCTTCACCGCCAAGCCCGGCGACCGGATCCGGATCCGGCTGATCAACGCGGGTGGCGACACCGCCTACCGGGTCGCCCTCGGCGGCCACGAGCTGACCGTCACCCACACCGACGGCTTCCCGGTCGAACAGGCCACCACCCAGGCGCTGTTGCTCGGCATGGGCGAGCGCTACGACGTGCTGGTCACCGTCAAGGACGGCGTCTTCCCGCTCACCGCCCTCGCCGAGGGCAAGAACGCCGCCGCGCTGGCCGTACTGCGCGCCGGCGGCGGCGCCGCGCCCGACGCCTCGGTGCGCCCGGCCGAGTTGGACGGCCGGCTGCTCACCGCCGGGCAGCTGAAGGCCGACGCGAGCGTGCGGCTGCCCGCCAAGGCGCCGGACCGCACCGTCCGGCTGGAGCTCACCGGCGGCATGGCGAGGGCCGACTGGGCGTTCAACGGCCGCAGGTACGACCCGGCGCAGCGCTACCCGGTCGCGGCGGGCGAGCGGGTGCGGCTGGAGTTCCGCAACGGCACGAGCATGTGGCACCCCGTCCACCTGCACGGGCACAGCTTCGCGCTCGGCGCGGACGGCCCGCGCAAGGACACCGCGATCGTGCTGCCGGGCACGACCCTGGCGGTCGACTTCGACGCCGACAACCCGGGGCTGTGGATGGTGCACTGCCACAACGTGTACCACTCCGAGACCGGCATGATGACCGTTCTCGGTTACCAGGCGTAACTCCGTCCGGGATCCGAGACGCCGGGGCGGCGGGGACTCCCCGCCGCCCCGGCGCGGGCCCGCCCGTTGCCCGCCCCACGCCCGGCCGCACCGCGGTACCCGCCCCGACCTGCGCATCCATGACGTTTTCTTAACGCGGGCCGATGACGTGTCCTTAACGCCCGTCGCATAGCCTGGCGCACTGCCGTCGCCCGACGGCGCTTTTACGGGGTCTTTAAACAAGAGGTGCAAGGTGGTTTCGTCGGGTTCGACGGAGACGACGACGGAGGACCCGTCGTCGGCGCGAATACGGCTCCGCGGCTGGCTCCTGGAGGACATGTCCCCGGAGAAGGCCGCAGCCAGGAAGGCCGAGGCGGAGCGGGCGCAGCAGGGCGGTGAGGAGCCGGGGGACTCCGCCGCCGACGGCGGTCACGCTGCGCACACGGGCCAGCCGTGGTGGCGCGTGATGTGCCTGACCGGCCTGGACTACTTCTCGACGCTCGGCTACCAGCCGGGCATCGCCGCCCTCGCGGCCGGCCTGCTGTCGCCGATCGCCACGATCGTGCTGGTGCTCGTCACCCTGCTGGGCGCGCTGCCCGTCTACCGGCGGGTGGCCCAGGAGAGCCCGCGCGGCGAGGGCTCGATCGCGATGCTGGAGCGGCTGCTGTCGTTCTGGAAGGGCAAGCTGTTCGTCCTCGCCCTGCTGGGCTTCGCGGCGACGGACTTCATCATCACGATCACGCTCTCGGCCGCCGACGCCAGCGCCCACCTGGTCGAGAACCCGCACCTGACCAGCGTCCTCGGTGGCGAGCAGATGCTGATCACGCTGGTCCTGGTCGCCCTGCTCGGCGCGGTCTTCCTCAAGGGCTTCAGCGAGGCGATCGGCCTGGCCGTGGGGCTGGTCGGGGTCTACCTGGCGCTCAACGTGGTGGTCGTCGCGGTCGGCATCTGGAAGATCATCCAGGCGCCGCACGTCGTCACCGACTGGTCCAACGCCCTGACCGCCCAGCACGGCAACATCTTCGTGATGATCGGCGTCTCGCTCGTCGTCTTCCCCAAGCTCGCGCTCGGCATGTCCGGCTTCGAGACCGGCGTCGCCGTGATGCCGCACATCAAGGGCGACGCCGACGACACCGAGGCGAACCCGGTCGGCCGGATCCGCGGCACCCGCAAGCTGCTCACCACCGCCGCCGTGATCATGAGCACCTTCCTGATCGCGACCAGCTTCATCTGCACCCTGCTCATCCCGGCCCAGGAGTTCGAGAGCGGTGGCCAGGCCAACGGCCGTGCCCTGGCCTACCTGGCGCACGAGTACCTGGGCGGCGCCTTCGGCAGCGTCTACGACCTGTCGACCATCGCCATCCTGTGGTTCGCCGGCGCCTCCGCCATGGCGGGCATGCTCAACCTGCTGCCCCGCTACCTGCCGCGCTACGGCATGGCCCCGCACTGGGCCCGCGCCGTGCGCCCGATGGTGATCGTCCTGACCGTCGTCGGCTTCCTGATCACCTGGCTGTTCGACGCCAACGTCGACGCCCAGGGCGGGGCCTACGCCACCGGCGTACTGGTCCTGATCAGCTCGGCGGCCATCGCCGTCACCATCGCCGCCTACAAGAAGCGCCAGCGCGGCTGGACCGTCGGCTTCGGGGTCATCGCCGCGGTCTTCCTGTACACCACCGTGGTGAACACCATGGAGCGCCCGGACGGCGTCAAGATCGGTGCCTGCTTCATCGCCGGCATCATCCTGGTCTCGCTGCTCTCCCGCCTGAAGCGCGCCTTCGAGCTGCGCGTCACGGAGGTCGTGCTGGACGAGACGGCGGAACGCTTCATCCGCGACTACGCCCACCGGCCGCTGCGCCTGATCGCCAACGAGCCGACCAACCGCGACAACGCCGAGTACCGCGACAAGATCCGGCAGATCCGCGCCGACAACGACATCCCCGGCGAGGACGACCTGGTCTTCGTCGAGGTGACGGTCCGCGACGCGTCGGACTTCGAGTCCGAGCTGACCGTGCGCGGCGAGGTGCTGCACGGCCGGTACCGGGTGCTCACCCTGGAGAGCTCCAGCATCCCGAACGCGATCGCCGCCCTGGCGCTCACCGTCCGGGACCGCACCGGGCAGCGGCCGCACCTGTACTTCGAGTGGACCGAGGGCAACCCCTTCGCCCAGTTCCTGCGGTTCTTCCTGTTCGGGCAGGGCGAGGTCGCCCCGGTCACCCGTGAGGTGCTCCGCGAGGCGGAGCCGGACCGCACCAAGCGTCCGCGCGTCCACGTCGGCTGAGCCCCGCGTCCACGTCGGCTGAGCCGCGCGTCCGTCCGACGCCCCGGCCCGTCCGGTCCACCAGGACCGGACGGGCCGTCGACGTTCCGGTAGGTGCTCATGGAGTGCGGTCGGATCCTCAGAACGCCGGACGGCGCGAGAAAGGGCCCAGCCCGCACGAGTACCGCACCCGAGCACTACGACCGTCTCCTCGCCCGGGCCGGGCGTACGCCCAGCCGTCGTGCGGCGGGGCGCGGGGCGCCATGAGGACGCCGCCCACGCCGGACGGGGCACGGCGTGGGCGGCGGGTTCGGGTGCCCCGGCGGGCCGCTGCCGGCGGGTGCCGGGCCGATGCCGGGCGGGTGCCGAGCCGGCCGGGGTCAGGAGGGCAGGCGCAGCACCAGGCCCGGCTGGATGAGGTCCGGGTCGTCGCCGACCGTGGAGCGGTTGAGGGCGTAGAGCGCGGGCCAGCCGCCGGGGATGTCCAGGGCCGCGGCGATCCCGTCCAGGGTGTCGTCCTCCCGGACGGTCCACCGGCCGTCCCCGGGGGCCGGGCCGGCGGCGGGCGGCGGCAGGACGCTGTCGCGCTGGTGGTCGCGGTTGGCGGCCTCCTGGTCGGGCCCGCTCCCCTGGCCGCGGGCGGCGCCGTGGCCGTGGCCGTCGAGGGCGCGGGACCCGCAGACCGGCCAGGGGGAGAGGCCGCGGCGCTCGGCCAGGTGCTGGGCGACGGCCATCTGCTCCTCGCGGGCGGCCAGGTCGGCGCGCGGGGCGTAGGCCAGGCCGCCGTTCTCCCGCCAGGTGGGCTGGTCGAACTGGAGGCCGCCGTAGTAGCCGTTGCCGGAGTTGACGTGCCAGTTGCCGCTGCTCTCGCAGGCCGCCACGCGCTCCCAGTCGTACCGGCCGCCGTCCCTCCCGCCGGGGTCGGTTCCGCTGTCGCCGCCCGGGGGCGCGGCGTGGGCCGCGGGTGCGGCGAGGGCGACAGCGAGGGCGCAGAGCGCGGTCGGGACGACGCTGCGGAGACGGGCGGTGGAAGGCATGGGCGGCTCTCAGGTCCGGGGACAGGGCGTGCGCCGCCCGGAGGAGGCGCGTTCCCACCCAGGCACGCCGAGTGGGGCGCGCGGCCGCCGACACGTCGGAGAGGTCACCCGGCCGGCGGTCACGGACCACCCCGGCGGCCCGCGGCCATCCGGCCGTCACCCCCTCCTCGCTCGGCTCCTAGAGTGGCCGGGACCGCCTCTCGACGAAGGGTGTGAACGGGCGATGACGATCGATCAGGGAACGGCACGGGCCGAGCTGGGGGTGATCGGCGGCTCGGGGCTGTACGCGCTGCTGGACGAGGTGACCGAGGTGCGGGTCGACACGCCGTACGGGCCGCCCAGCGACGCGCTGTTCGTGGGTGAGGTGGCCGGCCGCCGGGTCGCGTTCCTGCCCCGGCACGGGCGTGGTCACGGTCTGCCGCCGCACCGGATCAACTACCGGGCCAACCTGTGGGCGCTGCACTCCCTCGGCGTGCGGCAGGTGCTGGGCCCGTGCGCGGTGGGCGGGTTGAGGGAGGAGTACGGGCCGGGCACGCTGCTGGTGCCCGACCAGTTCGTGGACCGCACCGCGGGCCGGGTGCAGACCTACTACGACGGGCAGCCGCTGCCGGACGGCTCGGTGCCCGGAGTGGTGCACGTGCCGATGGCCGACCCGTACTGCCCGGCCGGTCGGCGGGCCGTGCTGGAGGCGGCGCGCGAGTCGGCCTGGGAGCCGGTGGACGGCGGGACGCTGGTGGTGATCGAGGGACCGCGCTTCTCCACCCGGGCGGAGTCCCGCTGGTTCACCGCCAACGGCTGGTCGGCGGTCGGCATGACCGGGCACCCGGAGGCCGTACTGGCGCGCGAACTCGGTCTCTGCTACACCTCGTCGGCGCTGGTCACGGACCACGACGCCGGGGTGGAGGCCGGGGCCGGGGTGACCCACGCCGAGGTGCTGGAGGTCTTCGCGGGCAACGTCGACCGGCTGCGCACGGTGCTCTTCAAGGCGCTGGAGCGGCTGCCCGCCGAGCGGGACTGCGTCTGCTCGCACACCCTCGACGGGGTGGCCACCGGGCTGCCGGGGGTGGGGGAGGGCCTGCCGGGGGTGGCCGCCGGCTGACTCCGGGCTCGGACCAGCGTTCAGCTTCCGTTCCCCGCGCGCACGTTCGAACGTGGTCCGGACGTACCGTCCGGCTGGGAACCTCCTCGGCGTTTCCCGAAGCCCAGGAGGTTCCGGCATGGTGGCACAACCCTCGCGTAGAACGATCCTCCGGACGGGTACGGCGGTCGGCGCGCTGACCGCCCTGCCCGCGTCCACCCTGCTGTGGACCCAGCCGGCCGTCGCCGGCACCCCCGGACCGGAGCAGATCCACCTCCAGTGGGGCAACGAGCCCTCCCGGGAGATGACCGTCTCCTGGGCGACGGCCGCCTCCGTCAGCCGCCCCAGGGTGCGGATCGGCACCCCGCGCGGCGGCGCGGAGCGCAGCGTCGACGCGTCCAGCCGCAGCTACGTCGACGGGCTCAACAAGGTCGAGACGTACACCCACCACGCCCGCCTGAACGGGCTGCGCCCCGACACCACCTACGTCTACGAGGTGCTGCACGACGGCGCCCGGCCGGTGCGCGGGACCTTCCGCACCGCCCCCGCCCGCGGCCGCGCCGCCTTCCGGTTCACCAGCTTCGGCGACCTCGGCACCGGCGACAACGTGTTCAAGAAGTCGTCCGTCCACGGCGCAGCCGCCGTCCGCCAGGTCGAGCAGTTCGGCCCGCTGTTCCACCTGCTCAACGGCGACCTCGCGTACGCCAACAACAACGAGCAGCTCCAGCCGCAGGCCTGGAACGCGTTCATGAACAACATGGCCAAGTCGGCCGCCAACCGCCCCTGGATGCCCGCGCCCGGCAACCACGAGGTCGAGGCAGGAGGAGGCGACCTCGGGTACGCCTCCTACCTGACCCGCTTCGAACTGCCCGACAACGGCACCCGCGACCACTGCGGCAACTGGTACAGCTTCCAGGTCGGATCCGTGCTGTTCGCCAGCCTGGACGGCAACGAGATCGCCGTCGAGGACGACGCCAGCCTCGACCCGGCCACCGGCCGGTCCATCTACATCAGCGACTACAGCGAGGGCGCCCAACTCCGTTGGCTGGAAAGGGTGCTGTCTCGCGCCCGGGCCGGACGGTCAGTCGACTGGATCGTCGTCAACCTGCACCAGTTCGCGATGTCCTCCTCCGCCGCCAGCCACGGCGGCGACATGGGCATCCGCGAGAAGCTGCTGCCACTGCTCGACCGCTACTCCGTCGACCTCGTCCTGGCCGGGCACGACCACGACTACGAGCGCACCCACCCCGTCCGCGGCACCGAACCCGGCGGCCTGCTCACCCCGGCCGTCGTCGACGACGACCTCCGGCAGATCGACACCTCCCAGGGCACCGTCCACCTCATCCTGGGCGGCGGCGGCACCGCCGGGCACGACGACGTCTACCTGCCGGCCGACGGCGACGGCGTCCGCCAGGCCACCGTCCGCACCCAACGCCTCACCTTCAAGGCTGACCCTGACGCCAAGGAGAAGGCCCACTGGTCCGCCGTCACCGACCCCGACACCACCCACCCCTACGGCGTCGCCGTCTTCGACGTCGATCCCGGACTGTGCCCGGGCGGCCGCACCACCATCACCGTCTCCTACTACCACTCCGCCCCGGCCACCGCCGCGAACCCGGTGCCGACTCCGGTGCTGTACGACCGCTTCACCCTCTACCGCGACCGCAGTGACGGCTGGGACGAGGACGACGAGGACTCCGACTCCCGGGGCGAGCGCGCCGCCGCCCGGTAGCTGCACCTGTCGGGCGGGTCCGCCGCGCCGCCCCGGCGCGGCGGGCCGCGATACTGCTGCCATGAACGACACGCCTCACCCACTCGTCCGGCACGCACCCTTTCCGTTCCCGGACGGGCGGTTTCCACCCGACCTGGGCGCCGTGGTGCAGCGGACCGTCGCGGAGGGGCGCATGCCGGCCCTCGTCGTCATCCATGACAGCGAGGGCGACTGGCTGATCGGGGACGGCGTGAACGATCCGAATCTCCCCGACTCCAGCGGCGTGTACTGCATCGCCTGCACGACGGAGAACGATCCCTCCATCTCCGAGCTGGCCGGCCTCCCGCCGGGCTTCGCCGCCTTCCGGGACGAGCCGGGGCTGCCCTGGACCGTCGAACCGTTCAGCTACGAAGACGAGCAGGGGTAGCGGTCGCGTTCAAGCCTGCGCAGGAAGTCGGTCCGGCCGACTTCCTGCGCGGAGGACCGGGAGCCCTTTCATCTGCCGGTGGCCCGGACGTAGACGTCGCCCGCACCCTCCACGTCGGATGGCCGCATCACCACGAAGATCTGCCGCCCGGCCTGCCCTACCGGTAGCAGCAGGCCCTCGGCCGGTTCGTCGCCGGGCAGCGCCGCCCGCAGGTCCTGCGGCAGTGGGGCGACGGAGCCGGGCTTCGGCAGGTCGTAGGTGTGGAGGAAGTCGTCGACGTTGGCGTAGTCGCCGCCGGCTATCCCGAAGTGCAGGTAGGCGACCGGCGACCCGTCGGCTGCCCGGGACAGCGCAGCGGCCGTTGGGATGTAGTACCGCCCCTTGCCGGGGTGCTGCTTGTAGTACAGCCCCGCCAGCCGCTCCGCGCGGTCGTAGTCGGTCTCAGGCCGGTCGAAGGACCGGCGCATTTCGACCACGCCCCACCACACGCACCCCACCGTGACCAGCACGCAGGCCGTGAGGAAGACCCCCAGGAGCCAACGCGTCCACGTCCTGCCATCCGAAGTGCCAGGCGCCACGTCAGAGCTTCCTGGTCCTGGTCCTGCTGGCGCCCCCCATGTCGAATTCCCGGGCCAGACCGGTTCGGTGGAGGCGCTGGATGTCCTTGTCCGTCACCCGTCCCACACCTGGCACGTCGGTGCTCTTGCCACTGTCCCAGTTGTACCGGTCGCGGACATTCGTCTGATAGGTGACGGTCACCTCGGGCGGAGCGCCGGGCGAGGTCGGCTTGACCTCGATCTTCGCTTGGGTGTTGTAGTGGAAGGACCCAACCGCGTAGAACCAGTCCTTGCTGCTCTCGGGTGTCGCGGACATGGGTTGCCAGCCGGTCTGCTGGACCAGTGAGACGGGTTTGCCCGTGCGTCGGTACTCCGCCAGGGCTTCGGCCTCCCAGCCGCTGAGGTTGCCGTCCAGCGTGGTGTTCACGCTCTGCTGGAAGTCGGGAATGTCCTTCAGCATGTCCTCAACGTTCAGGTTCAGCGGCTCACCCGTGCCGGACAGGTAGTGCGCCATGTTGGCACTGGCATGTGTCCCCCCGGCCGCGAACGGCATTGCGGCGATTCCCGCCCCGAGCGTGGCAGCCAGCTTGCGGTCCTGGTCGGTCGGACTCGCGGTGTTGTAGTCGCCCGCACCCCGGTCGTACGGATCGGGGGGCAACAGCACCCCGCCCTCGCCGCCGAAGACCTTCGCGAGGTCGCGCGCGGCGGCCAGGTCCTCGCCGACCACCCGCTTCGTCCAGTCATCGAGGTGGCGGTACTTCACCGCGCCGTCGATGCGGTCCAGCTCGTGCCCAGCTGTGCTGCTGACGTCGGCCGCGTACTTCACGGCAGCCGTCAAGAGGTTGCGGATGTCCCCGGCTACTGTGGCCAGGCGCCGGGACTCACCCTCGGTCTCCGGGTCGTTGCTCTTGCCCAACCAAGCCGGGTACTCGATGTCGGCATCGTCGTTGATCGTGAGGTCATTGGCACGAGCGAGATCGTCTGCTTCGGCCACCCATCGGCGGGCGAGGGCCAGACCTGTGGCGGCATTCACCAGAGTGAGCCGTGCGGCCTCCATCTCCTGCTCGGCGATGGACATTTCGTCGACCAGGTCGGTGAGCGCGCGGCGTCCGAGCGTCGCGGCGTCGCCGCTCCAGCCCTCCTGGAGAGTGGAGAGGACGTCGACGGTGATGAACCGGGCCGAGCCGAGCGCCGTTCCGAGCTTGTCCCATTCTTCAGCCGCTCGATGGAATGCCTCGGGGTCACAGGACCGAATCTGCTGCAGGGAGACCGACTTCGCGAAGCGTCGCTCATGGACCGGTTCGGCGACCTTCCGACGACCGTCGGGATCCTCGGCGTAGACGGACGGCATCAGCTCTTGTCCTCCAGCAGGTCGAGGGCGCTCCGCAGTTGCTGTGCGACTGCGGCTTCCTGCCGGTTGTAGTTGGCGGCGGTGGTTCGGAGCCCCTCGGCGAGTTTCCGGACCGCATCGGTGATCCTGCTGGCTTCCGTGGACCAATGGCTGGTGCACGTGCTCAGGGACGAGCCGATGGCCCACTCGCCGTGGCGGGTCGCGGCCGCCGCTGACTCGCCGAAGCCGGTGCCGGCCTGGGAGAGCTTGTCCGCCCCTTCATCCAGCTTGGCTGCCGCTATGGGGAGCCGCTCAGGCTCCGATACGTAGCCACCCATCCCATGCCCTCCCCGTGCTTGGATACGGCCTTGGTCCTCACACTAACGAGTGAACAGACGGGGGCGCAGTCGATCCGGGGAAAGGCAGGTGCGGGCTGCGAGGTGAGTGGTGCCGGGTGTCGGCGTGTGAGTCCTCGTCCGCGTAGGAAGTCGACCCGGCCGACTTCTCGCGCAAAGGGCGGTCTGGGAGGTCAGGCGGCCGCGGGTCGGTCGATGGCGGCGGTGTCCGGCTGGGCGAGCCAGACCAGGCGCGCGGTGATGCCGGGCCGGCCGGCGAAGTGGCGCAGGGCGCGCTCGGGGGAGGGGAGGGTCATTCGGGCCCGCCCGTCGAGGGTGATCACGTGCGTCGGCCCGGCGTGGTCGACGAGCCCCCAGGCCGCGACCCAGCCGTCGGCGTCTTCCCGGCCCTCGTCGCACACCTGGACGACGGCGAAGAGCCGGGGAGCGGTGTCGAGGACGAGCCCGCACAGCTCCTGGTCGAACGGGATGCGGGGGTTTGGCGAGGGCGCAGCAGTCATGGAAGTCTCCTACGTGCACGGGAGTTGAGCGCCCCAGCAAGGGCGAACCTGACGCACAATCAAAGTAGCCAGTCGGTAGTATGTAGTCCACCGCCCATGGGTAATTCATTGCACTACCACTCCATGGAGTGAAGGGCGAGCAGGGAAAGGGGACAGCGGATGCCGCCCAGTAAGATCCCGCCGAGCATCCGGCAGCGGCGACTCGGCACGGAGCTGCGCCGGCTGCGCGAGCAGGCTGGGCTGTCGGTCACGCGGGCCGGGGAGTTGCACGGTACTCAGCAGTCCCGGATCAGCAACATCGAATCCGGCGGATACCCGGTGAGCGCGGACCGGGTGCGGAGCCTGGCGCGTCTCTACGGCTGCGCGGATGAGGCCCTGATCGAGGCGCTGACCCGCATGACCGGTGGCCGCACCCGGGGCTGGTGGGACGAGTACCGCGAGATCCTCCCGGCCGGGGCGCTCGACCTGGCGGAGGTCGAGCACCATGCGCAATCGATGCGGATCGCCACGGTGATTCACATCCCCGGCCTACTTCAGACCCCTGAGCACGCTCGTGCACTCTTCCGGGATGTGGTCCCTCCCTTGTCGCCACCCGAAGTGGAGCACCTTGTCTCTCATCGCATCAAGCGCCAGGCGGTGCTGTACAGGGAACAGCCGATCCCGCTGTCGGCCGTCGTCCATGAGACCGCCCTGCGGATGGAATTCGGAGGCCCGGACGTTGCCCGGGACCAGCTGGAATACCTGCTGACCGTGAGCGAGTACCCGCACATCGACCTGCGCGTGATCCCGTTCGGCACCGGCAGCTTCCCGAGTTCCGGTGCTGGGATCGTGTACTTCGCCGCCGAAGTCGCGCGGTTGGACAGTGTGCAGGTCGACGGCGACCGGTTCGAGTTCATTGACACCGAGCCGCAGCTGATCAAGTATCGAGCCGTGTTGGACCGGTTGGAGGCGAGCGCGCTCAAGCCTGACGCTTCCCGCGACCTCATCCGCCGGATCGCCCAGAGCATTTGAGACGGGAACAATCGTGGCCGATCAGAGCTGGCAGAAATCCTCCTTCAGCGGCGACACCGCCAACTGCATCTACCTTGCCGAAGCGTCCGGCGATGGCATCAGGATTCGTGAGAGTGATGCTCCCGGCATCATCATCTCGACCTCACCCGACGTGCTCCGTGCCCTGCTGCTCGGCGTCAAGGCGGGGGAGTTCGACCACCTGACGACCTAGCCGGGTGTGCTCCGCCCACGCGGCGACCGGGGGGCCTGCCGCGCCCACGGTCGCGAAGAGGGCGCCCAGGAGGAGCCAGCCGGTGTGTCCGAGGGCGAGTACCGCCCCGGTGAGGACCAGCGGGGCGAGGGCCTGGCCCGCGTCGAAGCCGATGCCGACGAAGCCCTGGTACTGGCCCTGGGCGTGGTCGGGGGCGAGTCCGTACCCGAGCGCGTAGCCGCCGGAGGACTCCCACACCTCTCCCACGCTGTGGATGGACACCGCGAGCACCGTGAGCGCCGGTGCGACCCACGCGGGAACGTCTGCCGTCAGCGCCATCAGCGGGCAGCTGAGCAGGAACAGGAGCCCCGCGAGGCGGAACGCACGGCCGCCCTGCTTCGGGGTCTCCACCTTCGACCCGAGCCGGCTCTGCAGCAGTACGCACACCCCGCTGTTGATCGCGTACACCGCCGCCACCGTCCAGCGGGGCGCATCGGTGTGGGTGCTGAGCCAGATCGGCAGCAGCAGTGAAATCACCTGGTACTGCAGCCCCATCGCACTGTAGAGCGCGACGAAGGTCATGTACGGCCGGTCGGCGAGGACGGACCACTGGCGGTGCTCCTTCGGCCGGGGCAGCGGCCGGTAGTTCGGCACGCCCAGGAGGGCGATCAGTGCGGCTCCGGCGAAGCTGGCGGCGTTGGCGAGGATCAGTGCGGTGTAGGCGGGGCGGGTGTTGATCTGGAGCGCGACGGCCGCCCCCAGGGTGCCGACGACCACGCCGAGGTTGACGAAGGTGCGCAGCCGGGCCCGGAAGGCGGCCGGGCGTTCGCCGCCGACCCGTGCGACGAGCGCGCCGCCCGCGGCGCCGGCCGCCGTCGCGGCCAGCCGGTCCAGGGTGGCGACGAGGGTGAACGCCGGCCAGCTGTCGATGAGGACGAAGGCCGCCATGGTGGCCGCCTGGAGGACGAGGGCCGTCAGCCAGACCGTGCGCGGCCCGTACCGGTCGGCCAGGTTCCCCGCCGGTATGCCGGCCGCCAGGCCGCAGAGGCCGGCGATCGTCAGTCCCGCGCCCACCTGGGTGGCGGGCAGGTGCACGACCAGCGTGAAGTACAGGACGGCCGCGGTGTTGAAGAGGCCGTTCCCGACCCTGCTGACGAAACTGGCGGTGATCAGGGCCAGTTGGGGACGGGAATCCGCACTTCTCCTCAACATGATGATCAGGCTAACAAGGGCCGCCACTACGCTGACCGGCATGGACTGGCTGGATCGGGTGGCAGGGCTGAGGCGTTGGACGAACAAGGGCGTCCGCGCACCCCACAAACCGCTGTTGCTGCTCTACGCCATGGGCAGCTACCAGCGGGACGCGGACGGGGAGTTGCGCTACAGCGTGGTCGAGGAGGAGCTGAAGCGGCTGCTCGTCGAGTACGGGCCGTCGCACGCGACCACACCCGCGTACCCGTTCCACCACCTGGTCAGCGACGGCGTCTGGGAGGTGCGGACCGACCAGGGACCGGGGAGCCCCGGCACCGGCATCGGGGTGCTGCGGTCGAGCGGGGCCACCGGCCGGCTCGCGGCCGAGCTGCGGACGGCGCTCCGCCGGGAACCGGCGCTGCTGGGCCGGATGGCCCGGGTGCTGCTGGACGCCCACTTCCCGCCCTCGCTGCACGACGACCTCTGCGAGGCCGTCGGCCTCGATCTGGAGGAGGCCGGGACCGAAATCGTGCGGGGTGCGGCCCGGCGGCAGCGGGGCCGGCGGATGCGTGAACTGATACTCACCGCCTACGAGTTCCAGTGCGCGTTCTGCGGCTACGACGGCGCCCTCGGCGCGAGCACGGTCGGTCTGGAGGCCGCCCACGTGCGCTGGTGGTCGCACGACGGGCCGGACGCGGTCGACAACGGGCTGTGCCTGTGCTCGCTGCACCACAAGCTCTTCGACAAGGGCGTGCTGGGGGTGGGGGAGGGGCACCGGATCCTGGTCTCCCAGCGGTTCGTCGGCCGCAGCGAGGCCAGCCGCCGGCACGTGCTCGCGCTGGCCGGACGGCCCGTGATCGGTCCGCAGCCGGGCAATCCGCCGGTCGCGGACCGCCATCGGGAGTGGCATGTGCGGCAGGTGTTTCACGGTGCCCCACGTGAATCAGCGCAGTGCCGGGCGACGGTCGGTTAGCGGGGAGACCGCCGGCCCACCCGACCCGGTTTCCCTGGCCGGGCGGGCTCAGCGGTGTCAGTGCGACCAGTAGGGGTCGTCGACCGTCGCGCACTGGGCGGCGTAGTCCAGCGGTCCCTGTCCGAACCCGTTTCCCTTGTCATCGCTGATATCGGTGACGTTGGCCACGGAGACCTGCAAGTCAGCGCAACCGTTCACGCCCACGGCGAACCAGAGTTCGACCTCCGAGCCCTTCACCTGAACCGCACCCTTGCCGCGATCGACCGAATAGCCTTTTCCGGTCCAGAGCGCCTGGACGGTGTCGAGCGGCTCCTGATCCCGCTTGGAGGCAATCCGGACTCGGGCCGCCTGCCGGGCGAGCATGTCCGCCCGACCCGTCTTCTTGCACCCGGACGTACCGCAGAATCCCGTCAAGTCGGGGTCGCCTTCGTACCTCGCCTCGGCCCACTGGAGCCCCGGGTGGAAGGCCCCCGCGACATCGGCGAGCTCGGCCTCGATCCGCTGCCGTGCCTGCTCGACCGGCACGGTTGGTTTCTCGGGCTCCGGCCAGGCGTACCAGCCGACCAGGAGCGCCAGCAGCAGCCCTGGCGCGATCACGCGCCACACCGTGGCCCTCACCGCGGATCCTCCCGGGTGATCGTGCTTCCGTGGCCGCTCACGATCTTCCCGATGTTGGAGAGCGAGTCGCCACCCTTGCCGTGCTTCCCGAAGTAGTTGTCATGGGAGTCGGTCATGGTCCCGTCCGCCACCGAGAAGCGCTGCCCGCCGAAGCTCTGGCTCGCCGGGTCCGTGCCGTGCCACGCGCCGTCAGGATGCGCGATCGCCTCGTACGCGGCCCAACCGGGAACGAGCATCCCGGGTGCCGGCGCGTCCGCGACGGGATCGTTCTTTGCCGTGCCGACGTACACGTGATCCGCGCCGATCCCGAGCTGCGATGCCTTGTCCACCCCGACTCCCGGGCTGCCGACCAGGACGATGTCGTCGACGGGCAGGCCACCGGGCTGCTGGGTTGCTTTTCCGACCACCAGGGAGCCGTAGCTGTGCCCCTGCGCGGTCATGTGTGCCGGCGCGCCCTCGTGGGTGGCGCGGAGCCCCGTGAGGAACTTCTGGTACGCGGCTCCGCCCTCGTTCGCCCGGTCCTGCATGAGCACCGAGGGGCCGTCCAGCTGCGGCGCGTCGTATCCGAGCCAGAACACGGACGCGACGCTCGGCGGTTCATTGTTGTACCTCGCACTCTGCACTGCGGCATCGTAGATGCCCTTCGCCGTGGCGGCGTCGCCGCCTCCCACGCCGGCCAGGTTGCTGTTCAGCCCGGGCACCAGTGACGAGACGTTCCGCGCCTTGTCCGGGTCACCCCAGGACACGATCGCGCGGCCCTGCCCCTGATCACCGATCCCCAGCAGCAGCAGCGGCGGGTTGGAGCCTGGTCCGCCCGCACCATCGTCGACCTTGCCGTCGAGCCGGTCCTGAATGGACTGGAAGCCCTCGAGCTGCTTCTTCAGGGCGTCGTGCTTGGCCTTCCACTTCTCGTACTCGGGGTTCGTGACGGGCTCGCCCTTGACGTACCCCAGGTACTGCTTGGGCTCGGGGCCGAGGTCGTTGAGCTGCCGATTGCGGTCTTGAATCAGGTTCTTGAGATTGGTCCGGTTGGCGTCGTTGCGGGCAGCGGCGGGGATGCCGTCGAGGTTGCCGATCTGGTCGGGGTGGTTGAGGATCATCCGGTGCTGCTGCTCGTCGGTCAGGCCGTTCCACCAGGCCTTGACGCTGTTCGGGTCGGTGCCGGCGGCGGGGACCTGGCTGAGTGCGTCCGTGGCGGCCTGATCCGCTTTGGCGGTGGCTGAGTCGAGGCCGGTGCCGTTGCTGGCGTTGGTGGCGAGGTGGGCGAGCCGGGTGTTGATGGCCTGGTCGGCGTGGTCGGCCTCGTTGAGGGCGGCGGTGATCCGGGACTGGATCTGCTTGGCCTGGTTCTCGGCGTCGTTCCCGGCGAAGTTCGGGGAGTTGGGGTCCTTGTCCCAGGTGATGCCGCCGTCGTCGGCGACGGTGAGCTTTTGCTTCTTGGCGTCGTCGAGGGCACTGATCAGGTGGGCCTGGGCGGCGGCGAAGCCGTCGTAGGCGTCTTGGAGAGCCCGGCTGACCAGTCCGAGTTCCTGCTTGGCGGCTTGGAGTTCGGTTCCGAGGTTCGAGATCCGGGTGTTTGCGTGGCCGGCGGCGGTGCCGGTCCACTCCGAGTGGCCGAGCCGGTCGACGACGTCGTGCTGCCAGGACTCGATGTGCTGGCCGAAGGCGGTGGCCAGGGTGTCGAAGGCGCTTTTCGCGGTGGAGATGCCGATGATGTCGGCGTCGTGGAGGGTCTTGATGTCCATCAGTTGCTTGGCCCCCGCCTGCACCGATCTGTCATTCCCGACGTTGCATCAGCGTGCGTCACGTTCGTCCCCCGTTGTTCGGCCCGGTGTACTGCCCGGCGCCGGATTATTCGTCTGAAAATAGTAATGGATCATGAATTGGGGTCGGGCGGCTCTGCCCGTGGCGAATCTGCGGCGGGCAGAGAAGACCGCCAGGACGCCCGATCGGGAGTGAGAGTGGGGTCGACGGCATCTTCGCCTCGACCAGGAGGGACCAGATGAAACCATTCGACGCGCCCCGCGCGGAGCAGGGCGACACCAGGCCCAGCGCCTTCGACGACCACCTCGCGGCGCAGCTGCTCGCGCAGCGGATCGTGCTGCTCGGCACGCAGGTCGACGACGTGTCGGCGAACCGGGTGTGCGCGCAGCTTTTGCTGCTGTCTGCGGAGGACCCGCGCAGCGACATCGGCCTGTACATCAACAGCCCGGGCGGGTCGGTCACGGCCGGGCTCGCGATCTACGACACCATGCGGCTGATCCCGAACGACGTGTCGACGCTGGCCATGGGGTTCGCGGCCAGCATGGGGCAGTTCCTGCTCACCGTGGGGGCGCGCGGCAAGCGGTTCGCGCTGCCGAACGCGCGGATCATGATGCACCAGCCATCGGCGGGCATCGGCGGGACGGCCGCGGACATCGAGATCCAGGCGGAGAACCTGGAGTTCACCAAGCGGTCCATCGAGCGGATCACCGCCGAGCACACCGGACAGAGCGAGGAGACGATCCGGCGGGACGGCGACCGGGACCGCTGGTTCACGGCGGAGCAGGCCGTTGAGTACGGGCTGGTTGACCGGGTGGTGGAGTCGGTGGCCGACATCCGTCCGGCCACCTCGCGTCGACGGATGGGGTTGTGACATGGGGTCCTACACGGTTCCGTACGTCATCGAGAGGACCGCGAAGGGCGAGCGGACGTACGACGTCTTCAGCCGGCTGCTGAACGAGCGGATCATCTTCCTCGGCACCGAGATCGACGACGGCGTCGCCAACGTGGTCATCGCGCAGCTGCTGCACCTGGAGTCGGAGAACCCGGAGCGGGAGATCTCGATCTACCTCAACTCGCCCGGTGGATCGTTCACTTCGCTGATGGCGATCTACGACACGATGACCTTCGTGCAGGCGCCGATCTCCACCTTCTGCGTCGGCCAGGCGGCCTCCACGGCAGCGGTGCTGCTGGCGGGCGGCGATCCCGGGCGGCGGTTCGTGCTCCAGCACGCGCGGGTGCTGCTCGGCCAGCCGGCCAGCGGCGGGCGGCAGGGGATGGTCTCCGACCTCAGCCTCGCGGCCAAGGAGATGGTCCGGATCCGCTCCCAGGTGGAGGAGGTGCTGTCCCGGCACACCGGGCACGACGTGGCGACGCTGCGCGCGGACATGGACCGGGAGAAGGTGCTCACCGCCGAGGAAGCCGTCGCGTACGGGCTGGCGGACGAGGTGCTGAGCCGGCGGCTCGCGTTCGCCTGACCCGAGCAAGGTGGGCCGGTACCACGGGGGTGTACCGGCCCACCGGTGTCGGTCAGGCGGCCAGGCAGAGGCCGTTGGTCCGCGCTGACGGTGCCGACCGGCGGTGGGCCGACCGGCTGCGGGTGCTGTGCCGGACCAGTTCGTCCTGGGCGAGGGACAGCAGGTCGCCGAGTCCGAGCCCGAGGGCCTTGGCGGCGGCCGCGAGCACCTCGGAGGAGGCCTCCTTGCGGCCCCGCTCCAGCTCGGACAGGTACGGCATCGAGATCCGGGCCTCCTCCGCGACGTCCTTCAACGTGCGCTCCTGGGCGAGCCGTTCGCGCCGCAGGACGTCACCGATGAGGTCGCGCCAGAGGGGTTCCTTCGGCGCGGGTGCCTGGGGCGTACCGTTCGTCCCACCGGAACCGGGCGGCGAGGTCTGCGGACGCAGCGGAATGACGCGGGCTTCGTTCGGCGCTTGAGTGCTCACCCCTTCAGCCTAGGGATTCGGGGCGCCGGGGGAAGGGCGCGGCGTTCTGCCGTGGGAGAAGCCGTGCGGACGAGCCGCACATGTCGTGCCGTCAGCGTCGTCGGCCGAGGCGCAACGCGACGCCGCCGGCGGCGATCAGCGCTGCTGCGGCGACGCCGGCGGCGGTCAGGAGGCCGTCGTCGCTGCCGGTGGCGGCCAGCGTCGGAGCGGCGGTGGCCGGCGTCGCCGTGGCCGGGGTCGCCGTGGCCGGGGTCCGCGGGGTGGCCCGCGGTGAGGCGGTCGGTGCGCCCGGGACCGGCGTGGGGGACGGCGCGGTGGTGACCGGTGCGGCGGCTGACGTCGGCGTGGGCGTGGCCGCGGACGTGGGCGTCGCGGGGGCCGTGGGACTGCCGGTGGGCGTCGGGGCGCAGGCGGTGCCGCCGTTCCAGGAGGCGATCATCAGACCGGAGAACGGCTCGTCCGGGTAGTGCGGCAGCGGGTGGTCGCTGTCGCTCCCGTCGTACTTCTCGCCGACCGAGTAGAGGGCCAACTCGCCGTAGCACCGCGGCAGGTGGCCGGTGACGTCGAGGGTGTCCCGGTAGTGCTCGCGGGTGAGGGTCGTGGTCGCCCAGCCGAGGAAGGTCTGCTGACCGGAGGTGGCCCAGGTCGCGCCCTGCGTCGCGTACGAGCCCAGCGAGACGTGGTAGTCGCAGCCCGCGGTGGGCACCCCGGCCAGCCGGACCTGGACGCTGCCGGACTCGGCGGGCATGGTGGCCTCGTTCGTCCAGTGGGCGCCGCCGTCGACGGAGTACTGGACCGGGGCGCGCCCGCAGTCGGGCTCGGCGTGGGCGGCGGGCGCCGCGAGGGCGGTGACCCCGACGGTCAGGCCGAGGGCCGTGAGCATCGGAAGACCGCGGCGGACGTGGCTGTGCATGGGGACGTGCTCCTGATGGGTGGTTCGGGTGTGGGTGTGGGTGTGGGTTCGGGAGTGGGTTCGAGGCGGGCGGGGCTCGGGATCCGCGGGGCTCACCGGGTCTGGAGCACGGGAGCCGGCTCGCCGGACTCGCCGGGCCGCGGGGTGTGGCCGTCGCCCTCGATGTCGACGTGCGGGAGCAGGCGGTCGAGCCAGCGGGGCAGCCACCAGTTGCCGTCGCCGAGCAGGACCATGGTGGCGGGAACGAGCAGGCCGCGGACGACGGTCGCGTCCAGGGCGACGGCGCTCGCCAGGCCGATGCCGAACATCTTGACCACGGGGTCGTCGGAGAGCAGGTAGCTGAGGAAGACTGCGACCATGATCAGGGCTGCCGAGCTGATGATCCGTCCGGTACTGCTGAGGCCCGCGACCACGGCGCGGCGGTTGTCCCGCTCCCGCAGGTAGCCCTCGCGCACGGCGCTGAGCAGGAAGACCTCGTAGTCCATGGACAGGCCGAAGAGCACGGCGAACATCAGCAGGGGCACGTACCCGGGGATCGGGACGGCGCCGTCCAGGCCGATCAGCCGGGCGCCCGTGCCGTGCTGGAAGACCGCGGTGAGCACGCCGTAGGCGGCGGCCACCGACACCAGGTTCATCACGGCGGCCTTCACGGCGACGACGGGCGAGCGGAAGGCCAGGAGCAGGAGCAGTCCGGCGACGGTCAGGACGAAGCCGACGACGACCGGCATGCGCTGGGCGATCCGCGCGTTGAGGTCCGCCTGGGCGGCCGGGGTGCCGCCGACGTGCAGCTGCTGGCCGGTCCCGGCGGTGGCCCGGGGCAGTACGTCCGCGCGCAGGCGGTGGACGAGAGCGGTGGTGGCGGGGTCGGACGGCGACGTGGTGGGGGTGACCTGCCAGCGGACGGTGCGTCCGTCGGTGGCGAGCGCGGGCGGGCTGACGGAGGCGACGCCCTCGGCTCCGCGCAGTGCGGTGGTCACGGCCGCCAGGCGCGGGTCGGTGGGGCCGGCGGCGGGCCCGGCGGTGTTCCCCGCACCCGTCTGGGCGGTGCTTCCCGCGGCCGGCTGGGCGGTGTTCCCCGGGGTCGGCTGGGCGGGGGAGGGCAGGACGTCGACGACCTGGAGCACGCCGTTGGAACCCGGGCCGAAGGCCGCGGCCATCCGGTCGTACGAGGTGCGGCTCATGCTGCCGGAAGCCTTGCTCCCGGCGTCCAGCTGGCCCAGGTGGAGGTGCGCCGCAGGGACGGCGAGGGCACCGAGCAGGGCGAGGCCGGCCAGCATCAGGGGCCAGGGCCTCGCCGCGACCAGGGCGGCGACCCGTCCCCAGCCGCGCGGGCGTCCGGCCGGGGCGGAGGCCGCGGACCCCTTGGGCGTCAGCCGGCCGCCCAGCAGCACCAGGGCCGCGGGCAGGAGCGTGAGGTTCACGCCCAGCGCCGTCACCACGGCGATCGCCGGGGCGAGGGCCAGCGCGTACAGCAGGGGAAGCCCGCCCAGCGCCAGCCCGGCGAGGGCCGCGACGACGGCGCTGCCGGCGAAGGCCACGGACTTGCCGGAGCCTGCGGTGGTGCGCACGGCCGCTTCCTCGATCCCGACCCCGGCGGCTCGCAGTTCCCGGAAGCGGGTGAGGCCGAAGAGGGTGTAGTCGATGCCGACACCCAGCCCGATCATGGCGGCGATGGTCTCGCCGGCCTCGGGCACGTCCATCAGGTGGCCGACGAGGCCGAGGACGGGCAGGGCGATGCCGAGGCCGATCACCCCGGCGAGCAGCGGCAGTCCGGCGGCGAGGAGGCTGCCGAGGGAGAGGGTGAGGATCACCAGGGCGGTGCCGAGTCCGATGGCCTCGCTGCGGCCGGTGTTGCCCCGGTCGACCGCGGCGGCCAGGGAGCCGCCCGGGGTCACCTCGATGCCGGCGGCCGTGGCCGGCGCCGCCGCGGCGAGCACGGCGTCCGTCATCGAGGGCGTCACATCCCGCCCGGAGACGTCGAGTTCGACCGAGAGGTACGCGGTGTGGCCGTCGCTGCTCATGGCCGTGGCGCCGGCCGGGTCGTAGGGCGTGGTGACGGCGACCACGTGCGGCACCGCGGCGATGGCCGCCGCCGCGCCCCGGACCGCCGCGGCGGTGTCGGAGGCGGTCAGCGGGGCCGCGCCGGCCGGGGTGTGCAGCAGGACGGGCTGCTTGCCGGAGGCGGAGGCGGGAAACGCGCGGTCGGCGATGTCCCGTGCGGCCTGGCTGTCACTGCCGGGGATGGAGACGGCCTCGCTGGTGACGCGCCCGAACGTCGCGACGGCGCTGAGCGCGGCGGCCGCCAGCAGCAGCCAGGCGGCGATGACCCGCCTGGGTCTGCGGGCGCACCAGCGCCCCACAGTGGTGAACATCGGCGGTGGACAGCCCTTCCTCGTGCGGCGGGCAGCCTGCGGGCCCGCCCAAACTAGTTGCACTCACCGTGCAATGCGTACACTTGCACTCGCGGTGCAAGAATGTCAACGAGAGGGCGGAGGGGCCCACGTGAAGCGGACCGAAGCCGCCGTGCCCGTCACCGACGGGCGGACGGAACGCGGGCGGCAGACCCGCGAGAAGATCGCCGACGCGATGCTGTCGCTGATCGACGAGAACCAGGCGCACTTCCCCGCCGACAAGGTGGCCGAGCGGGCGGGGGTGTCGCGCCGGCTGGTGTTCCACCACTTCGCGGACATGGCCGAACTGGCCGAAGTCGCCGTCAATCGCCGTCTGGAGCAGCTCGCGGCCCAGATCAGGCCGCTTCCCACCGAAGGGCCGCGCGAGCTGCGGGTGGCCGCCCTCGCGGAACAGCGGGCGCGCATCCTGGAGGGCGTCACCCCGGCCAGGCTGGCCGTCATGCGGCTGGAGAACCCGTCCCCGCGGATCCAGGAGGCAGTCCAGCAGATGCTGGACTTCGCCCGCCTGCGGCTCACCCAGATCTTCGCCGCGGAGCTCGACGCGCTGCCGGAGTCCGCACGTACGGACCTGCTCCACGGGCTGGACGCGGTGACCACGTGGAGCGCCTGGTACCACTGGCGCAGCGGCGGGCTGAGCACCGAGCAGGCGCGCCGCACCATGGCCGCCGCCGTGCACGCGCTCCTCGCCGGGGCAGGGGCGGGGGCCGAGGCCGGGGACTGAGTGGACGCCAGGGCCTGTACGTGAGCAGACCCGGCGCCTGTGGCTGCGCTGTCCGCAGGACCCGGCCACGAGCCGATGGTCGGAAGGTGTCGCGGCGGGGAGCGTGCCGCAACGGGCTCCGCCGTTGCCCGTCCGCCGTACTCCTCGGGAGCCCGGTCGCCGTCAGTGGGGAAAGACCCGGCCGAGGTGGTAGCGGAGGACGGCGGTGGCCTCGTCCGCCGTGCGCTGGCCGAGCAGGACGCTCAGCCCGAGGCCGGCGGAGACGGCGAGCAGGACGACGGCCTCCTGACGGGCGTCCAGTCGGGGATCGGCGGTGCCGGCCCGCCGGGCGGCCGTCAGCTGGGTGGCCAGGAAGGCTTCCATCTCGTCAGGGGCGGCGAGGAAGGCCTGTCCGGCGAGCGCGGGGTCGGTGACGGAGAGGACGGCGTACTCGGTGTAGATGAGGTGGAAGGCCCGGCCGAGCGGCCCGAGGTGGTGAACGCGCGGCTGCTGGAGTTCATCGGCGGCGTCGGGCGGGAGCCGCAGAAGCCGCGGGAGCTGCCGCACGGCGGTCGGTGACCGGGCAGGCCGGGCACACGGGCCGGGCCGCGGCCCGCCGCCCACCGCCCGTCCGGTATAACTTCTCAGCCACCCGGCTGCCGGGCGGTAGTCGTCCCGCTACCGAACGGTCGCAGGCGCTGGAGCTGTCCACCCCTCCCGGAGGCCTCACGTGTCACCCGTCACCCGTCGCACCTTCCTCGGCTCGGCCGCCGCCCTCGGCGCGGCCATCGGCCTGGACACCGCCCTGCCCGGAGCGCTGTCCAGCGCGTCCGCCACCACGACGGGGACGATCCGCGACGTCAAGCACGTCGTGGTGCTGATGCAGGAGAACCGGAGCTTCGACCACTACTTCGGCACGCTGAAGGGCGTGCGCGGATTCGGCGACCGCACCGCCCTCCAGATCGCGGGCGGCGCCAGCGTGTTCGAGCAGCCGAACGGCAGCGGGCGGCAGTACCCGTGGCAGCTCAGCAAGACCAGGACCTGGTGGTGGGGCGTCAGCGCCGAGCAGCTGGCGCAGTGCGACGGCTCGCTCGACCACTCGTGGTCCACCCAGCACAAGGCGTGGAACAACGGGAGGATGGACTCCTGGATCGCCGCCAAGGGCTCGGACCGGACCATGGGGTTCATGGCCCGCGAGGACATACCGTTCCACTACGCGCTGGCCGACGCCTACACCATCTGCGACGCCTATCACTGCTCGATCCTCTCGGCCACCGGCCCCAACCGCACCTACCTGTGGTCCGGCACGATCGACCCGGGCGCCACCGCGGGCGGCCCGGCCTACGACGGCGGCTCCGAGTCCGGCCTGCACTGGCAGACCTACGCCGAGACCCTGCAGAACGCGGGCGTCAGCTGGAAGGTCTACCAGAACGCCCACGACAACTTCGGCGACAACGGCCTCGCCTACTTCAACCAGTTCACCGGCGCGCCGAGTTCGAGCCCGCTCGCCCAGCGCGGCATGGGCTCCGTGCCCAGCACCGGCTCGACCCCGGACGACATCGCCGCCGCGATCAGGGCCGACGCGCTCGCCGGCACGCTGCCCCAGGTCTCCTGGGTGGTGGCCAGCCAGCTGTTCTCCGAGCACCCGGACAGCCCGCCGGAGAACGGCGCCCACTTCGTCAACCTGGTGATCCAGGCGCTGGCGGCCGACCCGGAGGTCTTCAACTCCACCGCCCTGTTCCTCAACTACGACGAGAACGACGGCTTCTTCGACCACGTGCCCCCGCCGGTCGCCCCGGCCGGCACCGCCGGGGAGTTCTGCAAGGGCACCAACATCGGCCTCGGCTTCCGCGTCCCGATGATCGTGGTCTCGCCGTGGACCCGCGGCGGCTGGGTCGACTCCCAGGTCTACGACCACACCAGCGTCATCCGCTTCCTGGAGACCTGGACGGCCGCCCTGGGCACCCCCGCCCGCTGCCCCAACATCAGCGACTGGCGCCGCCGGGTCTGCGGGGACCTCACCGGCGCCTTCGACTTCACCAGCCCGGTCTACGGCCTGCCCGCGCTGCCGGACACCAGCGCCACCCTCAGCCAGGCCGCCGCCAACGTGCAGATCAACCCGAGCCCCGGCACCAACGCCATGCCCACCCAGGAGCCCGGCACCAAGCCCGCCCGCGCGCTGCCCTACCAGCCCAACGCCTGGGTCGACCGGATCGAGACCGGCACCGACGGCCGGACCCGGCTCTGGATCGACCTGGCCAACCAGGGCCCGCAGGCCACCGCGTGGGCGCACTACTCGGTCCACGCCAACGCCTACCGCAGCGGCGGCCCCTGGCAGTACACCGTCGCCCCGTACGACGCCGCCACCGGCACCGACGGCAGCGCCCGCGACTCCTTCGACATCGGCGCGGGCTACGGCAACGGGCAGTACGACTTCACCGTGCTCGGCCCCAACCGCACCCTGCGCCGTTTCGCCGGGAACGCGACCGCGGCCGGCCGCACGGCGGAGGCCACCACCTCCTACGCGCCGGCGCCGGACACCGGTGACCCGGCGGTCTGGTTCACCATGACCAACAGCGGGACCAGCGCCGTCACCTTCACCATCACCGCGGGCAACTACCGTACGGGCAGCTGGACCTACCAGGTCGCCCCGGGCGCCACCGTGAAGGACTTCTTCAACGCCGTCACCATCGCGCAGGGCTGGTACGACTTCACGGTCACCGTCAGCAGTGACCCGGCCTGGATCCGCCGCGCCACCGGTCACATCGAGACGGGCTCCGCCAGCGTCACCGGCTGACCGGCCGACCGGCCTCCGGCCCGTCCGGGCCGGAGGCCGGGACGATCAGGCGCTGGACGACGGTACGGCTTCGCGGCGCTGCTCCAGCCACGTGCGGCTCAGGTCCTCCCAGACCGCCTGGTACCGGTCGAAGACGCCGTCGAGCTGGCGACGTGCCAGGTCGGCGGGGTCCGTCGACGCCACCAGGTACTCCAGGTCGTCGGCGAGCCGCCGGAAGCGGTACTGCGCCTCCTCCATCAGCACCCACCGGGAGCGCCAGTTGAAGAACGGCTCGGCGGCGGCCAGGGCCGTCACCAGGGCCACCAGCGCGAAGGCCAGATCCGTCCACCGGTGCAGGCCCAGCAGGATGGTGGAGGCGGCGGACAGCGCGAGCGTCAGCATCTTGATCACGGACGCGCGCCGACGGAATTTCTCCTTCTTCCCGCGGGCGTAGTCCTGACCCTGGCGGATCTTGTCCAGCAGGAGAGCAGCCGTCTCCGTCGGCGTGAGCCCCACGCCCGGTCCAGTGTTCGGATGCACCTTGTCCCCTCGTCTTCTTCCCGTGGCGCGCCTTGAGCCGCGTGCGGGATCAACCAGACGGTAACCGAGGTGTGGCGTGCGGTTGCTTCCGGCCGGTCAGGCAGCCGTGGTGAGTTCAGTGGCTGCCCGGGCCCGGTCGTAGCGGTGGAGGATCAGGCGGGCGACGGCGGGGTGGGCGGCCAGGGGCGCGCTGGTCCAGGTCGCGGCGGCGGTGGCGGCGCGGCGGGCGAAGAAGCCGGGGGAGAGGAGGTAGGTGGCCAGGGCGACGGCGGGGTGGCCGGCGGCCCGGAGGTCGGTCACGGCCTGGTGGGGG
>CBJMI02800__coassemble_429_pt1 | contig 101439 bp, 93 predicted proteins | sample CBJMI02800__metabat2_low_PE_003 | metagenome-assembled genome bin CBJMI02800
ACCAGCCCCCCCAGGGAACACAAAAAGGGCGCCCCCTCCCCGACCCGGAGGTCGGAAAGGGGACGCCCTCAACAAGCCCGGCTACAACCTCAGTTGTCGCCGTCCTCGTCAATCAGGAAACCCCGCATCGGCGCCGGCGCCTGCTGCATCGGCTGCGGCGGCTGCGGCCGGACGGCCGCCATCGGCTGGGTCATCCCGGCCGGCTGCATCTGCGGCGCACCACTGTTGCCACCGCCCTGCCCGCCGAAGCTCGGCGCCGGCGCGCTCCCGCCGAAGGAGCTCTGCCCACCGAACGACGGCGAGTTGCCACCGAACGAAGGCTGGTTCCCACCGAAGGAAGGCGCGGAGCCCATCGAGCCCCCACCGGCCGGCGCCATCGACGACGCCGCCGGCGGCAGCGACGCGGTGGCGGGGATCCGCGGCGGCGCGAGCGAGTCGTCGGCCTGCGACTCCAGCTGACGCAGCTGGGTCTCCAGGTACGACTTCAGACGCGTCCGGTACTCACGCTCGAACGCCCGCAGGTCCTCGACCTTGCGCTCCAGCGTGGCCCGCGCGGACTCCAGCGACCCCATCGCGACGCGGTGCTTCTCCTGCGCGTCCCGCTCCAGGGCGTCGGCCTTGGCCCGGGCGTCGCGCTCCAGACCCTCGGCCCGGCTGCGCGCCTCGCCGACGATCTTGTTGGCCTCGGAGCGGGCCTCGGAGATCGCCTGGTCGGCGGTCTGCTGGGCGAGCGCCAGGACGCGGGCGGCGCTGTCGCCACCGGGACCCTGCTGCTGCATCGGGCCGCCGAGCGGGCCGCCCATCTGCTGAGGCGGGCCGCCCATGGGGCCGCCCATCGGCTGCATCTGCTGCTGCTGGCCCATGCCCTGGCCCATCGGGTTGCCCATCTGCTGCGGGCCACCGGGACCGCCCATGGGCTGGAGCATCTGACCACCCATCGGCTGGACCAGCTGCTGCTGGCCACCCATGGTCTGGTTCATCTGCTGCGGGCCGCCGGGGCCCATCGGACCGCCCTGGCCGGCCGGGAGCTGCGGCGCACCGGAGGGCAGGCCGAGCGGCTGGTTGCCCATCTGCTGCTGCTGGGGACCACCGGGGCCCATCTGCTGCGGGCCGCCGGGGCCCATCTGCTGCTGGCCACCCGGACCCTGCTGGCCGGGGACCGGCGGGCCGGATATGGCGGCCGGGACGGGAGCGGCCGGACGCTGGGCGTCCTGCGGCGGCTCCTTCCGCATGTTGGCCTGGTTCTGCGCGGCGGCGCGAGTCGCGGCGGCCAGCTTGGCGCGCAGGTCCTCGTTCTCCCGGAGGAGGCGGGTCAGCTCCGCCTCGACCTCGTCGAGGAAGGCATCGACCTCGTCCTCGTCATAGCCTTCACGCAGGCGGACGGTCGTGAACTGCTTGTTCCGAACGTCCTCGGGGGTCAATGGCATCTCTTCACCTCAACGTGATCGTCGGCACACCGGCATCCTGTCGCATCGCTCACCTACGACTAGGGGTGCACAAGCGAGATCAGGACATACACAATGATCATCAGTACGAAGAAGGACAGGTCGAGCGCCACGCCCCCGAAACGCAACGGCGGAATGAACCGCCGAAGAAGCTTGAGCGGCGGATCCGTGACAGTGTACGTGGCCTCCAGGACCAGGACCATGGCCTTGCCGGGCCGCCACGAACGCGCGAACTGGAAGACCCAGTCCATGACCAGTCGAACGAGCAGGAACACCAGGAAGACGGTCAGGGCGTAGTAGAGCACCGCCCACACGATGTCCATCGCGTTTCCCTCTCCCCGGTCCCGGGCCCTAGGGCCTGCCGCTCGTCACCTGTCGCCAACCACTGTTGATCAGATCCACACGTAAAGTCGTGGCCGGGTCAGCTCTGGTTGAAGAACCCACCCTCGGCGATCCGAGCCTTGTCCTCCGCCGTGACATCGACGTTAGCAGGCGACAGCAGGAACACCTTCTGTGTCACGCGCTCGATACTGCCGTGCAGACCGAAGACGAGTCCAGCGGCGAAGTCTACGAGTCGCTTCGCGTCCGTGTCGTCCATCTCGGTCAGATTCATGATCACGGGGGTACCGCCGCGGAACTGTTCCCCGATGGTACGGGCCTCGTTGTAGGTCCGGGGGTGCAACGTGGTGATGCGGTAGGGCTCTCGTTCGTTCACTACCTTGGGCATGATCACCGGTGCGCTCTTCTCCAGGTTGTGGCGGCGTTCGGGTGTGATGGACGACACGGGGGCCATCCTCGGGGTCTCCTGCCGGATCGGCACCGCGGCCGGGACCGGCTGCGGGGTGATCGAGGAGACCGGAGCGGGGGCGGGAGCGGCTGCCGGCCGGGGGATGTCCTCGGTCCGCTGCCCGGTACGGATCGGCTCGGGGTCCGCGTCGTAGTCGTCGTCGGGGTCGTACCCCTGGCCGTCGTACGTCTCGTCCTCCACGAGGCCGAGGTAGACCGCCATCTTGCGCATTGCGCCGGCCATGCTCCTGTCTCCTCCGCTCATGGCCACCTCGCTGGCGCTCGGTGGCTGCTTCGCGAAGCCGCGCACCTTCCATCGGTCGCGCGCTCCGCTCGCTCCGTGCGAACCGTCCCCGCGGCCGGGGCCACGGCCCTGCCTGCGGATTCCCCGGCCGGCCCGCGACGGCCCGTCAAGGCGACGCGCCGTCAGAGTCCGTGGGCTGGAGGCCGCGGAGCTGCGATCCACGGTTGGCTAGCGCTTCTGAAAGCTGCTAGTTTCTGTCCTATTTTGTCCTGCAGTCTGATCTACTACCCGGTGACGTTACCCGAGGGGTGACCTCACTCCGAGTACCGCCGTTCCGACGCGCACATGTGTCGCTCCGGCGGCAATCGCCTGCTCAAGGTCACCGCTCATGCCTGCGGAGACCATGGTGGCAGCCGGATGGGCCGCCCGTACGGCGGTTGCGATTTCCGCCAGCCGCTCGAAGGCGCGGGCCGGGTTCCCGGCCAGCGGACCGGCCAGTGGAGCGACGGTCATCACACCGTCCAGGCGAAGCCCGGGCGTGTCGGCGATCGCGTCGGCGAGTTCCGCGACGTCCTGGGGGGCGACCCCGGCCCGGTGCGCGCTCTCACCGCCCGCGGCGGAGCCGCTGATCGACGCTTCCTTGTCGAGGGCCACCTGCACCAGGCAACCGAGCTCCGGCCGCCCGGACTTGAGCACGGCCGCCGAGAGCGACTCGACGAGCCGCAGCCGGTCGACCGAGTGCACGTGGTTCGCGTACCGGACGACCGAGCGGACCTTGTTGGTCTGCAGCTGTCCGACGAAGTGCCAGTCAAGAGGAAGGTTTCTGCACTGCTCGGCCTTGGGCGCGGCGTCCTGGTCCCGGTTCTCCGCGACGTCCGTCACACCCAGTCCGGCCAGCAGTGCGGTGTCCTCGGCCGGGTAGGTCTTGGTGACGACGATCAGGGTGACGTCCTCGCGCGGACGTCCGGCGGCCGCACAGGCGTCCGCGATCCGCCGCTCGACCACTTCGAGGTTGGTGCCGAGTTCCTCGTACCGGGCCAGCTGGCCCTCCGTCAGAGCCTGCGAGAACGCGGCGCTCCCCGGGAACGGTCCGTAGATGTCGTTCGTCATCAGTGATCAGAGCCCAACCAGACGTAGCTCGCGAGCCGGCCCGTGCGCTGCTCGCGGCGATAGGAGAAGTGATCGGCGGATTCGAGGGTGCAGACCGGGGAACGCACCAGCTCGGTGACCCCCGCCGCGGCCAGCTGGGCCGCGACTCCCTCCGGCACGTCCAGCGCCGGGGTCCCCCAGGAGGTCTCGGCGAAGGCCGCCGGGACGACCCCGGCGACCTCGGCGCGCAGCTGGGCCGGCACCTCGTAGCACCGGCCGCACACCGCGGGGCCGGTGGCGGCGGTGATCCGCGCCGGTTCGGCCCCCAGTTCGACCATCGCACTGACGGCCGCGGCCACCACTCCGGCCGCCAGTCCGGGCCGGCCCGCGTGGGCCGCGCCCACCACGCCCGCCACCGGGTCGGCCAGCAGCACCGGGGTGCAGTCCGCGGTCAGCACCGCGAGCGCGAGCGGCCGGTCGGTGACCACCGCGTCCACCGTCGGGGCCCCGCCCAGCGGCTGGCGCTCGGTCACCACGGCCACCTCGGCGCCGTGCACCTGGTTCATCCAGACCACGTCGGCCGGGTTCAGCCCCAGCTCCCGGGCCGCGATCTCCCGGTTCTTCCGGACGGCCTCCGGGTCGTCCCCGACCGCGCCGCCGAGGTTGAGCTCCCCGTACGGCGAAGTGCTCACCCCGCCCCACCGATCGGTGAAGGCGAAGTGAGCACCCGCGCGGACAGCGTGATCGATCACTTAAGGAAATCCGGGACGTCGAGCTCCTCGGCCGGGCTCTCCACGAACGGCTGCCGGGTCGACTGCTGCACCTGCGGCGGCACCGAAGCGGCGGTGGTCGTGGCGGCCTGGGTCTCGGCCGAACGCGTCGGGGCGGCCTGGGCCTCCCCCTCGGACCGGGACGTCACCGAGCCGATGCTCCCGTACGACGGACGGCCGGCCGGGCGCTCCGGGGCGGCCGGCGGGGTGGCCGGGGCGGCGGGGGTGGTGGACTTCACCACCGGGTCGCGGACGATCGCCGGCGGCTGACCGCCGTCGAAGCCGGCCGCGATGACGGTGACCCGCACCTCGTCGCCGAGCGCGTCGTCGATGACCGCGCCGAAGATGATGTTCGCCTCGGGGTGGGCGGCCTCGCTGACCAGCTGGGCCGACTCGTTGATCTCGAACAGGCCGAGGTCGGAGCCGCCCGAGATGGACAGCAGCACGCCGCGGGCGCCGTCGATCGAGGCCTCCAGCAGCGGCGAGGAGATCGCCATCACGGCGGCCGCCTTGGCACGGTCCTCGCCGCGGGCCGAGCCGATGCCCATGAGCGCCGAACCGGCGTCCGACATGACGGACTTGACGTCGGCGAAGTCGAGGTTGATCAGACCCGGGGTGGTGATCAGGTCGGTGATGCCCTGGACACCGGAGAGCAGGACCTGGTCCGCCGAGCGGAACGCGTCGAGCACACTGACCTGGCGGTCCGAGATGGACAGCAGCCGGTCGTTGGGGATCACGATGAGGGTGTCGACCTCTTCGCGCAGGGCGGCGATGCCGTCCTCGGCCTGGTTGGCCCGGCGACGGCCCTCGAAGGTGAAGGGGCGGGTGACCACGCCGATGGTCAGGGCGCCCAGCGAGCGGGCGATGTTGGCGACGACGGGCGCGCCGCCCGTGCCCGTGCCACCGCCCTCGCCGGCGGTCACGAAGACCATGTCGGCCCCCTTGAGGACCTCCTCGATCTCCTCGCGGTGGTCCTCGGCGGCCTTGCGGCCGACCTCGGGGTTGGCGCCGGCGCCGAGGCCCCGGGTGAGTTCACGGCCCACATCGAGCTTGACGTCGGCGTCGCTCATGAGGAGGGCCTGCGCATCGGTGTTGATCGCGATGAACTCGACGCCCTTGAGACCGACCTCGATCATCCGGTTGATGGCGTTGACACCACCGCCGCCGATTCCGACGACCTTGATGACTGCGAGGTAGTTCTGCGGTGCTGCCACGTCGAAGGCCTCTCGCCTCGAATTTCCGGGTCGGTGCGGCCCGACGGTGGGCCGTACCGACGGATGTCGATGGGTAGGGAGCCTGGTTTCTGACTGAATGTCCGAAATGCCGACCGCCGACCCCAACCCTAAACTTGACCTTTAGGGTTAGTCCTGTGCCTCCGTCACATCACCAACGGACACAGTCTGGTGACACAGGACACTAGGTGGCTCCGGGCACGCGTTTCAACGAACACGCCGAGCTTCCCTTTTTCTTTTGAGCCTATGTGATCATCGGCCGGCAATGGAAACCGGGGTGACCACCAAGGGTCGGGCCGACACTTCGAGGCGTCAACCCCTCCCTCGGGCACAGAATCTAGCGGATCAACCCGACACCGCCGGCGCCTCCGGCGCGGTCACGTCGAACACGGTGCCCTTCTGCTTCATCAGCGCCAGCAGCACCCGGGCCTTCCGGTCGGTCTGTTCGGGACTTCCCCAACGCACCGTCGCACCCCCGCTGAGCTGCAGTTCGATGTCGTCGTAGGAATGCACGAGGAGCGATCCGGCCCGCTTGGCGATCTCCGGCGGGAGCCCGGCGGCCACCGCCACCGCGCCCTGCACCAGCTGCGCCCTGGAGATCACTCCGTCCACGTCCTTCGCGGGCTGGCTGAGGCGCAGTTCCACCACCGGCACGCCCTGCGGCGGGGCCGCCTCGGTGGCGAAGCTCACGCCGGCGGCATCCACCTGGGTGAACTGGCCGTCGTCCCCCTTGACGGCGGCCACCGCGGTCCGCTGCACCACCTTGACCTGCAGGGTGTGCGGCCAGCCCCGCCAGACCTCGGCCTTCGCCACCCGGGGGATCGCCTCCACCCGTTGCCGGACGGTGTCCAGGTCGACCCGGGCCAGCGGGCCGTCGGCCAGCCCGCCGACCGCGCCGCGGACCTGGTCCGCCGTCAGCTTGTCGTCCGTCGGGCCCTGGACGGCGACGTCGCGCACGTCCAGCACCGACGAGAAGAACACCACCCAGGCCAGCACGCCCAGCACCGCTGCGCCGAGCACGCTCAGCACCACGATGCCCCGCCGGGAGAGCCGGAGGCGGGGAGCGGACTCCTCCCCCTCCAGCTCCTCCTCCAACGGGTCGGCGAGCCGGCCGTCAGCCACGGCGGCGACCGCCGCGGTGTGCCTGGATCGCCTCGTACACCATCCCGACCAGCAGGTCGTCGGCGTCCCGGCGGCCGAACTCGGCGGCGGCGCGGCTCATGTCCCACAGCCGCTGGGGGTCGGTGAGCACCGGCAGCACGTTCTGCAGCACCCAGTCCGGGGTCAGCTCGGCGTCGTCCACCAGCAGGCCGCCGCCGGCCTTGACCATCGGCTGGGCGTTCAGCCGCTGCTCGCCGTTGCCGATCGGCAGCGGTACGAAGGCGGCGGGCAGACCGACGGCCGCCAGCTCGGCCACGGTCATGGCACCGGCCCGGCAGAGCATCAGGTCGGCCGCCGCGTAGGCGAGGTCCATCCGGTCGACGTACGGCACCGCGCGGTACGGCGGCATCCCGGGGACGTCGGCGACCTGCGGCAGCTCGTTCTTCGGGCCGACCGCGTGCAGGATCTGCACGCCGTACTGCTGCAGTCGCGGGGCGATCGCGGTGATGGTCTCGTTGAGCCGGCGCGCGCCCTGGGAGCCGCCGGAGACCAGCAGGGTGGGCAGCCGCTGGTCGAGGCCGAAGTACTGGCGGGCCTCCGGCCGGGTGGCGTTGCGGTCCAGGGTGGCGATGGTCCGGCGCAGCGGGATGCCGATGTACCGGGAGTCGCGCAGCTTGCTGTCCGGGGTGGAGACCGCGACGAAGTCGGTGTAGCGGGCGCCGATCTTGTTGGCCAGACCCGGACGGGCGTTGGCCTCGTGCACCACGATCGGCACCCCGGCCCGCTTGGCGGCCAGGTACGCGGGCATCGCGACGTAGCCGCCGAAGCCGACCACGGCGTCGGCGTTGACCCGCTCGATGATCTCCTGGGCGGCCCGCACGGTGCCGCGCAGCCGGCCGGGGACGGTGATCAGCTCGGGGGTGGGCTTGCGGGGCAACGGGACGGCCGGAATGAGCTCCAGCTGGTAGCCGCGCTCGGGTACCAGGCGGGTCTCCAGCCCCTTCTCGGTGCCCAGGGCGGTGATCCCGATGGACGGGTCGTGCCTGCGGAGGGCGTCCGCGAGGGCCATGGCCGGCTCGATGTGACCGGCGGTCCCCCCGCCGGCGAGTACGACATGCACCGAAATTCACCGCTCCCTGCGTGCCGGCCCGGGGGCCGGGCGCGCTGTGGTTCGTCGTCGTGGCAGCACCCGGGCCAGTCGCTTCCTGATCCGGGAGTTCTTGCTCCGGGCGGCCAGGGCCGCCTTCGCGCCCGAGGAACTGCGTGCCAGGCACAGCAGCACCCCGATCGCGGACATGGCCGACAGCATGGCGGAACCGCCGTAGGAGAACAGCGGGAGCGGGACCCCCGCGATGGGCAGCAGTCCCAGCGCCGACCCCAGGTTGATCATGGCCTGCGCCATGATCCAGGTGGTGGCGGCTCCCGCGGCGTACCTGACGAAGGGATCCTTCGTACCGATGGCCACACGGATACCCGCGTAGCCTAGTGCCGCAAAGAGACCGATCACCGACAGCGTCCCCACCAGGCCCAGTTCCTCGCCGGTCGCGGCGAAGATGAAGTCGGTGTGCGCCTCGGGCAGCTGGCCCCACTTCTCCACGCCGGCGCCCAGGCCGGTGCCGAATCCGCCGCCGAGCGCGAACGAGTACACGCCGTGCAGGGCCTGGAAGCAGGCGCCCTCCGGATCGAGCTTGGTGACGCCGATGCAGCCCAGCCGCTCGGCCCGGTGCGGGACGGTGATCACCAGGGCGGTGCAGACCACGACCGCCACCCCGAGGGTGGCCACGAACAGCCGCAGCGGTGCGCCGACCATCCACAGCAGCGCGAACACCATGGCCACCAGGATCATCGAGGTGCCCATGTCGCCGCCGATCATGATCAGCGCGAGCAGCAGCAGGGCGCCCGGCACCAGCGGCACCAGCAGGTGCTTCCAGGAGGTGAGGGTGCCGGCCTTCTGCTTGCGGGCGAGCAGGTCGGCGCCCCAGAGCACCAGCGCGAGCTTGGCGAACTCGGACGGCTGGAACTGGAAGAAGCCGAAATCCAGCCAGTTCTGGTTGCCGTTGATCCGCACCCCGATACCGGGCACGGCGACCAGCGCCAGCGCGCCGATCACCCCGAACATCACCGGGTAGACGATCACCCGCAGCACCGCCACCGGGACGGAGGCGAAGCCGATCAGCAGGACCAGGCCGAGGATGGCCGCGATCAGCTGCTTGAGGAAGTAGTACTGCGCGGTGTGGTGCTGGTTCAGCGCCAGGATCTGCGAGGCCGAGAAGACCATCATCAGGCCGAGCACGACCAGCAGCAGGGTGGTCCCGACCACCAGCAGGTAGGGCGTGAGCGGCCGGTCCAGCCAGTACCGGACGCGGGCCCGGAAGGCCCGCAACCGTCCCAGCGGACCGGCCGACTTGTACTTGGTCGTGGTGGCGGAGATCACTCGCCACGGCTCGGCGGCGTCCTGCTTCGTCACGCCGGAATCCGCCCTGCCCTGCCCCGCCACCGCGCTCCGCTCCTTCTCTCCGAGGCCCGTTCGCCTCCGGACCGCTCCGCGCCGAGGCCCAGGGCTCGGCCCAGGCTCACTCGCCGGAGTCGGCCAGCTCCCGGACGGCCGCCGCGAAGAGGTCGCCGCGCTCGCCGTAGTTGGTGAACATGTCCATCGACGCGCAGGCCGGAGCCAGCAGCACCGTGTCACCCGATCGGGCGAGCGATGTGGCCGTTCGAACGACCTCGGTCATCGCCACCGCGCCAGTCTGGCCCTCGGCCGCATCGATCACCGGCACATCCGGAGCGTGTCGCTCCAGCGCCTCGCGGATCAGCGCCCGGTCCTGCCCGATCAGCACGACCGCCCGCAGCCGCTCGGCCGCGCCCTGGACCAGGTCGTCGAAGGTCGCGCCCTTGGCCAGTCCCCCGGCGATCCAGACGATCGGCCGGTAGGCCGCCAGCGAGGCCGCGGCGGCATGGGTGTTGGTGGCCTTGGAGTCGTCGATGTACGTGACCTCACGGACCGTACCGACCTCGGCGATCCGGTGGGCGTCCGGGCGGAAGGCCCGAAGGCCCTCCCGGACGGCCTTCGGCTCGACCCCGTACGCCCGGGCCAGCGCCGCCGCGGCGAGCGCGTTGGCGATGTTGTGCGGGGCCGGCGGGTTGACGTCCTCGACGGCGCCCAGCTCGGCCGCGTTCCTGGCCCGGTCCTCGACGAAGGCGCGGTCGACCAGGAGGCCGTCCACCACGCCGAAGTTCGACGGGCCGGGCGCGCCGAGGCCGAAACCGATCGCCCGGCAGCCCTCCTCGACGTCGGCCTCCCGGACCAGCGCCTCGGTGGCCGGGTCGGCCAGGTTGTACACGCAGGCCACCACGTTGCCCTCGTAGATCCGGCCCTTGTCGGCGGCGTACGCCTCCATCGAGCCGTGCCAGTCGAGGTGGTCCGGGGCCAGGTTGAGCACCGCCGCCGAGTACGGGCGCAGCGAGGGCGCCCAGTGCAGCTGGTAGCTGGAGAGCTCGACGGCGAGCACGTCGTACGGCTCCTCGGCGAGCACCGCGTCCAGCACCGAGACCCCGACGTTGCCGACGGCGGCGGTGCGCTTGCCGGCCGCGGTGAGGATCGAGGCGAGCATCTGGACGGTGGTGGTCTTGCCGTTGGTGCCGGTGACGGCCAGCCAGGGGGCGGGCTCGCCGGTGCCCGGCAGCGGCTTGCGCAGCCGCCAGGCCAGCTCGACGTCGCCCCAGACCGGCACCCCGGCCGCCTCCGCGGCGGCGAACAGCGGGCTGTCGGGCGCCCAGCCGGGCGAGGTGACGACCAGTTCGGTGCCCTCGGGCAGGCTAGCGCCGTCGCCCAGGCGCACCGCGACGCCGAGCGCCTCCAGCTCGGCGGCGCGGGCCCTGAGGCCCTCGCCGCTGCCGCCGTCCACCACGGTGACGCGGGCGCCGAGGCCGTTCAGGACGCGCGCGGCGCTGATGCCCGAGACGCCGAGGCCCGCGACCACCACGGGCAGGTCATTGAAGTCAGGGTTCGTCATCCGGTCCGGTATCCCGCGTAGAAGAGGCCGAGGCCGACGGCCACGCACAGGCCCTGGATGATCCAGAAGCGGACCACGACCAGGACCTCGCTCCAGCCCTTGAGTTCGAAGTGGTGCTGCAGTGGTGCCATCTTGAAGACGCGCTTGCCGGTCATCCGGAAGGAGCCGACCTGGATGATCACCGACAGGGTGATGATCATGAACAGGCCGCCGAGCATGATCAGCAGCAGCTCGGTGCGCGAGCAGATCGCGAGGCCGGCCAGGGCGCCGCCGAGGGCGAGCGAGCCGGTGTCACCCATGAAGATCTTGGCGGGCGAGGTGTTCCACCACAGGAAGCCGAAGCAGGAGCCCATCAGGGCCGAGGCGACCACCGCGAGGTCCAGTGGGTCGCGCACGTCGTAGCAGGCGCCGGTGGCGGAGATGAAGTAGGCGCAGCTCTGGGTGTACTCCCAGACGCCGATGAAGGTGTAGGCGCCGAAGGCCATCACCGAGGCGCCGGTGGCGAGGCCGTCGAGACCGTCCGTCAGGTTCACGCCGTTGGAGGTCGCCGCGATCATGAAGTACGCGAAGATGACGAACAGCACCGGGCCGATCGACCAGCTGAAGTCGCGGACGAAGGACAGCTTCTCGGAGGCCGGGCTCAGTCCCCGGTCGTCGTGGAACTGCAGCGCCAGGACGGCGAACACCAGACCGACGATCGACTGGCCGGCCAGCTTCGCCTTGGCCCGCAGGCCGAGCGAGCGGCGCTTGACGACCTTGATGTAGTCGTCCAGGAAGCCCACCAGGCCGAGGCCCGCGGTCAGGAAGAGCACCAGCAGCCCCGAGGCGGTCGGGGTGTCGCCCGTTATCGCCTTCGTGGCGAAGTACGCGATCAGGGTCGCCAGGATGAAGGCGATGCCGCCCATGGTGGGCGTGCCCTTCTTGCTGTGGTGCGCCTTGGGGCCGTCGTCGCGGATGTACTGGCCGTAACCCTGCCGGGCGAGCAGCTTGATCAGGGCGGGCGTGCCGACCAGCGAGAGGATCAGGCCGATCATCCCGGAGAAGAGGATCTGCTTCATCATCGGGCAGCACCGTCCGCCAGGAGGGCCTCGGCCACCTTCTCCAGCCCCACCGAACGGGACGCCTTCACCAGGACCACATCCCCCGGCCGAAGCTGACTGCGCAGCAGTTCGACCGCCGCGTCCGCGTCGGACACCAGCACCGACTCCTCACCCCACGAACCTTCGTTCCTCGCGCCGAGTTCCATGCAGGCCGCCTCGCGTCCGCCGACCGCCACCAGCTTGGTGACGTCCAGCCGGACGGCGAGCCGCCCGATGGCGTCGTGCTCGGCCAGGCTGTCCTCGCCGAGCTCCCGCATCTCGCCGAGCACCGCCCAGGTGCGGCGGCGCTCCGGACCGCGGCCGCCCATCGAGACCAGCGCCCGCAGCGCGGCCCGCATCGAGTCGGGGTTCGCGTTGTAGGCGTCGTTGACGACGGTGACACCATCGGCCCGGTCGACGACCTCCATGCGCCAGCGGGACAGCGCACCCGCCTCGCCCAGGGCTGCCGCGGTGTCGTCGACGGTCATCCCGAGCTCCGTCGCCACCGCGGCGGCGGCGAGGGCGTTCGAGACGTGGTGCTCACCGTACAGGCGCAGCTGCACGGGCGCGGAACCGGCCGGGGTGGTGAGCGTGAACGACGGCCGACCGGTGGCGTCCAGGCGAACGTCGGTCGCCCGGACGTGGGCGTCCGGGGACTCCCCGAACAGGACCACCTTCGCCCTGGTGCGCGAGGCCATCGCGCGCACCAGCCGGTCGTCCGCGTTCAGGATCGCGGCGCCGTCGGCGGGCAGCGCCTCGACCAGCTCGCCCTTGGCCTCGGCGATCGCCTCCTGGGAGCCGAACTCGCCGACGTGGGCGGTGCCGACGTTGAGCACCAGGCCGATCCGCGGCGGGGTGATCGAGGTGAGGTACTCGATGTCGCCCTTGTGCCGGGCGCCCATCTCCATCACCAGGTGCCGGGTGCTCTCCTCGACCCGCAGCGCGGTCATCGGGTGGCCGATCTCGTTGTTCAGCGAGCCGGGCGGGAAGACGGTCTCGCCGTGGCGCCGGAGCAGCTGGGCGATCAGGTCCTTGGTGCTGGTCTTGCCGGCCGAGCCTGTCAGCGCGACCACGGCGGTGCCCTCGGCGCGGGCGACCACGGTCCGGGCCAGCCTGCCGAGCGCCTCCACCACACTGTCGACCAGGACGGCGGGCACGCCGACCGGGCGGGAGGCCAGCACCGCGACGGCGCCGGCCTCGACCGCCGTGGCGGCGTAGTCGTGGCCGTCCACGTTCTCGCCGACGAAGGCCGCGAACAGGCCGCCGGGGCTCACCTTCCGCGAGTCGACCTCGACCGGGCCGGTGACCACGGTGTCCGGGTCGGCGCCGTCCAGGGTGCCTCCGACGGCGGCGGCCACCTCGGCGAGGGTCAGTGCGATCACTGCTGCTCTACTCCTCGGTCGCCCCGCGCGGCCGTGGTCCGCGCGATGGATTCGCGCAGCACCTCCCGGTCGTCGAAGGGGCGGATCTCGTCTCGTACGTACTGGCCGAGCTCGTGGCCCTTTCCGGCCACCAGCACGGTGTCCCCCGCCTGGGCGCGGGCCACCGCGAGCTCGATCGCCTCGGCCCGGTCGGGCACGACCAGGACGTCCCCGCGCTCGGCCTCGGGCACCGCGGCGGCGCCGGTCAGCATGCTGGCGAGGATCGTCAGCGGGTCCTCGCTGCGCGGGTTGTCGCTGGTCAGCAGGGCGGTGTCGGCGAGCCGGGCGGCGATGGCGCCCATCGGGCCGCGCTTGTGCGGGTCACGGTCGCCGCCGCAGCCGACGACGACGTGCAGCCGGCCCTTGGTGACCTCGCGCAGCGAGCCGAGGACGGCCTCCAGGGCGTCCGGCTTGTGGGCGTAGTCCACCACGGCGACGAACGGCTGTCCGGCGTCCACCCGCTCCAGCCGGCCCGGCACGCCGGCCACGGCGGCGACACCGGCCACGGCCCGCTCCAGCGGCAGCCCGGCGGTGACCAGCACGGTGATCGCGGCCAGCGCGTTGGCGACGTTGAACGGGCCGGGCAGCGGGACGGAGGCGTCCGCCCCGGCGCCGTCCGGGCCGACCACCCGGAAGGTGGAGCCGGTCGGGCCGAGCTGGACGTCCAGGGCCCGCCAGTGCGCCTCGGCGTCGCCGGTCGCGGAGAAGGTGGTCACCGGGATCTTCGCCTCGGCGGCGAGCCGGCGCCCGTAACCGTCGTCCAGGTTGACCACGCCGCGGCGGGACTTGCCGGGCTGGAAGAGCCGGGCCTTCGCCTGGAAGTAGTCCTCCATGTCCGGGTGGAAGTCGAGGTGCTCGGGGGTGAGGTTGTTGAACAGCGCGACGTCGTACGCCACCCCGTCGGTGCGGCCGAAGACCAGGGCGTGGCTGGAGACCTCCATGGTCACCGCGTCCGCGCCGCGCTCGGCCATCACGCCGAGGATCGCGTGCAGATCGGTGGCCTCGGGGGTGGTGCGCTCGCTCTTGATCCGCTCCTGGCCGACCCGCATCTCGACGGTGCCGATCACGCCCGGGCTGCGCCCGGCGCCACGCAGACCGCCCTCGACCAGGTACGAGGTGGTGGTCTTGCCGTTGGTGCCGGTCAGCCCGATCATCAGCAGCCGCTCGGACGGGTGGCCGTAGACGATCGCGGCCAGCTCGCCCATCCGGGCCCGCGGCCGGTCGACGACCAGCAGCGGCAGGCCGGTCGGGGCGGCCAGCTCGGCGCCCGCCGGATCGGTCAGCACGGCCACCGCGCCGGCCTCCGCGGCCTTGCCGGCGAAGGCCGCGCCGTGGTGGTTGGCGCCCGGGAAGGCCACGTACACGTCACCGGGGCGCACCGCGCGGGAGTCGTGGGTGACACCGGTGACGGCGCCGCCCTCGACGGGCGGCAGACCCAGCCGGCCGGCCAGCTCGGCGAGCGGCAGGGCGGCGGTCCCGGTCGGGCGGGGCGGACTCACGGTGGTTTGATCGGGTTTCGGCACGGCGGGAAGGCTATCCGCCGAAGGGTGCCCAGGGCCAAACCGGGCCTCCTCCGCGCCGCTGTCCAGACCGGCCCGCTGGTTGCTCATCCTCGCTCACGGCTTCCACTCGACGGGCAGGTTCGGCGCCTGGCTGCCGCTCGGCGGGACCTGCATGGTCTTCAGGGTGAACTCCATCACCTGCTTGAACACCGGGCCGCACAGCTGTCCCCCGAAGTGGCCGTTGACCGGCCCCTGGAGGGTGCAGGAGACGGTGTAGCGGGGGGCGTCGGCCGGGGCGAAGCCGATGAAGGAGGCGGTGTAGCCGTCGTAGCCCTTGCCGTCGGCGGCGCCCCGGTTGGCGGTGCCGGTCTTGCCGGCGACCCGGTAGCCGGGGATGGCGGCCTTGCCGCCGGTGCCCTGCTCGTCGTCGACGACCGACTCCAGCATCGAGGTGAGGGTCTTCGCGGTTTCCTCGCTGACCACCCGGGTCTGCTCGCCGGGCGGGGTCGCGGTGTACTTGCCGTCCGGCCCGGTGATGCCCTGGACGATGCTGGGCGCGACCCGGACCCCGCCGTTGGCGATGGTCGAGTACACCGAGGTCGCCTGCAACGCGTTCATCTGCAGCGGGCCCTGGCCGAAGGAGATGTTGTACTTCTCCGAGGCGACCAGGTCCTCCGGTTTCTTGAGCATCCCGGGGGTCTCGCCGGGGAAGTTCAGGCCGGTCGGCCGGGCCACCCCGAACTTGCGCATGTAGCCGTCGAGGATCTGGTTGGCCTTCAGCTGGTCACCGTCGCCGAGGGTCTCGACCGCCTCGATGGTGCCGATGTTGGAGGACTTGGCGAGCACCCCGGCCAGGGTCAGGTACCAGTCGCCGTGCTCGACATCGTCCTTGAACTGCTGCCCGGCCCGGACCAGCCGGTTGGGCACGGTGACCCTGGTGTCCCAGTTGGCCTTCCCCGAGTCCAGGACGGCGGCCAGGCTCATCAGCTTGGCGGTGCTGCCCGGCTCGTAGGCGTCCACCAGGGCCGGGTTGCCCATCTGGGACTGCTTGGAGAGGCTCAGGTCGTTCGGGTTGAAGCCGGGCGCGGAGGCCATCGCGATGACCTGGCCGGTCTTCACGTCCTGGACCACCACGTAGCCCTTCTCCGCGCCGGAGTTGGCCACCTGGTCGGTGATCGCCCGCTGGGCCGCCCACTGGACGTCCCGGTTGATGGTCAGCTTGACGTCGCTGCCGGGCACGGCCGGGTCCATCGATCCGCCGGCGGTGGGCACCAGCCGGCCGCCCGCCTGGGCGTAGCTGCTGTGGCCGTCCTTGCCGGCCAGCTGCTTCTGGTACTGCAGCTCCAGCCCGCCGGCGCCCTCGCCCTCGCCGTTGACGAAGCCGACGAGGTTGGCGGCCAGCCCGTCGGCCGGGTAGATCCGCTTCTGGGTCTCCCGGTTGAACACCCCGGCCAGCGGGTTGGCGCACTCGTTGTCCACCCGGGTGCGCCCGCCCTGGTCGGCGGGCTTGCCGAGCAGCTTCTTCTGGGCCTGGCAGGCGCGCGAGCCGGCCTGCTTCTCCAGGCTCGACTTGAGGTCGCTGATCTGGTTCTTGGCGGCCGGGGTCTGCTGGGAGGCGAGCCGCTTGTAGCGGGTCCTGGGGGTGTGGAGGTCGGCGGCGATCCGGTCCTTGGCGACGCCGATGATCGGCGACAGCAGGGCGGCCGCCTGCTCCGGCGCGTCCGGGATGCCGGTCGCCGCGGGGGTGAACATCGCCGGGTCGGCGGTGATGTCGTACGCGTCCACGGTGGCGGCCAGCGCGACGCCGTCGGAGGACATTATCGAGCCGCGCTCGGCGGTGATCGGGATGTTCTGGTAGCGGTTGGTGTTGGCGTCGGCGGCCAGCGCGTCGGCGTCCACCAGCTGCAGCTGCACCAGCCGCCCGGCGAAGACCGAGAACACCAGCGACAGCGCCACCGTGATCACCCGCAGCCGGCGCTTCGGCTCGGCCAGCTTCAGCGGTCTCGGGCGCTGCGGCAGCCGGGACTTCGGGCGCGGCCGCACCGCCGCCTGGCTGCGGGCCGGCGGACGGCCCTCCGGGCGGCGCTGCTGCGGCGCGCGCGGGGTACGGCCCACGGCGGCGGACTTGGCGGGCTGCGCCTTGGCGGACTGGCTCCGCACGGGCTGGGCCTTCGCGGGCTGGGGCTTCGCCGGCTGACCCTTCGGGGCCTGAGGCTTGGCGGCCTGGCCGCGGGCGGCGCTCTGGCCCTTCGCGGGCTGGCCGCGCCCGGCGGCGGGTCGGGCCGCACCGGCGCGCGGCGGCTGCCGACGGCCGGAGCCCGATCCGGAACCGGAGCCAGAACCGGACGGCTGACGAGGCGTCGTCATCGGGTACCACCCCCGTGCTGGGCCGGCGCGGGTGACACCGGGTTGAGCTGGATCACCGAGTCCCCCGCCGAGGCCGCCGGGGTCGGCGGCGCGGGCGCCGGCTGCGTCGACGGCTGGGGGCTCGGGGAGCCGCTCGGCTGGGCCGAGGACTGCGCCGGGGGCTGGGCCTGCGCCGGGCCCTGGGCCCCGGGCGAGGGCTTCACCGGCCACGGATCGACCGTCGACTTCTTCACCGGCGGGCTGTCCTGCGCCGGGCCGGGCGTGCCGACCACCTTGCCGCCGTTCGGCACGTCCAGGAAGGCCATCCCACCGGCCGGGACCATGCCCAGCTCGCCGGCCCGCTTGGCCAGCGCGTCCGGCGCCGAACTCTGGTCGATCTCGAGCTGGAGGCTCTGCTGCTCGTCGGTCGCCTTGGTGGTCTGCTTCTGCAGCCGGGACAGCTCGAAGGAGCCCTCGTTGAGAGCCGTGTTCAGCGCCAGCAGTCCGAGCAGCCCCGCCGCCAGCAGCACCACCACGAGCACCGCGAACGGCGTGCGCCCCCGCACCGGGCGCCGCCCCGGCCGGACCGTGATCCGCGCCCTGCCCTGCCCGGGGAGTCCTCCCCGCCCCGCCCGGACCTCACCGGCCACCGGCCCCACTGCTCTCCTCCGCCCTTCGGACCCCGCCGGAACCGATCCTCAGCCCCGCTTGCTTCGGTCCCTGATCCTCTCCGCCACCCGCAGCCGCACGGGCGCGGCGCGCCGGTTCTCCTCGATCTCCTCCTCGGTGGCCAGCTCGGCACCGCGGGTGATCAGTTTGAGCCAGGGCTGGTGCTCCTCCGGGACGAACGGGAGCCCCGGCGGGGCGGTGCTGGTCGCCCCGGCGGCGAAGTACTGCTTCACCAGCCGGTCCTCCAGCGACTGGTACGACATCACCACCATCCGGCCGCCGAGCGCGAGGACGTCCAGCGCGGCCGGGATCGCCCGGTCCAGGACCTCCAGCTCGCCGTTGACCTCGATCCGCAGCGCCTGGAAGGTCCGCTTGGCCGGGTTCCCGCCGGTCCGGCGGGTCGCCGCCGGAATGGCGTTGCGCACCAACTCGACCAGACGCGCGCTGTTGGTGAACGGTTCCTTGGCCCGCTCCCGCAGGATGACCGAGGCGATCTTCCCGGCGAACCGCTCCTCGCCGTACACCTTGAGGATCCGGGCCAGGTCGCCGTGGCTGTAGGTGTTCAGCACCTCCGCCGCGCTGATCCCCCGGGTCTGGTCCATCCGCATGTCCAGCGGCGCGTCCTGCGCGTAGGCGAAGCCGCGGTCGGCCTCGTCCAGCTGCATCGAGGAGACGCCGAGGTCGAACAGCACGCCGTCCACCCGGTCGATGCCCAGCCGCTCCAGCACCTCGGGGATCTCGTCGTACACCGCGTGCACCAGGGTCGCCCGGTCCCCGAACGGGGCCAGCCGCTCACCGGACAGCTTCAGCGCCTGCGGGTCGCGGTCCACCGCGATCAGCCGGACCTCCGGGAACTGGGTCAGCAGCGCCTCGCTGTGACCGCCGAGGCCGAGGGTGGCGTCCACCACCACGGCGCCGGGCCGCGAGATCGCCGGGGCCAACGCGTCCATGCACCGCTGCAGCATCACCGGAACGTGCTTGGGACCCGGTTCGTTGGTGGTCATGCGCGGTGGCGCCCTTCCTCGGTGCGGAGCAGCCCGTCGTCCGGGAGCTCCGACCATTCTCGCCCACCGCCCGTCGGCACGACGACGCGGCCCGTGGTCCCCGCCCGCTCAGGGGGAAGGTCGTGACCGCCCGGCACCGGGGAAGGTGCGCCAGGTGAACACGGAGCGGGTGGAGGCCACGGGCCGCGTCGGACGGGCCACGCCGCACGGACGACGCCCGGTTGACGGGCTCCGGCGGGTGTGCTCCAACGCGCCGCAACTCTATCGCGCGGGCCCTTCGAGTCAATGGTCCGCTCCGGCGCACCACCCGGGCGGCGGTACGGATCACCGCAGGTCGCAGGCCGTGGGGGCGGCCCGGCGGGGCCGCCGGCCGGGGGCCCCCGGCGACCGCCGCGCGCCCCGTCGAGCGACCGGGCACGAACCCACTCCGGGACCAGACCGGACAAACCGTGCCGTTGTCGCTATGCGCTCGATCACAGCGGCGCGTTCTGTAGCCCCCGGCCCCACCGTGCGGCCCCGGTTCGCACTAACGTCGCCACCATGACAGTGACTCCCGACGGACCAACGCCGAACGCCGCTGCCGACTCCCCGAGACCGACCATCATCGACCGCTTCGTCACGGCCAACCGCGCGTACGCGGTGACCTTCCGGGACGGCGGCATGGACGCCCGCCCCGTCCAGCAGATCGCCGTGGTGGCCTGCATGGACGCCCGCCTCGACCTGTTCGCGGCGCTCGGCCTCGAACTGGGCGACGCCCACGTCATCCGCAACGCCGGCGGAGTCGTCACCGACGACACCATCCGGTCCCTGACCATCAGCCAGCGCGCCCTGGGCACCCGCTCGATCGCGCTGATCCACCACACCGGCTGCGGCCTGCTCGGGCTCACCGAGGACTTCCGCCGCGAACTGGAGCTGGAGGTCGGCCAGCGCCCGCAGTGGGCGGTGGAGTCCTTCGTCGACCTGGACGGCGACGTCCGCCAGTCCATGCAGCGGGTCCGTACCTCCCCCTTCCTGCTGCACACCGACGACGTCCGCGGCTTCGTCTTCGACGTCCACACCGGGCTGCTGCGCGAGATCCGCTGACGCGTTCCGCCCGTCGGCATTCGGCGGCGGCCGAATGGTGACTTCTGGCCGCCGCACGGGGGAGAATGCGCCTGCCGGTCAGACCCCGAACCACCTGGGGCGGCCGGGCCGCAGGCCGCCAACCCGGCGCCGGATCCTCCATCGGAACCGCCCCCGGGGCGGTCGCGTCAAGCATGGGGTGGGGTCCGGCCTCGGGTGGGGCGGGCGCAGCGTGCCAGGGAGCGTAAACGGGTGACGAGCTACAGCGATCAGGCCGGTCTCGGCAGTCCTGCGGGGGGCGAACAGAGGGCGAACGGGCACCAGCGGATCGGGCTCCCCGAGCTCGCCGCGGTCGTGGACCGGGTCCGCGCCAACATCGAGAGCGTGATCGAGGGCAAGCCGGAGGCGGTCCGGATCGCCCTGACCGTGCTGCTCGCCGAGGGCCACCTGCTGCTGGAGGACGTGCCCGGCGTCGGCAAGACCATGCTGGCCAAGGCGCTCGCCAGGTCCGTGGACTGCACCGTGCGCCGCATCCAGTTCACCCCCGACCTGCTGCCCTCGGACGTCACCGGCACCAACATCTACGACCAGCAGCGGCACGACTTCGAGTTCCGCCCGGGCGCGATCTTCGCCCAGATCGTGGTCGGCGACGAGATCAACCGCGCCTCGCCCAAGACCCAGTCCGCGCTGCTGGAGTCCATGGAGGAGCGCCAGGTCACCATCGACGGCACCAGCTACGAGCTGCCCTCGCCGTTCATGGTGGTGGCCACCCAGAACCCGGTCGAGATGGAGGGCACCTACCCCCTCCCGGAGGCCCAGCGGGACCGCTTCATGGCCCGGATCTCGATCGGCTACCCCAGCCCCGAGGCCGAGTTCGCGATGCTCGACGTGCACGGCGGCGCCAACCCGCTGGACGACCTCCAGCCGGTCGCGCACGCCGCCGACATCCTCAAGCTGGTCGAGCTGGTCCGCACCGTGCACATCGCCGACCCGGTCCGCCGCTACGCCGTCGACCTGGTCGGCGCCACCCGCACCAGCCCGGAACTGCGGCTGGGCGCCTCGCCGCGCGCCACCCTGCACCTGGTCCGGGCCGCCCGCGCCGCCGCCGCGCTGGACGGGCGCGACTACGTCACCCCGGACGACATCCAGCGCCTGGCCGTCCCGGTCCTCGCCCACCGCCTGATGCCGACCGCCGAGACCCAGCTCGGCCGCCGCAGCGCCGAGCAGATCGTGACCGACCTGGTCGCCCGGCTGCCGCTGCCGCGTCCCCAGGGCGGCCCGGCCGTCCGGAGGGGCTGAGGTGGCCTCATCCGATCAGACCGGCGGACTGCGGGCCGGGCTGCGCGGCCTCACCACCCGGGGCCGCTCCTTCCTGGCGGCCGGTCTGACGGCGGTGGTCTGCGCCTACGTGCTCGACCAGGACGCGCTGCTGCGGGTCGGCGTGCTGCTCGCCGCACTGCCGCTGGCCGCCGCCCTGGTGGTGGCCAACACCCGCTACCGGGTGGCCAGCGGACGCCGGCTCAGCCCGCACCGGGCGATCGCCGGCCAGGAGGCCCGGGTCCACCTGCGGGTGGACAACGTCTCCCGGGTGCCCACCGGGCTGCTGCTCCTGGAGGACAAGGTGCCGTACGTGCTCGGGCCGCGCCCGCGCTTCGTGCTGGACCGGGTGGAGCCGCGCGGCTTCCGCGAGGTCTCCTACCGGGTCCGCTCCGACCTGCGCGGCCGTTACCCGCTCGGGCCGCTGCAGCTGCGGCTGTCCGACCCGTTCGGGATGTGCGAGGTCAACCGCGGCTTCTCCGCCTCCGACGTGCTCACCGTCGTCCCGCAGGTCCAGGCGCTGCCGCAGGTGCGGCTGACCGGCGAGTGGATCGGCCAGGGCGAGAGCCACGCCCGTACGCTGGCGCTCGCCGGGGACGACGACGTGATCCTGCGCGAGTACCGTCCCGGCGACGACCTGCGCCGGGTGCACTGGCGCTCCACCGCCCGGTACGGCGAGCTGATGGTGCGCCGCGAGGAGCAGCCGCAGAAGGCTCGCGCCACCGTCCTGCTGGACACCCGCGAGGTGGGCCACCGGGGCAGCGGCCCGGCCTCCTCCTTCGAGTGGGCGGTCAGCTGCGCCGCCTCCGTCGCCGTGCACCTGCTGGAGCGCGGCTACCAGACCCAGCTGCTCACCGACACCGGGCAGTGGGTGCCCGGGCCGGGCACCGGCGGCCAGAACCTCGCCGCCGACACCTCCGGGCTGATCCTGGACGCCCTCGCGGTCGCCGACCTGTCCGACGGCGCCGGGCTCTCCCGCGCCGAGGAGCCGCTGCGGACCGGCGGTGAGGGCCTGCTGGTCGCCGTCCTCGGCGACCTGGACGGGGCGCAGGCCGCCCGGCTGGCCCGGCTCCGCAGCCGCACCGGCGGGGCGATCGCCTTCCTCCTCGACACCGGCACCTGGGCCGGCCTGCGGATGATCGCCCCCGACACCGGCGGCGACCCGTTCCGCGACCGGGTCCGCGAGCTGCGCGCGGCTGGCTGGACGGTCCTGCCGGTCCGGGCCGGCGACTCCCTGCCGGACCTGTGGCGGGCCGCCGACGGTGCCAAGACCACCGCCCCCTACCGAGAAGAGGCCGGCGCGTGACCACCCGGGCCAAACTGACCGTTTACTCGGCGCTGGCCACCGCCCTCGCCTCGCTGTGCATGCTGCCGCTGCTGACCACCCGCAGCTGGCTCACCCACGCCGTCCTGGTCGTCGGGGTGGTCTCGGCGGTCGGCGTGGGCATGCGCCGCTCCCCGCTGTACCGCTGGTCGGTGCCGGTGGCCCAGCTGCTGGTGCTGCTCCTGCTGATGCTGATCGGCTTCGCCGGCTCCGGGATGACCGCGGGTGTGCTCCCCGGGGCGGACGCGCTGCGCGTGCTGGGCCGGGTGTTCTCCTCCGGCGTCGACGACATCGGGCAGTACGCCATCCCGGCACCGCCGACGGCCGGCCTGCGGCTGATCCTGGTCTCCGCGGTCGGCCTGATCGCCGTGCTGGTGGACACCATCGCGGTGACCTACCGGCGGGCGGCGCTGGCCGGCCTGCCGCTGCTGGCGCTGTTCTCGATCGGCAACGGCCTGGCCGGGGAGCACGGCAGCTGGGTCTGGTTCTGCTTCGCCGCGGCCGGCTACCTGGCGCTGCTGTTCGCCGAGGGCCAGGACCGGGTCTCCCGCTGGGGCCGGGTCTTCCGCGGCGGCGCACGCGGCACGGTGACCTCCAGCCAGGTCAGCCTGGGCGGCCAGCAGGTCGGCGTCCTGGCGCTGGCGCTGGCGCTGCTGCTGCCGGTCTTCCTGCCCCGCTGGGACCTCGGGCTGCTGGACTCCGGCTCCGGCGGGTCGTCCGGCGGCGGCACCGGGGGCAGCGTGGCGACCAGCCTCGACCCGCTGGTCAGCCTGGAGTCCGCGATCACCAAGCCGAGCAACAACGAGCTGCTCAGCTACACCCTGGACAGCGACCTCGCCGAGCAGACCTACCTGCGCACCGGCTCGCTGGACCAGTTCGACGGCGCCAACTGGAAGCTCAGCAGCCCCGTGGTCCGCGACCTCCCGGCCACCCTGCCCGCGCCCGAGGGCCTGCACGACCCCAACGTCCCCCACATCGAGGGCAACTTCCAGGTGAGCGACCAGCTGGAGAAGAGCTGGCTGCCGATGCCGTACCCGGCCGCCTCGGTCACGCTCCCCGACCGCAACGACTGGAAGCTCGACCCGATGACCGGCACCGTCGTGCCGGTCGGCGACAAGGCGATCCGCGGGCTGCACTACCAGGTCAGCGCGCTGGACCTGCGGCCCACCGCCGACGAGCTGCGCGCCGCGCCGCTCGCGCCCCAGGACGTCCGGGAGCACTACACCGCCCTCCCCTCCGACCTGCCGCCGGTGGTCGCCGACCAGGCCAGGGCCGTCACCGCCAACGCCCGCACCGACTACGACCGGGCGACGGCACTGGTGAACTGGTTCACCGGCCCGGAGTTCAAGTACGACACCTCGGTCGAGGGCGGCACCGGCAGCAACGCGATCGCCGTCTTCCTGCGCGACCGCCGGGGCTTCTGCGTGCACTTCGCCTCCACCATGGCGGCGATGGCCCGGGTGCTGAAGATCCCGGCCCGGGTCGCGGTCGGCTTCACCCCCGGCGACACCAAGGACGGCAAGAACTACTCGGTCACCGGCCGGATGTACCACGCCTGGCCCGAGCTGTACTTCTCCGGCTACGGCTGGATGCGCTTCGAACCGACCCCGAGCCGGGGCGTCCCGGCCCGGTACACCGAGGCGTCCAGCGCCCCGACCACGGCGCCCACCCAGCAGCCGACCGTCGCGGCGACCAGCGCGGCCGCCGCCCCGGCGCCGTCCAGCAGCTCGGACTGCACCGCCAAGCAGCGCCAGCTGGGCGACTGCGGCCCCAAGGGCAAGGCCGTCAGCCAGGCCGCCGAGGAGTCCTGGCTGCTGTCCGGGCAGGTGCTCGGCACCCTGGGGGTGGTGCTGACACTGATCGCCCTGCTGCTCATCCCGATGTTCTGGCGCACCGCCGTACGCCGTCGCCGGCTCGGCGGCGGTGGGCGGCGCCGGCCCGGCGGGGACGGCCCGACCGAGCTCACCGACGCCCAGGTGCTGGCCGCCTGGGACGAGCTGGTCGACTCCGCCTGGGACCTCGGAATTCCCCCGGACGAGTCACGCACTCCGCGCTCGGCCGCCCGGCGGATCACCGAGACGGCGCACCTGGACGCGGAGGCGGCGGCCGCCGCCGGGCGACTGGCGCTGGCCACCGAGCGGGTGCTCTACGCCCCGGCCGGGCAGGTCACCACGGCGCCGCTGGCCGCCGATGTCCGCACCGCCCGGCGCGCCATGCAGGCCGACGCCGGCCGCCGCGGCCGGATCCGGGCGCTGCTGCTGCCGCCGTCCTCGGCCCAGCTGTGGTGGCGGATCTCCGACGCGGTGCGGGCGGCCCGGACGGCCGTCGCCACGCGCACCGGCCGGGCCGTAGAGGCGGTCACCGGGCCGGTGCGGCGGGTGTTCACCCGGCGCAACCGGTCCGGTCCCGGGGCCTGACGGGACATACGAGAGCCGGGGCGGGCAGTCGATCGACTGCCCGCCCCGGCTCTCGTTCGCAACGGTCCTCAGTGGTCCTGACGCGGTCCTGTTCTCCCCGCCCTGACCCGTACGGCTCAGAAGCCGCCGGTCTGCTCGTCCCTGCGGCGCTGCCAGCGCTGCTCCACCCGGTCCATCATCCCGGCCTTGCGGCGCGGGGCGGCGGCCTGGCGGGGGCCGGAGCCCTGGCTCGCGGGCCCGCGGCGCCAGCCGGTCACGGCGAACACCGCGCACCCGAGCATCACCAGGAACCCCACGACGCTGACCCAGATCTGGTCCGGAACGACCATGCCGCCCATCAGCAGGCCGACCCCCACCACGAATCCGGCGACGGCCAGGTAGACCCGCCGACGGGTGTAGGTGCGCAGCCCGGTTCCCTCGAGCGCCGACGCGAATTTGGGATCTTCGGCATACAGCGCTCGCTCCATCTGGTCGAGCAGTCGCTGCTCGTGCTCCGAGAGCGGCACGGAGTCCTCCTACTCGTCGGTCGCGGGTGCGACCGGTCCGCCACCCCGGTCGGGGAGGCCAGTCCAATCAGCCTTGGGCATGCGGTGGGACGCCCGTGCGGGGGACCCGGCCCGTGTCGTCCATATGCCCCACGCGTCCGGCTGTCATGCTTTCCGGCTTTACCCAGATCATACGGTCCGTGGGCCCGTTACGGGGTGGTCTGCGCCGCGTGGGCCGGGCCACTTCGACCGGGCGGGGCCGCACCCTCCTGAACGCCGGACGACTCGGACAAGTGCCCGGTCCGATGGAATCGGTCCGGAGCTGGGGAGCTTCGCGGGCGCGCCCGTGCGGGAGGAGGGAGTCCGACGGCCGTCCGGGAAGCGAACCGCCGCCGTACGGGGTGCGAACCGTACGGCGGCGGGCAGGGGTCCCAGGGTGTTCAGGAGTGCTCCGCGAGGGGGCTCAGGCCAGGGTGGCCAGCAGGTGCAGCTGGGTGGCCACGGCGTGGAAGGCGGGCTGCGCGGCGGCGGCCTCCTCCAGCTTCAGCAGCGCCTCCATGGCACCCGGCTCGGTGTCCACCAGGATCCCGGGCACCAGGTCGGCGAAGACCCTCACCCCGTGCACCGACTCGACCCGCAGGCCCGCGCCCTCGGCCAGCCGGCCCAGCTCCTCGCCGGTGAAGCGGCGCGGCATCGGGTCCTGCTCGCCCCAGCGGCCGTCGACGGCGGAGAGCGCCGTACGGGCCTCGGCGAAGTGGCCGGCCAGCGCTCGGGCCAGCACCGCGCCGTTGCGGTTGGCGGCCAGCAGGCTGACCAGGCCGCCCTTGCGCAGGGTGGCGGCCAGGCTGCCCAGCGACTCGGCCGGGTCGTCCACGACCTCCAGCACGCCGTGGCAGAGCACCGCGTCCACCGTGCCGGGGGCGACCAGCTCGGGCAGCGTCTGGGTGTCGCCCTGGACGGCCCGGACCAGGTCCGTCACCCCGGCCTCGGCGGCCCGGCGCTCCAGCGCGAACAGGGCGTCCGGGCTCGGGTCGACCACGGTGACCCGGTGGCCGAGCTTGGCCACCGGCACGGCGAAGTTGCCGGTGCCGCCGCCGGTGTCCACCACGTCCAGCACCGGCTGGTCCAGCTCGGCCGCCCGCTTCTCCAGGGCTGTCCGCACCACCTCCCAGACCACGGCGGTACGCAGGGCGCTGCGGGGACGCGTCGGGTACAAGGTGGGGCTCCTTGGCACGTGCAGATCGATCAGGTTGTCTCCACCTTATGCCTGACGGGTGGCGGCTTCGCCCGCGCCGCCCGGCTCCTCGCCGTCGAGCGGCAGCCGGGGGGCGGGCGGGGCCGGGTGCAGGCCGAGCAGGCGCTCGACCAGGCGCAGGAACAGGGCCGAGTTGCGGATCAGGTCGTCCGCGTCGCGGGGGGTGGCGGCGCTTCGGATGCCGGCCTCCGCGGCGGCCCGGCGGCGGGCTCCGGCGCCGTAGTAGAGCGCCCATTCGGACAGTTCGGGGGCCACCTCGGGCAGCACCTCCCAGGCGCTGCGGATGGCCTTGCGCCGTCGCGGGTTCTTCTCCGGCCGTCCGCGGACGGCCAGTACGGCCGCCACCGTGCGCAGCGCGGCCAGGTGGGCGGTGGCGTAGCGCTCCAGCGGGTCCTCCAGCGCGCGGGCGCGGGCCAGCGTCCGGTGCGCGTCGGCGAGCAGGTCGAGGGCGGCGGGCGGCGCGGCGGTCCGGCGCAGCACCGGGTGGACGTCCCGCCCGGCGGGGCGGACACCGGCGGGGCCGGGGACGTGCGGGAGGGCGGCGGAGTGGAGGCGGGCGGCGACGGGCTCAGGATGGCTGATGGTCATGGTCTCCCCCGTTCCGAGGCAGCGCGCGGACCGGGTGGTCCGTGCTCTCCCATCGTGAACCGCACCACTGACAGTCCGACCCCGGGAACGGGCGTACCGGCGGCGGACGCGGTCCCCCCGGTCCGCGCCGCCGCCGTCTGCCGTCGCCCCGCCCACCCCCCACCGGGCGGCGGTGGCGAACTCCCCCCGTTCTCCCCCGTTCGGTGGCCGGCCTCCCCCCGGCCCGCTCCGCCGCCCCGTGCCGGCGGTGCGGGGCCCGAGACCGGCGCCCGTTCGCGGATCCGGCAGCCGTCCCCCCGAGCTCTCCCGGCCGGGGGAACGGACGGATCCGCCACCCGGGCGGCCGGCGCCCGACGCGCCGTCCTCCCGGGTGCCACCACTCTCCCGTCCCAGCAGGTCGGAGGCCATCCGCTGACGTACTCAACCGCGGATCTGAGTACCCGTACTCAGTCGGCCCCGTTCCCGCCCGGCGCGGAACCGCGGCGGTGGTCCGCGGCGTCCCGGGTCCCGGTACGGTACGGCCGGGGCCGGGCGGTCCCGGCCGGGGTCGGAGCACCCGGGAGAGCGAGGAGGGGGACGCGATGACGGTCCTGCCGCTGATCTTCACCAGTGGTCTGGCCAGCGGCATCAACGCGTACGCGGTGGTGCTGCTGCTCGGCCTGCTGGGCCGGTTCGCGGGGGCGGAGTCGGTGCCGCACGCGTTGGAGCGCACCGACGTGCTGGCCGCGGCGGCCGTGCTGTTCCTGCTGGAGGCGGTCGCCGACAAGATCCCGTACGTGGACACCGTGTGGGACGCCGTGCACACCGTGATCCGGCCGATCGCCGGCGCCGTCGTCGGCGTGCTGATCGCGGGCAACGACCCGGGCTCGCTCAGCGAGGTCGCGGCCGGGGCGATGGGCGGCACCACGGCCCTGGTCACCCACCTGGTCAAGGCCTCGCTGCGGATGGCCGTCAACACCTCGCCCGAACCGGCCAGCAACATCGTGGTCAGCCTGCTGGAGGACCTCTCGGTGGCCGGCCTGGTCACCCTGGCGATCTTCCACCCGTGGGTGGCCGCCTCGATCGCCGCGGTGCTGCTGGCGGTCGGCCTGTTGCTGGTCCGGCTGGCGATCGGCCGGGTCCGGGCGTTCCGGGCCCGCCGCCGCGAGCGCAGGACCGCCAAGGCGGCCGCCGAGGGGGCTTTCGCAGGCCGGCTCTAGCGGCGCCCTAGGATCGGGTGCCATGGCACGGATCGTCATCATCGGCGCAGGAATGAGCGGGCTCGCGGCGGCCTCCCGGCTGGCGACCCTCGGTCACCGGGTGACGGTCTGCGAGGCGAGCGGCACGTACGGCGGCATGGTCGGCCGGTACGAGCGCGACGGTTTCGCCTTCGACACCGGGCCGGGCCTGCTCACCCTGCCGGCGGTCTACCGCGACCTCGCACTGAAGACCGGCCGGGAGCCGCTGGAGGAGCTGGTCGACCTGGCGCCGGTCGACCCGGAGAGCCGGCACCTGTTCCCGGACGGCAGTGACCTCGCCCTGCCCAACGCCTCCCGCGGCGGCGTGGGCCAGGCCCTGGACGCCGCCTTCGGGGCCGGCTCGGGCGAGCGCTGGAACGCGATGATCAACCGCGGCCGGACGGTCTGGGAGGCCACCCGCCGCCCCCTGCTGGAGGAGCCGCTCCCGGCCGACCCCACGCCGCTGCACACCGACCCGTACCCCGTCCCGCCCCGGCGAGGCCTGGCCCGGCTGCGGCCCACCGGCCGATGGACGCTCTCCGACGTCGCCGCCCGGGAGCTCGGCGGCCACCCGGGCCTGACCGCCCTGCTGGCCGAGCACGCGCTGCGCTTCGGCTTCGACCCGCGGAGCACCCCGGCATCGGCCACCGTGCTCCCGTACATGGAGCAGTCCTTCGGCGTCTGGTACGTCAAGGGGGGCCTGCGCGCGCTGGCGGACGCGGTGTACCGCCGCTGCGAGCAGCGCAAGGTCGAGTTCCGTTTCGACACCCGGTGCGAGGGGGTGCTCACCGCGGACGGCCGCGCCCGCGGGATCGACACCACCGCGGGCCCGGTCGAGGCGGACGTCGTCATCTCCGCACTGGACACCAACGTGCGGCACCACGAGCTGACCGGCACGGCCGGGACCCCGGACGACCGGCCGGCCTCGGCGCACCACGCCGACGACGTCCCCGGCCGGTTCGTGGTGCTGCTGGCCCTGCGCGGGGAGCGCCCGGCGGGCACCGTGCACCGCACCGTCGTCCACGCGGCCGATCCGGCCGCCGAACGGGCCGGGATCTTCGACCGGGGCGCCCCGCTCGCCGAACGCCCGACCGTCCAGGTGCTCCGACCGGACGACCCCTCGCTGCACCCGGCGGGCCACCACACCGCCGTCCTGACCGCGACCGTCCCCTCCACCAGGGCCTACGACTGGGCGGCCCCCGGCGCCGCCGACCGGTTCGCCGACCGGCTGCTCGCCCACGCGGACGCGGCCGGTCTCGGCCTCGGCGAGCGCGTGCTGTGGCGGGTGGTCCGCACCCCGGCCGACACCCGGCGCGAGCACGGCGCCCTCTTCGGCGCCGTCCCCCGCCCGGCTCTGCCCGGCGCCCGCGGTGCCTACCTCCAGGCCGCCACGGAGGAGTACCCGGGCCACTACCTGATCGGCGGCGCCGCCCACCCCGGCGGCGGGCTCGCCCGGGTCGGCATGTCGGCCTGCATCACGGCCAACCTCATCGGCCCGGCGTAGGAGGCGCTCCTCAGCCCTGGTGCCAGGTGTTCTGCTGCTGGTGGCCGTAGCCGCTCCGGTCGTAGGCCGGCTGCTGCGGGATGCCGTGGCCCTGCTGGTCCGGCTGGGGCTGCCAGTGCTGCTGGTTCTGGTGCTGGTTCTGGTGCTGCTGGGCGTTCGGGTCCCAGGCCTGCTGTGGGTAGCCCTGGTACGGGTCCTGGGGCTGCTGCTGGTAGCCGCCGTACGGGTCCTGCTGCTGCGAGTAGCCGCCGTAGGGGTCCTGCTGGTCGTAGGCGTAGGCGGGCTGCTGCTGGGTCTGCCACTGCTGCTGGTCGTAGCCGGACTGGTAGGCCGCGGCGTACGGGTCCTGCGGCTGCTGGGCCTGCTGCTGTTCGTAGTAGGCGGGGGCGTATATGCCGTCCTGGGCCAGCTCCTGCATCTCGAAGGCGGCGGTCTGCTCGACCGGGGTCTCCTCGGCGCCCGGCACCGACCCCGCCTCCGACTCCTCGACGGGAGCCGCGACCGGGGCCGGGGCCTCCTCGACCGCGCTGACCTCGCCGACCCGCTTCTCCTCCGCGGCCGCGGTGGCCGCGACCGCCGCGCCGCCGGTCAGGGCGCCGAGCAGGGGCACCTTGACGAGCGGCCCGGGCAGGCTGCCGTCGGCCCTCCGCAGGGACCAGCCGGCCTGGTAGCCCTTCTTGACCGACAGGGTGACGAAGGCCTGGCCGACCGCGAACAGGCCCGCTCCGGCGCCGATCACCACGACCGAGCCGAGGCCCATCCCGACGGCGACGCCGAGGAAGCCGGCCAGGGCGAGCACCCGCCAGTGCAGCGGCGCCCGGTTCTGCAGCAGCACCTCGGCCACCAGCCAGAGCGCCACCACCGCCAACGCGACGTACAGCAGCAGGTATCCGATGCCCATCCGCGCGCTACCTCCAGTCGCGTGCCCGCGCGCGCCGCGCGTGTGCGGCGACTGTACCGGTTCAACGGCCGGGGTACCGCATCGCGTTCCCGCCGTCGGCGGCACCGGCCGCACACGACCGAGCCCGCCACCGTGGAACGGTGACGGGCTCGTGAACGCGGCCCTACGGGCGCTGGTGCAGCCCCAGGTTCTGGTAGATCTCCAGCGTCGCCGTCGAGTGGTTGAGCGTGATGAAGTGCAGGCCGGGCGCGCCCTCGGCGAGCAGCCGTTCGGCCATCGCGGTGGCGTGCTCCATGCCGATCGCCCGCAGCGCCGCCGGGTCGTCGACGACGGCCCGCAGCCGGGCCTCCAGGTCGGCCGGGAAGGCGGAGCCGCTGAGCTGGGGGAAGCGCTCCAGCTGCTTGGCGTTGGTGACCGGCATGATCTCCGGGATGATCGGCGTCTCGCAGCCCGCCGCGGTGACCCGGTCGCGGAACCGCAGGTAGTCGTCCACCTCGAAGAACATCTGGGTGATCGCGTAGTCGGCGCCGGAGCGGATCTTGGCGGTGAAGTGCCGGATGTCCTCGTCCCAGTCGGTCGAGCGCGGGTGCATGTTGGGCGAGGCCGCGACGCCGACGCAGAAGTCGCCGATGCCCTTGATCAGCTCCACCAGCTCGTACGCGTAGGTGACGCCCTCCGGGTGACGGACCCACTCGCCCATCGGGTCGCCGGGCGGGTCGCCCCGGACCGCCAGGACGTTCCGCACTCCCTGGTCGGCGTACTGGCCGATGATGTTGCGCAGTTCGGCGATCGAGTGGTCCACCGCGGTCAGGTGTGCGACCGGGGTGAGCGTGGTCTCGGTGGCGATCCGGCCGACCATGTTGACGGTGCGCTCGCGCGAGGAGCCGCCGGCGCCGTACGTCATGCAGACGAAGTTCGGGTCCAGCGGTTCGAGTCGACGGATGGCGTCCCAGAGCTTCTGCTCGCCGACCTCGGTGCGGGGCGGCATGAACTCGAAGGAGAAGGAGCGCTTTCCGGCCGCCAGGAGCTCGCGGACCGTGAGTGCGCGGTCCGGTCTCGTGGAAGCGATGCCGAGTGCCATGCTGGCAGGTTATCCGGCCCCCGAAGGGGCCGGACAACTCGATTCCACGATTCGGGACAAGTAGTGGACGCCCTTCCGGTTCCGTTCCCTCCGGTATCCCGCGCCCCACCGGCCCGCTCTCACGTCCGTTCCCGGCCGCCCCGCTACGCTTGCTGCACCCCCAGCGAACCAGCGGAGCCTCATCGTGACCTCGTCCAGCAACCGGCCGGCCAACCCCATTGACGTGGAGGACGTCCGCACGCGCGTCAACGCCGCCCTCGCCGCGTTCATGGACGGCCAGTCCGCGCTGCTCGGCAAGATCTCGCCGCAGCTGGTGCCCGCCGCCGACGCCCTGCGCGACTTCCTGCTGGACGGCGGCAAGCGGCTGCGCCCGGCCTTCTGCTACTGGGGCTGGCGCGCCGCCGGCGGTGCGGCCGGGGGCGAGGGGATCGCCAACGCGGCGGCCGCACTGGAGCTGCTGCAGGCCAGCGCCCTGGTGCACGACGACCTGATGGACCGCAGCGACACCCGCCGTGGCCTGCCCTCGGTCCACCGCCGCTTCGAGGCGCTGCACCGGGACAGCGGCTGGCGCGGCGACCGCGAGCAGTACGGCGCCTCCGCCGCGGTGCTGCTCGGCGACCTGCTGCTGATCTGGTGCGACGAGCTGTTCCTGCGCTCGGGCCTGGACCCGGCCGCCGTGCTGGCCGCCAAGCCGGTGTTCGACCTGATGCGCACCGAGGTCATGCTCGGCCAGTACCTGGACGTGCTGGAGCCGGTGGCCGGCGACTCGGCCGACGAGGGCGCGCTGGAGCGGGCGCGGACCGTCCTGCACTACAAGTCGGCGAAGTACACCATCGAGCGGCCGCTGCAGGTCGGCGCCCTGCTCGCCGGGGCCGGGCCGGAGCTGGTCGAGGCGCTCGGGGCGTTCGGGCTGCCGCTGGGCGAGGCCTTCCAGCTGCGGGACGACCTGCTCGGCGTCTTCGGGGACCCGGCCGTCACCGGCAAGCCCGCCGGGGACGACCTGCGCGAGGGCAAGCGCACCCTGCTGGTCGCCCACGCGATGCGCTCCCTGCCGCAGGCCGACGCCCGGCACCTGGACGCCCGGCTCGGCGCGCCGGACCTGGCCGCCGAGGAGGTCGCCGAGCTGCGCGGGCTGGTCGCCCGCAGTGGCGCGCCCGAGCTGGTGGAGCAGCGGATCGAGGAGCTGATGGGCCAGTCGCTGGCCGCGCTGGCGGCGGCGCCGCTCGCCGACGAGCGGGCCCGTACGGTGCTGCTGGCGCTGGCCGAGGCCGCCACCGTCCGCAAGTACTGACGGCGGCGGCCCCGAAGGGCGCTAAGCCGCGCGCACCCGGCGGGCGAGCTCGGCGGCGGCGGCCCGCGGGTCGTCCGCCGCGGTGATGGCCCGGACCACGACGATCCGGCGGGCGCCGGCGGCCAGCACCTCGTCCACGGTGCCGAGGTCGATCCCGCCGATCGCGAACCACGGGCGGTCGGTGGCCTGCTTCGCCGCGTACGAGACCAGGCCGAGGCCCGGCGCCGGGCGGCCCGGCTTCGTCGGGGTCGGCCAGACCGGGCCGGTGCAGAAGTAGTCCACGCCCGGCTCGACGACCGCCGCATCCACCTCGGACTCGGCGTGGCAGGAGCGTCCGATCAGCACGTCCTCGCCGAGGATCGCCCGGGCGGCCGGCACCGGCAGGTCGTCCTGGCCGAGGTGCAGCACGTCCGGCCGGGCCGCGTGGGCGACGTCGGCCCGGTCGTTGACGGACAGCAGCTTGCCGTGGCGGCGGCAGGCGTCGGCGAAGACCTCCAGCGCCGCGAGCTCCTGCTTGGCCTCCAGGCCCTTGTCGCGGAGCTGGACGATGTCCACCCCGCCGGCCAGCGCCGCGTCCAGGAACTCGGCCAGGTCGCCCTGCTCACGGCGGGCGTCGGTGCACAGGTAGAGCCGGGCGTCGGCCAGGCGGGCGCGCAGCGGGTCCGTCGCCATCAGATCAGCATCGCCTGGGCGCGACGCTTGACCTCGGTGCCACGGTTCTCCCGCAGTGCCTGGATCGGGCTGCCGGGCAGCGACGGGTCCTCGGTGAAGAGCCACTCCAGGATCTCCACGTCGTTGTACCCGCAGTCGCGCAGCACGGTCAGGGTCCCGGGCAGGTGCTTGACCAGCCCCGGGCCGTCGATGAACGCCGCAGGGACCTGCAGCGACTTGTTCGGCCCCCGCCGGACGGCGATCAGCTCGCCCTTCTTGACCATGTTCCGGACCTCGGTGACCAGCACCCCCCACTGCTCGGAGATGTCGGGGAGGTACATCCACTCGGGGACCAGGGCTTCAATCTTGCTTTCGATCTCGCTCACGCCACCAGACTGCCACCTCGGCGCGGCCCGGCGCTAAGCGGTGGCCCCCCTGAGCGCCGACTTGAGCGCGACCGACGGGTCCGCCGCCAGGGCCCGGTCCAGCGCCGCCCCCCGCTCGATCAGCTTCCGGCCCTGGGTGAGGTCGCGCGGCCGGTCCACCGCGAGCAGCGCGCCGGGCACCCCGTCGCGCAGCCACAGCACCGACCAGCCGGCGTCCTGCGGGCTGCCGCGCCACAGCAGTTCGTCGCCCTCGGCGTGACGGCCCGCGTACTGGACCATCCGCCCGAACTGCTCGGACCAGAAGTACGGCACCGGGTCGTACGGCTCGTCCGCCCCGAGCACGGCAGCGGCCGCGGCCCCGCCCGACTGCAGCGCGTGGTCCCAGTGCTGGACGGCCAGCCGGGCACCGGAGCGGGCCGACGGGTAGCTGACGCAGTCCCCGGCCGCGAACACCCCGGGCAGGGTGGTGCGCAGCCGCCCGTCCACCAGGACCGCGCCGGAGGCGTCCAGCTCGACGCCCGAACCGGCCAGCCAGCCGGTCGCGGGCCGGGCACCGATGCCGACCACCACCTCGTCGGCCGGCAGATGGGAGCCGTCCGCCAGCAGCACCGCCCCGGGCTCGACGGCGGCCACGCCGACGCCGCAGCGCAGCTCGACCCCGGCCTCGGCGTACCAGGCGGCCATCGCCGAGCCGATCTCGGTCGGCAGCGCGCCCGGCAGCGGCGCCGGACCGGCCTCGACCACGGTGACCTCGCAGCCCGCCTGGCGCGCGGCGGTGGCCACCTCGGCGCCGATCCAGCCCGCGCCGACCAGCACCAGCCGCAGGCCGGGACGCAGCAGCGCGCGCAGCGCCAGGGCGTCGTCCAGGGTGTGCAGCAGGTGGGCGCGCTCGGCCCCGGGCAGGACGCGCGGAGTGGCACCGGTGGCGATCACCAGGGAGTCGTACGGGAGGTCGCCGCCGTCGGTGTGCAGCACGCCGGGGGTGAGGCCGGTGGCGCGGCGGCCGGTGAGCAGCTCGATGCCGAGCCGCTCGTAGTCGATGTCCAGGGTGGTGGCGTCGGCCTTGCCGAGCAGCACGTCCTTGGAGAGCGGCGGCCGGTCGTACGGCGCGTGCGGCTCCTCGCCCACCACGGCGATCCGCCCCCGCCACCCGCCCTGCCGCAACTCCAGGGCGCACTGCGCCCCGGCCAGCCCGGCTCCGACGACGACCACCTGGTCCGTTCCGCTCAGCTCTGCCACGCCCGTCACTGTACTCAGTGCCCGGGCGGCCCCTGGCGGCCGTCCCGGCCCTCGTCCACTCCTCGTACGGCCCTTCGGCCGGCCGACCTCCGGCGTTAAGGTGGGGGCACCACACGGGAGCCCGGCGAACCGGGCTGAGAGGCGGGCTGGCACGGCCCGCGACCGTCCGAACCTGATCCGGGTCATACCGGCGAAGGGAGAAGAGCAGCTTTGTCACGCTCGTCATCGGGCAGCCGCGCCGGCGTGCTGGTGATCGGCGGGGGCGTCATCGGCCTCGCCGTCGCCTGGCGCGCCGCGCAGCGCGGGCTGCGGAACGTGACCGTGGTCGACCCCTGCCACGGCGGGGGCGCGGCCGGGGTCGCGGCCGGGATGCTCGCCCCGGTCACCGAGCTGCAGTACGGCGAGGAACCGCTGCTGCACCTCGGGACGGCCTCCAACCAGCGGTACGGGACCTTCGCCGCCGAACTCACCGAGGCGAGCGGCGGCCTGGACACCGGCTACCGCCGCTGCGGCACCATCGCCGTCGCACTGGACTCCGACGACCGCGAGGAACTGCGCGAACTGCACGCCTTCCACCAGCGGCTGGGCCTGGAATCCAGCTGGCTGACCGGCCGGGAGGCCCGCAGGCTGGAGCCGATGCTCGCCCCCGGCGTGCGCGGCGGCCTGCACGTCGCGGACGACCACCAGGTGGATCCGCGACGGCTGCTCGCCGCCCTGGTCGTCGCCTGCGAGCGGGCGGGGGTGCTGCTGCACCGGGCCGAGGCCGCCGAGCTGCTGGTCGACGGCGGCCGCGCCACCGGCGCCCGGCTGAGCACCGGGGAGAGCCTGGGAGCCGACCAGGTCGTGCTGGCCGCCGGGCCGCACAGCCACCGGCTGCCGGGCCTGCCCGAGGGGGTGCTGCCCCCGGTCCGCCCGGTGAAGGGGCAGGTGCTGCGGCTCCAGGTCCCCGACGCCTACCGGCCGTTCCTCTCCCGCAACGTCCGCGCGGTGGTGCGCGGCCAACACCTGTACCTGGTGCCCCGGGAGAACGGTGAACTGGTCGTCGGCGCGACCACCGAGGAGCAGGGCTACGACACCACCGTCACCGCCGGCGGTGTGTACGAACTCCTGCGTGACGCACACGAGTTGGTCCCGGGCATCACCGAACTCCCGCTGCGGGAGACCTCGGCCGGGCTGCGCCCGGGCTCGCCGGACAACGCCCCGCTGCTGGGCCCGACCTCGCTGCCCGGGCTGGTCGCCGCCACCGGCCACTACCGCAACGGCGTGCTGCTCACCCCGGTGACCGCCGACCTGCTCGCCGACTACCTGGCGACCGGCGAAGTACCGGACCTGGCAAAGCCGTTCACTCCCACCCGGTTCTCCCCCGACGCCCCCACCACGAAGGCCTCCGCATGACCGAGACCACTCCGGCCGAGACCGCGCCGACCGACATCGCCCTGACCGTCAACGGCGAGCCCCGGCGACTGCCCGCCGCCACCACCCTCGCCGCGCTGGTGGCCACCGTCAGCGCCGCCAACACCGGTGTCGCCGCCGCCCTCAACGAGGCCGTGGTGCCGCGCAGTTCGTGGTCCGCGACGGCACTGCACAGCGGCGACCGGATCGAGATCCTCACCGCCGTCCAGGGAGGCTGAACCATGGCCGACGACCTTCTCACCATCGCCGGGACGGCCTTCTCCTCCCGGCTGATCATGGGCACCGGCGGCGCGCCGAGCCTGGAGGTCCTGGAGCGCGCCCTGCTCGCCTCCGGCACCGAACTGACCACCGTGGCCATGCGCCGGGTCGACGCCACCACCCAGGGCTCCGTCCTGGACGTACTGACCCGCAACGGCATCAGGATCCTGCCCAACACGGCGGGCTGCTTCACCGCCGGGGAGGCCGTGCTGACCGCCCGGCTGGCCCGCGAGGCGCTCGGCACCGACTGGGTCAAGCTGGAGGTGATCGCCGACGAGCGCACCCTGCTGCCGGACCCGATCGAACTGCTGGACGCCGCCGAGACGTTGGTCGACGACGGCTTCACGGTGCTCCCGTACACCAACGACGACCCGGTGCTGGCCCGCAAGCTGGAGGACGTCGGTTGTGCGGCGATCATGCCTCTGGGCTCGCCGATCGGCTCCGGACTGGGCATCCGCAACCCGCACAACTTCCAGCTGATCGTGGAGGACGCCGGCGTCCCGGTGATCCTGGACGCGGGCGCCGGCACCGCCTCCGACGTCGCGCTGGCGATGGAGCTCGGCTGCTCCGCGGTGATGCTCGCCTCCGCGGTGACCCGGGCTCAGGACCCGGTGCTGATGGCCGAGGCGATGCGGCACGCCGCCGAGGCCGGCCGGCTCGCCCACCGGGCCGGCCGCATCCCGCGCCGCTTCCACGCCGAGGCCTCGTCCGCGATGGCCGGCCGCGCCGACCTGGACAGCCGCGAGCGGCCCGCCTTCCGGTCCGCGTAGGGCATGTCACAAGCCGGTCCCGGAGCGGTGTCCTCCGGGGCCGGCGTCCGCCCGCCCCACTAGACTCCCCCGGGTGGACATGGCACTGCACGACCCGCTGATCGGTACGCTGCTCGACAACCGGTACCGGGTCGAGCAGCGCATCGCCACCGGCGGGATGTCCACCGTCTACAGGGGCACCGACACCCGGCTGGACCGGGTGGTCGCCCTCAAGGTGATGCACCCCCAACTGGCCGGGGACGAGGGATTCACCGCCCGCTTCATCCGCGAGGCCAAGGCGGTCGCCAAGCTCACCCACCCCAACGTGGTCAACGTCTTCGACCAGGGTGCGGACGGCGGAAACGTTTTCCTCGCCATGGAGTACGTGCCCGGCCGCACCCTGCGCGACCTGCTGCGCGACCGCGGCGCACTGTCGGCGCGGGCCGCACTGGACGTGCTGGAGCCCGTGCTCGCCGCCCTCGGCGCCGCCCACCGCGCCGGGCTGGTCCACCGGGACGTCAAGCCGGAGAACGTGCTGATCACCGAGAGCGGCCTGGTCAAGGTCGCCGACTTCGGCCTGGTCCGGGTGCTCGGCAGCGCCGACGGCGCGCCCACCTCGACCAGCACCGCCACCGGCGGCACCGTCATGGGCACGGTCTCCTACCTGGCCCCCGAGCAGATCCTCCCGGACGCCCCCACCGACCAGCGGGTCGACGTCTACGCGGCCGGCATCCTGCTGTACGAGATGCTCACCGGCCGCCGCCCGCACACCGGCGACAACCCCGTCCAGGTCATGTACAAGCACCTGCACGAGGACGTCCCCGCCCCCTCGCTGACCGCCCCCACCGTCGCCCCGGCGCTGGACGCCATCGTGGCCGGCGCCTGCGCCCGGGCCGCCGACGCCCGCCCGTACGACGCGGTGGAGCTGCTCGCCGCCCTCCAGCGGGTCCGCCGCACCCTCACCCCGGCCGAGCTGGACGCCGAACCGCCGGCCTCCACCCGGCCCAGCCCGCGCTACCCGACCAGCGAGCCGACCTCGGTGATCCAGCCGCTGCCCCGGCCCTCCGACGCCCCCGCGCCGGAGCGCACCAGCGTGCTGGACGTGCCGGCGGAGGTGATGGACCAGCTGCTCGCCGAGCCCCGCCCGTACGACGAGCCGACCCCGGTCCGGGTGCGGCGGCCGAGCCGACTGCGCCGCGTCCCGCGCAAGGCGCTGATCTGGGCGGCCGCGCTGACCGCCCTGGTGCTGGCGGTCGGCGGCGCCACCTACGGGATCTCCGAGGGGCTGTACGGCTCGGTGCCGGGCGTGCTCGGCAAGGACCGGGGCGAGGCGCAGCGGATCCTGGACGACGCGGGCATGCACGGCAGGTTCGTCGAGGCGTTCAGCGAGTCCGTCCCGGCCGGCCAGGTGATCTCCACCGACCCCGGGGTCGGCGCGCGCACCCGCAAGAGCGACTCGGTGACGGTCACCGTCTCCAAGGGCCCCAAGCGGATCGCGGTGCCGGACGTGACCGGCAAGAGCTCGGACGACGCGGCCGCCGCGCTGGCCGCGGCCCAGCTGACCAGGGGCTCGGTGACCCAGAGCTACAACGACACCGTGCCGGAGGGCTCGGTGATCAGCAGCTCGCCGGCCGCCGGGCAGATGCTGCAGGAGAACGCGGCCGTCTCGCTGGTGGTCAGCAAGGGCATGGTGCCCGTCCCGGACGTCACCGGGATGGGCCGGGACGACGCGCAGAAGGCGCTGCAGGCGGCGGGTTTCACCATGAAGGCGTCCACCGACTGGACGCTCGGCATGGGCAAGGTGAGCAGCCAGTCCCCGGCGGCCGGCGAGCGGCGCCCGCAGAAGACCGTGGTGACGGTCAACTTCTCGCTGTTCTAGAGGGGGTCGGGGGCTCAGCGGAGCGGCCCGTCGCCCGGCTCCTCCTGGTAGGAGTGGCGCTGCTCGCACCACGGGTCGGCCAGGTTGTGGTAGCCGCGCTCCTCCCAGAAGCCGCGCCGGTCGGCCCGCATGTACTCCACCGCCCGCACCCACTTGGGGCCCTTCCAGGCGTACAGCTCCGGCACCACCAGCCGCACCGGGAAGCCGTGCTCGGCGGTCAGCGCCTCGCCGTTGCGGTGGGTGGCGAGCAGGGTGCGCCCGTCGGCGAAGTCGGCCAGCCGCAGGTTGGCGCTGTAGCCGTACTCGGCCCAGACCATGACGTGGGTGACGCCGGGCGCGGGGGGCACCAGGTCGAGCAGGAGGGCCGCGGACACGCCCGTCCACTCGTTGCCGAGCACGGAGAACTTGGTGACGCAGTGCAGGTCCCCGACCACGGTGGTGCGCGGCAGGGCGTTGAAGGCCTCGAAGTCCCAGCTGTGCTTCTCCGCCGAGGCGGTGGCGCCGAACACCTGGAGGTCCCAGGTCAGCGGCTTGAAGCGGGGCACCGGCCCGTAGTGCATGGCGGGCCAGCCGCGCTGCACGCGCTGACCCGGGGGGAGCCTCGGGTCAGACGGCGGAAGCGGTTCTCGTTCGGACTGACCCATGGCTCCATGGTGACAGACGGCGGACGAGCCCCGGCGCGCGCCCCTTGGCCCCGCTTCACGCCCAGCCCGTACGGGCCAACGGTCGGTCGCACACCATCCGACAACGCCCAAACCGGATATTCCGCCACATCTCCCAGTGAGTGTGAACTTACTGGAAATTCCTGTCGATACGGTGCCAGGATGCCCAGCGCAGCAGTCACCGCAGGACGTAACGCAGGGAGGCACCACCATGCAGGGCGACCCGGAGGTCATCGAGTTCCTCAACGAGCAACTCACGGCCGAGCTCACGGCGATCAACCAGTACTTCCTGCACGCCAAGATGCAGGAGAACTTCGGCTGGACGAAGCTCGCCAAGTACACCCGGCACGAGTCCTTCGACGAGATGAAGCACGCCGAGACGCTCACCGACCGGATCCTGTTCCTGGAGGGGCTGCCCAACTACCAGCGGCTGTTCCACGTCCGGATCGGCCAGACGGTCAAGGAGATGTTCGAGGCGGACCGCCAGATCGAGGTCGAGGCGATCGACCGGCTCAAGCGCGGGATCGTGATGATGCGGGCCAAGAACGACGTCACCTCGGCGAACATCTTCGAGGACATCCTGGCCGACGAGGAGCACCACATCGACTACCTCGACACCCAGCTGGAGCTCCTGGACAAGCTCGGCGAGGCGCTCTACATCGCCCAGCAGATCGAGCAGCCGGAGTCCTAGTCCAGTCTGGTTCCGCTCCCGGCTTCCGGCTTCCGGCTTCCGGCTCAGGCCACCCGCAGCGGGACCACCGGGGCGACCGGGCCCAGCGGAGCAGTCGGGCCGGGCTTCGGAGCGGCCGATGCCGGAACGTCCTGGACCTGCGGATCGGCGAGGCCGAGCTTCGCGGCCAGCCGGGCGGTCGGACAGGGCCGGGCGCCGTGCTCGCCGAGCAGCGCCTGGATCCGGCGGACGCAGGACCCGCAGTCCGTGCCGGCCTTGCAGCCCTTGGCTATCTGGCGCGGGGTGCTGGCGCCGCCGTCGATCGCCTCCTTCACCTGGTCCTCGGTGACCGCATGGCACATGCACACGTACATCGCGGTCTCTCCCGGGGTGAAGCGCAGGTGAAGCGCAGAATGGATCTTGACTAAGGCTTGCCTTAGTTCGCTGAGCCTCACCTTACCCGGCAATCCGGGTGCGAAAAAGCCCCTCCGGACCCGGGGAACCCGAATCCGGAGGGGCCTTCGTCACATCAGGGCCGGTGCATCACTGGCCGCGGTACATCTCCGCCACCAGGAACGCCAGGTCCAGCGACTGGCTGCGGTTGAGCCGCGGGTCGCAGGCCGTCTCGTAACGCTGGTGCAGGTCGTCGACCATCACCTCGTCGCCGCCGCCGACGCACTCGGTGACGTCGTCGCCGGTCAGCTCCACGTGGATTCCGCCCGGGTGGGTGCCGAGCGCGCGGTGCACCTCGAAGAAGCCCTTGACCTCGTCCAGCACGTCGTCGAAGCGGCGGGTCTTGTGACCGCTGGAGGCCTCGAAGGTGTTGCCGTGCATCGGGTCGCAGATCCACACCGGCTTGGCGCCGGAAGCGGTGACCTTCTCCACCAGGGTGGGCAGGTGGTCGCGGACCTTGCCCGCGCCCATCCGGGTGATGAAGGTCAGGCGGCCGGGCTCGCGCTCCGGGTCCAGCTTCTCGATCAGGGTGAGCGCCTCGTCCACCGAGGTGGTCGGGCCCAGCTTGACCCCGATCGGGTTGCGGATCTTGGAGGCGAACTCGATGTGCGCGTGGTCCAGCTGCCGGGTGCGCTCACCGACCCACACCATGTGGCCCGAGACGTCGTACAGGTCGCCGGTGCGCGAGTCCACGCGGGTCAGCGCGGTCTCGTAGTCGAGGATCAGCGCCTCGTGCGAGGAGAAGAACTCGACGGTCTTGAACTCCTCCGGCGCCACGCCGCAGGCGTTCATGAACGCCAGGGCGTTGTCGATCTCCCGGGCGAGCTGCTCGTAGCGCTGGCCGGCCGGCGAGTTGCGCACGAAGTCCTGGTTCCAGGCGTGCACCTGGCGCAGGTCGGCGTAACCACCGGTGGTGAAGGCGCGCACCAGGTTCAGCGTCGCGGCGGACGCGTTGTACATCCGCTTCAGGCGCTCCGGGTCCGGGATGCGGGACTCCGGGGTGAACTCGAAGCCGTTCACCGAGTCGCCGCGGTAGACCGGCAGCGTCACGCCGTCCCGGGTCTCGGTCGACTTCGAGCGCGGCTTGGAGTACTGGCCGGCGATCCGGCCGACCTTCACGACCGGCACCGAGGCGGCGTACGTCAGCACGGCCGCCATCTGCAGCAGGGTCTTCAGCTTGTTGCGGATGTGCTCCGCCGAGACGCCGTCGAAGGCCTCGGCGCAGTCTCCGCCCTGGAGGAGGAAGGCCTCCCCGCGCGCGACGGCTCCGAGCCGGGCGCGCAGCTGGTCGCACTCGCCGGCGAAGACGAGCGGCGGATAGGAGGCGAGCTCGGCAAGGGTCTTGCGCAGAGCCTCTTGGTCCGGCCATTCAGGCTGCTGCGCCGCGGGCAGGGACTGCCAGGAGTGGCCAGTCCTCGTTGTCTCAGTCGTCACGGTCACACGGCAAGGCTACGGGGTCACGAGAGCGTTCCGTGACCATTGCCCGAGGGGTGAGACACGTCTCGGACAATGCTCGTCATCGGCCTCACCCGCCCGGCCGAATCGGCTAGGCTCGCCCCATGCACGCGCCCCACACCTACTCCTGGTGGTGGGCCTCCCCCATGGGTGGCCCACAGATCGCGCGTTCCTAGACGAACACGACGGCCGCCCCTCGGGGCGGCCGTCGTGCGTCTGAGCAGACGGCCCTCCGGGAGCGGAACAGCACCGCCTCGCCACCTCCCCGGAAGGAAGCCGTACTCGTGACCACCCCCGCCGAACTGCTCGCCCGCCTCACCTCCCCCGGCGCGCCCGCCTTCGCCCTGCTGCATCGCCGCACCCCCCGGCACGCCCCGGACACCGTCGAGGTGCTGCTGGGCACCGTCGACAGCTACGAGCACCTCGCCGACCTGCCGGTCCGGGCCGGCATCCCGGCCGCCGGGCCGGTCCACGACCTCCTCGCGCTGGTCCCGTACCGGCAGATCCGCGAGCGCGGCTTCGAGGCGCACGACGACGGCACCCCGCTGCAGGCCCTCGCGGTGACCGAGCAGTACGCCCTTCCGCTGGCCGAATTCACGGCCGCCCTGCCACAGCTGCCGGTCACGCTGTCCGGCGGCGCGTTCGACGTGGACGACGAGGCGTACGCGGAGATCGTCCGCCGGGTGATCGAGGACGAGATCGGCAACGGCGAGGGCGCCAACTTCGTGATCCGGCGGGACTTCCACGCCACCCTGGAGGCCCCCGGCGGAGCTGGAAACGGACACTGCGCCCCCGAACTCGCGCTCACCCTGTTCCGCCGGCTGCTGGACCAGGAGCGCGGCGCGTACTGGACCTTCCTGGTGCACACCGGCGAACGGGTGCTGGTCGGCGCCTCCCCCGAGGTGCACGTCCGGCAGAGCGGCGGCACCGTCGTGATGAACCCGATCTCCGGCACCTACCGCTACCCGGCCGGCGGCTCCGACCTCGACTCGCTGCTCCGCTTCCTCCACGACCCCAAGGAGCTGGAGGAGCTGACCATGGTGGTCGACGAGGAGCTGAAGATGATGTGCACCGTCGGCGACCTCGGCGGCCAGGTGCTCGGCCCCCGGCTCAAGGAGATGTCCCACCTCGCCCACACCGAGTACGAGCTGCGCGGGCGCACCTCGCTGGACGTCCGCGAGGTGCTGCGCGAGACGATGTTCGCCGCCACCGTCACCGGCAGCCCGGTGCAGAACGCCACCCGGGTGATCCGGCGCTACGAGTCCGGCGGGCGCGGCTACTACTCCGGTGCGCTCGCCCTGATCGGCCGCTCCGCGAGCGGTGGGCAGCTGCTGGACTCGCCGATCTGCATCCGCACCGCCGACATCGACCCGGCCACCGGGCGGCTGGTCGTCCGGGTCGGCGCCACGCTGGTGCGCCACTCCGTCCCGGAGTCCGAGGTCGCCGAGACCCACGCCAAGGCCGCCGGGGTGCTCACCGCGATCGGCGCCCGGCCCGCGCCCGCCCGGGTGCCCCACCCCGGCGGGCCGCGGCTCGCCGACGACCACCGGGTGCAGGCCGCCCTGGACGCCCGCCGGGCCGACCTCGCGCCGTTCTGGCTGCGGATGCAGACGCCGTCCCGGGTCACCGAGGCCGAACCGACGCTGGTCGTGGACGGCGAGGACACCTTCACCTCGATGCTCAACCACCTGCTGACCTCGCTCGGCCACCGGGTCACCGTGGTCCGCTTCGACCGGCCGGGCCTGCGCGAACTGGTGGCGGCGCACCGCGGCCCGCTGGTGCTCGGCCCCGGCCCGGGCGACCCGGCGCTCGCCGACGACCCCAAGATGGCGGTGCTGCGGCTGGTCGTCGCGGACGCCCTGGCCGCCGTCCGCTCCGGCGACCGCACGGCCCCGCTGCTCGCGGTCTGCCTCAGCCACCAGCTGCTCTCCGCCGAACTCGGGCTCGCGCTGGGCCGCAAGGCCGTCCCGTACCAGGGCGCCCAGGAGAGCATCGACCTGTTCGGCACCAAGCGGACGGTCGGCTTCTACAACACCTTCACCGCGCGCTGCTCGGACGCCGACGCGGCCCGGCTCGCCGAGGCGGGCGTCGAGGTCTCCCGGGACGCCGCCACCGGCGACGTCCACGCGCTGCGCGGCCCCGGCTTCGCGGGCCTGCAGTTCCACCCGGAGTCGGTGCTCACCCGGGACGGCGTCGACATCGTCGCGGCCCTGCTGCGGGAGGCAACGGCCGTACGGGGCTGAGGACTCGTGCGGGCCCGGGCGGCAACCGCCCGGGCCCCGCTCACAGCTCCTCGTCCAGCCCCCGCTCGATCGCGTACCGGACCAGCTCCACCCGGTTGTGCAACTGCAGCTTGCCCAGCGTGTTCTGCACGTGGTTCTGCACCGTCCGGTGCGAGAGCACCAGCCGGTCCGCGATCTGCCGGTACGACAGGCCCTTGGCGACCAACCGCAGCACCTCGGTCTCCCGGGCGGTCAGCTGCGGCACGGCCGGCGCCGAGGCCTGGGCCGGCTCGGCGGCCAGCCGGCGGAACTCGCCCAGCACCAGCCCGGCCAGGCCCGGGGTGAACACCGCGTCGCCGACGGCCGTACGGCGCACCGCGTCCAGCAGCTCCTCCCGCCCGGCCGACTTCACCAGGTACCCGGTGGCGCCGGACTTCACCGCCTCCAGCACGTCCTGGTGCTCCCCGCTGGCCGACAGCACCAGCACCCTCACCGCCTGGTCGTGCGCGACCACCTGGCGGCACACCTCGGCGCCGGGCAGGCCGGGCAGGTTGAGGTCCAGCACGACGACCTGCGGCGAGCAGGCCCGGGCGCGGCGCACCGCCTCCTCGCCGTCGCCCGCCGTGGCCACCACGTCCAGGCCCGCCTCGGCGAGGTCGCGGGAGACGGCGTCGCGCCACATCGGGTGGTCGTCCACCACCATCACCCGCACCGGCCGGTCGGTGCCCGGCTGATCGGTGCCCGGCTGATCGGTCATCGGCTGGTTGGTCATCAGGAGGCCTTCCTCGGAACGCGCAGTTCGACCTCGACGCCCTCCCCGGGCGCCGAGTACAGCTCGGCCGTGCCGCCGAGATCCACCACCCGGCCGCGGATGGACTGGGAGACGCCCAGCCGCCCGGCCCGCTCCGCCTCACCGAGCCGCCCCGGCGCGAAGCCCGGGCCGTCGTCGCGGATGCTGACCGTGACGGCCTCCGGCTCGTCCTCCACCAGGATCCAGGCCCGGGCGCCCTCCCCGGCGTGCCGGCGGACGTTGTCGACGGCCGCACCGACCGCCGCAGCCAGCTCGCCCGCCGCCGGGCCCGGCAGCAGAACCGGGGTGCCCGGGGCGGAGAGCGTGATCCGCTCGCCGGCGTACGGGCGCAGCAGCGCGGTGAGGTCGCGCGGCCCGGCCGGGTCGGGCGCCTCGGCCCCGGCCTCCGGCGGTCGCTGCGCCGGGAGCGGACCACCCGTCATCAGGGCCCTCAGGGCGCGCTCCTGTTCACCGGCGAGGCGGCCCAGCTCGGCGAAGTCCGTACCGTCGGCGCCGCGGCCGTTCACGCTGCTGCCCGTGCCGCCGCCGCCCAGCTCCGCGCCCCGGCGCTGGACCAGGGCGAGCACCTGGAGCACGCCGTCGTGGATGTCCCGGGAGAGCCGCTCGCGCTCCCGGGTGGCCGCCTCGACCTGTAGCGCCCGGGTGAGGGTGGCCTCGCTGGCGCGGGCCAGCTCGATCACGTACCCGATCGCGCAACCGGCCACCAGCAGCAGCACGATGTTGTGGACGTTGTCACCGGTGGGCCCGCCGTGGCCGAGGATGTTGGCCACCCCGATCACGGCACCGGAGGCAGCCGCCGGGCGCCAGCCGCCCTTGGCGGCGAAGCCGAGCACCGTTCCGGCGGCCCAGATGGTCGGCAGGGTGGGAGCGCCGTGGCTGATCCGGGCCGGCGCGTCGGTCAGTCCGCTCAGCACGATGCCGGTCACGGCCAGCGCGAGGTCGAAGCCGAGGACGTACCAGGTGCAGCGCTGCGGGTTGGAGAAGGCCCGGGTGCTGGCGAGGGTCCAGAGGATCAGCGCGCCGAAGTAGATCCAGCCGGCGACCGGGTGCAGGAAGTGCAGGTAGGAGTTGAAGTACCGCAGCAGCGCGTAGCACAGGGCCAGCACCCGGAAGTAGGAGATGGCCTTCCACAGCGGGAGTTCGACGGACATGCCGCCGGCCGCCAGCGTCCCGCCGACCGCACCGCCCGCTCTCGCGCCGTCCGTTCCCGCACCGCCCGCCATGCTCCGGTCCCTCCCCCTGGACCCGTCCGGGTCGGTCAGGCCGACCCGGTGCCCTTCTGCTCCTGCTGGTCCTGCTGCTCGGCCTTCCCGGCTTCGGCGGCCTCGGCCTTCTCCGCCTTGGCGGCGGCCCGGCGCTCGGCCTCGGCCTTCTTCTTCTCGTCCGAGATCTGCCGCTTGGCCGCCGTCGCGTAGATGTCCACGTACTCCTGGCCGGAGAGCCGCATGATCTCGTACATCACCTCGTCCGTCACCGAACGGAGGATGAAACGGTCGTTCTCCATGCCGTGGTAGCGGGAGAAGTCCAGCGGACGGCCGATCCGGATGCCCGGGCGGATGCCGAAGTTCGGGATCACCTGGCCGGGCGGCTGCACCTTCTCGGTGTCGATCATGGCGACCGGGATGACCGGGGCGCCGGTGGCCAGCGCCACGCGGGCGAGGCCGCCGACCTTGCCGCGGTAGAGCTTGCCGTCGGGCGAACGGGTGCCCTCCGGGTAGACGCCGAACAGCTCGCCGCGGTCCAGCACCGCGATGGCGCTGCGGATCGCGGCCTCGCCGGCGCCGCGCACGCCCGAGCGGTCCACCGGCAGCTGGCCGACGCCCTTGAAGAAGGCGGCCGTCAGCCGGCCCTTGAGGCCCGGGGTGTTGAAGTACTCGGCCTTCGCGATGAAGGTCACCCGGCGCTTGATCAGCGCGGGGAAGAAGAACGAGTCCGAGAAGGACAGGTGGTTGCTCGCGATGATCGCCGCACCCTCGGTGGGGATGTTCTCCTCACCCTCGATCCACGGCCGGAAGAAGATCCGAAGCAGTGGCGCGACGATCATCTTCATCAGTCGGTAGAACAACCCGGGCCTCCTGTTATGCGGACCGGTCGATCCTAATGCCCCGAGGCCGTCGACTGTGCCCGGGCCCGCCGTAGGGGGTGTACGTCCCGGCTCGGGGCGTGGGACGATGCGGATTCCTGCAGCTCCCCTCCCAGCGTCCCTCCCCCAGCGCCACCCGCCCGCGAAGGAGTCCGCCATGCCGCTGCTGCCCGGTGCCGAACCGTACCGCCACCAGGGCGGACCGGTCGGGGTGCTGCTCTGCCACGGCTTCACCGGGTCGCCGCAGTCCATGCGGCCGTGGGCCGAGGAACTGGCGGCGGCCGGGTTCACCGTCTCGCTGCCGTTGCTGCCGGGGCACGGCACCCGTTGGCAGGACATGCAGGTCACCCGGTGGGAGGACTGGTACGCGGAGGTCGAGCGCGAGTTGCTGGCCCTCGCCGAGGAGTGCGAGCAGGTCTTCGTCTGCGCGCTGTCGATGGGCGGCGCCCTCGCGCTGCGGCTGGCCGCGCTGCACGGCCCGACGGTGTCCGGGCTGGTGCTGGTCAACCCGTCGGTGCGCTCCGACAACCCCGCGGGGGTGCTGCTCCCGGTGCTCCGGCACCTCGTCCCGAGCATCGCGGGAGTCGCGAACGACATCCACAAGCCGGGCGCCCGGGAACTCGGTTACGACCGGACGCCGCTGCACGCCGCCTGGTCGCTCGGCCGGCTGTGGCAGGAGGTCCAGCGGCGGCTGCCCGAGGTGACCCAGCCCGTGCTGCTCTTCCACAGCCCGCAGGACCACGTCGTCTCGCCGGCCAACTCGGAACTGGTGCTGGCCCGGATATCCTCGACCGACGTGACGGAGCGGCTGTGCCAACGCAGCTTCCACGTCGCGACGCTGGACCACGACGCGGCGGAAATATTCGCGGCGAGCCAGGACTTCATCCGACGGCTGGCTCCCGCACAAGCGGCGGGGGCGGACTTGGCCGAAACCGACGATCACCATGGCTGAAGGGCCGGAAGTGCACGAGAGCAGCACGGCGGGCGGCGGGGACGAGAAGCCCCGCGAGGACGGCGCGCGGACGGACGGAGCGCCGACGGACGCCACCGACCGGGGGGACGCCGGCACCGCGGGGAACCCGACCGTCCCGGGCGACGCCACCGTCCACGGGGACGGCACCGTCCAGGGCGGCCCGGCCGCGGCAGGTGCGGCGGCCGACGGCACCGCGCCGACCGTACCGGCCGAGGAGACCGCCGAAGCGGACGCCCCCGCGCCCGTGGAACCGCGCCCGCGCCGCCGCGCCCCCGAGCGCAGCCAGGCCGAACAGGACGCGATCTTCGCCGCCCTGGTCGCCCAGTTCGACGACCCGGTCGACCTCACCAACCCCAACTGGCCGGAGGTCGAGAACCTCCGGGCACAGAACGAGCTCAAGGGCGGCTTCAAGGACGGCGCCGGCCCCCGGGCCGGCCAGGGCGACCCGGACGACCTCTCCGACCTCGCCCCGCAGCCCCGCTCCCGCTCCGGCCGTCCCGTGCTCCCGGCCGCCGGCCCGGGCCCGCGCGACTTCGAACTGGCCGAGGACACCGACGAGGGCCACTACGTCCCGCCGGAGCCCCCGCCGCTGCCGCCCGCCGACGTGACCGCCAAGTTCGCCTGGCTGGCGGTGCTCGGCGGCCCGGCCCTGCTGCTGATCGACGCGGTGGTGTGGCGGGAGATCTCCGGGTGGCCCGCCTGGGTCGGCGTCACCGCCTTCCTCGGCGGCTTCGTCACCCTGGTCGCCCGGATGAAGGACCGCGACGAGGACGAACCGGAGGACCCGGACCACGGCGCGGTGGTCTGAGCTACCGCTTCTCGGGCAGTTCGACGACCACCAGCACCGGCAGGTGGTCGGTCGCGGCCCGCAGGTCGGCCTCGGTGACGCCGGACAGGCCGTGCGGTACGCCGCAACCGAGGACGGTGATCCCGGGCGTGGCGAAGACGGCGTCGATCCGCTGGTAGGGGTTCTCGGGGACGGACGTGAACTCGCCGCCCCAGGGCGCCGTCGGGTACCCGTCCCACATCCGGGAGGCCAGCAGCCGCCAGCCGGGCCCGTCCGGGTGCTCGTTGAAGTCCCCTGCCACGACGCCCTGTTCGGCGATCGCGAGCTGGTCGAGCAGCAGCTCGAACTGCCCGTGGCGCTCCTCGGCGTCCAGGCTGAGGTGGCAGCTGGTGACGGTGAACGGCGCGGCGCCGGGCACCCGCAGCAGCGCGGTGGCGAAGCCGCGCGCGTGCAGGCCGCGGGTCTTGGGCAGCAGCCGGTCGTACCGGCCGAGCACCTCCACCGCGCCGGGCCGGCCGAGCAGCAGCGGCCCCGCGGCGGTGCGGCCGCCCCCGGACAGCACCACCGTCCCGGTGCTCCGGGCCAACCAGGCGGCCTGGCCCTCGGGCCGCCAATAGCGCGGCGCCTCCTGGACGCAGACCAGGTCGGGCGCACAGGCCCGGATCACCCGCACCAGCGCCCGCCGGTCGTCGCGCAACGAGCGGATGTTGTAGCTGAGCAGGCGCAGCCGGCGCGGGCCGCCCGGCGGCGGAGCGATGGGCGCGGCGGTCATCTCACGGTCCTCCCCTGTGCGGTGTCACTGGGAAGGACCGTAGTGCGACGGCGGCGGCGCGTCCGGGATTGGTCGGGGCCCGGTCGCACCACCGCCGGCGGGTCTCACACCTCCCCCGGGCCACAGGACCGGGGGAGGTGACACTCAGGTGCGGGCGAGGTCCGCCGCGCCGACGATGCCGGCCGCGGAGCCCATCGAGGCGAGCACGACCTCGGCGCGCGGGCGGTGCACCCCGCCGGTCAGGTAGTGCTCGAAGGCCTTGGCGACCGGGTCGAGCAGCAGTCGGCCGGAGTCGGAGACGCCACCGCCGAGGACGAAGACGCCCGGGTCGAACAGCGCGGCGAGGTCGGCCATGCCGCGGCCCAGCCAGTCGGACAGCTCCGCGTAGCACTCCAGGGCGAGCGGGTCGCCGTCCTCGGCCGCCTCGGTGATGTGGATGCCGCGGATGGTCTCGGCGACACCGTCGTTGAGCTCCAGCATCCGCCGGCCGCGGACCGGGTCGGCCGCGGCCCTCTCCCGGCCGTAGCGGCGCAGCGCGCGCCCGGAGGCGTACTGCTCCCAGCAGCCCTTGCCGCCGCAGCCGCACTGCAGGCCGTCCGGGACCATGTTGAGGTGGCCGATCTCGCCGGCCACGCCGAAGCGGCCGCGGTGCAGCCGCCCGTCGAGGACGATGCCGCCGCCGATGCCGGTGCCGACGGTGATCAGCACCATGTCCTGGTGGTCGGCGGCCGCGCCGAAGCGGAACTCGGCCCAGGCGGCGCAGTTGGCGTCGTTCTCGACCACGGTGGACAGGCCGGTGAGCTCTTCGATCCGGCCGCGCAGCGGCTCGTTCTCCCAGTCGATGTTGGGAGCGAAGATCACCGTGGAGCGGTTGCTGTCGACGAAGCCGGGGGCGCCGACGCCGACCGCGGTGACGTCGGGGTGCTGCTCCTTGAGTTCGCGCACGGCCTGCGCGATGGCGTCGACCGCCCACTGGGGGTCGGCCGGGGTGGGGACCCGGGTCCGCGCCAGGATCGCACCCGCATCGTCGACCACGCCTGCCGCGATCTTGGTCCCGCCGACATCGACGCCGATGGTCAGAGCCATGTGTCCCTCAGCTATTCACTCGTTCCCGCTGGACGGAACGGTACCGCCCAACCCTGCCCCCGTACACAGCCTCGCATACATTAACCGAAGACAATTCTGGGAAAACCGGGCCGTGACGCTTCAAAAGTCTTATCTAATCTCCTCCTTCGTGACGTAGGAGAACAGGGCGATCACCCTCCGAAGGTTACGGATTCACTGCTTGGCGGACTCGCCGTCAGCGCCGTCCGCCGCTGCGGCGTCCTCCGCCCGGCCGGGCTCGTCGAGGTCGATCTTCTCCACCGGCGCCCCGTCCCCCGCGGTCCAGCGCTGCTCGTGCCCGGCCACCGCCGCCCGGTACGCGGCCAGCAGCTCGGCGCCCGCCGCGGCCAGCCCGGAGCCGGCCGCGGCGAGGTGGGAGTAGACCTCCGGCTGCTGGGTGCGCAGGCGGTCGGCCAGCCCGGAGAGGGCGATCAGGGTGGTTGCGCTGGTCTCCTGCGCCTTCTCGCCGACGACGGTGGCGAACCGGCGCACCTCGTCGACCAGCGGGCCCAGCTCCGGCCCGAACGGGTGGGACGGCCCGCTCCCCTGCTCCGCGTCGGGCTCGGTACGGTCGTCGGTGCTGGTCATCGCGGGCGCCTCCTCAGCCGTGGCCGCACCCCGCGGCCCTCCGGCCCGACGCTACCCGACCGGCCGCACGCCCCGAAAAGACCGGAGAGCCCGTCAGCCCTGCGGCCAGAGCGAAGGATCGGGCGCGAACCGCACCGACAGCACGCCCTCGTGCAGCCCCGCCCCGGCGACGGTGCAGCGGCGCAGCGCGGCGGGCAGCGGCAGCACCCGGCGGTGGGCGCCGAGGCCGACCACCAGGTCGTCGCCCCGGCGGACCAGGTCCAGTCCGGCGCGGTCGGCGCCGGGCAGGTCGAGGTGCCAGACCAGCAGGCCGTCCTCGGCGAGCCGGTCCTCGACCGGCCAGGGCTGCGGGTCCAGCCGCTCGGGGCCGGGCCCGTTCCCGTACAGGCGGTCGGCGACGGCCTCCAGGGTGCCCTCGGCCAGGCCGGTGACCAGCACCGGGGCGTCGGTCTCGGCGATGAGCCGGTCCAGCTCCTCCTGGCGGCGGCGGGCCAGCGCGGACAGCCAGGCGTCGGGCGAGGCGAGGGCGGCCGGCGGCAGCGCGCCGTGCACGACGACGGCGTCCGGCCGGTGCCCGTACAGCGCCAGCCCGGCCCGGATGCGGCGCAGTTCCCCGTACGGGTGGCCGTCGGCCGGCACGACCAGGCGCACGCTGGTGCCCGGGCCGCTGATCGCGGCGCGGGACTCGGCGAGCACCGCGGCGGCCTTGGTGCGGCCCTCGTACAGCCACTCGGCGGGCATCGGGACGCCCGCCAGCCCGGCCAGCAGCGGGCGCAGCGCACGGGCGGCCTGCCGCTGCTCGGGGACCACCCGGTCCAGGTAGCGGGCCAGTTGCTCGGGCAGGGCGAGGGTGGCGATCAGCTCGGCGGGCGGCGGGGCGAGCACCACCAGGACGTCCTGGTCGGCGGCGGGCAGGGCGCGCAACAGGGCCAGCCGGGCGATGCCGGGGAGGGCGGTCAGCTCCTCGGGGTCGAGCTGCTCGGCGCCGAGCAGGTCGAGAGCGGGCTTGAGCCGGCCGGTGAGCTCGCCGACGGCGTAGCGGAAGGCGGCCTGCTCGTCGATCCGGGAGACCGTCAGGCCCTGCGCGTAGCGGAGCGGTTCGGGTTCCAGCCGGGTGCCGAGGACGGCGTCCAGGGTGCGGTGCGGGTCGTCGGCGGCCAGCAGCCAGGTGCGGTGGCCGCTCCGGGCGGCGTGCAGGGCGGTGGCGGCGGCCACGGTGGGCGCGCCCGCGTCACCGCTGACCAGGATCGTGCGCGTCGCCGTCATGCCGTCAGCCCCCGTCCTCGGTTCCCGTCAGCCCTCGACGCGCTTCTTCAGGCCGTCCAGGGCGCGGTCGATGATGACCTTCTCGGCCTTGCGCTTGATCATGCCGAGCATCGGGATCTTGACGTCCACGGCGAGCTGGTAGGTGACCTCGGTGCGGCCGCCGGCCAGCGGGGCGAGGCTGTAGGAGCCGTCCAGCGAGCGGAGCATCTGGCTGCGGACGAGGGTCCAGCGGACCTCGCGGTCGCCGTCCCAGGTGTAGGAGAGGGTGTGCTCGTCGCGGATGGCGCCGGCGTCCAGCAGCAGTCGGACCTCGGCGGCGCGGCCGTCCTCGGCGGTCTCCAGGACCTCGACCTCCTTGACCTCGCCGGTCCAGGCCGGGTAGGCGGCGAAGTCGGCGATCACGGCCATGACCTCGGCCGGGGTCGCGTCGATCGTGATGCTCGACCTGGTGTGCTCCGCCATGGAATGACCCTCCGTGTCGTCCCTCTGCCTGCCGGTCCGGTCGAGGCGCGCTCGACCCGGTCCGCCCGGAGCAGGCTATCGCGACCGGCGATCGGCTCGGCCGCGCGGGCACCGGCCGCGGGCGGTGCGGGCCGGGCGGCGGGGCACGCTACCGGCCGGTCACCGGTGGGCTGCCGTAGGGTGCCAGTCGAACGACCCGGTCACGGCCTGGTCCGACCCGGCCGGGTGTGACACTTCGAACACCGGGGCCGACCCCCCTGGTCGAAGCTGCCTACCGGGCAGTAACGTCCTGCCGTCCCGCAGCGTCGCGAACGAGGAGCAGTCTTGCTCGACTTCAGCCTTCCGGCCCTCTACCAGGTACCGAGCGGCGGTAACCTCTCCGACCCTGTGCACCGGAACGCCGAGGAGCACCCGGACGTCGCGGTGCTCAGCCGGAAGGTGGACGGCCGCTGGCAGGAGTTGACCTCGGTCCAGTTCCTCGCCGAGGTGCACGCCGCCGCGAAGGGCCTGATCGCCGCGGGCATCGGGCCCGGCGACCGGGTGGGCATCATGTCCCGCACCCGCTACGAGTGGACGCTGCTGGACTTCGCGATCTGGACGGCCGGCGCGATCACCGTGCCGGTGTACGAGACCTCCTCCGCCGAGCAGGTCGAGTGGATCCTCGGGGACTCGGGCGCCGTCGCCGTGCTGACCGAGACCGACCAGCACGTCAAGGTGGTCGCCGAGGTCCGCGACCGGCTGCCGGGGCTGAAGCACACCTGGCAGATCGAGGGCGGCGCGCTCGCCGCGCTGACCGAGGCCGGCCGGGACGTCCCTGACGCGACGGTGCAGGAGCGCCGCTCGATCGCCGGGCCCGACGACATCGCCACCATCGTCTACACCTCGGGCACCACCGGCCGCCCGAAGGGCTGTCAGCTGACCCACGGCAACTTCCTCGCCGAGTGCGGCAACGTGGTCGAGCGCCTGGCCCCGCTGTTCCGCACCGGCGACAGCTCCGTCCTGCTCTTCCTTCCGCTGGCCCACGTGCTCGGCCGGATCGCCGAGATCGCCCCGGCGATGGCGCCGATCAAGCTGGGCCACGTCTCCGACATCAAGGACGTCACCGCCGAGCTGGCCGCCTTCAAGCCGAGCCTGATCCTGGGCGTGCCGAGAGTGTTCGAGAAGGTCTACAACACCGCCCGGGCCAAGGCCCAGGCCGACGGCAAGGGCAAGATCTTCGACAAGGCCGCCGAGACCGCGATCGCCTACAGCCGGGCGCTGGACGCCGGCGGCGCGGGTCTGGTCCTGCGGCTCAAGCACGCGGTGTTCGACAAGCTGGTCTACAGCAAGCTGCGCGCCGCCCTCGGCGGCCGGGCCACCCACGCGATCTCCGGCGGCGCCCCGCTCGGCGAGCGGCTCGGCCACTTCTACCGCGGCATCGGCTTCACCGTGCTGGAGGGCTACGGCCTGACCGAGACCTGCGCGGCCACCGCCTTCAACCCGTGGGACAAGCCGAAGATCGGTACGGTCGGCCAGCCGGTCCCCGGCGCCTCCGTCCGGATCGCCGAGGACGGCGAGGTCTACTTCAAGGGCCCGCACGTCTTCACCGGCTACTGGAACAACCCGCAGGCCACCGCGGACACCCTCAAGGACGGCTGGATGGCCACCGGCGACCTCGGCTCGCTGGACTCCGAGGGCTACCTGACCATCACCGGCCGCAAGAAGGAGATCATCGTCACCGCCGGCGGCAAGAACGTCGCCCCGGCCGTGATCGAGGACCGGATCCGCGCCCACGCCCTTGTCGGCGAGGTCATGGTGGTCGGCGACCGCAAGCCCTTCATCGCCTGCCTGATCACCGTCGACCCGGACTTCTTCCCGAAGTGGAAGGAACTCAACGGCAAGCCCGCCGCCGCCACCGTCGCCGAACTCGCCGACGACCCCGACCTGCTGGCCGCCCTGCAGACCGCGGTGGACGACGGCAACGCGGCCGTCTCCCACGCCGAGGCGGTCAAGAAGTTCCGCCTGCTGGACACCGAGTTCTCGGAGGAGAGCGGCCACCTGACGCCCTCGCTCAAGCTCAAGCGCAACGTCGTGCTCAAGGACTACGCCGCCGAGATCGAGGCGCTCTACCGGAAGTAGCCTTGAGGCGCGGACGGGCCCGTGCACGCCTCCCGGGAGGGGTGCACGGGCCCGTCCGCGCCTCAGCCCGCCAGCAGCGAGGTCAGCCGCCCGGCCAGCAGGTCCCAGCGCCAGGAGCGCTCCACCCAGCGCCGCCCGGCCTCGCCCATCCGCCGCCGCAGCTCCTCGTCCCCCAGCAGCCGGACGATCCGCTCCGCGGCCGCCGCGGCCGAGCCGCCCGGCACCACGTACCCGGTCTCGCCCTCCAGCACCGCGTCCGGGGCCCCGCCGGAGTCCCCCGCGACCACCGGCAGGCCGGTCGCCGAGGCCTCCAGGTAGACGATCCCCAGGCCCTCCACGTCCAGCCCGCCGCGCCTGGTCCGGCAGGGCATCGCGAAGACGTCCCCGGCCCCGTAGTGGGCGGGCAGCTCCTCCCAGGGCACCGAGCCGGTGAACCGCACCGAGGCCCGTACGCCCCTGGCGTCCGCCAGCTTCTCCAGGTCCGCCCGGTACGGTCCGCCGCCGACGATCAGCAGCACCGCGTCCGGCACGTCCGCCATGATCTGCGGCATCGCCTCGATCAGGGTGTCCTGACCCTTGCGCGGCACCAGCCGGGAGACGCAGACCACCACCGGCCGGTCCGCCAGCCCCAGCCGCCGCCGCACCTCGGCGCCCCCCGAGGCCGGGTGGAAGGTCGACTCGTCCACGCCCGGCGGCAGCTGCACCATCCGGCCCGCGGCCCGCGGCCCGACCGCGGCGGCGATCCGGGAGCGGGTGTACTCGCCCAGGTACGTCAGCACGTCGGTGCCCGCGCCGATCCTGCGCAGCAGCTGCCTGGAGCCCGGCAGCTGGGCCCAGGCGGCCTCGTGCCCGTGCGTCATGCCGAGCAGCCGCCCGGCCCCGGCCCGGCGCAGCGCGGGCGCCATCAGACCGAGCGGGGCGGCGGCGCCGAACCAGACCGAGTCGCACTTCTCAGCGCGCAGGATCTCGGCGGCCCGGCGGGTGACCCGCGGTGTGGGAACCATCACCTTCGTACGGTCCCGGATCACCGGGAACGGCTGCTCGGCGTCGAAGCGCCGCACCTCGGTGCCGTCCCGCCAGGTCGAGGCGTACACCACGACGCTCCCGGCGGGCTGACGGACGGCCATGTTGTGCACGAAGGCCTGGATGCCTCCCGGGCGGGGCGGGAAGTCATTGGTGACGATCAAGGTTCTGTGCATCAGGCCACGGCTCGCTCGGTCGGGGGGTGCTCGGTGTACCGCTGGGTGATCCGTACGATAGGTCAACACCATGACCCGCCGGGAACGGAACCGCACGCGGCAACCGTTTGACCCCCGGGTCAGTCCTAGTACGTGGGTCCGGAGACCGGCCCCAGGGTCGCGGATGCGGCAGCCCGGGCGTCCGTCGGTACGACGCCTCAGGTGAGGACGTCGAGACGAACGAGGGAGCGCAGTGGAGTTGGCCCCGGCCACCGAGTCCGGTACTTCGCGCGGCCGCCTCGGCCGCCCGCTCGGGGCGCTCGCCGCCCTCGGGGCGACCTGGGTGGCCACCCGCACCGTGCTGGTGCTGCTGATGACCGGCGTGCTGAAGTCGCCCGGCGGCGACGTCACGGCCGACGTCTGGATGATCTACCACGCCTGGTACGGCGTGCTGCAGACCGGCACCTTCCCGTTCGACGACGTGACCTGGCAGTACCCGCCCGGCGCCGCCCTGGTGATCCTGCTGCCGGGACTGCTGCCCTGGTCGTACCTGACCTCGTTCTGGGTGATCTGCGGCATCGCCGACGCCGCCGCGGCCGCGCTGCTGATCCGCACCGGCCTGCGCAGGGGCCGGGCGCTGACCGGCGCCTGGATGTGGGTGGTCGGCGTACCGCTGCTCGGCCCGATGATCTACAACCGCTTCGACCTCCTGGTCACCGCGCTCGCCCTGGCCGGCCTGCTCGCGCTGATCCGCCGCCCGGCGATCGGCGGGCTGCTGCTGGGCCTGGGCGGCATCGTGAAGGTCTGGCCGCTGCTCGGCCTGATCGGCACCCCGTCCGGCCGCCGCACCCGCCGCTCCTGGACGCTGGCCTCGGCCACCGCCGTCTCGGTGGGGTTCCTGCTCGCGGCCGGGATGAACGGCGCCTTCGGCTTCCTGGCCTTCCAGAAGGACCGCGGCATCGAGGTCGAGTCGGTCGGCGCCCTGCCGCTGCACCTCGCCCGGATCGCCGGGGGCTGGAACGGCAAGGTCACCATGAACTACGGCTCCCCCGAGATGCTCGGGCCGTGGGTCGGCGTGATCAGCAAGGTGATGATGGCCGGCACCGTGCTGGGCTTCCTGTGGCTGCTGCTGTGGCGCTTCACCGCCCGCCGCCGCAACGCGGCCACGATGTACGACGCGGCGCTGTGCGCCCTGCTGATCTTCGTGGTGACCAGCCGGGTGATCAGCCCGCAGTACCTGGTCTGGCTGATCGGCGTGGCGGCGGTCTGTCTGACCGTGCGCGGCACCAGCCAGCGGCCGGTGGCGCTGCTGATCCTGCTCGCCTGCCCGCTCACCCTGCTCGAGTTCCCGACCATGTTCACCCAGGTCCTGAACAGCGAGCCGCTGGCGATCACCGTGCTGGGCCTGCGCAACCTGCTGCTGCTGACCGCCACCGTGCTCTCCGCCGTCCGGCTCTGGCGCTCCACCCGCGCCGCGGCGCCCCTGCCGCCCACCGTGGTGCTGCCCGAGCCCGCCGCGCTGCCGCCCGCCTCGTCCTACCCGGTCCGCCCGGGCATCGCCTACGAGCAGGACCTGCTGGACGGCATCGACCACCCAGCCGGCCGTTAGCCCCTGAGGGCCTGCACCTCGGCCAGCCAGAGCGCGGTGAACTCCGCCAGGCCGACGCCCAGTTCGCCGCGCAGCAGCCGGTCGGTACGGCGGTCCCGGTCCTCGCCCTGCCCGTCGGCCGCGCCGACCGCCCGGTAGAAGGCGACCAGCCGGTCCGTCCCGTACCGGCCGGCGATCAGGGCGCAGGCGAGCCAGGCCTGCTCGTACGCCTGGGCGATGCCGGTGGCACCGGCGGCGAAGTCCCCGTCGGCGGGCAGGGCGGTGGGCAGCCTCCCGGCGACGACGTCCCGGGTGAGTTCGGGGGCGATCTGCTGCGGACGGCGGCCGGACTCTCGGTAGGCGGTCCAGTCGGCGACGCCCTCGGAGAGCCACAGCGGGGTCCAGGCCCGGGTGTCGGCCCGGGTCGCGACATGGGTGGCCTCGTGGGTGACCACCACCTGCCGGCCGAAGTCGCTGAGCCGCCCGAACGCCTCGGGGTTGATCACCACCCGGTCCGCCGGGGTGTGCCAGGGCGCGCCGGGGGCGGCCACGGTGACCGCCGCCATGCCCGTCCAGCTCGCCGGGTCGGCCCCCAGCAGCCGGGCGAACTGCGCTTCGGTGGCGGGCAGTTCGAGCAGAAGCCGACCGGGCCAGCCGCTGCCCCAGACCGCGCTGACGGCCGGTACCGCCTGGTCCCCCACGGCGACCAGGCCGGCCGGGTCGGGCCCTCCGGCCAGGCCGAGCACCAGGCACCGGGCGCCGGGGGCGGTCCGGGCGGGGCCGAGGTCCCACAGCGCCGGGGGCCCGTCCGTGCCCTCCTCGTGCTCGACCCGCCAGCCGTCCCGGTCCCGGACCAGCTCGATCCGGCGCGGGTACACCACCGGGTACTCGTCGTACCCGGCGATCCGCACCGCCAGTTCGACGGACGCGGTCAGCCGCTCCGGTCCGTCGGCCGTCGGCGCTCCCCGGCCGGGCGACAGCACCAGGTTGCGGTACGCCGCCTCGGCCCCGGTGAGCCCGGACCGGACGGGCAGCGAGCGCGCCCGCGCCGCCAGCAGCCCGGCCACCTCGGCGTGCCGGTCGGCCGCCCGCTCGTCCGGCAACGCCGCCGGGGCGGCCGGGGGCAGCGAGAGCTGGGCCAGCCCGCCGGCCGCCAGCAGCAGCGCACCGCGCCGGGACAGCACGCGACCGGCCGCGTCTATCGGGTGTGGGTCGGGCGGGCCGGAAGGCGTCGCGCTCAGAGCCGGACCACCCCCGAGACCGGCATCGAGTTGACGCTCTCGTACCGGACCCTGGCGCCCGGGTACGGGGCGTGCACCATCACCCCGCCGCCGGCGTACATCCCGACGTGGTGCATGTCCCGGTAGAAGATCACCAGGTCTCCCGGCCGTGCTTCGGAGAGGCTGATCCGCTGGCCGGCGTACGCCTGGGCCTGCGAGGTCCGCGGCAGGGACACTCCGGCCTGCCGCCAGCTGTAGTACATCAGACCGGAACAGTCGAAGGCACGCGGTCCGGTGGATCCGTAGACGTAGGGCGAGCCGATCATCCGCACCGCGGCGGCCAGCGCGGCCGCCCCGCGCTCGGAGGCGGGCGGGGCGGTGCCGAGGTCCAGCCGGTCGGTGCCGCGGGTGGCGCGCTGCTCGGCCTCCTGGGCGTCCTGGGCGGCCATCCTGGACCGCTCGGCGGCACCCAGGCCGTTCAGCAGCTTCTGCGCCTCGGCCAGCCGCTGCTGGATCTGCTGCTTGTTCTCGGCCAGCGAGCGGCGGGTCTGGTCCAGTTCGGCGAGCTTGGCCGCGGTCTCGGCGCGGCGCTGGTCGAGCCGGCGCTGACGGGTGACCAGCTCGTGCAGCGTCTCCTGCTGCCGCTCGGCGGCCTGGCCGAGGGTGCGGGCGCGGGCGAGGTAGGCCCCGGGGTCGGTGGAGAGCATCAGCTGGGCGGTCTGGGTCATCCCGCCGGCCCGGTACTCGGCCCCGGCCACCGTGGCCAGGTCACCGCGCAGCTGGTTGAGCTGGTCCTGGGCGGTGGCGACCTCGCCCTGCAGGCTCGCGGTCTCGTTCAGGAGCCGCTTCTGCGCCTCCTGCGCGGCGTTGTACTTCTCCGACGCCTGCTCGGCCTCGTCGTAGAGCTGCTCGACCTGCGCCTTGACGTCGTTGCGGTCGGGCTTGTCCGGCGCCCCGGGGGCGGCCTGGGCGCTGCCGGCGGTCGCCACGCCCAGGGCCGTGGTGGCGGCCGCGGTCAGTACCAGCGCACGGGCGAGCAGTTGGGAACGGCGGTGCACGGGCATGGCGGCAGCGGCTCCAGTCCTGCGGCGCGGTCCCGCGGCCGCACCCCGGTGGGCGGCCGTCGAGCGGGAGTCCGGTGGCAGACGTTAGCGAGTCCGGGCAAGCGAGTCCAAACCCCTCCGGACCAGAATATTTGACCCCTATTCGGACACCAGACCGGGCCGCCGGAAAAGCCGCAGGCCCGGCCCCCCGTGGTGGAGGACCGGGCCTGTGAGGACCTGGCGGGGATCAGACCCGCACGATGGAAGCCAGCGGCATGTTGGAGACGGCCTCGTAGCGGACCGAGGCGCCCGGCTTGGGCGCGTGCAGCACCTGGCCGTTGCCCGCGTAGATGCCGACGTGGTGGGCGTCGCTGTAGAAGATCAGCAGGTCGCCGGGCTGGGCCTGGGAGAGGTCGGTGCCGATCCGGGTGCCGGCGCCGGCCTGCTCCTGCGAGGTGCGCGGCAGCGACACGTTGGCCTGGTTGAACGCCCAGACCATCAGGCCGGAGCAGTCGAAGGAGCTGGGGCCGGTGGCGCCCCAGACGTACGGGCTGCCGACCTTGGAGGCGGCGGCGGCCAGCGCGGCCGCACCGTGCGAGCTGCCCGGGGCGATCTTGACCGGCGCGGACGACGAGCCCGAGCCGAGGTCGGAGCGGCCGCTGTCGCGCGAGGCGCGGTCGGAGGAGCCCGACTGGGAGGCCTGCGCGGCGGCGTCCGCCTTGGCCTTGGCGTCGGCGGCGGCCTTCTCCTCGGCCGCCTTGATCGCCTGGCGCTCCTGCTCGGTCAGCGTGTTGAGCAGGTCCTGGGCGGCCTTCAGCTTGTTCTGGACGTCCTCCTTGGACGCCTTCAGCTGCGTGGTCGTGGACTCCAGCTCGGCGAGCTTGCCCTGCGCCTCGGTACGGTCCTGGTCCAGCTTGCGCTGCTGCTCCTGGAGCTGCTTCAGCTGGTTCTTCTGGGTGTCACCGGCCTGGTTCAGCGCCCCGGCCTGGTTGAGGAAGTTGTCCGGGCTGGAGGAGAACATCAGCTGGACGGTCGGGGATATGCCGCCGTTGCGGTACTGCTCGCTCGCGATCTCGGCGAGGCCGCCCTGCAGGTCGGTCACCTGCGCCTGCTGACGGGCCACCTGGTCCTGCAGGCCGGAGACCTGCTTCTCCAGCTCCTGCTGCTTCTCCTGCGCCGCGTTGTACTTCTCGGTCGCCTGCTCGGCCTGCTCGTTGAGCTGGTCGACCTGCTCCTTGACCTGCTCCTTGGTCGGCTGCGGGTCGGCGTGCGCGCCGGTCTGCGCGGAGAGGGCGACGGCTGCGGCGGCGAAACCGGTCAGGATCGAGACGCGAGCGCGGCCGGCGGGCTTGGGACGACGATGGGACGCCACGAAGGCGGACTCCTTCTTCCTACCTCCGCCTACCGGGTGAGCTGACGGGTTCGGGCCGGAAGCATGCCCTACGACGCCTCACGGCCTCACCAACGGCCGACCTGGCGCCGATTCACCCCGGAGGAACGTGGTTCCCCGGCTCCGCTCCGCAGCGCCCCCGACCACTGGGCTCCCCTGTCGGGCAGTCGCTTCGACCTGCCCCGCTGTTTCGCGAACTCGACGGAAACCACCGCCGCCACCCAGGCTGGGTGATCGACAGTGCGGTGGTTCGGGGCACGACCCTAGTAACTGAACCGTGATCCGTTCAAATCCTTGTCAGAAAAAAGACGGAAGATTACCCATGTTCCTTTGTGAAAATGACTGATCGTGATCACTGCCGCACGCAAAGCTGATCGACGCTCACCGGTCGGTCGAATGGCGGGGCAAACCCGAAGCGCCACCCCCGGCTCGGGAGGTGGCGCGGATCACAGGGCCGGGGGTCGAACCCCGGGCATGTCGGGCCGTCAGACCCGGCGGATCGTGTTGATCGGCATCGCGTCGGCCTTCATCACCTTCACCACGTCACCGGTGTGCGGCGCGTGGACCACCATGCCGTTGCCGATGTACATCCCGACGTGGTGCCGGTCGCTGCCGTAGATCACCAGGTCGCCCGGCTGGGCCTGGTCCAGCGAGGGCACCCGGGTGCCGACGTCGCCCTGCTCCTGCGAGGTGCGCGGCAGCGAGACGCCGGCCTGGGCGTACGACCAGAGCATCAGGCCCGAGCAGTCGAAGGTGCTCGGCCCGGTGGCGCCCCACTGGTACGGCGAGCCCTGCTTGCTCATCGCCTTGGCCACGGCCACGGCCGCGTAGCCGCTGGCCGGCGGCAGGCTGCTGAGGTCGACCCGGGCGGCGCCGCGCGAGGCGCGGTCGTCCTGCTGCTGCTGGGCCTTCACCGCGGCCCGGTCGGCGGCGCTGAGCGAGTTCAGCAGGTCCTGCGCGGCCTTCAGCTTCTGGTTGACGTCCGACTTGGCCTGGTTGAGGTCCTTGGTGGTGGCGTCCAGCGAGGCCAGCACGGCGGCCGCCTCGGCCTTCTCCTGGTCCAGCCGGCGCTGCTGGTCGAGCAGGCCCTTGAGCGCCTCGGTCTGGGTCTCGCTGGCCTGCTGGACGCTCGACGCCTTGTCCAGGTAGCCGTTCGGGTCGGAGGAGAGCATCAGCTGGACCGACGGGTCGATGCCGCCGGTGCGGTACTGCTCGCCCGCGACCTGGGCCAGGCCGGTCTGCAGCTGGCTCATCTGGTCCTGGCTGCGGGCCACCTGGTCCTGCAGCTGGTCGGCCTGCTTGCGGAGCTGGTCGGCCCGCTCCTTGGCGCCGTTGTACTTCTCCGCCGCCTGCTCCTGCTCCTGCTGGAGCTGGTCGATCTGCGCCTTGACGTCGGACGTGTTCGGCTGCGGCGCGGCGTGCGCGGCCACCTGGGCGGAGAGGGCGACCGCGGTCGCAGCGGCAGCGGTGAGCACGGACACCCGCGCGCGGCTCGGCTGCTTGGGACGGCGGTGGGAGGCCAAGGGACCGGCTCCTTCTTCCAATGGACTCACCTGTTCAGGTGAGATTCCGGAAAATAGGTTTGACGCCAGACCCTAGTGAAGATCTATCCGTTTTGCCACTCCCCCGAAGGCGTGAACTGCGGTCCCCACGCTGGCTTCACCGGATCCGCACACCCACGCGCAAAGCGCCCGAAAAGGGCACTGACCAGGGGTCACGGCCGCCGGACCGGATCAGGGCCGGGCGAGCCGGTTCAGCAGCAGCACCGAGGCCACCGGGCGCGCGCCCGCCTTCCGCACGCCCTCCGCGACCTCCCGGTCGGTGGACACCACCACCACCGGACGGCCCTGCGGCTCGGCCCGGACCAGACGGCGGATCAGCTCGTCCGCGGTCTCCCCGGTCCGGCTGAACCGTACCCGCACCCCCCGCGGTGGCGCCATGATGACCGGCACGTCCAGGTCCTGCCCGTCGAACACACAGGTGACCTCCGCCTGGGTGCGCTGGGCCAGCATCGCCAGCCCGCCCAGCAGCCGGATCCGCTGCTGCTCCAGCGGCAGTGTCGGGTACCCGGTCTTGGTCACGTTGTAGCCGTCCACCACCAGGTGCACCTGCGGGATCGCCAGCAGCTGGTCCAGCAGCGCCGGATCGTCATCGGCCAGGCCGCGCCGGGCCACGTCGTGCGGCGAGGCCGCCCCCGGCACCACCGCCTCCACCAGGTCCGCCGGGCGGATCTGGGAGACCGGCAGCGCCAGCTCGCGCTGCAGGCCCTGGGCCGACTGCAGCACCGTGTCCAGCAGCAGCCGCAGCCGCATGTCCTCGACGCTGCGCCCCTCGCGGGCCGACCGGCGGCCCTGCTCGACGGCGGTCTCCAGCTCGGACACCCGGTGCCGCAGCCGTCGCGCCTCGCCCTCGGCCGCACTGCGCTCGCTCGCGGCCTGCGCCTTCGCGGCCTCCAGCTCCCCGGTCACCCGCCTGGTCTCGGCCTGCGCCCGACGGGTGTCGCTCTCCAGCGACCGCACCTTCTTGCGCAGCGACTCGGCCTCCCGCCGGACGCCCTCGAACTCCGCCCGCTGGCGCTCCAGGTCCGCCCGCGCCGCGGCCCGCACCTCGGCCAGCTCGGCCTGCAGCTTCTCCACCAACCGGGTGGCCTCCGCCGCGGCGTCCTCGGCGCCGGCCCGCTCGGCCTCCTCGCCGGCCTCGGTGACCAGCCGGCTCCAACCCGCCGAGCGCACCAGGTAGGCGGCGGCCGCGACGTCCATCGGATCGGCGGCGCCCGGGACGGTGCCCGACTCCAGCGCCTTCACCAGGTCCGGCTGGCCCAGCCGCAGCCGCTCCGCTATCCGAACCCGGAAGGCCGGCTCGGACTCCAGCGCCGCCGCCAGCGCGGTGGCCGCGTACTTGGCCCGCCGGGCCGGGGTGAACTTCACGTACTGCCGCAGGCCCTGCGGCAGCTCCGCGGGCGGCAGCCCGCCCAGCGCGTCCGAGGCCAGCCCGACCACGCGCCGACGCACGCCCTCCGGCAGCGGCCGGTCCAGCTTCTCGGCCGGCCGCTCCGCGGCGGCACCGGAAGCGGCGGCGCCGGCAGCGGCTGCACCCGGATCAGCGGCGACCGGCTCCGGTGCCTGCGCAGCGGGCTGAAGCCCCTGCGCTTCGCCGGGCTCCCTCGCTGCGTCCACCACGTCCTCGGCTCCGATCCTGGTCCAGCGGGTGCGGCCCCGCGGCCGCCCCTGTCGTCACGCTCCGTGCGTCTTGTCTGTATTGTCCCGTGCGGTGGACGGCCGCGTCGCGCACACCGTCCACCGCACCGGCGGGGTCAGCCCTGCTCGGCGGGGGCCTCCGTGCCCTCTGCGCCCGGGCGGGCCACCAGCTCGACCTGGTCCACGGCGTTGCACCAGCGGCAGCGCACCGACTCGATCGTCTCGCTGAGCACCTCGGTCTCCTCGACCTCGGACTCGCCCGCCAGGTCGAAGTGCAGGAACTCGGTCACCCGCGCGGTGCGGGTCACGTCGAAGCGGGTGAGGTTGCCGCACAGCGTGCAGCGCCAGCGCGTCTCGGCGGTCAGTGCGGGGACGGTCATCGGGGATCCTCTCGGCTGGTCCCTGGGTGGGCTAGGCGCTCCCCCCGGAGCCCCGGCGTCGGCGGCGGGAGACGGGATTGCCCGCCCCAAGCCTATTGCCTGGGGCAACCACCCCGACCACCGGTTGCCGGAAGACGGTGGCTAGTCCACCTGCCGTAAACCGCCGTGTCACCTGCCGCGCACGGAGGGATGCTTGGCCCCATGGCGCTCGCGGCCCCCGACCACACGGAAGCGCGGGGCGACCGCCCGGCGGTGCCCGCACCGGCGGTCACCTACGCCCTGATCGCTGTCAACACCCTGGTCTTCCTGCTCTGCCCGGCCGCCGGCCTCAACCCGCTGTACGGCAAGGGCCAGGCCCGGGTCTGCGCCGAGCAGCGGTACGAGCAGCGCTGGGGCGCCGTCCCCGCCGAACTGCTGACCGGGCACCCGCTCACCGCCGAGCAGCTGGCCGCCGGCCCCGACCCGGTCCCCGGCTGCCCCGCCACCCCCACCCCGGGCAAGCACCCGGCGCTCTCCGCCCTCACCGGACTCTTCCTGCACGCGGGCTGGCTGCACCTGCTGGGCAACCTGCTCTTCCTCCACGTCTTCGGCCCCACCGTCGAACGGCGGCTCGGCCGGGCCAAGTACCTCCTCTTCTACCTGGCCGCCGGCAGCCTCGCCTCGTACGGCTTCGCGCTCGCCGAGGCGCACTCGCCCGGCGCCACCCGGGTCCTGATCGGCGCCTCGGGCGCGATCTCCGCCGTGCTCGGCGCCTACCTGCGCTTCCACCCGAGGGCCCGGGTGACCACCCTGGTGCCGCTGCTCCTCTTCCTCCCGCTGCGCTTCCCGGCCTGGCTGGTGCTCGGCCTCTGGTTCGCCCTGCAGTGGTGGTCGGTGCACTCGGCCGGTCCCGGAGTGGCCTACCTGGTGCACGTGATCGGTTTCTCGGCCGGCTTCCTGTACGCCTGCACCGTGGTCGGACACCCCCCGCGACGACCCGGCTGAGGCCCGATACGCTGGCCGCACCCCACGAAGGAGCCGTGAACAGTGATCACCGCCATCGTCCTGATCAAGACCAGTGTCGACCGCATCCCGGAGATCGCCGAGGCCATCGCCGCGATCGACGGCGTCAGCGAGGTGTACTCGGTGACCGGCGGCTACGACCTGGTGGCGATGGTCCGGGTGCGCCGTCACGACGACCTGGCCGAGGTCATCCCGGGCCGGCTGAACAAGGTCCCGGGCGTGGCCCACACCGAGACCCAGATCGCCTTCCGCACCTACTCCCAGCACGACCTGGAGGCGGCCTTCGCCCTCGGCCTGGACGAGTAGCCGTCAGTTCCCGCGGCGGCTGTCGGCGACGCAACGGCCGCCCTCGTTGCGGTAGTTCCACGCCGCGCCGTCGGTGACCAGCTCACGGACGGCGGTCAGGAAGCGCTCGACGTGCTCGTCCGGCGTGCCGGCCCCGAAGCTCACCCGGATCGCGTTCAGGCTGCGCTCCCCCGGGAGCGAGGGCTCCGGCGCCCCGCACTCGGACGGCGCCACGTCCTCGTCCCCCAGCAGCGTCCGCACCAGCGGGTGGGCACAGAACAGCCCGTCGCGCACCCCGATGCCGTACTCGGCGGACAGCGCGGCCGAGAAGTGCGAGCTGTTCCAGCCCCGGACGACGAAGGACAGCACGCCCACCCGGGCCGAGCCCTCGCCGAACAGGTTCAGCACCTTGACCTGCGGGATCTCCGCCAGCCCGGCCGTCAGCCGCTCGACCAACCGCCGTTCCCGGGCCTCCAGCACGTCGAAGCCGGCCTCGGTCAGCGCCCGGCAGGCCGAGGCGATCGCGTAGGCGCCGATGACGTTCGGCGAGCCGGCCTCGTGCCGGGCCGGGCCGGTGTGCCACTGCACCGCCACCGAGCCGTCCTGCTCCCGGGCCACCGTCCGGGTCGCCCCGCCGCCGGCCAGGTACGGCTCGGCCGCGTCCAGCCAGTCCGACCGCCCGGCCAACACCCCGGCGCCGAACGGCGCGTACAGCTTGTGGCCGGAGAAGGCGATCCAGTCGACGTCCAGCTCGCGCACCGAGACCCGGTGGTGCGGAGCCAGCTGGGCGGCGTCCAGCACCACCCGGGCGCCGTACCGGTGCGCGGTCGCGGTCAGCTCGGCGACCGGCCACAGCTCGCCGGTCACGTTGGAGGCACCGGTGACGCACAGCAGCTTCGGCCCCTCGGGCGCCGCGGCCAGCGCCGCCTCCAGGGCGGCCACCGCCTCGGCCCGCGAGCGCGGCGCCCGCAGGTAGCCGACCTCCAGCCCGGCGTGCGCCCAGGGCAGCAGCGAGGCGTGGTGCTCGGTCTCGAAGGCGAACACCCGGGTGCCGGCCGGGACGGCGGTGGCCAGCAGGTTGAGCGAGTCGGTGGTGGCGCGGGTGAAGACCACCTGGTCGCCCTCGCGCAGGTCGAGGAACTCGGCGACGGTCCGGCGGCTCTGCTCGAACAGGTCGGTGGACAGCTGCGACAGGTACCCGGCGCCGCGGTGCACGCTGCCGTAGTAGGGGGCGTAGGCGGCGACGTCGTCCCAGACCCGCTGGAGCGCCGGTGCACTGGCCGCGTAGTCGAGCGCCGCGTAGCCGACCTTCTCGCCGCTGGCGAGCGGCACCTGGACGTCGTGGCCGAGGACGGCGAGCGGGGCGTGGAGGTCGAGGGAGACGGACATGGGGATGCACTCCTTCTGGGGTAAGGGACCCCGGGAGTGCTCGTCGTCCGGTGTCCGCGCTTGTCGCGCGGACGGCTTGCCCGGCGACCCGGTCCTCACCCAGGGCACCCCGCCACGGACGGAGGGTTGCCGGACAGCCAGCTGGGGCTTGACGCTGTCGCTCATGACCTGGCGAAGACTCTAGGTCGGGTACGTCGGACGGTCAAACAGCCATCCACCATCCGGACGGTGCCTCCTCGCCCGCCCGCCTCCGGGGCGGGCGGAGCAGGGGCGGGCAGCCCGAGGGCCCGTGCCGACGGATCGGCACGGGCCCTCAACCACCGCCTCAGATCCGGCTGGTGGCCTCCGACCAGCGCCGCAGCAGCTCCTGCGCCGCGCCTGAGTCGATCGCCTCGGCCGCCCGGGCCATGCCCGCCGCGAGCTGCTCCGCCAGCGGCGCGTCGCCGAGGTCCATCGCAACCAGCGCCGCCGCCGTGTTCAGCAGGACGGCGTCCCGCACCGGCCCGCGCTCCCCGGCCAGCATCCGGCGCGCGACCTCGGCGTTGTACGCGGCGTCGGCCCCGCGGAGCGCCTCGATGCCGACCAGCTCGATGCCGACGTCCCGCGGGTCGAAGACGGTCTCGGTGACCACCCCGTCGCGCACCACCCACACCCGCGAGGTGGTGGTGATGGTCAGCTCGTCCAGCCCGTCGTCGCCGCGGAACACCAGCGCCGTCGCCCCGCGCCGGGCCAGCACGCCCGCGATCAGCCCGGCGAGCCGGGTGTCGAAGCAGCCGATGGCGTGCGAGGTGACCTTCGCCGGATTGGTCAGCGGGCCGAGGATGTTGAAGGCGGTCGGCACCCCGAGGTCGCGCCGCGCGGTGGCGGCGTGCCGCATCGAGGGGTGGAACTTGGCCGCGAAGCAGAAGGTGAGCCCGACTTCCTCGGCCACCTCGGCCACCCGCCGGGCCGACAGGTCCAGCGCCACGCCGAGCTTCTCCAGCACGTCCGAGGAGCCGCTGGAGGAGGAGGCGGCCCGGTTGCCGTGCTTGACCACCTTGGCCCCGGCCGCCGCCGCGACGATCGCCGACATGGTGGAGATGTTGACGGTCTTCGCCCGGTCGCCGCCGGTGCCGACGATGTCGACCGCCGGGCCGGGGATGTCCAGCGGCTCGGCGTGCTCGTACATCGCGTCGACCAGGCCGGCGATCTCGTCGACCGTCTCACCCTTGGCCCGCAGGGCCACCATGAACCCGGCCACCTGCACGGGGGACGCCTCGCCGCTCATGATCCGGTCCATCGCCCACGCGGTGGACGAGCGGTCGAGGTCCTCCCCCTTCAACAGTGCCGCCAGGAGGTCCGGCCAGGTGCGGACCACCTGCGCGGGGTCGGTACCACCGTTCGCAGGGTTCACGTTCACCATGGCTGACTCCAGCTGTTGTCGGTTCCCCCGCGCCGGGGGACGTCCGTACGGATGGAGTCAGCCTATCGAGCGGCGGGGCGCCCGGGCCCCGGTCTTCTCCAGTACTGAGACGACGTCGTTCAGCGCGCGGCCGGGGCCCGCTTCGCCAGCCGTGCCCGCAGCAGGGTGCCGACCGCCCCGGCCAGCGCCACCGGATCGACCGGGTGGGAGATCGCGGCGTCGGCCCGGCTCCAGGCGGCGAGCCAGGAGTCCTGCGGCCGGCCGATCAGCACCAGCACCGGCGGGCAGCCGTAGATCTCGTCCTTGAGCTGGCGCCCGAGACCGAGCCCGCCGGCCGGGACCGCCTCACCGTCCAGCACGCAGAGGTCGATGCCGCCCTTCTCCAGTGCCTTGATCACCGCGGGGGTGGTCGCGCACTCCAGGTAGGACAGCTCCGGAAGATCCTCGGCGGGCCGGCGGCCGAGTGCCGTCAGCACCTGCTCGCGGGTGTTGCGGTCGTCGCTGTAGACGAGGACGGTGAGCGTCTCGTCGGTCGTGTACGCCATGGACCCTGCTCCCTCAAGTGTGATCCGGACCACGTTCACCTGATCCGGATGCTACCCCCGTTTCCCCCGTCTCCGGTCCCCCTCGCGCACGTTCCTCCCCGAGCCGCCCACGCCGACGGCTCACCCACCCGGAGGACGGTCCGTCACCCTGGCCCTCCCGGTCCACCCGGACGGCGGACGCGGCACCCTCTCCCCTTACACCCGGCACTGCGCCGCCCGTGCACCGACCCGCCGGGCACGGGGGTGGCGGACCCTCCGAGGAACCGTCAGAAAAGGGACACGCCGCTGCTCAGTCCCCGCACGGACCCTCCCTCGCCCCCCAAGCGGGCATACCGCACGCACCGGACACTCCGAGGGACACCCCCCGACGTGAAGACGGAATAAGGGACCGACATAATGTCCGTCGTGGCGACAGCAACAGCAACAGAAACCGGGCACGCGCACGGATCGGTCAATCGACCGAACATGGTCAGCGTCGGAACGATCGTCTGGCTCAGTTCCGAGCTGATGTTCTTCGCGGCCCTCTTCGCGATGTACTTCACGCTCCGCTCCGTCAAGGGAGCCGAGTTCTGGGCCGAGAAGGCGCACGCGCTCAACGTGACGTTCTCCTCGGTCAACACCACCATCCTGGTGCTCTCCTCGCTCACCTGCCAGCTCGGCGTGTTCGCCGCCGAGCGCGGTGACGTGAAGAAGCTCCGCGGGTGGTTCATCCTCACGTTCTTCATGGGCGCGATCTTCATCGGCGGCCAGGTCTACGAGTACACCGAGCTGGTCAAGAACGACGGCCTCTCGCTGTCCTCCGACCCGTACGGCACGGTGTTCTACCTGACCACCGGCTTCCACGGTCTGCACGTGACGGGTGGTCTGATCGCCTTCCTGCTGGTCCTGGGACGGACGTACGCAGCCAAGCGCTTCACGCACGAGCAGGCCACCGCCGCGATCGTCGTGTCCTACTACTGGCACTTCGTCGACGTCGTGTGGATCGGCCTGTTCGCGACCATCTACCTGATCAAGTAACCAGCTGATCAGGTCGCTGGCCACCGGCTGCGGCCCCCGCCCTCACCGGCGACGGGCCGCTTCTGCCGGTGCCGACGCTCCCACCGACCGACCGCGCGCGCAGCCTTGGACAGGCAGCCTCGTGCCGGCCAGACCGGCCGCCGGGTGCACCCACCAGTCGACCAGATCCTGACACCGGGGTTATTCCGTGAAAAAGCTCTCCGCACGACGGCGCCACCCATTGGCGGCGCTGGTCGTCCTACTTCTCGCCCTGGCGGCAACCGGGGGGCTGTACGCCGCGTTCGCGCCCGCCGACAAGGCGCAGGCCGACGTCGCCGCGCAGTCGCTCGCGATCGATGAGGGCAAGAGGCTCTTCGCCGTCGGCTGCTCCTCCTGCCACGGCATCAACGGCCAGGGCAGCAGCGAGGGTCCGAGCCTGGTCGGCGTGGGCTCGGCTGCCGTCGACTTCCAGGTCGGCACCGGCCGCATGCCGGCCCAGCAGCCCGGCGCCCAGGTGCCGCGCAAGCCGAAGATCTACACCCAGGGCGAGATCGACCAGCTCGCCGCGTACATCAGCTCGCTCGGCCCCGGCCCGATCGCGCCGAAGCCGGAGCAGTACAACTCGACCAACCCCGATGACATCTCCAAGGGTGGCGAGCTGTTCCGCACCAACTGCGCCCAGTGCCACAACTTCGCGGGCCAGGGCGGTGCCCTGACCAAGGGCAAGTACGCCCCGTCGCTGGAGGGCGTGGACGCCAAGCACATCTACGAGGCCATGCAGACCGGCCCGCAGAACATGCCGTCGTTCCCGGACAGCACCATGCCCGAGGAGCAGAAGAAGCAGATCGTGGCCTTCGTCCGCCACACCACCAACGATGAGCCCAACCCCGGCGGTCTCACCCTGGGCAGCCTCGGTCCGGTGACCGAGGGCCTGTTCGGCTGGATCTTCGGCCTCGGAACGCTCATCGCGGTCGCGATCTGGGTCGCCGCCCACACCACCAAGGCCAAGAAGTCATGAGCCACGACATGTCAGAAGACAAGCTCCCGGAGCCGCACGGCTCCGCCGGCGAGGTCGCCGACCACGGCAACCCGTTCGCCGACCCGGGCCTTCCGGCCCACGAGCCCCGCCGCACCGACATCGACGAGCGGGCCGCCAAGCGGGCCGAGCGCCAGGTCTCGCTGATGTTCGTGATCTCGATGATCGCCACCATCGGCTTCATCGCCTCGTACGTGGCCATCGACCCGGACCGGATCGTCTACATCTTCCCGCTGGGTCACGTCAGCGCGCTGAACTTCGCGCTCGGCCTGACCCTGGGTGTCGCGCTGTTCATGATCGGCGCGGGCGCGGTCCACTGGGCCCGCACCCTGATGTCGGACGTCGAGATGCCGTCCGAGCGTCACCCGATCGAGGCTTCCGACGAGGTCCGCAACGACGTCATCGAGCAGTTCAAGACCGGTGCCGCCGAGTCCGGCTTCGGTCGTCGCAAGATGATCCGCAACACCCTCATCGGGTCGATGGCGCTGGTGCCGCTCTCCGGCGTGGTCCTGCTCCGCGACCTGGGCCCGCTGCCGGAGAAGAAGCTCCAGGAGACGGGCTGGCGCGAGGCCACCCCGGCCAAGCCGCTGGCGCTCGTCAACATGAGCACCATGCAGCCGATGAAGCCCGAGGACCTCGTGGTCGGCTCGCTGACCTTCGCCATGCCGGAGGGTCTGACCACCCACGACGAGGACTTCCAGCAGCGCATCGCCAAGGACGCCCTGATGCTGGTGCGCATCGCGCCGGAGGACATCAAGGACGACAAGTCCAAGGACCTGGGCTTCGAGGGCATCCTCGCCTACTCGAAGATCTGCACCCACGTCGGCTGCCCGATCAGCCTGTACGAGCAGCAGACCCACCACGCGCTCTGCCCCTGCCACCAGTCGACCTTCGACCTGGCGGACGGCGCGCGCGTCATCTTCGGCCCGGCCGGCCACCCGCTGCCGCAGCTGAAGATCACCACTGACGACAAGGGCAACCTGGTCGCCACCGGCGACTTCGAGAAGCCTGTCGGCCCGAGCTTCTGGGAGCGTGCTCGATGAGTAGCGCGAGCAGCACCACGACCGGTGCCGCCAAGCCGTCCAGCACACGCGCCAACCCCGCCAACAAGTGGGAGGCCGCGGCTGACTGGACGGACGGCCGGCTGGGGATCTACTCCCTCGCCAAGGCCAACCTGCGCAAGATCTTCCCGGACCACTGGTCCTTCATGCTGGGCGAGATCTGCCTCTACACCTTCGTCATCATCATCCTGACCGGTGTCTACCTGACGCTGTTCTTCAAGCCGTCGATGGCCGAGGTCGTCTACAACGGCTCGTACGTGCCGCTCAAGGGCATCGGGATGTCCGAGGCGTACGCCTCGACCGTGGACATCAGCTTCGAGATCCGCGGCGGTCTGCTGATCCGCCAGATCCACCACTGGGCCGCCCTGGTCTTCGTGGCCGCGATGCTCGTGCACATGATGCGCGTGTTCTTCACCGGCGCGTTCCGCAAGCCGCGTGAGATCAACTGGGTCTTCGGCTTCCTGCTGCTGGTCCTGGGCATGTTCGACGGCTTCTTCGGCTACTCGCTGCCGGACGACCTGCTGTCGGGTACCGGTATCCGCTTCATGGAAGGCGCGATCCTCGCGGTCCCGCTGGTCGGCACCTACATCCAGATGTTCCTGTTCGGGGGCGAGTTCCCCGGCCACGACATCGTGCCGCGGTTCTTCACCATCCACGTCCTGCTGATCCCGGGCATCATGCTCGGCCTGCTGGTCGCGCACCTGATCCTGGTCTTCTACCACAAGCACACCCAGTGGGCGGGCCCGGGCAAGACCGAGAAGAACGTCGTCGGCATGCCGCTGATGCCGGTCTACATGGCCAAGGCGGGTGGCTTCTTCTTCCTGGTCTTCGGCATCATCGCCGCCATCTCGGCGATCGCCACGATCAACCCGATCTGGGCGTACGGCCCGTACCGTCCGGACCAGGTGTCGACCGACGCCCAGCCCGACTGGTACATGGGCTTCTCCGAGGGCCTGATCCGCGTCATGCCGGGCTGGGAGATCAGCCTGTGGGGCCACACCCTGAACCTGGGTGTCTTCATCCCGCTGATGATCTTCCCGCTGGTCCTGGTCGCGATCGCGGTCTACCCGTTCATCGAGGGCTGGATCACCGGCGACAAGCGCGAGCACCACATCCTGGACCGCCCGCGCAACGCCCCGGTCCGCACCGCCCTGGGTGCGGCCTGGATCAGCCTGTACCTGGTCCTGCTGATCGGTGGTGGCAACGACCTGTTCGCCACGCACTTCCACCTGTCGCTCAACTCGATCACCTACTTCGTGCGCACCGGCTTCTTCGTGGTGCCGGTCATCACCTTCATCGTCACCAAGCGCTGGTGCCTCGGCCTGCAGCGCCGTGACAAGGAGAAGGTGCTGCACGGCCGCGAGACCGGCGTCATCAAGCGCCTGCCGCACGGCGAGTACGTCGAGGTGCACGCCCAGCTGCCGCAGAAGGACCTGCACACGCTCACGGCGCACGAGCAGAACCAGCCGATCGAGCTGCCGGCCCAGGCGGACGAGAACGGCGTGGCCCGCAAGGCCGGCGCCCTCACCCGCACCCGGGCCAAGCTCTCCCGCGGCTTCTACGGCGAGGGCAGCCAGATCCCCAAGCCGACCGCCGAGGAGCACCACGAGATCACCAGCGGCCACGGCCACCACTGATCCCGTACGCACCCCGCGTCACCCCGAGGGCCGCCGACCAGATGAACTCTGGTCGGCGGCCCTCGGGTTTTCTCGTACCCGCACCGCTTCCAGGAGCCACCCGTGCAGCTGTCCGTCGACCCCGCCTCCGCCACTCCCCCGTACGAGCAGATCCGCGCCCAGATCGCCGAGCGGGCCCGCTCCGGCGCGCTGCCCACCGGGCTGCGGCTGCCCACCGTACGGGCCCTGGCCGAGGAGCTGGGGCTGGCCGCCGGGACGGTCGCCCGGGCCTACAAGGAGCTGGAGGCGGACGGCGTGGTGGAGACCCACGGCCGGCGCGGCACCCTGATCGCCGCGACCGGGGACGCCGCCCACCGGCTGGCCGCCGAGGCCGCCACCGAGTACGCCGAGCGGGCGAGCCGACTGGGCCTGTCCCACGCGGACGCCCTGGCCGCCGTCGTCACCGCCCTGGGCGTGGCCTACCCCGGGGCCTGAACCCCGGGGCCCGATCATCCGGGCTGTACCTCTGGGCCTGGATCCCGGGCCTACATCTCGGGGCGCATCATCCCGGCGGCGGGGGCCTGGGCGGCGGGGGCGGTGGTGCTGAGGGGCTTTCCGAGCGCGCTGTGCTTGACCCAGTCGGTCCACGAGACGTTCCAGTCCCCGAAGCCGTTGCCGAAGGGCTCCATCTTGGCGCCGCGGCTGTTCACCACCGTGACCAGGTCCCCCACCCGGGTGTTGTCGTAGAACCACCTGGCGTTGTCGGTGCTCATGCCGGTGCACCCGTGGCTGACGTTCTCGATGCCCTGGGAGCTGACCGACCAGGGCGCCGCGTGGACGTACTCGCCGCTCCAGGTCACCCGGGTGGCCCACTCGACGTTCAGGTCGTAGGAATCCGAGGTGCCGGCGGCGATGCCGATCGTCTCGCCGTTCATCCGGACCGAGCGCTCCTGGCCGAGCACCACCTTGATGCCGTTGCGGGTGTCGAAGCCGGGCCTGCCGGTGGTCACCGGGATGGTCCGGAGCACCTGGCCGTCGCGCTTCAGGGTGAGCTCGTGGGCGGCCGCGTCGATCACCGTCTCGACCCGCGCGCCGATCCGCAGCCGCAGCGAGCTGCGGTCGCCGCCGTAGAGGCCGTCGGCGATCCGGCTGCCGGTGTCGTCGAAGGTCAGCGACACGGTCGTGCCGACCGGCCAGTACTCCTGCGGGCGGAAGTGCAGGTTCTTGCCGTCCACCCAGTACCAGGCGCCGGTGACGGCCGGCTGGGAGGTCACGGTCAGCGCCTGCTCGACCTCCTGCCGGGCCTGCGGGTCCTTCACCGCCTCGGACAGCTGGACGGTGAGCGGCTGGCCCACGCCGTAGACGCCGCTGCCGGAGGAGTCCGGGCCGAGCTTGGCGTTGAGCAGGCGCTGGGCCGCCAGGGTGCGGAATTTCCGGGTGGTGTCGCCGCGGCCGTTCTTCCCGTCGTCGGCGGATATCCGCACGGCGTACGCGGTGCCGGCCTTCAGCCGCCCGGTGGTCTGCCAGCTGCGCTGGTCGTCGGCGAGCTTGCCGGCCACCACCCGGCCGTCCGGGCCGATCACGGTGACGTCGGTGAGCCGGCTGCCCTCCAGGGCGGTCACGGTGACCGGTTTCGAGGGGTCGACCTTGTCCTCGGCCGAGAGGCGGACGAGCGGAGTCGCGTCGATCCGGTGCGGTCCGGAGGACTCGTCGTCCCCGGACGAGCAGGCGGCCATCGGGGCCAGCACTGCCATGGCCAGCGAGATGCTGCCGATTCCTGCGATTCCGCGCCTGTCGGCCATGACCGCCTCCGAGGGGTCCGCACGATTCGAACGATTGATCAGATCGTAGGAACAGCTCGGATCGAGCGACATCGGAGCGACCCTCCGTTCACCCGGGTGAGTGAGGTCGTCACCCCGGGGACGCAGCAGGGCCGGTCCTCCCGTGCGGGAGGACCGGCCCTGTGGTCGGAAGCGGGAACCTACTGGTTCTGGTTCTCGCCCCGGTAGAACTCGAAGACCCATCCGAAGATGCCGATCAGGATGATCGGGGCGGCCCAGAACATCAGCCACCAGCCGAAGATCACGCCCAGGAAGGCGAGCGCGCCACCGAGCGCCAGCGAGAGCGGCTGCCAGCTGTGCGGGGCGAAGAAGCCCAGCTCGCCGGCGTCGTCCGCGACCTCGGCCTCGGGGTTGTCACCCGCGCCGCTGTCCACCCGGCGGGCGGTGAAGGCGAGGTAGTACCCGATGAAGGCACACAGACCGAAGGCGAGGAACAGCGCGGTGGTACCGGCGGCCTCCAGGCCCGGGCCGCCCGCGTTGTTGGTCCACAGGCCGTACGTGATGGCCATCGCCAGCACGAAGACCGACAGGCCAAGGAAGATCTTTCCCTGTTCCTTCATCAGGCGTCACCCTCCTGCTTGCCCTTGCCCAGCTTCGGGGCGTCGTACTTCGCCGGGGTCACACCGGCGAGGTGCTTGGCCGGCTCGCCGTGGTTCTCCAGGTAGTCCAGCGCGGCGATCTCCGGGTGGTGGAGGTCGAAGGCCGGGGATTCGGAGCGGATCCGGGGCAGGGTGAGGAAGTTGTGCCGCGGCGGCGGGCAGGAGGTCGCCCACTCCAGGGAGCGGCCGAAGCCCCACGGGTCGTCCACGGCGACCTTCTCGCCGTACTTGGCGGTCTTCCAGACGTTGTAGAGGAACGGCAGGATCGACAGGCCGAGCACGAAGGAGCCGATGGTCGAGACGGTGTTCAGGGTGGTGAAGCCGTCCGAGGCCAGGTAGTCGGCGTAACGGCGGGGCATGCCCTCCGCGCCGAGCCAGTGCTGCACCAGGAAGGTGGTGTGGAAGCCGAAGAACAGCGTCCAGAAGGTGATCTTGCCGAGGCGCTCGTCCAGCATCTTGCCGGTCATCTTCGGCCACCAGAAGTGGAAGCCGGCGAACATCGCGAACACGACGGTGCCGAAGACCACGTAGTGGAAGTGCGCGACGACGAAGTACGAGTCCGAGACGTGGAAGTCGATCGGCGGCGAGGCCAGCAGGACACCCGTCAGACCACCGAAGAGGAAGGTGACCAGGAAGCCGACCGTCCAGAGCATCGGCGTCTCGAAGCTCAGCGAGCCCTTCCACATGGTGCCGACCCAGTTGAAGAACTTCACACCGGTCGGGACCGCGATCAGGAAGGTCATGAAGGAGAAGAACGGCAGCAGCACCTGTCCGGTGACGTACATGTGGTGCGCCCACACTGTCACGGACAGACCGGCGATCGCGATGGTGGCCGCGATCAGACCGGAGTAACCGAACATCGGCTTGCGGCTGAAGACCGGGATGATCTCCGACACGATGCCGAAGAACGGCAGCGCGATGATGTACACCTCGGGGTGGCCGAAGAACCAGAACAGGTGCTGCCACAGCATCGCCCCGCCGTTGGCGGGATCGAAGACGTGTGCCCCGAACTTGCGGTCCGCCTCCAGGGCGAACAGCGCGGCGGCCAGCACCGGGAAGGCCAGCAGGACCAGCACCGAGGTCAGCAGGACGTTCCAGACGAAGATCGACATCCGGAACATCGTCATGCCCGGGGCGCGCATGCAGATGATCGTGGTGATGAAGTTGACCGCACCGAGGATCGTGCCGAAGCCGGAGAAGGCCAGACCCATGATCCACATGTCGCCGCCGACGCCGGGCGAGTGCACCGCGTCCGACAGCGGGGAGTAGGCGAACCAGCCGAAGTCGGCGGCGCCGTTCGGGGTCAGGAAGCCGCAGACCGCGATGCTCGAACCGAAGAGGTACAGCCAGTACGCGAACATGTTCAGACGCGGGAAGGCCACGTCCGGGGAGCCGATCTGCAGCGGCATGATCCAGTTCGCGAAGCCCGCGAACAGCGGCGTCGCGAACATCAGCAGCATGATCGTGCCGTGCATCGTGAACGCCTGGTTGAACTGCTCGTTCGACAGGATCTGGGTCCCGGGACGAGCCAGCTCGGCACGCATGACCAGGGCGAGGATGCCACCGATCAGGAAGAAGGCGAACGACGTGCCCAGGTACAGGGTGCCGATCGTCTTGTGGTCAGTGGTGGTCAGCCACTTGATGATGGTCGAACCCGGCTTCCGGGTCCGCTGCGCCCCGACCGTGACGGCCTCGGCGCCCCCGCCGGCCGCGGCGGGCTCGTTGAGGATGGTCACTTCGCTTCACTTCCCATGGTGATGACGCCGGAGGGCACCGCGCCGTTCTGGCCCTTGGCACGAAGGTCTGCCAGGTGCTTGTCGTAGTCGGCGCGATCGACGACCTTGACGTTGAACAGCATGCGCGAGTGGTCGACGCCGCAGAGCTCGGCGCACTTGCCCCTGTACTCGCCCTTGACGGTCGGGGTGACCTCGAACTTGTTCACCACGCCCGGCACGACGTCCATCTTCATCATGAAGTTGACGGGCCAGAAGTCGTGGATGACGTCACGAGAGGTGAGCCGGAACTGCACCGTCTCGTTGACCGGCAGCCAGAGCGTCGGAGCGTCCTTCGGCGTACCGACGTCGTACGCGGCGTCCTTGTTGGCCGGGTCGGGGGTCTCGGTGTTCTCGTAGTTGAACGCCCAGCTCCACTGGAAGCCGACCACGTTGACGTAGTGCTGCGGCTTCGCGGAGACCTGCGTCAGCTTCGCCTCGTCGCGGGCGACGAAGTAGAAGAGGACCGAGACGATGATGATGGGGACCGCGGTGTAGAGCGCCTCGATGGGCACGTTGTACCGGGTCTGCGGGGGGATCTCCACGCCGGTGCGCTTGCGCCGGTGGAAGATCACGCTCCAGATGATCAGACCCCACATCAGTACGCCGACCACCAGCGCCGCGATCCAGGAGCCCTGCCACATCTGAAGGACCATGGGTCCTTCCTTGGTGACGGGGCTCGGGAGGCCAAGCCTGGGGAGGTCGTTGGCCGAGCAGCCGGTGGCGGTCGCGATGACGAGGCCCAGTGCCAGCGCCTGAGGCAGCTTCCGCCGCATCGTGCGCCGCGGCGAGCGGTCGGAGCCGTTGGGACTCACGTAGCGCCTTCCCGAAGTCTCGCCCGCCTTCGCGTCGCACCGGGAGGGGAGTGTGAGCCCCTCCGGCGACCCGTCCACGGGCACGGTTTGAATGCTTATGCGGGCCAAACCCTACTCCAGCCTTATGCGCTCCTGACGGGCAGCCCCCGGTAACGCGCCGCCCGGTCGCCCGATCAGGCCCGGCAGGGGCTGCGTCGCAGGTCATCGCAGGCATTCGAGGTCCATACGCCCGATCGGGGGATGACCTCGAACAACGTGGGTGACGGCCCGTCGGTACCGGACGAAGCGGACATTCCGGGTGATCGACTGACGGCCGGTGAGCAATCCGGCCGGAGCAGCGCGCTCCCGGGTGTGTCGGCGGATGCGTGCCGTTAAATGTGACCGTGTATTTCGACGTGGCTTCGACGGCCCCCCTGCACCCCGTCGCGCGGCAGGCCCTGACCGCCGCCCTGGACGAGGGCTGGGCCGATCCGGCCCGGCTGTACCGCTCCGGCCGGCAGGCCCGGATGCTGCTGGACGCCGCCCGCGAGACGGTCGCCGCCGTCCTGGGCGCGCGGGCCGACGAGATCTCCTTCACCGCCAGCGGGACACAGGCCGTCCAGCTCGGCCTGCTGGGCGCCCTCGCCGGTAACCGGCGGCGCGGCGCGCACCTGGTGCACTCCGCGGTGGAGCACTCCAGCGTGCTGCACGTCGCCGAACGCCACGAGGCGGGCGGCGGCGAGGTCTCGGTCGCCCCCGTCGACCGCGCCGGCCGGGTCGACCCGGCGGCCTTCGGCGCCCTGCTGCGCACCGACACCGCACTGGCCGCACTGCAGAGCGCCAACCACGAGGTGGGGACCGTCCAGCCGGTCGGTGAGGTCGCCGCGCTCTGCGCCGGGGCCGGGGTGCCGCTGCTGGTGGACGCCGCCCAGAGCGCCGGACGGGTGGACGTCCCGACGGGCTGGTCGCTGCTGACCGCGAGCGCGCACAAGTGGGGCGGCCCGCCCGGCGTCGGCGTCCTCGCCCTGCGCAAGGGCGTCCGGTACGCCTCCCCGCTGCCGGCCGACGAGCGCGAGGGCGGGCGGGTGCCCGGCTACGTCAACGTCCCGGCGATCGTGGCCGCGGCCGCCTCGCTGCGCGCCGTACGGGCCGAGGCCGAACGGGAGAACGCCCGGCTGCACGCGCTGGTGGAGCGGATCCGCGGCCGGGTGCCGCAGTTGGTGCCCGAGGTGGAGGTGGTCGGCGACCCGGTGCGGCGGCTGCCGCACATCGTCACCTTCTCCTGCCTGTACGTGGACGGCGAGGTGCTGCTCACCGAGCTGGACCGGGCGGGCTTCGCGGTCTCCTCCGGCTCCTCCTGCACCTCCTCCACCCTGACGCCGAGCCATGTGCTGGCCGCGATGGGGGTCCTCACCGAGGGCAACGTCCGGGTCTCACTGCCGTACGGGACGGCCGAGGCGGACGTGGAGCGCTTCCTCGCCGTCCTCCCGGACCTGGTGGCCGGCGTCCGGGCACCCCTCGGGCTGGACCTTCCGGCGCCCCTCGGCGCCGCGGAAACCACGCCCCGAGCCGAAGGGCGCGCCGGTGCCGAAAGTGATGAGCGACAAGCGACCGACGCAGGAGGGAGTGCCGGAGCGAAGAGCGTCGGCGCCGGGTCCGAGCGCCCGGAGGCGAGCGGGGGAGTCACCGCCACGCCCCGAGCCGAAGGGCGCGCCGGTGCCGAAAGTGATGAGCGACAAGCGACCGACGCAGGAGGGAGTGCCGGAGCGAAGAGCGTCGGCGCCGGGTCGGAGCGCCCGGAGGCGAGCGGGGGGGTCACCGTTGTCGACGCCTTGGGCAAGCGGTGTCCGCTGCCGGTGATCGAGCTGGCGAAGCGGATCGGGGAGGTGCCGGTGGGCGGCACGATCGCCGTGCTGTCGGACGACGAGGCGGCCCGGCTGGACGTCCCGGCCTGGTGCGGGATGCGCGGGCAGGAGTACGCGGGCGAGGCCCCGGCCGCTGACTACGGCGGCGACCGGGGCTCGGCCTACCTCGTGCTGCGCCGCTCCTGACCGGAGCGGACCGCGCGGAGGACTACTTGGCCAGGTGCGCGCGGATCTCCGCAGCGGCCTCGGCGCCGTAGGCGGCTTCGAAGCGCTTCAGGAAGGCGGTCGGGCGCAGCTCGTACTCCTGGGTGCCGACGGTCTCGATCACCAGGGTGGCGAGCATGCAGCCGAGCTGGGCGGCGCGCTCCAGTTCGAGCTCCCAGGACAGACCGGCCAGGAAGCCGGCCCGGAAGGCGTCGCCGACGCCGGTCGGGTCGACCTTGGCGTCCTCGACCGGGCAGCCGACCAGGATCGGGGCCTCGCCCTTGCGCTCGATGCGGACGCCCTTGCTGCCCAGGGTGGTGACCCGGGTGCCGACGCGGGTGAGCAGCTCGTCGGCGTCCCAGCCGGTCTTGGTCTCGATCAGCGCGGCCTCGTACTCGTTGGTGAACAGGTACGAGGCGCCGTCCACCAGCTCGCGGATGTCGTCGCCGTCCAGGCGGGCCAGCTGCTGGGACGGGTCGGCGGCGAAGGCGTAGCCGCGGGTGCGGCACTCCTGGGTGTGGCGGACCATGCCCTGGGGGTCGTCGGCGCCGACCAGGACGAGGTCGAGGCCGCCGACGCGGTCGGCGATCGGCTTGAGCTCGATGTTGCGGGCCTCGGCCATGGCGCCCGTGTAGAACGAGGCGATCTGGTTGTGGTCCTGGTCCGTGGTGCACATGAAGCGGGCGGTGTGCCGGGTCTCGGAGATGTGGACGGACTCGCAGTCCACGTTGTTGCGCTCCAGCCAGCTGCGGTACTCGGCGAAGTCCGCGCCGGCGGCCCCCACCAGGACCGGCCGGAGCCCGAGGACGCCCATGCCGAAGGCGATGTTCGGGGCGACCCCGCCGCGGCGGATGTCCAGGGCGTCGACCAGGAACGACAGCGACACGGTGTGCAGCTGCTCGGCGACGAGCTGGTCGGCGAACCGACCGGGGAACGTCATCAGGTGGTCGGTGGCGATCGAGCCGGCGACGGCGATACGCACGGGGGTCTCCTCAAGATGGCAACAGGGCCAGCGGGCACGGATGAACCCACCCACGGTACCCGTCCGGGACGGCCCGCCAGCAAGAGTCCGGAAAGCTGCCGCACCGGTCCCACGGCCAGGGTGGCACCCCGGCCCCTCGAACGTGTACTACCTCCGGGTAGCACTGGTGGGCCCCCGGAGCCGGGCCTAGGGTCGGCCGCAGGGGTCCCGTCGGACCGGGCGGGGCCCGTCGGCGACCGTGGCGGTGCGCCACGGCTCTGGATCGGAGCGATGCCCGATGATGTCCAAGCACTCCCAGCTGACCGCCCTCCGGGCCGACGCGGACGGCGAGACCCTCGAGGCGCTGGTCAGCTCCTCCCGGCGGCTGCTCCGGTTCTGGCCCCAGGTGGCGGCCGGGCCGGAGCCGGCCGCGCCCGCGTCGGTCGGCGTCCGGGTCCCGTCCGGGGCGCAGCGACTGGTCGCCGGGATGGCCGAGTACGGCATGTGAGGGGCGGCCGGGAACCGGATCCGACCGGGGCACGTCACATCCGCGCGGAACGGCCGGGACGGCGCCGCTGAGCCCTCGGGAGGATGTGCAGATGGATCTGGAGACGATGCCCCGCCGCGGTCGGCGGGTGGTTGCCCTGGCGGTCGCCGCACTGGCGGCGGTGGTGACCCTGGCCGGCTGCAACGGGGGCGGCAAGGGTTCCGGGGACTCGGCGGCGGGCACCGCGTCGGCGTCCGCGAGCTCCTCGGCCCCGGCGGGCACCCCCTCGCAGGCCCCGACGGCCTCCGGTTCGCCGTCCGAGGGGGCCGCGACGGCGAGCCCGTCGGGTCAGCCGCCGACCGGCTGGTCCCCGACCCCGGCCGAGCCCGCTCCCGGGCGGCCCTCCGCGGCGGCCACTCCCCCGGCCAACGGGATCGCGCCCGGTGAGCCGAATCCGGCCGGTACCGGGACGGCCAACCCCAATGTGCGGCCGCCGGTCAGCTACCGGTTGGACGGCAGCAACAAGCTGACCGTCTACTTCTTCGGCGGGGTCTGCACCACGTACGCGGTGAAGGCGGACGAGTCCCAGCAGGGCCAGGTGGGCGTCACGGTCGTGCCCGGGCCGCCGACCGTCCAGCCCGGACACGTCTGCACCGCGATGGCCAAGCGGCAAGCCGTCTCCGTCGACCTGCGCTCGCCGCTGGCCGGGCGGACGGTGGTGGACCGGACGAGCGGCCAGGAGGTGCCGCTGGAGGGCGACCCGCACACGGGCCTGGACCCGGTGACCCCGGACGGCGCGGCGCGCTAGTAGTACCGCTGGAACGCGAGAGGCGGCCCCCGGGGAGTCCCGGGGGCCGCCTCACCGCGGCTCGCTCAGTGGGCCTTCGAAGGCTTAGCTGAAGGAGTCGCCACAGGCGCAGGAGCCGGTGGCGTTCGGGTTGTCGATCGTGAAGCCCTGCTTCTCGATGGTGTCGACGAAGTCGACGGTGGCGCCGCCCAGGTAAGGGGCGCTCATGCGGTCGGTGACGACCTTGACGCCGCCGAAGTCCTTCACCACGTCGCCGTCGAGCGAGCGCTCGTCGAAGAACAGCTGGTAACGCAGGCCGGAGCAGCCACCGGGCTGGACGGCGACGCGCAGCGCGAGGTCCTCGCGGCCTTCCTGCTCCAGCAGGGCCTTGACCTTTGCCGCGGCGGCATCGGTGAGGAGGATGCCACTCTCGACGGTGGTCTCGTCCTGGACGGTCATCTGCTTTCTCCCGGTCTTTGACGACGGTCTGCCGCCAGTGCCAACCAACGGCCGCCCGGTTCCAATTCCCGGACGGCGATGGAATTCTCGGCCTGTTCGACGGCGGATCTTCCGTGGGCCGGGTGTGCCACCCGTGTCCCCATACGCTTCCCATGCTCGCACAACCGGGGAGGACGGGTCACCGCGCACGTCATGGATCCGGGTGAACGGGCCCCGCGGCCGCGCCCCGGACGCCAGGATGGTCGGCATGATCCTTCGCCAGGTCAGGGACACCGCAGCGGACGCGGAGCTCGTCTCGGAGCTGTCCCTCGCCGCGTTCGCCGCACCGTCCGACGACCCCGCGCGGCCGCCGGCACCGACGCCGACGCCGCTGCAGCTGGCCAGGACCAGGCACCTGGCGCGCACCGATCCCGGCGGCTGCTGGCTGGCGGAGAGCGGCGGGCAGGCGGTCGGGGTGGTGCTGTCGATGCGCCGCGAGGGCCTGTGGACGCCCTCGCTGTTCGCGGTCCGCCCGTCCGCACAGGGCCAGGGGATCGGACGACTGCTGTTCGAGCGGGCGCTGGCCCACGCCCGGGGCTGCCTGCGCGGGATGGTCTGCGCCGGCGACTCCCCGGCGGCGGCCCGCCGCTACCGGCTCGCCGGGTTCACCCTGCACCCGGCGATGCGGCTGACCGGGCGGGTCGACCGGGAGGGGCTGACCGACCCGGGCGACATCCCGGTGCACCCGGGCAACGCCCGCCACCTGCACCTGCTGGACTCGGTGGACCGCCGGTTGCGCGGGTCCGCGCACGGGCCCGACCACGAGCTGATGCTCGGGCACTTCGAGGAGCTCCTGGTCGCCGACGCGCTGGCCGGCAGCGGCTACTGCTACCGGGACGGCGGCACGGTGCGGCTGCTGGCGGCGACCAGCAAGCGGATCGGGGCCCGGCTGCTGCGCGAGGCGCTGGCCCGGGTGCCGGACGGGGCCGAGGCGCGGGTGGAGTACCTGACCGCCGAGCAGGAGTGGGCGCTGGATGTCGGGCTGGAGGTCGGGCTGACGCCGGGGACCAGCGGCTTCGTCGGGGTGCGCGGGATGCGCCCGCCGGCCCCGTACCTGCCGAGCGGGGCGTTCCTGTAGCGCGGACGGCCGGCGCGTACGGCTGAGAACGCGAACGGCTGGGAACGCGAACGGCCCCCGACCGGAGGACCGGTGGGGGGCCGTACGGACGGCTGGGCCTCGATCAGGCCATGGTGTCCAGGATCTCCCTGACCATCTCCATGGTCGTGCCCGGGTGCAGGAAGGCGAAGCGGGCGACCGTCTCGCCGTCCCAGCCGGTCGGGGTGACGAAGCCGATCTGGTCCGCGAGCAGCTGCTGCGACCAGCGGTAGTAGTCGTCGTTGGTCCAGCCGGTGCGCTTGAAGCAGACGGCGGAGAGCTGCGGGTCGAACAGCAGCTCCAGGTGCTCGGTGTCGCGGATCAGCTGGGCGGTGTCCCGGGCCAGCTGGAGGCCGGTCTCGATGGCGTCGGTGTAGGCCTGGACGCCGTGGACGGCCAGCGAGAACCAGAGCGGCAGGCCGCGGGCGCGCCGGGTCAGGTGGTAGGCGTAGTCGGTGGGGTTCCACTCGTCGCCCTCGGTGTGCAGGACGTCCAGGTAGGAGGCGTCCTGGGTGTGCACGGCACGGGCGAGCTGCGGGTTGCGGTAGATCAGCGCGGCGCAGTCGAAGGGGGCGAACAGCCACTTGTGCGGGTCGACCACGAAGGAGTCGGCGTGCTCGATGCCGTTGTAGCGCTCGCGCACCGACGGGGCGAACAGGCCCGCGCCGCCGTAGGCGCCGTCCACGTGGAACCACAGGTCGCGCTCGCGGGCGACCTCGGCCAGACCGGCCAGGTCGTCGACGATGCCCTCGTTGGTGGTGCCGGCGGTGCCGACGACGGCGATCACCGTCTCGGGGTTCGGGTCGGCGGCCAGGGCCGCGCGCAGCGCCTCGCCGGTGAACCGGCGGTTCACGGTCGGGACCTTGAAGGCCTCGACGCCGATGATGTTGAAGGTGTTCTTGACCGAGGAGTGCACCTGGTCGGCGACGGCTATCCGCAGCCGGGCCTCCGGGCCGACGCCGAGGCGGCGGCGGGCGGTGTCGCGAGCGACCACCAGGGCGGAGAGGTTGCCCGCCGAGCCGCCGGAGACGAAGCAGCCGCCGGCCGAGGCGGGCAGTCCGGCCCGGTCGGCGATCAGGCGCAGCACCTGGTTCTCCGCGGCGATGGCGCCGGCCGCCTCCAGCCAGGAGATGCCCTGGAGCGAGGCGCAGGAGACGACCATGTCGAACAGCAGCGCGGCCTTGGTCGGGGCGCACGGGATGAAGGACAGGTAGCGGGGGCTGTCGGCGGAGATGACCGCGCGGGACAGCTCGTGGTCGTACAGCTTGAGCACGTCGGCCGGGTCGTTGCCGTCCTGGTTGAGCAGGCCGGACAGCTGGGTGCGCAGGTGCTCGCCGTCACCGGGGTGGTCGAGCGGGACGGGGTCGTACTGCAGCCGCTCCCGCATGTAGTCGAAAACCAGGTCGACCAGTTCGTTGTCGGGCCGGTGCATGCGGTCGGGTGCTGCGGACACTGCTGTCCCTCTCGGCTGTGGGTGTCGGGGGGATCCGGTCCGCGGGACGCCTCACCGCGCTGACCGGACGTGATCAGCGTAGGCAGCGGCGGTGCTCCGCCGCGCGTCCGAACGCGGCTGGTCAGGCAGGTTTCGGGCGTCTTCGGGCGGGTCCGCGCAGGATTCCTGCGTTCCTCTTCCGCGGGGTCAGCCGATCAGCTGGGAGAGGACCACCGAGGAGCGGCTGCGCTGGACGCCGGGCTCGCGCCGGATGCGCTCGATGACGGCCTCCAGGTGGCGCATGTCGGCGGCCCGCAGGTGGACCAGGGCGTCCGGGTCGCCGGTGACCGTCCAGGCTGCGACCACCTCGGGGAACTGGCGCAGGCTGGCGAGGATCTCCTCGGGGGCGGTGCGCTCGCGGCAGTAGACCTCGACGAACGCCTCGGTCTGCCAGCCGAGCACGGCCGGGTCGAGCACCACGGTGAAGCCCCGCACCACGCCGCGCGCCCGGAGCCGGTCGATCCGGCGGCGCACGGCGGTGGCGGAGAGGTTCACCTGGAGACCGATCTCCGCGTAGGAGGCACGGCCGTCGCTGCCGAGGCGGGCGAGGAGCTGCCGGTCGGTCTCGTCCAGGTCGGCCCCGATCACCTCGTGCGCTCGGCTGCTGCTCATCGGTGCGGGGCTCCACGGGTCGTGCGGGGGGGCGAGGGCGTCCCGGCGGCCGGTGTTGCCACCGCCGCTGCCGAAACGGTTCGCCACCCATTCTGGCGGATGACCTGAACGAGTTCACCGCCGACGGATGACGGCTGGGCAGCGGTCAGCCCACCAGGAGGACGATCTTCCCCCTCGTGCGGCCCTCGGCGCTGAGGGCCTGGGCGGAGGCCGCCTGGGCCAGCGGGAAGGTGGAGGCGACGGTGACGGTGAGCCGGCCGTCGTCGGCGAGGGCGGCGAGTTCCGCCAGTCCCGCCGCGTCCGGGCGGACCCAGACGTAGTGGCCACCGAGCGCCTTGACCCCGAAGTCGGTGATCGAGGCGATCCGGCCCGGGTCGGCCACCAGGTCCGCGGAGACCTGGACGGCGCCGCGGCCGACCAGGTCGAGGGCCGCGTCCACGCCGTCCGGGGCGAGCGCCCGGACCCGCTCGGCCAGGCCCTCGCCGTACGTCACCGGCTCGGCGCCGAGGCCGCGCAGGTAGTCGTGGTTGCGCTCGCCCGCCGTGCCGATCACCCGGGCACCGCGGGCCCGGGCGATCTGGACGGCCAGGTGACCGACCCCGCCGGCCGCGGCGTGCACCAGCACCGTGTCCCCCGCCCCGACCCGCAGGGCGTTCAGGCTCTGCAGCGCGGTGAGCCCGGCCAGCGGCAGGCCGCCGGACTGCGCCCAGTCCAGCGCGGTGGGGCGGCGGGCCAGGGTGCGGACCGGGGCGGAGACCAGTTCGGCGTAGGTGCCGTGCTCGACGGAGTCCTTGCGGACGTAGCCGTACACCTCGTCGCCGGGGGCGAACTCCGTCACCCCGCCGCCCACGGCGCGGACCACGCCCGCCACGTCCCAGCCCATGACCAGGGGGAAGTGCGCGTCCAGCAGGCCGTCCAGGGCGCCGTCCCGGATCTTCCAGTCCACCGGGTTCACCCCGGCCGCCCGGACCTGCACCAGTACGGAGTCGGGCCCGACCTTGGGGTCCGGCAGGTCGGTGTACTCGACCACGTCGGGGCCGCCGTAGCGGTTGATCGCGATTGCTTTCATGGGCTCAGCCATACCCGGGGGCTTCGAAACATCGATTCGGCCCCGCGCGGCACCCCCGAGATGGCCTATCCGGCTCCGCCGGGGGTCCGTTTCGTCGAGCGGTTCTCGTCACATCGACAGGATGGCCATCGTCACTCTGACGCTAAGCGGTTAGAATAGATAGCGTCAGATAGACGAAAAGGCCCCACCGCTAGCTCGGCCGCACAGAAGGGCACCCGCCCGTGACCACCACCATCACCGAGACCTACGGCGTCGACCCCGCTCCGACGCCGCTCGCTCTGCTGCTGCTCGGCCGGGAGGCCGACCCGAACAGCGAGCGCGGCGTCGAGTGCCCGGGTGACCTCCCCCCGGCCTCCGACCCGGACCTGGTCGAGCGCGCCCGGGCGGCCAAGGCCGCGCTCGGCGACCGCGTCTTCATCCTCGGCCACCACTACCAGCGCGACGAGGTCATCGAGTTCGCCGACGTCACCGGCGACTCCTTCAAGCTCGCCCGCGACGCCGCGGCCCGCCCCGAGGCCGAGTACATCGTCTTCTGCGGCGTGCACTTCATGGCCGAGTCCGCGGACATCCTCACCAGCGAGCGGCAGCAGGTCGTGCTGCCCGACCTCGCGGCCGGCTGTTCGATGGCCGACATGGCCACCGCCGAGCAGGTCGCCGAGTGCTGGGACGTGCTGACCGACGCCGGCATAGCCGACGTGACCGTCCCGGTCTCGTACATGAACTCCTCCGCCGACATCAAGGCCTTCACCGGCAAGCACGGCGGCACCATCTGCACCTCCTCCAACGCCCAGCGCGCCCTGGAGTGGGCCTTCGAGCAGGGCCAGAAGGTGCTCTTCCTGCCCGACCAGCACCTCGGCCGCAACACCGCCGTGCGGGACATGGGCCTCTCCCTGGACGACTGCGTCCTCTACAACCCGCACAAGCCCAACGGCGGCCTGACCGCCGAGCAGCTGCGGGACGCCAAGATGATCCTCTGGCGCGGCCACTGCTCGGTGCACGGCCGGTTCAGCCTGGACTCGGTCAACGACGTCCGCGAGCGGATCCCCGGCGTGACCGTCCTGGTGCACCCCGAGTGCAAGCACGAGGTCGTCAGCGCCGCCGACATGGTGGGCTCGACCGAGTACATCATCAAGGCCCTGGACGCCGCCGAGCCCGGCTCCAAGTGGGCCATCGGCACCGAGCTGAACCTGGTCCGCCGGCTGGCCAAGGCCCACCCGGACAAGGAGATCGTCTTCCTGGACCGCACGGTCTGCTTCTGCTCGACCATGAACCGGATCGACCTGCCGCACCTGGTCTGGGCGCTGGAGTCGCTGGTCGAGGGCCGGGTGCCGAACGTGATCACCGTCGACCCGGAGACCGAGAAGTACGCCAAGGCCGCGCTGGACCGGATGCTGGCCCTGCCGTAGTCCGTCCGCGCCGCGCGCCGGACTCGCACCGCACGAACGAAGGGCGGGTCCCCTCCCACCGGAGGGGACCCGCCCTTTCGTCTGGCAGCGGCCGCGGGGCCTAGTCGTACTCGGGGAACCCCGGGATCACGCCCTCGCCCTCGGAGAGCAGCAGGGCCCGGACCTCGTCGAGGCTCGCGTCGGCACTCGGCAGGATCAGCTCGGACGGCTCCAGCGAGTCGTCCGGCAGCAGGGTGCCGTACTGCTTCACGGCGCCCAGCAGCTTCCCGTAGGCCTGGCGGAAGTTCTCCTCGTCGCCCGACTCCACCGCGGTGAGCAGCTCGTCGTCGAGCTGGTTGAGCAGGTTCAGGTGGTCCTCGCCCACCTCGTACTGCCCCTCACCCATGACCCTCATGATCATGCCGTGCGTCTCCCTGGTCCTCGTGGGGGTCGAGCTGAGATCACTTGTTGTAGTTGATGCGCGGGGTGTCCTGCGAGTGCGAGTCCTGCGGCTGCTGGGCCGGCTTGCCCTGCTCGATCGCGGCCGGACCGGCGGCGGGGCCACCCGACAGCTCGGCCTTCATCCGGGCCAGCTCCAGCTCGACGTCGGAACCGCCGGCCACCCGCTCCAGCTCGGCCTCGATGTCGTCCTTGCGGCCGAGACCGCTGGCGTCGTCGAGCGCGCCGGAGGCCAGCAGCTCGTCGATCGCGCCCGCCCGGGCCTGCATCTGCGCCGTCTTGTCCTCGGCGCGCTGGATGGCCAGGCCGACGTCGCCCATCTCCTCCGAGATGCCGGAGAAGGACTCGGCGATGCGGGTCTGCGCCTGCGCGGCGGTGTAGGTCGCCTTGATGGTCTCCTTCTTGGTGCGGAAGGCGTCCACCTTGGCCTGGAGGCGCTGGGAGGCGAGGGTGAGCTTCTCCTCCTCGGCCTGCAGCTGCTGGTACTGCGTCTCCAGATCGTTGATCTGGGACTGCATGTTGGCCTTGCGGGTCAGCGCCTCGCGCGCGAGGTCCTCGCGGCCGAGGGACAGCGCCTTGCGGCCCTGGTCCTCGTACTTCGCGGACTGCTGCTGGAGCTGGGTCAGCTGGAGTTCCAGGCGCTTGCGCGAGGTCGCGACGTCCGCGACGCCACGCCGTACCTTCTGCAGCAGCTCGAGCTGCTTCTGGTAGGAGTAGTCGAGCGTCTCACGCGGATCCTCCGCCCGATCCAAGGCCTTGTTCGCCTTGGAGCGGAAGATCAGCCCCATACGCTTCATGATTCCGTCGCTCATGGGCCTCGGGTGCCCCCTTCTCCGGCCTGCGGTCTTAATCTCGTTACCAGACACGACGAGTGTATGTGCAGCGAGCCCGTCGCCGCAGTGCACCTGCCTGCAACAAGACTGCTACAGCGACCAGCGGCAGATCCTCATCCCCCGGGTGGATCCGCCTCTCATCCTCCCCATAGTCCATCCGACTGATCCCCTACGGGAAGGGGCCGGGAACCCCGGCTCGGGACCCGGCCGGACGGATCGATATGCGTTTGGGTCCGAGGGGACCCGTGGTCGCCCCGCCGCACCCCGTACGCTGGGGGTGTGTTCCGACGCCGTTCAGATGATGCCGCTGCCTCCGCCACCGTGCTGGAGAAGCAGGACGAGACGCCCCAGGCCCGCCACCCGCAGGCCAAGAAGGGCCGCCCCACCCCCAAGCGCAGCGAGGCCGAGGCCAACCGGCGTACCCGGGTCACGGTGCCCAAGGACCGCAAGGAGGCCTCCCGCCAGGCCCGCGACCGGATGCGGACCGAACGCGAGAAGCAGCGCCAGGCGCTGATCGACGGCGACGAGCGCCACCTGCCGGCCCGTGACAAGGGCCCGGTGCGCAAGTTCGCCCGCGACTACGTGGACTCCCGCTGGTCGCTCGCCGAGTTCTTCCTGCCGGCCGCCGTGGTCATCCTGGTGCTGAGCATCATCAAGGTGCCCACCCTGCAGCTGCTGTCCACGCTGCTGTTCCTGCTGTTCTTCGTCCTGGTGATCCTGGACTTCGTGCGCCTCGGCTTCGGCCTGCGCAAGCAGCTGGGCGAGCGCTTCGCCGGGCAGAACACCCGCGGCGTGGTCGCCTACGGCATCATGCGCACCCTGCAGATGCGCCGGCTGCGCCTGCCCAAGCCGCAGGTGCGGCGCGGGGAGAAGCCCTGACCGCCGAACCGGTGGACTCCGGCTGGGCCCCGCCGTCCTGGGAGGGGCCCGGCCTCTACGCCGTGCCCGGACAGGGGGGCACTCTCCCCGGCCAGGGCGACGGCGGTCACGACCGGCTCGGCCAGGAACGCCGGCTGCCCTCCCGCAGCGGCTCCTTCGCCGGCGGCACCGGCGCCTGGCTGGACCGGCTCGGCGGACTGCGCAACTTCGTCCGGCAGGAGCTCGTCTCCCGGCAGCTCGCCGAACAGCTGGCCGGACGCACCGCGCAGCGCGTCCTCGACATCGGCTGCGGGCAGGGCACCCAGGCCCTGCGGCTGGCCCGGGCCGGGCACTACGTCACCGGGATCGACTCCGACCCGGTCGCGCTCGGCGTCGCCCAGGGGGCGCTCGCCGAGGAGCCGCCCGAGGTGCGCGGCCGGATGCAACTGCTCAGCGGAGACGGCCACCAGTGCGGGCGCTGGTTCGGCCCGCGCAGCTTCGACGTGGTGCTCTGCCACGGCGTCCTGATGTACCTGCCCGACCCGGACCCGATGATTGCCTCGCTGGCCCGGCTGCTGGCGCCCGGCGGGCTGCTCTCACTGCTGGTCCGCAACCGCGACGCGCTCGCGCTGCGGCCCGCCGCCACCGGGGACTGGCGGGCCGCCCTGCACGCCTTCGAGAGCGACCGCTACTACAACCGGCTCGGGCTGGCCGCCCGCGCCGACCGGCTCGCCGACCTGTCCGTCACCCTCTCCGAGGTGTCGGTGCCGCTGCGGCGCTGGTACGGCGTCCGGGTCTTCACCGACAACGCCCCCGACGACGCCGCCCCGCCGGTGGACGGGCGCCAGCTGGCACAGCTGCTGGAAGCCGAGGACCGGGCCGGCCGCACCGACCCGTACCGGCAGGTCGCGGCGCTGCTGCACGTGATCGGCGCGAAGTAGCACCGGGAGCGCGGCGCCCGGGGGCTCAGCCCTCGTGCAGGCTCATCGCGTAGACCTTGGCACCGTCCTCCAGCAGGACCGCGGTGTCCACGCCCTCCTCGGCGAGCTGCTTCCAGGTCTCCCCGATCCAGGTCTCGGCGTCGCCCTGGCCGGCGAACTCCTCCTGGCCGAGGCTCGACGTCACCGCGCTGCCGTCCGCCTTCTCGTACCGCCACGTCCAGACCATGCCCGGCTCCTCCCGCACTGACGCTGCCTTGTGTGCTGCGCACCCTAGGGTGCGTCCGGCGATTCCCGCCAGACGCACCCTGAGCTTCCCCCGCCCGATCTTCCGTATGCCTGTCCGGCAGGATGGTCGCCATGGCGACCCACCCCCCGCTCCCCCGCACGCTGCTGCTCGGCGGCGCGCGCTCCGGCAAGTCCACCCGCGCCGAGCAGCTGCTCGCCGACCGGCCGGACGTCCTGTACGTGGCCACCGGCGGCACCCGGGACGGCGACGCCGAGTGGGCCCAGCGGATCGCGCTGCACCGGGACCGCCGGCCGGCGAGCTGGCGCACCGTCGAGACCTGCGAGCTGGAGGCCGTGCTCGCCGACACCGCCGACCCGGCGCCGGTACTCATCGACTGCCTGGCGCTGTGGCTGACCTCCGTGATGGACGACTGCGGTGCCTGGGACGACGAGGCGTGGGCGAACGGGGCCGAGGCCGCGGTGCAGCGGCGCTGCACGGCGCTGGCGCAGGCATGGGCGGCCACCGGGCGGACGGTCGTCGCGGTGAGCAACGAGGTCGGCATGGGCGTCGTCCCCGCCACCGCCGCCGGGCGGCGCTTCCGCGACACCCTGGGCCGGCTCAACATGGCCGTGGCGGACGCCTCGGAACGGGTGCTCCTGGTCGTCGCGGGACAGGTTCTGACGGTCAAGCCCAGCCCGCACACCTGCGGCGTGTAGCCTTCCGAACGATGGACACGACCGTGGATCTCGATACGTTCTCCTCGCTCGTCGAGCGCCCCGACGACAGCGCCCGGCGCGCCGCCGATGAACGCTGGCAGGAGGCCGGGCGGCCGCGCGGCGGCCTCGGCAAGCTGGAGGAGCTGGGCAGCTGGCTCTCGTCCGTGCAGGGGCGATCCCCCGTACGACCGGTCTCGGCGCCCAAGGTGCTGCTGTTCGCCGCCGACCACGGTGTCGCCGCGCTCGGGGTCTCCCGGATGCCCGCCCAGGGCGGCACCGCGGCCCGGGTGCGGGCGGTGCTCGACGGCAGCGCGCCGGTCGCCCGACTGGCCGCGCGCTACGGCGCGGACCTGCGGGTGGTCGACGTCGCGGTGGACTCCGACCCCGCGGACTTCCCGGACGAGGTGGTCGCCCACCGGATCCGGCGCGGCTCCGGCCGGATCGACATCGAGGACGCGCTCACCCCGGAGGAGACCGTACGAGCCTTCCGGGCCGGCATGGCCGTGGCCGACGAGGAGGCCGACTCAGGCACCGACCTGGTGCTGCTCGGCGACATCGGGGTCGGCTCCACGACGGTCGCCGCCGTCCTGGTCGGCGCGCTGTGCGGAACGGACGCCGCCGCGGTCTGCGGACGCGGCTCGGGCATCGACGACCGGGTGTGGATGGTCAAGTGCGCCACCATCCGGGACTCGCTGCGGCGGGCCCGGCCGGTGCTCGGCGACCAGCTGGCGCTGCTCGGCGCGACCGGCGGAGCGGACTTCGCCGCCATCACCGGGTTCCTGCTGCAGGCGGCCGTCCGACGGCTGCCGGTGGTGCTCGACGGCGTGGTCTCCTCGGCGTGCGCGCTGGTCGCCCAGCGGATCGCCTTCCGGGCGCCGGAGTGGTGGCGGGCCGGGCAGTCCAGCGGCGAGCCGGCACAGGCGAAGGCGTACGACCGGCTGACCCTGACGCCCCTGCAGGACCAGGGGATCACCGTGGGCGAGGGCGTCGGCGCGGTGCTCGCGCTGCCGCTGCTCCAGGCGGCGGGCGACGCGCTCGCGGAGGAGGCGCCGCGGCCGTTCGTGCCGGCGGCACCGAAGGAGCAGCCGAAGCTGCCCTCGGCGGCCGACCTGCTGCGGAGGCTGTAGCGGCCGGGGCCGGACGGTCCGGCAGCCCGGGACGGGCGGTCGGCCCCGGCCCGTGGACTTCCGCCCCGCGCAGTTCCCCGCGTCCCTTCCGGGGCGCGGGGATTCTGCTTGTTCGGGGAGGGTGGGCCGTGGATCGGTGCAGGATGCGGGGTTCTGCTTGTTCGGGGGCACGGGGTTCTCGGTCCTGGGGTTCGGTGTGGTGAAGGAGTGGGAGTGATGGCCGGCGGCGGCGAGCGGGCGACGTGGGGTGAGGGGCTGCGGTTCGCGTTCGGGACGCTGTCGGTGCTGCGGGTGCGGGTGGAGCGGTGGGACCGGGCGGCGGGGGGCCGGGCGATGACGGCGGCTCCGGTGGTCGGGGTCGTCCTGGGCGGGATCGCGGCCGGGGTCGGGTCGTTGGTGGCCTGGCGGGCGGGCGGGCTGCTGGCGGCGGTGGCGGCGGTGGGGGCCCTGGCCGCGCTGACCAGGGGCCTGCACCTGGACGGTCTGGCGGACGTCGCCGACGGGCTGGGCAGTGGCAAGCCGGCCGAGGACGCGCTGCGGATCATGAAGCAGTCCGACATCGGGCCGTTCGGTGTCCTGACCCTGCTGCTGGTCCTGCTGGCGCAGGTCGCCGCGCTGGCCGGGCAGTTCGGGCACTCGGTGCCGCGCGGCGCGCTCGCGGTGCTCGCCTCGGCGGTGGCCGCCCGGTGCGCGCTCGCCTGGGGCTGTCTGCGGTCGGTGCCGGCCGCGCGCCCGGGCGGGCTCGGGGCGATGGTGGCGGGCACCGTACCGCCCGTCGGGGCCGCCGCCGGGACAACCCTCGCGGCGCTCGCCCTGGCCACGGGCGGATCGTTCGACGGATGGTCAGTCCTGCGCCTCCCGCTGGCCGTTGTGTTCGGCGTCGGCTGCGCCCGACTGCTGCTCGGACGGTGTGTGCGCCGGTTCGGCGGGATCACCGGGGACGTGCTCGGCGCGATGGCGGAGACCGCCGCGTCGGGGACGCTGTTCGCCCTGGCGTTGCTGGGCTGACACCGGGCAGCGCGTGATCCCACCATGCGGACTACCATGCCTGGAGCACCGCAGCCCTGCACCGTGGCAGGTCCTGCCCGCCCGGCGCGCACCGAGGAGCCGGGTCCTCTGGTGTGCGCGGCCGCTGTCGGCGGGCGCGCGCGCCAGGGGGCCCGGAACCGCAGGGGCCCGCCGGGCGGACGGCCTGCGACGGCGGGCTGCGCCGGTGCGGCAGTCACGCCGCGACCGGCCGTGGACCGCGAAAGAACAGGACGCATTACGTGACTGCATTGTCTGTGAGCACCTCCTCCGCCGCCTCGCTGCGCGCGGACGCCCTGGTGGTCGGTGTCGCCAAGGGCCCCAAGGGCATCGTGCTGGCCCCCGGCGCCGAGGCCGTGAACGAGGCGTTCGACGGCAAGCTGGCCGAGGTCCTCGGCACCCTGGGCGCGACCGGCGCCGAGGGCGAGACCGTCAAGGTGGCCTCCCCCGCCGGCCTGAAGGCCGCGCTCGTGCTGGCGGTCGGCCTCGGCGAGGCGGCCGAGGCCGGTTACGAGCTGGAGGCGCTGCGCCGCGCCGCCGGTGTCGCCGCCCGCGCCCTGGCCGGCGTCAAGAAGGCCGCGCTGGCCCTGCCGGCCGAGTCTGCGGAGGAGGTCGAGGCGGTCGCGCTGGGCGGCCTGCTCGGCTCGTACGTCTTCGGCACCTACAAGGGCAACGGCAACGGCAAGGAGCCGGTCGGCGAGCTGGTCGTGCTGACCGTCCGCAAGGGCAGCAAGGACGCCAGGGCCGCCGTGGAGCGGGCCGCCGCGATCGGCGAGGAGATGAACCGCGCCCGCGACCTGGTCAACACCGCCCCGAACGACCTGACCCCGAAGAGCTTCGCCGCGATCGCCCAGGCGGCCGGCAAGGAGCACGGCCTCAAGGTCGAGGTGCTGGACGAGAAGGCGCTGACCAAGGGCGGCTTCGGCGGTCTGCTGGGCGTCGGCAACGGCTCGGCCAACCCGCCGCGGCTGGTGAAGGTGGCCTACACCCACCCGAAGGCGAAGGCCTCGCTGGCCTTCGTCGGCAAGGGCATCACCTACGACTCGGGCGGCATCTCGCTGAAGCCGGCCGGCCACAACGAGACCATGAAGTGCGACATGGCCGGTGCCGCCGCCGTGTTCGCCGCCGTGGTGGCCGCCAAGCGCCTGGGCCTGGCCGTCAACGTGACCGCCTGGCTGGCGCTGGCCGAGAACATGCCGTCCGGCTCGGCCACCCGCCCGGGTGACGTGCTGCGCATGTACGGCGGCAAGACCGTCGAGGTCCTGAACACGGACGCCGAGGGCCGGCTGGTGCTGGCCGACGCGATCGTGAAGGCCGGCGAGGACAACCCGGACGTCATCGTCGACGTGGCGACCCTGACCGGCGCCATGGTGCTGGCCCTGGGCACCCGCACCTTCGGCGTGATGGCCAACAGCGACGAGCTGCGCGAGAACCTGCACGCGCTCGCGGGCGAGGTCGGCGAGCAGTCCTGGCCGATGCCGCTGCCGGCCGAGCTCAAGAAGGGCATGACCGACTCGACCATCGCCGACCTGGCCAACATGGGCGAGCGGATGGGCGGCGGCCTGGTGGCCGGCCTGTTCCTGCAGGAGTTCGTCGCCGAGGGCATCGACTGGGCGCACCTGGACATCGCCGGCCCGGCGTTCCACGAGAGCGCGCCGTTCGGCTACACCCCGAAGGGCGGCACCGCGAGCGCGGTGCGCACCCTGGTCCGCTTCGCGGAGCAGACCGCGGCCAACGGCAAGGCCTGATCCGCAGGCCCGATCCGCAGGCCCCGACGGGGGCCCGGCGCACCACGCGCCGGGCCCCCGTCGGCGTTCCCACGCGGGTTACCTGCGAGTAGGCGGGAGCGGCCCACCGCACGCCTGTTCGCCACGGGCGAAACTTTGTTCCGCACTGCGGAAGAGGCGGCCGGAAGCCGCGCGGAAGACGCCCGTCCGGCGGCTGTCAACACCGCATTGAGCTGCGATGATGCCCTTCCGTGGGGGGTCTTCCCGCCCCGGTGACCACTCCTCGGGACGCCCCTGGGGTGGACCCGGACATCAGCCACCGCGAACAAGTGCGAAGATGTATTTCCGGCACGACTGGGCGCCCCACAAGGGCTTCCGACCCACCGGACCGCGACCGGCCCGGCGACCCACCCCATTGCATGGAGGACGTGACGTGGCGAACGACGCCAGCACCGTTTTCGACGTAGTCATTCTCGGAGGCGGAAGCGGCGGTTACGCCGCGGCGCTCCGCGCCGCTCAGCTGGGTCTGAGCGTCGCCCTGGTCGAGAAGGGTGAGCTGGGCGGCACCTGCCTGCACCGCGGCTGCATCCCGACCAAGGCCCTGCTGCACGCCGCCGAGATCGCGGACGAGACGAAGGAGGCCGCCGAGTTCGGCGTTCTGGCCACCTTCCAGGGCATCGACATCAACGGCGTCCACAAGTACAAGGACGACGTGATCGCCGGCCTGTACAAGGGCCTGCAGGGCCTGGTGGCCTCCCGCAAGGTGACCTTCGTCCAGGGCGAGGGCAAGCTCTCCTCGCAGACCTCGGTGGACGTGAACGGCCACCGCATCGAAGGCCGCCACATCGTGCTGGCCACCGGTTCGGTGCCGCGCTCGATCCCGGGTCTGGAGATCGACGGCAACCGCGTGATCTCCTCCGACCACGCCCTCAAGCTCGACCGGATCCCGAAGTCGGCCGTCATCCTGGGCGGCGGCGTCATCGGCGTCGAGTTCGCCTCGGTCTGGAAGTCCTTCGGTGTCGACGTCACCATCGTCGAGGCGCTGCCGCACCTCGTCCCGCTGGAGGACGAGAACTCCTCCAAGCTGCTGGAGCGCGCCTTCCGCAAGCGCGGCATCAAGTTCGAGCTGAAGGCCCGCTTCTCGGGCGTCGAGTACACCGAGGCCGGTGTCCGCGTCTCCACCGAGAACGGCAAGCAGATCGACGCCGACCTGCTGCTCGTCGCCATCGGCCGCGGCCCGGTCTCGGCCGGCCTCGGCTACGAGGAGAACGGCGTCGCGATGGACCGCGGCTACGTCCTGGTCGACGAGTACATGCGCACCAACGTGCCCACCATCTCGGCCGTCGGCGACCTCGCCCCGACCCTGCAGCTCGCCCACGTCGGCTTCGCCGAGGGCATCCTGGTCGCCGAGCGCCTGGCCGGCCTCAAGCCGGTGCCGATCGACTACGACGGCGTCCCGCGCGTGACCTACTCCAACCCGGAGGTCGCCTCCGTCGGCATCTCCGAGGCCAAGGCCGTCGAGCTGTACGGCAAGGAGAAGGTCGTCACCCTGAAGTACAACCTGGCCGGCAACGGCAAGAGCAAGATCCTGAAGACCGCCGGCGAGATCAAGCTCGTCCAGGTCAAGGACGGCGCCGTGGTCGGCGTCCACATGGTCGGCGCCCGCATGGGCGAGCAGGTCGGCGAAGCCCAGCTGATCTACAACTGGGAGGCCCTGCCGGCCGAGGTCGCGCAGCTCATCCACGCCCACCCGACCCAGTCCGAGGCCCTGGGCGAGGCGCACCTGGCGCTGGCCGGCAAGCCGCTGCACGCGCACGACTGATCGCGCCCACCACCCCCCGTTTCCAGTACTTCCCGTACGCAAGACTTGATAGGAGTCGCTGAAACCATGGCGGTCTCAGTAACACTGCCCGCGCTGGGCGAGAGCGTTTCCGAGGGCACTGTCACCCGTTGGCTGAAGGCCGAGGGTGAGCGTGTCGAGGTCGACGAGCCGCTGCTCGAGGTGTCGACCGACAAGGTCGACACCGAGATCCCGGCCCCGGCTTCCGGCATCCTCTCCTCGATCAAGGTCGGCGAGGACGAGACCGTCGAGGTCGGCGCCGAGCTGGCGATCATCGACGACGGCTCGGGCGCCCCGGCCGCTGCCGCCGCCCCGGCTGCCGAGGCCGCTCCGGCCCCGGTTGCCGCTCCGGCCCCCGCCGCCGAGGCCCCGGCCGCTCCGGCTGCCGCCCCGGCCGCTCCGGCTGCTGCTCCGGCCGCTCCGGCCGGCGACGCCACCCCGGTGCTGCTGCCCGCCCTGGGCGAGTCGGTCACCGAGGGCACCGTCACCCGCTGGCTGAAGGCCGAGGGTGAGACGGTCGAGGTCGACGAGCCGCTGCTGGAGGTCTCCACCGACAAGGTCGACACCGAGATCCCGTCGCCGGTCGCCGGTGTCGTCGTCAAGATCCTGGTCGGCGAGGACGAGACCGCCGAGGTCGGCGCCCAGCTCGCGCTGATCGGTGCCCCGGGTGCCGCCGCTGCCGCTCCGGCCCCGGCTGCCGCCCCGGCCCCGGCCCCGGCCGCCGCTCCGGCCCCGGCTGCCGCCCCGGCCCC